>Ga0066710_100003832_pt1 | contig 13015 bp, 13 predicted proteins | sample GraSoiAngelo_159_FD_79666 | JGI IMG/M metagenome (GOLD analysis project Ga0066710, IMG submission 79666) | Grasslands soil microbial communities from the Angelo Coastal Reserve, California, USA - 14_1009_16_40cm | ecosystem: Environmental > Terrestrial > Soil > Grasslands | place: USA...
CAACAAGCCGACGAGCGAACAACTCTTCCAGAGTGGTGCGGCCTCGATTCTGTTCGACCTGCTGCAGCAGAGAGTGGGCAACCGCCTGGGCCTGTTTGGTCGGACTGGACTCCGCCTGGATCCCTTCCTCGTCGGAGCTGAAAACAATCCGGGTGCACGCATCACGCTTTCCGAACAGGTTACGAAGGATCTCTCGATCACGTATTCTCAGGATCTGTCGTCGAACCGCCAGCAAATCATCCAGATCGAATATTTCGTGAACCGGAACACATCCATCCTTGCATCGCGGGATGAATTCGGAGATTTCGGAATGGACGTGCGCCTGAGAAAACGCTTCTAACGCCCTACTGCAACGCCTCGAATACCATTCTTGTCGATGATCTTCGCAACAAGTCCCGATCGTTTTATATCCTCGACAAACTCGCGTAAGTACTTCGCTCCTGCTCCACGACTTTTTGGAATGCCGATCGCCTGTCCAACTATGGTGAAATTGCCCTCGAGTATGTGTGATCCGGATTGCTTCGCGGCAGCGTGCACAAGCGTCGGACGCAGACCGGCCAGGGCGTCTACTTTTTGAGCCAGGTAAAGATCGATGGATGCATTAACGCCAGGAACGCGAACTAAAGTGGCGTGCTTCAGGCTTCGCGTGAGAAACAAGTCATAAGCGCTCTTCTCCGATACGGCAATGCGCACGCCGTCGCGATCCACATCCGCGAGAGTGTGCAATACCGAACCAGGCGGTACGAGATACGTCGTATCGATTTCAAGATAAGGCGGCGTAAAAGAGATTTTGTTCGAGCGATCGGGATCGGTGGCCAGAAATGCGACATCCCAGCCGCCGGCGCTGACGGCATCAGCCATCTGGCCGGCGGAATCATAGCCGACAGTTTCCAGGGGAACATCCAACCGTCGTGCGAGTTCGCGCGCGAGATCGAGGGCTATACCCTCCTCAACTCCGCCGACAGTTTTATTGGCAAGCAGCGCATTCCCGAAATTGATACCGACCCGCAGCTTCCCCGTGGGGGCGAGCTCGGAACGTGCATTAGTCGAGATTTGCATGATGAGTAATGCGCACGCCAGCTTCGGCATTCGATCCTATTTGAGCGAATCGGCGCCCGCCTTGGCCACCTGCGCGTCCTGATTACCGGCGCCCCCGGATGCTCCGATCGCGCCGATGATCTTGCCATCGGACATGATTGGAAACCCGCCTTCAGCCGGAACCGCGCCTCGGAGGCCGAGGAATCGAAGACCATCTCCGCCGCCGGCAACAGCATCCTGAAACATTTTCGTCGGACGCTTGAATTGTGCCGACGCTCGAGCTTTGTCGATGGCGATCTCGATGCTGGCAGTTTGTGTGTTATCCAGCTTCTCAAAATACACAAGGTTGCCGGCTGGATCGACAACTGCGACAGCCATGGCCCAGTTGTTCTTACGCGCTTCTGCCGTCGCGGACGCAGCAGCTTTCTTTGCAGTTTCAAGATTGATCGGCATGCCGTATGCCGTCAGCGGTGGTGCTGGCGCAGGCGCTTGCGCGAAAGTGAGAGCGCCAACAAGAATCAGGCTAAGCATACTTCCTCCCATTGAGCGTTTGGATTGGATTCCGGAGGGGTATTCTATCAAACGCCGGCGTAAAGCCCGCGCTTACAAAACAGCGATACAGTCGATCTCGACGGAGACATCCCGCGGAAGTCGTGATACCTCGACCGTCGCGCGTGCCGGAGCAGCCGAGCGGAAGAACTCGCCATATGCTGCATTCATCTCGGCGAAATCATTCATGTCTTTCAAAAAAACAGTTGTCTTGACGACGCTTTCCAGCGAAGCACCGGCGGCAGTAACGATCGCCTGAATATTTTGAAGCACGCGGCGCGTCTGGGCTCCGACGCTCCTATCGTCAATTACGTTGCCCACAGCCGGGTCAAGTGCAACCTGGCCGGAAACAAAAAGCATGTTGCCGGCACGTATCGCCTGCGAATAAGGACCGATTGCAGCCGGCGCAAGCGAAGTAAAGATGACGGTATTCTCCATAACCTACCTTGCGGGACAGACAACACGCGTGGAACGAGATACGTCGTAAACGCCGTCGATTTTCTTCACTGAACTAATCACGCGCTCCAGATGCTTCAGGTCTGGAATCTCGACGGTGATTTCGATGGTGCCGCGTTCATCCGCTGTTCGTGCTTCCACGTTGAGAATATTGGATCGAACATCGGAGATTGCGGCCGCAATCTCCGCAAGCATGCCAGGGCGGTCGGCAGTTACGATCGTTAGCGGCACAGCATATGCCTCAGCTGACGGCGCGGTACCGGCCCATTCGACTTCAATCTTCCTGTCGGCGTCATACAGCAGGTTCTGAACGTTCGGACAGTTCTTGGAGTGAACAGCCACGCCTTTGCCGCGCGTTATGTAGCCGATCACTTCTTCGCCGCGAATTGGATTACAGCATTTGGCGCGGTACACCAGGAAGTCATCGAAGCCTTTGACTTGCAGCTTGGCATCCGTGCCGAGACCGAGGACGCGTTTCACGACCGAGGTAATCTTCGATTCTTCCTCGGGCCCCTGCTCTTTCAAGCCTTCAGGAGTCAGCTTGGAGAGGATCTGCTTTGCCGCTACCTTGCCGTAACCGATCGCCGAAAGCAGGTCTTCAACTTTGCTGGAACCATAGTCCGTCAGAAGTCCCGACAGCTTCTGTCCCTCGAGCAGGTCCTTCGCGTTCAACTTGTACTTGCGCGCTTCCTTCTCGAGCATCTTGCGTCCGAGCTCGATGGCCTTCTCGCTTTCCTGCTCGTTGAGCCAATGCCGAATCTTATTGCGCGCCCGCGCTGTCTTCACGAAGGAGAGCCAGTCACGGCTTGGCCTGTGAGCGGACTGGGTAACGATTTCGACAATGTCGCCGTTCTTGAGCTTCGTCTTCAACGGCACCATGCGGCCGTTGATTTTCGCGCCAACGCAGGTGTGACCGACCTCGCTGTGAATCGCGTAAGCAAAATCCACGGACGTTGCCTCACGCGGCAGCGTTATGACCTTTCCTTTCGGCGTGAAGGTGTAAACCTCTTCGGGGTAGAGGTCGATTTTCAACGTGCTCAGGAAATCCGCCGAGTCCTTCATTTCCTGCTGCCATTCGACGAGATGACGCAGCCACGAAACGCGCTGGTCCTCGCGGTCGTCGGCGACGAGCTTGCCGTCTTTGTATTTCCAGTGCGCGGCGATGCCTTCTTCGGCGATCCGATGCATTTCGGCGGTCCGGATTTGCACTTCAAATGGCTGGCCGCCCGCAATCACGGAGGTATGCAGGGATTGATACATGTTCGGCCGCGGCATTGCGATGAAGTCCTTGATTCGGCCCGGAACAGGGCGCCAGGTGTTGTGAATAACGCCGAGCGCGGCGTAACAGTTCTTCACGCTGTCGGTAATGATTCGAAGGGCGAGCAGGTCGAATACCTGATCAGTCGTGATTCGCTGCTTCTTCAGCTTGAGATGGATGGAATACAGCCGTTTGAGGCGCGACTCGGTAACGCACGGTATGTCGTGCTCCTTCAATTTGGCTTCGACGATCTTTGTAATTTCAGCAAGGAAGGCTTCGTGTACCCTGCGCTTCCGATCGACAGCGTCTTTCAGCGCTTGATAGGCCTTCGGATCGAGATAGCTGAACGCAAGATCTTCCAGCTCGCCACGGATTTTGCCCATACCGAGGCGATTCGCCAGTGGAGCGTAGATCTCCATGGTCTCGCGAGCGATCGCTTCGCGGCGGTCGGCCGGAAGATATTCGAGCGTCCGCATATTGTGAAGACGATCGGCAAATTTCACCATGATCACCCGAATGTCGTCGGTCATGGCGAGCAGCATTTTGCGGAAATTCTCCGCCTGCTTTTCTTCGCGCGATGTGAAATGGATCTGGCTGATCTTCGTCACGCCGTCGACGATATGGGCGACCTCGGCACCGAAGAGTTCTTCGATCTTTTCCAGCGATGTGAGGGTGTCTTCGACGACATCGTGAAGAAGGCCGACGCTGACCGTAACCGCGTCCATCTTCATTTCGGCCAATAGATTCGCCACTTCGAGCGGGTGCGTAAGGTAGGCCTCGCCCGACGCGCGCACCTGCCCCTTGTGTTCCTTCGCCGAGAAAATGTATGCGCGGCGAATAAGGTCGAGACTGTCACCGGGATGGGACTTCTCGACACGTGCGAGGATTTCTTCCAGGCGAATCATGTATGAAGATTATATAGAAAAGCCGCGAATTACGCGGATTACGCGAATGGGCGCCGGAACATCCCGGCGCCCATTCGCGTAATCCGCGTAATTCGCGGCTTTTGACTTCCCGACTTACTTGTTGCCCAGCGTAATTCCGCCAGGACCCGCTGCTTTCGCGGCATTAGCTTTGCGGGTTTCGAGAGCTTTGTTGAACCACTCGTCGGCCTGCGCGATCAGCTGAGTTTTCTCAGCCTGATCCGTAGCAAGCCGGGCTTTCTCGCGGTACAAGAGGTTCTTGTACGTCATCGCATCCTCGTAATTGGGATTGAGTGCGAGGGCCTTATCGAGATTGCTGAGTCCCTCTTCAATAAGCTGTGCCTGTTCCTCCGGCGGAGGAGGGTTGTTTTTATTGAAGACCATGATCCAGTCCACGCTGCCTACGGCGTAGAACGGCAGGGGATTTGTTGGATCCAGGCCGGCATCCTTCAGGTAAAACTCGCGTGCTTTCTGGAACTGGTTCGTGTTTTGGTAAATACTGGCGAGACCACCGATAGCGGTCGTGTTATTCGGTTCGCGCTTGAGAACGTTCTCGAATGTTGCGATCGCCAGGTCGGCGTACTTCTGGTTCTCCTCGGAAGTTGCTCCGGGGATGAATTGCTGAGCATAGGCGGTCGCCAGATAGAGCTCAGCGTTGGTTAATTCTGGATCCAGCCGGATCGCTTCCTTGAAGAAGTCGACGGCGTTCTCGTAGTGCGCATCACGGAAGGCGCGGACGCCCTTGTTCAGGTTGTCGCGCGCCTGCAGTTTTGCGCAGCTCGTACTCGCCATTGCAACAATTGCCAGGAAGGCGAACATCAGTTTCGTATGGCGCGTCATTTGTTGGGCCTCCCTCTACTTTCCTGCCGAGATCTGTTCCGTCATCAAACCGATCTTGTCGACTCCGGCGCCCTTCGCGATGTCGATGACCTGAGCCACGTCGTTAAACAGAAGATCAGGATCGCCTTGAACGAAGGCCGTGCGGTCATTCCGTGTCTTGAATACTTCCTGCAACCGGTCGCCAAGATAACGGATTTCGACTTCATCCTGGTTGATCTTGACTTGTCCCGACTTGTCGATTGACACAACGATCGTCTTGTTGGCCTGATCCGGGGGGGGCGGCGGCGTGCCCGGCGGCGGCGGTTGTGGAACTGCCGCGTCGAGTCCTTTCGGAGTCAACGGAGTGATCGTCATGAAGATGACGAGGAGCACGAGCAGGATGTCGATGAGCGGGGTGATGTTGATGTCCGACTTCGCTGATATCTTTTTTGCTTTTTTCTTCATCGTCAGTCTCCCTTACCTGCGAACCTGGTCGTCCAGACGCTCGGTGAGCAGGCCGACTCGATCGACTCCGGCATTGCGAATGCCATCGACAACCTGAACGACGTCGCCGTACTTCGCACGGAAATCGCTCTTCACGAAAACCGTCTTTTCCAGTCTTGTCGCAAGGAGATCGTTGACCTTTGCTGCGAGGTCATCAATATTGACGCGATCCTGGTTGAGATAGAACTTTCCGTCGCGTGTTATCGCGACGAGAACCGCATCGTCGCGATCGGCTTCTTTCATGTCGACCGGATTTCTGGTCCTGGCGAGATCGACGCTCTGACCCTTCTGCAACATGGGAGTTACAACCATGAAGATGATCAGAAGGACGAGCATCACGTCCGCCATCGGCGTAACGTTGATTTCGGAGTTAACTTCTCCTCTACCTCCGCTTGCTCCCATTCCCATGGCTACTTCCTGCCTCCCTGTTGCTGCTTGAGGAAGTAATCAATCAGCTCGGATGAAGAGTTGGTCATTTCGATACCAAAAGCTTCAACCTTGTTGGTAAACCAGTTGTAAGCCCACACCGCAGGCACGGCCACAAACAGACCGAAAGCGGTGGTGACAAGCGCTTCAGAGATACCGCCCGCAACCGCCGACAGACCGGCGCTCTTTTCAGATGACATGCCCTTGAATGCGTTGATGATGCCGACCGTGGTTCCGAACAGTCCGACAAACGGCGCCGTAGCACCGATGGTGGCCAGCCCCGAAAGGCCGCGCTTCAATTCGGCATTCACGATGGCTTCTGCGCGTTCGCAGGCGCGGCGTGAAGATTCGATCTGCTCACCGGCGATTTCACGCGAAACGCTGTGCGCGCGGAATTCCTGGAGGCCGGCTTCGACGACTTTCGCCAGGTGGCTGCGCTTGTTCTGTTCGGCAACGCTGATGGCTTCTTCGATCTTTCCTTCTTTGAGGCAGCCGGCAACTGCGGGAGCAAATTCACGGGACTGCTTGCGCGCCTGGCTGAACGCGATGTAGCGGTCGATCATCACGCCGATGGACCATGCGGACATGATCGCAAGCAGGATGACGACACATCGGGCGGCAAGACCCATTTGAGCCCACATGGAGCGGAGGTCGAAACCAACCTCGCCCTGGAGCATGATTGCAAGCATATTGAGCTTTACGAGCAGCATAAACCTAAAGTCCTCCTAGAATCCTGTCTCAGCAGGCTGAAATTTTTTGGAACACTCCCTCTTATTATTGGGAGAAAGCAAAGTTCACAGTAATGGTGGTAACAACTGCCACCGGTTCGCCGTTCAACAAGGTCGGCTTGTATCTCCACTGCTTGACCGCATCGATAGCTGACTGGATGAGCAGAGGGTGGCCGGTGATGACTTTCAGGTTGTCGATCGTTCCTTCTTTGCTGATTTCAGCTTCCAGAACAACGACGCCCTGAATACGGGCTTGCTTCGCGAGCGGCGGATAAACCGGCTTAACCTGCGAGAGCAAATTTGCGGACTGAACGTTTCCACCAACGCGTACGCGCTGCGGCGGCGGCGGCGGCGGTGGGGGCGGCGGTGGTGGTGGGGGCGGCGGCGCGTTATCAGCTTCACGCTGGTTCAGCACGCCTCCGAGAACGCCGGACAACACACCTGAACGTGTGCCTCCGACAACGCCAACGTTGTTCTGTGGGGCTTCCTCCACAATACGGGCAATTTCTTTCGGAATTTCAGTTGGCGCGACGATCGTGCCCGGATCGATCTGAACTTGCTTGACGACCACAGGCGCCGGAGCCACATCTTTCGGTGGTGGCGGGGGCGGCGGTGGGGGCGGTGGCGGAGCCACCAGGAACGTGATGAGCTGACGGGCCTCGATCGTGTCCGTATAAATCAATGGGATCAAAATCAAAACGACGATAAGGGTAATGTGCACTACGGCCGATATAAATACCGTCGTCCCCTTCTTCGTTTTCATCTGTCCGCTGGACTCAATTAAAGAATCCTCGAACATACAGTAACCTCCCTTTTCTGACTTACCGACTTCTGAAACTCGCGAGACCAAGGCCCATGGCCGATTTCCGGTCACTGCAGAGTGGCAGAAGAACCCTTCAAAATGCCAAATCTGTTCTTAACTTGTTAAGCTGAGGCAGGCATTTGTAAACAGGATGCGAAGTTATATCAGCGCCCTGCCCAGCCTGTCAACCACGTTGGTTTCTCATTACTTTACCTTTGCGGTTCTAGGTCCCTTAGCCGTCGCGGGTCGGGTCGAAGGCCGTGTCGCAGCTACCGGCTGCGCGGTCATTCTGCCGCGAATATTCGTGTAAACCAGGACCAGTGGAGCCGCGATCGCGATTGACGAATACGTTCCAATTATGATTCCGACGACCATGGCAAACGCGAAATGGTTGATGATTTCGCCGCCGAAAATGAACAGCGCGAGCACGGTCAGGAACGTCAGACCCGAGCTCAGGATCGTCCGGCTCAGGGTCTGGTTGATGCTCTGGTTCATGATCGTCGCAAGGTCGTCACGCCGCCGGATTTTCAAATTTTCGCGGATGCGGTCGAACACAACGATTGTGTCGTTCACCGAATAACCGACCAGCGTCAGCAGCGCCGCGATCACCGTCAGGTTGATCTCACGGTTAAACAGCGAAAACAGACCCAGCGTCACCAGCGTGTCATGGAAAACCGCAAACACCGCCGCGGCACCGTAAATCCATTCAAATCGGAAGGCGATATAAACAAGGACGCCTCCCAGCGCGTAAAGGGTCGCTAATACAGCCTGGCGCTTCAAATCGTCGCCGACCTTTGGGCCGATCGACGTCGCGCTCAGTACCGTGAATTTTCCGGCGTAGCTCTTGTTGAGCGCCGTGAGAATGACATCGCGTCCGGCGCTTGCGTCTTCCTCTTTAGCTCCCTGGAACTCTATAAGGATGTCGTTCTGTCCCGATCGGAGCTCCTGGATCTGGCTATCGGCCGCGCCATTGTCGCGAAGCAGCGCTCGAATCTGGTCGACCTGAGGCTTCTCCTGAAACCTTACAGTAACAACCGTTCCGCCCTTGAAATCGACGCCGTAACGGAAACCGTGTTTTGCAATCAATGAGATCATTCCGATCAGCATGATCGCGCCAGAAATGGCCAGAAACAGTTTCCGTTTTCCTAACCAATCAACGTTTATTCCATGAAAGAGTTCAACCATCGAACCTACCTTATAGACACCAGGGTGCCTTTGCTTGTTCCAGAAAATCTAAATGCTTATGGTTTCAGCACGCTCTTTCCGCGCAAGCTCCAATTGAAACAAAGTTCGCGACACAAAAACGGCCGTAAACATGTTCGAAACCAGACCTATGACCAGCGTCACCGCAAATCCCTTCACCGCTCCGGTCCCGAACAGGAACAGGAACGTGGCGGATATCAGCGCCGCCAGATGCGTGTCGACAAGCGTGATAAAAACCCGGCTGAAACTTGTAATGACGGCCGACACGGCTGTCTTGCCGGCTCGAAGTTCTTCGCGAATGCGCTCGAAAATTAAAACGTTTGAATCGATACCCACACCGATCGTCAGAATGACGCCGGCGATTCCGGGCAACGTCAATGCGGCGCCAAAATAAGCCATTGCCCCAAACAAAATAATAAGATTGAAGATCATGGCGATCGTCGCATTCACGCCGGAGAACCTGTAATAGAACAGCATGAATACGACGACCGACGCGAGCGCAACGATCGCTGCGATGAGTCCCGACCGTATCGAATCCGCTCCCAGTGTAGGACCGACTACTTCTTCATCCAGATACTTGATCGAAGCCGGCAGAGCGCCCGATCTCAAGACAAGGGAAAGATCCTGCGCAGCTTGCGGCGCAAATCCGGCCATTCCGCCTGTGATGATGCCGTTATCCGTGATGCGCCCGTTGATTCGCGGTGCCGACTGGATTCTTCCATCGAGGACAATGGCGAGCTGCTTTCCGATATTGGATTCCGTGACGCGCCCGAATTTCTGAGCGCCGTCCGCGTTAAGGTTGAAGCTGACTGCGGGGCGTCCATTTTCGTCGCGTGAAGGAAAAGCTCCCTTGAGGTCGCGTCCCGAAACTGCAGCGACACGCTCTACGACATAATAAGAAGTTGATCCGGCCGGTGCGTTGATGTCTCGTTCTACGGATGGTAACAGCTCAAGATTAGCAGGAATCACTCCGCCAAGGCTCTGAGCCGCGGCTTCCGGACTTGGGAAAGGACCAGCGTTCACCAGTTTCAATTCCAGCAGCGCGGTCGATTGCATGATTCCTTTAACGCGTGCCGGATCGTCGAGCGCAGGTATTTGAACCAAGATCTCATCTTCACCGGGTCCGCCGTGTTTCTGAATGACAACTTCACCGACGCCGAGCTGATCGATACGATTTCTAATCGTATTCATAGCCTGATCGACGGATTGCTCACGATATGCCTGCTCCTGGGCGGGCTTCAGACGCATCGTGTACGTATTCGGTACCTCACCCTGGGTTGAAACAAGATCCCATTCGGTGAAGCGTTCATTGAGGATCCGGCGGACATCAGCATCCTTCGATGGATCGACGCCGACTGCAGTAAATGGATTGTTCTGCGTGCGGCTCAACTGCCGGAAAACGACATTGTCAGCCTGTAGAGCCTGTCGGAGCGTCTCAATCGCATTGTCGGTCTCGGCACGGATGGCGTCGTCGGTCACAACTTGAAGGACGAGGTGAACTCCGCCCTGGAGGTCCAGCCCAAGCTTGATCTTCTGCCTCATTTTGGCGACGCTGGGTGGAAGGCCTGCAAAAAGCCCGATCGCCACTACGGCGACCGCAAGAATGACGATGACGCGGTTTCGAATTCTTTTGTTCATAGAATTATTCTCGAAATCTGTTCTCTACTCTTCTTCTGGCGATTGCATGGCCGTGACGGCGCTACGGGAGAGCTCGATCTTCACATTTTCCGCGACACGGAGCTGGATGCGATCCGCTTTAAGTCCTACTATCGTACCGTAAATCCCCCCGTTCGTGATGACCTTATCGCCTGCCTTGAGGTTGTCGATCATCTCTTGGGTTTTCTTCTGCCGGCGCCGCGCGGGCAGAAAAACAATTAGGTAGAAAATACCCAGTATGAAAACGAGGGGTAAGAAAGTAATGATGCCCCCGGGCTGCTGGGCCTGCTGCTGTAAGAACACTAATGAGCCCCCGTTCTCCTCATCTCAGTCAGGAATTCTTCAAAGTGATGAAGCTCGATAAACTGCCTTATTCGGCGCATGGTGTCAAGGTAGAAGTGCAGATTATGCACAGTGTTAAGGACCGACGAGAGGATTTCATTGGCAATAAAAAGATGTCTCAGGTAAGCCCTCGAATACGTCCGGCAAACGGGGCATTGGCAGGACGCATCGATGGGATTGGGATCATCCTTATATTTAGCATGCTTGATCACAATATGTCCGCCGGAAGTGAATAACCATCCATTGCGCGCATGCCGCGTCGGCATAACACAGTCAAACATGTCAACACCGCGAGCGACACCCTCGGCGAGATCGGCCGGCGTACCCACACCCATCAAATACCGTGGTTTGTCTTCAGGAAGATGCGGTTCGACCTGCTCAATGGTTTCATACATCACCGGTTTTGGCTCGCCGACGGCCAAACCGCCGATCGCATAGCCGGGGAAGTCCATTCCGACAAGCCGTTCAGCGCTCTCTTTGCGCAAGTCAGGATAAATTCCGCCTTGGACTATCCCGAATAACGCCTGATTTTGATTGCCAATTTTCTGAAAATGGTTCCGACATCGGCTCGCCCACGTGAGTGATCGTTTCATCGACTTGTCCGCCTCGAAGTGAGTGGCGGGATAAGCGAGACAATCGTCGAGCACCATCATGATGTCCGAACCAAGACCTTTCTGGATTTCAATCGCGGTCTCCGGACCGAGGAAATGACTGCTTCCATCCAGATGAGATTGGAATTGGACGCCATCGTCGCTGATGTTCCGCAATGTGCTGAGGCTGAAGACCTGATATCCGCCGCTGTCGGTGAGGATGGGCCGATCCCATCCCATGAACTGGTGAAGGCCGCCCAACTTTGCGATCGTTTCGTAACCGGGACGGAGGAAGAGGTGATAGGAATTGCAGAGAAGGATCTCGACCTCGAGCTCGCGCAGCTGTTCCGGCATCATCGACTTCACCGTCGCTTGCGTGCCAACGGGCATGAAGACCGGGGTCTCAATAACTCCGTGAGCAGTGTGCAGACGGCCGCGCCGCGCGCGAGTGGTTGGATCCTTGGTGAGAAGTTCGAATTTCATGCGGCGTCGTTACTTCGACGACTACGCACGTTCACACCAGATGACACGCCGCATCCCGGCCGTCTTCGAGCAGCCGCAGTGGCGGCTCCTCGATTTTGCAGCGCTCGACGGCGATAGGGCATCGGGTATGAAAGCGGCAGCCGGTTGGCGGATTGATTGGGGTCGGTACATCGCCGGTAAGGACAATTCTCTGCTTCTTCGCGGCCGGGTCGGGAATCGGCACTGCACTCAGTAGCGCCTGGGTGTATGGATGCTTCGGTGATAAGCAGATTTGCGCGCTCGTGCCGACCTCAACCAGTTTTCCCAGGTACATCACACCGATTCGCGTCGATATGTGCTCGATGACTGGTATCGCATGTGAGATGAAGAGATAGGTCAATCCGAAATGCTGTTGAAGATCCGCCAGGAGATTGATGATCTGCGCCTGAATTGAAACGTCGAGCGCCGACACCGGTTCATCCGCCACAATCAACTTGGGCCGTAACGCCAGCGCACGAGCGATACCGATTCTCTGCCGCTGACCTCCGCTGAATTCGTGCGGATATCGATTCATGACACTTGGATCCAGGCCAACGGTCTTCAATAACATCGCGACGTGATCGTTTCTCTCAGAACCATTGGCAGACCCATGGATAACAAATGGCTCGCCCACAAACGCACGAATCGTCATGCGCAGATTGAGAGACGCATAAGGATCTTGAAAGATAATCTGCATGTCGCGCCGGCGACGCCTTAACTCCTGCGGACCGAGCGAACGGAGATCCACACCATCAAACCGGATTGTGCCGGCGTCGGGCTCGAGAAGCCGCAGAACAGCTCGGCCGGGTGTGGTCTTGCCACAACCCGATTCGCCGACGAGGCCCAACGTTTCACCTTTCTTAATATCGAAACTGATGTCGTCGACGGCTTTGACGTAAGCCGCGACGCGTGAAAGGAGTCCACGGCGGATGGGAAAATATTTTTTCAGGTGGCTGACACTCAGGAGAGGTTCGACGGCTTCAGGCATGAATGCAGCGAACCTCATGTTGTTCAGCAATGCTTTCGAGCGTGATTTCCGACTGCGTACATTCGGCTGTCTTCTTGTGACAGCGCGCTGCGAACGAGCAGCCGTCCGGCAGGTGCAAAAGATTCGGCACCATTCCCTCAATCACATTCAGGCGATCTTTTTTCTGAAGGCTGGATCCGAGGCGCGGGACCGACTGAAGCAATCCCTGGGTGTAAGGATGTCTGGGATTGTG
>Ga0066710_100003834_pt1 | contig 13013 bp, 7 predicted proteins | sample GraSoiAngelo_159_FD_79666 | JGI IMG/M metagenome (GOLD analysis project Ga0066710, IMG submission 79666) | Grasslands soil microbial communities from the Angelo Coastal Reserve, California, USA - 14_1009_16_40cm | ecosystem: Environmental > Terrestrial > Soil > Grasslands | place: USA...
CTTGAAGTATTTTACCGTCGGCGTGCCGACCATCTTCTCCGGCCGCTGCGCGGGAACGGTGACAACAGCAGTTCCACAACTCTAGAAAAGGACAAGCGAGGCGTACAGTGAGAAAATGGATCTATTCCTTCGGTGCCGGCAAAGCGGAAGGTGACGGAACTTGGCGCGATCTCCTCGGCGGCAAAGGCGCCGGTCTCGCCGAGATGACCAAGATCGGCTTGCCGGTGCCTGCCGGATTCACCATCTCCACGGAGGCGTGCGATTACTTTTACAAGAACGGCAAAAAGTATCCTACGGAGTTGAACAAGCAGGTCCGCGATCACGTCAGAAAGCTCGAGCGCACCACCAAGAGGAAACTTGGCGACCCGCAGAACCCTCTGCTCGTCAGTGTGCGCTCTGGCTCAGCCCGTTCCATGCCGGGCATGATGGAAACCATTCTCAATCTCGGCCTCAACGACCGCTCCGTCAAAGGCCTCGCCTCCGTCACCAGGAATGAGCGATTCGCCTATGACGCCTACCGGCGCTTTGTGCAGATGTATTCGACCGTGGTCATGGGTATGCCGAAGGAGGATCTCGAACAGCGTCTGCGCGTCATGAAAGACCGGCTCGGCGTCAAGGAAGACACCGCCGTGCCCGCCAGCGGCTGGAAAGAATTGGTGACGGAATACAAAGCCTACTTCCGCAAGGAATCAGGGACGGAGTTTCCCGACGACCCCATCGACCAGCTCTGGGGAGCGATTGGCGCGGTGTTCGGGTCTTGGATGGCGGAAAAGGCGGTCACCTATCGGCGGGTAGAGAAAATCACTGGCCTCCTCGGCACCGCCGTCAATGTGGTACAGATGGTTTTCGGAAATACCGGCGACACTTCCGGCACGGGAGTCTGTTTCACGCGTGACCCCAGTTCCGGCGAAAAAATCTTCTACGGCGACTACCTGGTGAACGCCCAGGGAGAAGACGTGGTGGCCGGCATTCGAACACCCATGCCCCTGCGCGAAATGCAAAAGACCATGTCCAAGGTTTACGCGCAGCTCGAGAGAGTTCGAGTAAAACTCGAGAAGCACTATCGCGACATGCAGGACATGGAGTTCACCGTGGAAGACGGTACGCTCTACATGCTCCAGACGCGCACCGGCAAGCGCACCCCCGCTGCCGCGTTTCGCATAGCCGTGGACATGGCCAAGGAAAAACTCATCCATAAGGAAGAAGCTATTCTGCGCATCAAGCCGGAAGACATCGAGCGGCTCTTCTATCCCGTGATCGACTCGACCGTCGACAAGAAATCACTGTCCACGAAAATCTTGGCCACCGGCATCAATGCCGTCCCCGGCGCAGCCGTTGGGAAAGTCGTCTTCTCCGCCCCGAAAGCGGAACTGTGGGCGGAGCGCGGCGAAAAAGTCATCCTGGTCCGTCGTGAAACCAGCCCCGAGGATGTCGGCGGCATGGCCGTTGCGCAGGGCATTCTGACCGCTACCGGTGGCAAGACCAGTCACGCCGCCGTGGTCGCCCGCGGCTGGGGCAAATGTTGCGTGGTGGGCGCCGAAAAGCTGGACATCGACTACCCAGCACTCTCGATGGCCAGTAACGGCAAGGTCGTGAAGGAAGGGGATTGGATCACCCTAGACGGCAGCGAAGGTGTGGTCTACACCGAAGCGATGCCTCTGGTCGTTCCCCAGCTTCCTAAATCCTACGAAACGCTCATGAAGTGGGCCGACGAGACGCGTCGCCTCAAGGTGCGCACCAACGTGGATACCCCGCAGGACGCCCGCAAAGCCATAGAGTTTGGGGCTGAGGGCATTGGGCTCTGCCGCACGGAGCACATGTTCTTTACCGATTTCGAACAGCCGGAAAGAAGCCACGAACGGCAGCACGCCGTCCAGGAAATGATCCTGGCCGACAACAAAGAAGCTCGCGTCAAGGCCCTGGACAAATTGCTGCCGTTTCAGCGCCGCGATTTCGTCGGTATCTTCCAGGCCATGGACGGCTTCCCGGTCACCATTCGCTTGATCGACCCGCCGCTGCACGAGTTCGTCCCGCACGAGCGCGGGAAGCAGGAAGAGCTGGCCGCTGAACTAAACATCGATGTGCAAACCGTGGTGCGCCGCGTCGAGCAGTTGCACGAAGCTAACCCCATGCTCGGCCATCGCGGCTGCCGTCTGGCCATCACCTATCCCGAAATACTGGAGATGCAAGTGCGCGCCATCATCGAGGCGGCCCTGGAATGCCAGAAAGGCGGAGTTAAAGTTTTACCGGAGATCATGCATCCGCTCACTCTGGACCGCAAGGAACTCTCCATCCTCGAGCAAGCGACGCGCCGCGTCGCTGAGGACCTGATCAAGAAGTCCGGTGCAAAACTCAATTACCTCGTGGGAACCATGATTGAGTTGCCCCGCGCTGCCTTGCTGGCGGCAGAAATCGCCGAAGTGGCGGACTTCTTCTCCTTCGGGACCAATGACCTCACGCAAACCACCATGGGGCTTTCCCGTGATGACGCCGGCCGCTTCCTACCCGATTACGTGGACGAAAAGAAGGCCGCGGTATTCACCGCCGACCCTTTCCAGTCGCTAGATACCAAGGGCGTAGGGATGCTGATACGCTGGGGCATCGAGCAGGGGCGCCAGACACGCCCCCAGCTAAAGATCGGCATCTGCGGCGAACATGGCGGCGATGCGGACAGCGTGAAGTTTTGCCACCAGGTCGGCATGGATTACGTCAGCGCTTCACCGTTCCGTGTGCCCATCGCTCGTTTGGCGGCAGCTCAAGTAGTGGTTGAAGAAAAGCGAGCGAAGAAAACGAGGAGCAGGCAGCCGGGAAATTGACCTAAAGCATTACTTGAAGTACGGTACGGGCAGCCATTTCCAGGAGTTTTGTTCGTCGGCGACTTTATTTCTACGTGGGCATTTTAAAGAAAAAGTACAGCCCCAGGAAAAAGAAAATAATGTCCGGTGACCAGCCGGCTAGAAACGGCGGAAGCTGGCCAACTCCGCCCATGGCTTCCAGAAGTTTGGCCACCGACCAATAAACGATTCCAAATCCTATTCCGAGGGCCACACCTCCCACCGCACCACGCGTCCCCACTAGAAAGGCAAACGGGATTGCCAGGAGCATGCTTACAGGGGCGAGTAGCGGGAAGGCGATCTTTTCGTGCCATTGCACCGTCAGAGTCGAGACGTCAAAGCCCGCATGCTGCAGTCCATCAATATATCTCCTCAAATCTCGCCAACTCATCTCGAACGCCTGTCGGACCTCGCGGTTGAAGTAACTGGGGGGCTCGGTGAGCTCTGGCAGTGAAGTGATAGGCGGCAGCCGCTCGTACCGGATAATCGTGCCATCCGCAAAATCACGCACCCAGCTCCCTTCGAGAATCCACACGTTTTGCGTCTCCGACCAGCGCGCGCGCGACGCAAAGATGCGGCGGCGCACGTGAAAAGTTGCCGGCTCGATTTCGAGCACGGTGAGCCCGCCAAAAAGACGTTGCGTGGGGTCGAAGAGATCGTAATTGTAGATTTTTGAGTTTTCACCGAAGATCCAGCGTTGCGGGTGAGTGTAGGTCTGCGGCGGACGACCTTTGATGAGGTTATGGAGCGCGTCCTGTCGTTGATTCGCGTAGGGCAAATAGGTGTCGTCGAGCACCACCATGGTTCCGGCCAGGGCCAATCCCGCCAGCAGCAACGGTACCGCCAGACGGTACAAACTGATGCCACTGGCCTTGATGGCCACGATTTCATTGTTCTTGCTCATGATTCCCAGCGTCACCAGGACGGCGACCAGCGCCCCCAACGGTGCCAATTGGTAGAGCAGATAGGGAGCAAGGTAGCGGAAATAATCCACCACGATCAGAAAGGGAACTCGGTGGCGCGCAATGTCATCGAGTACCTCGAAGAAGGTGAAGGTCTCAAAAAGAAAGACGAACGCTCCCATCAGCAGCGCAAAATAATAAAAGAAACGCCTCAAAACATAGATGTCTAACAATTGCGGGAAACTACCGCTGGACCGCGCCATGATTTCTTGTGATAGGCGCTCTCCGTTCGCCCCGTTGGCCGTGGCGGCTCGGGCGCGCGCTTGGGCCCGCCAGCGGCGCAGCAGGCGTCTTCTGGATTGCAAATAGATGATCGGGCGGAGCCACCGGTTTTCGCCCCGGAATTGCTCCATGCGGGGCAAGAGCCGCAGCCCCAAGGCGAAGACAACGGCGTTGGCGATCCAGATTCCCGCGGCCGGCGTCAGCGTACCTTGCCGCGCAAGCCCCGCCCCTATGACGGACATCAAGTAATAAGAAGAAATGAGGACTACCGCCAGTAACGCCCCCGCCGCCCGACCCCCGCGCCGCGGCTGCGCGCCCAGCGGAACGGCGATCAACGCAAAAGCAAAGCAGGCAATCGGGAACGCAAAGCGGCGGTGCAGTTCCACGCGGGCCTCGCGCCAACCGGGGCCGTTATCATTCAAAAGTTCGCGAATCGAGCGCTCCGGATTGTTGAGTTGCCGCGGTTGGGCAACTGCCAGTCCGCTGAACTCGATGGGCAGGTCGCTCTGACCGAACGCCGTGACAGAGTAGTGGTCGGCATCTTGGCGCGAGAATTCGTGGGTTGTGCCGCCGCGCAGATGGAGCTCTACCTTGCCTTGTTTCGGTTCGGCAATGACAATGGCGTTCTCCGCCAGCGTCAGGCTTGAGCCGCCCTCTCCACCCGTCTCCGCCAGAAACACGCCGTGCCATTGGGTTCCGCTGGCCGACACATCGTTGACGTAGAGAACCAGCCGCGGGAAGCGTTCGTCGAACACGCGCGGTTGTAACTGAAAGGAAACCTGCGAAGTGATCAGATCGGCTTGCAGCGAACGAAACGTCCGCAGCGCCAGCGGTCCGAGCCAGGCCGTCATTGCCAGCGTCACTACCGCGCCGGTGAGCGCCAGCACACCAACCGGAAGCAAAATTCGGCGCCTGCCAATGCCCAGCGCGGTTAGCGCGATGATCTCACTGTCCGCCGACATGCGCCCGAGCCCCAGCAGCACACCGATCAGCGTGGCCATCGGCACGGTAAAGACAAACACGGCAGGAAATATGCAGAGAAAAAGCTTCAGAACCTGTGCGCCTGAACCGCTGTGGCGCACAAAGAGCTCCATCAAGCGCACCAGTTGTGGCACGAAAAAGACAAAGGTGAAGACGACAAGTCCGAGGAATGCGTGGCGGAAAACTTCGCGGACGATATACCGGTCCAGGATGCGCATGACGCGAACGGTGAGTGTAACACGGCCGCGACGGCGTTCCGCTGGTCGCCCCCCTCCGCCTTTCTTCTACCGTCTGATGAACAAGCCAAAACTGCTATGGCGAGGACACCCGAACCAGGATTCTCAAGATCAGCTTTTCACTGGGGTGTCTTCTTAGTGCTTTCGACCAGCGGCCGAAACTCGCTTCTCCCTATCAGTTCTCAGCGTGATCCACAAAGCCGGCAGCGAAATTCACCTCACCGGCGCGCAGGTTTTTCCGATTCACAAGTTCCTCAAGAGGATTGCGGATGAACTCCTTCAGCTCCCGGTGAGTCATGCCGGTCTTGGGATTCGTACCTTCCGATCGTTCCGCTGATGTACTCATCCGGCGTCTCCCTCCTCAAGCGGACGCCGCTTGATCTCGAAATTCCCGGGCATTAGCCGTCAGATATTGATCAAGGGTTACGGGCTGGCGTTCGATCAAGGCCTTTAGCAAGCCATCGGTCTTCGCACCTCCACCCTGCTTGTAATACTGCTGCAGTTCCAGAAGCGCCGTCACCTGCCACTCCGGCATACCCAGACCGAGCATCGCCTCGCGCTGCGCGGATTCGGGAATGTCCACGTAATTCACCGCACGCCCCGCGACTCTGGAAATTCGCTTCGCCAGCTCTTGGTCCGATATCGCCTCCGGCCCATGCAACTCATAGGTCTTCCCGGAGTGCGCGCCTCCCTGAAGCGCTTTGACGGCGACAGCGGCAATGTCACCAATGTCCAGATAGCTGACTTTCGCGTCTCCCATGGCCGCAAAAAACGCGCCTTGTGACCGGATGCTGGGGGCGTCGTAGGCCACGATGTTCTGCAGAAATCCATTTGGCCGCAGGATCGTGCAGCTCATTCCTGTGGCCTTGAGCTTGTCCTCTACCTTGCGGTGCCAGCCCGGAAATGACTTCGGATAATCTCCTGCTCCGAGCGCCGAATTAAGCACCACGTGCTTCACCCCGGATTCCTTACACCCATCCACTACATTGCTCTCCAACTCGACGAGTTGAGGAATCGGAGAACACACCACAAACACGGAAGTCACTCCGTCCAGAGCCTTGCCGAGACTCTGCTTGTCCGCATAGTCCGCCAGCCTGACCTCGCATCCCGACGGAGCCTTAGCAGCCTCCTCCTTTGACCTGTACATGGCGCGAACTTTGGACGCCTTCCGGATCGCTTCCTGCAATACCGCTTTGCCAACACTGCCGCTGGCACCAGTAATAAGAATCATTTTCATGCTCCCATTCTGTGTAGCCCGCGGGGGCCGGCCGAATTCAGGCCAACTCCTGCGAGCCGCATACATCAAGGGCATGGTATAACAGCACTGTAGTGTGGTGAAGCACGCACAAATTTGTAAGCCCGGGGCCCTCCGATGAAGGTGCACCACGGCTGTCCGGTGGAAAGTCCAGGCAGTGTGGCGGCTTTCTTTTGGGCCGCTGCGTTTCGCCGAACTCCGCAATCTTCTCCGAGGCGTCAGCGAAAAGGTTCTCGCCGCCCAGCTTCGTGAATTGGAAAAGGATGGTGTCATCAGCCGAACCGTAGTGCGCTCCTCGCCGCCCAAGGTCACTTACTCCCTCAGCCCTTCCGGCCAAACATTGATCCCGCTCCTCGAAGACCTAGGCGACTGGGGCTCTAAACAGTTTGGCATCACCCCGAATCTGCCCCACAAGCCCCAGGCAGAAACTTTGTAAACGCCGGGTTTGAACCTCCTTTTCCGTCCCGGCGTCTTCCTACGATGCATCGTGGGATCGCACCTCTCCGGGTAACTTGGGAGTGGATTTCATCTAAATAACTTCTCAAGCGCTTGGCAAAAGCATGCCAACCAATTGCCGGTTCATCGCACGCCTTGCACAAATTGCGCCCGGACCGGAATCCAAAGCAACTTATTGGCTAGGGCAGCGTCGAACTAAGCTACGGAAGAATGCGTACATGACTTGCAAGCGCACCATGAACGGGTCTAATGACCCGCCGTGCAAGAGCGGGGCGTACGGGCCCCGAGCTGGGGGACAACTATGGGAACGCTGGGGCAGGATATCCGCTACGCGCTGAGGAACCTTCGGAAGGCGCCGGGATTTGCGGTGGTGGCGATCATTACACTGGCCCTCGGAATTGGTGCTTCCACGGCGATTTTCAGCGTGATTGACAATATCCTGATGGAGCCGTTTCCCTATCCGGATGCACAGCGATTCATGTCCGTACAGATCCACGACGCGGAGCGGACCGAGCCCGGCGGGCGAGCGGGGTTCAGCGGGCCGGAATTTATAGATTATGTAGAGCAGAATCATGTTTTTGACCGAGTGATTGCCAACGACAACACGGACGTGCTGTATCGTTCGGGAGAAGGGACGCTGCGGTTCGACGGGAACTACGTGACGCCGGGGACCTTTGAGTTTTTGGGGATGCCCGCGCTGCTGGGGCGGGTGATGCAGCCTGCGGACTACGAGCAGGGAGCTCCGCCAGTGTTCGTGCTGCGCTATAAGACTTGGGTGAAAAACTTCGGGGCCGATCCGGGCATTGTGAACAAGACGTTTGTGCTGAATGGAGTATCGAGAACGCTGATTGGAATCATGCCCCCGCGATTTGGATGGGGCAACGCCGACCTGTGGATACCCAAGAAGCCGGACCGGGCCGTAGCAACCACCGCTGTGGCCGGGGCGTTCCCGCAGTTTTGGTTCCTGCTCGGACATCTGAAGCCGGGCGTTTCCATGAAGGAGGCGGAAGCGGACCTTGCGGTAGTGGCCAACCGGCTGGCGAAGGTATATTCGAAGGACTATCCGAAGCATTTCACCGTACAGTTGGAGTCGTTGACGAACCTGGTGGTGGGGCGATTCAAGACCACGCTTTTCATCGTATTGGCGGCGGTGGGGCTGCTACTGCTCATCGGGTGCGGAAACGTGGCGAATCTTCTGCTGGCAAGAGCGACTACACGGGAGAAGGAGTTTGCGATCCGGTCGGCGCTAGGCGCGAACCGCTGGAGACTGATCCGACAGCTTCTGGTGGAGAGCCTGATTCTGGCGACCGGCGGGGCGGCGGTGGGAACTCTCCTGGCATGGGGAGGGTTGAAGTCCCTAGTGGCGCTGATGCCGCAAAATATCATCCCGGCGGAAGCGGTAATTGGGCTGAATACACCGGTGCTGGCGTTTACGCTGGGTGTAGCGATGCTAACCGCGTTGGTGTTTGGTCTGGTGCCCGCGCTGAAGGCAGCACGCAAGGATTTGAACGAACCGTTGCAGGATAGCGGCAAAGGCATTAGCGGGGGATTCCGCCACGGAAGACTTCGCGATGCGGTTGTGGTGCTGGAAGTGGGCCTTTCACTGACGTTGCTGGTAGGGGCCGGATTGCTAATGCGCAGCTTTGTGGCGCTTCGCGAGGTGCACCTCGGGTTGCAACCGGATCATGTTCTGGTGGCGAGGCTTCCGCTGCCAGTGGACAGGTATAAGACGGCCGATCAGGTGGCGGGATTCTACCGGCCGCTGTTGCAGCGGCTGAAAGCATTGCCCGGTGTCCTGGAAGCTACAGAAACGAGCACGCTGCCGCCATACGGTGGCATTCCGAGCGACATCGAGATTCCCGGCAAGACGCACGGGGAAAAATGGAACGCCATGTTTCAGCTGGTCAGCGAGGGATATTTCCCAGTGCTGAAAATCCAGTTTGTGGACGGACGGAGTTTCACGGAAGCGGAAGTGAGCGGAGCGCGCAAGCTCGCGATTGTGAACCAGACGTTTGTGAAAAAATACTTGGCGAATGAAAATCCAATCGGGAAGCAGGTAAGAATCGCGCAACTTGCGAATTTTGAAGATCCCGTGAAAGAGCCCATGTTTGAAATCATCGGACTCGTGGCGGACGCAAAGAACCGTGGCTTGCAAGATCCAGTCGAGCCCGAGATTTGGATACCGTATACGGTGACAGGTTCGGCGTTCCGCGGAATTCTGGTGCGGACGGCGAAAGATCCGATGGCGATGATGAACGCGGTTCAGCAAGAGATCTGGGCCACGGATCGGAACGTAGCCCTGACCCTGACCGGGACACTCGAGGGGTACATCAGTCAGTTTTCTTACGCGGGACCGCGATTCGGGTTCATGCTCATGACCATCTTCAGCTCAATTGGCCTGGTGCTGGTAACGCTTGGCGTGTACAGCGTGCTGGCCTATACGACGGCGCGCAGAACGCACGAGATCGGGATACGTATGGCGCTGGGAGCGGAAGGCAGGGATGTCGTTAGGTTAGTGGTGCGAACGGGGCTGCGATTGGTGGCCATCGGTGTGGCACTTGGGCTGCTCGCCAGCCTGGCGCTGGGGCAAGTCATGGGGACGCAGCTTTGGGGAGTGTCTCCATACGACCCATGGACTCTCACGTGTGTTCCCGCCCTGCTTATTATAACCGGGCTGCTGTCCTGCTGGGTTCCAGCGCGCCGCGCCGCGAGCGTGGATCCATTGGTTGCACTGCGGTATCAGTAAGTCATGGCCCTCAGGAGAGGGCGACAAGCAAGGATGAAAATAGCCCGGGTCTCGGTCTTGCCGAATCAGCAACTTAGGCCTTCTTTCACAGGAGACTTCCTGCGTCTTTGGCACACCATCGCCTGGCATGAAAACAAGGCGGCTCCCGGAGAAACATCCTGAGAATACCAAACTCATTTTCATAGCGGTAAAGACCCATTGCCGCTGACGGGAAAAATTTTGTCCTGGTTCCGAATTCCTCGCGCCACAGACAAATCTCGCTCATCAGCACCGCGCCAGCCCGCCGCTCAAAGCTCGGCCCCGTTTCTCTTACTGTCGAATACATGATAGTTTTTCTTACAGGGGTTTTTTCTAAGACAGCATTGGCGGGCTCTAGTCTATCGAATCGGGCCTGAACCGCCGCTTCGACCTTCGACTGTCAGCCGGACACCCTCCGGTCACGGATCTAGCACGGGAGAGACGCGAACAATGAAGCGGGTTCATCTGGTTGTCTTGTGGCACATGCATCAGCCGCAGTACCGCGACCCTGAAAGCGGACGCTATGTCCTCCCCTGGACGCGCCTGCACGCCCTGAAAGATTACTGGGGAATGGTCGACGTGCTCCGCGGATTTCCCAACTTCCATGCCACCTTCAACGTCGTGCCTTCCCTCGGCATGCAACTTGAGGAGTACGCCAACGGCCGTTTCAATGAGCCGTGGTTTTCGCTGGCATTCAAAAATGCGGAGGAATTAACCCGCGAGGATAAGGCGGAAATCATTGCGCGCGCGTTTCAAGTGAATCAGGAACGGCTGATGTCGCGTTGGCCGCGGTTCGTCGAATTATTCGAATGGTCGCGTCCCGCCGGTGGCGCTCGGGCGCTGGTCTCTTTCACCACGCGCGATTGGCGCGACCTGCAACTGCTCTCGCAGTTGGCATGGATGGAGGAGTCCTGGTTCCAAACAGATGATGTCGTCAGCCGTCTGGCCACCAAAGGGAAGGACTACACCGAAACGGACAAGTCCGCGCTGCGGAAAGTACAGCTCGAGTTCCTCGGCCTGGTGCTCCCGGTTTATCGCGACGCAGCGCAGCGCGGCCAGATCGAGATCAGCACGACTCCGTTCTATCACCCCATCCTACCGCTGATCTGCGATTCCGATATTGCCCGCGTGGCCAACCCGGGGACGCCTCTTCCGCGCCGCGCTTACCGGCGTCCGGAAGATGCGCGCGAACAATTGCGGCTTGCCCGCGAGTATCACGAAAGAGTTTTTGGCGTGAAGCCCGCGGGGGTGTGGCCTTCGGAAGGCTCGGTATCGGACATGGCGCTGACCATTGCCGCGGAAGAAGGATTTCAGTGGTTCGGAACAGATGAGGGTGTCCTTGGCCGCACGCTCAACGTCGCCTTCCTCCGCGACGGAAATGGCGTTCCGGCCAATGCCGAGCGCCTCTACAAATCCTGGCGCGTGCAACTGGGAGGAAATAGCATTGTGGGTTTGTTTCGCGATCACCATCTGTCCGACCTTGTCGGCTTCGTTTACAGTGGCATGGACGCGAAAACCGCCGCGGCGGATCTCCACAGTCGAATGCGTCATCTCGGAGAAACCGTACCGGGCGATCAGCCCCTCACGATTTGTCTTTTCCTCGATGGCGAAAATGCCTGGGAATACTACCCGGGGAACGGTCGCGCGTTCCTGTGCGAGTTTTACGGACGCATCCAAGCCGATCAGGATTTCCGCGCGCTAACCGCGAGCGAAGCCATTGCCGCCGCCGGCGAAATTCCAACCATCACCGGAATTTTCCCCGCGTCCTGGATCAATGCAAATTTCGACGTGTGGATCGGCCACGCCGAAGACGTCGCCGCGTGGGAATTATTGTGGGATGCGCGCGAAGCCTACGCCCGCGCATTCGAAGCGCGTAAACAGGGAAGAGCCGACGCCCCAACCGAAACCGACCTGAAGGAAGCGCGCGAATCGCTCCTGGCCGCGGAAGGGAGTGACTGGTGCTGGTGGTTCGGCCCCGAGCATAGCACCGCGAACGACGCGGAATTCGATGCACTTTATCGAAAACACCTGACGGCCATTTACCTGGCTCTGGGGCAGGTGGCGCCGGAGGAATTGGCCAAGCCCATCAAGCGCAGGCCGGAGCACGCGCTGCAACTCGCGCCAACGGGTTTGCTAAACGTCACGGTCGACGGAAGAGACACGTCGTATTTCGAATGGCTGGGGGCAGGATTGTATTCACCGGAACGGCGCGGCGGGTCGATGCACGGACGCGTCTTCTATCTGCACGAACTGCGCTACGGATTCGAGGAAGGCCGCTTCTGCGTGCGCATCGATCCCTTCTCGGAGGCGCTTCTAGAGCTGGAACACCCGGAGTTTCGCATCACCATCGGCGGCGAGGAAGAAGTTACCCTGGTCGTGAATCTGGAGCGCGGCCACGTCCAAGGGTTTGCCGTCGAAAAGGACCTGGTATGCTTGCTGAATCCGAAACTTGTCGCGGAAGCTGCCTTTGAGCGGGTTCTGGAAGTGGCCATCCACAAGGACCTGATCAACTTCAAAGGTCAGAGCAAGCTGAGGCTCGGGGTTGCGCTGTGGCACGCGGGATTGCCCGTGGATGTGCTGCCCGCCGAGGGATTCCTGGACGTGAACCTTGGCGAAGAGAATTCCGCCTGGCCGCCGGAGCCGTAGGCGCGTTTTCTGGCCCAGCCACACCGGTGTCGCTGCTAGGAAGGGTAGTGTTTTCAGTCCGATGGAAACTCATCGGATTACCACCGATCGTCCGGAATCGGCTTTTTTTTGAGCACTCCGCTAAAATAGTTTAACCGCAAGATCCTGTGGATGATCGCCGACGGGGATCATCGTCAGCAGAAAATTGGTGCGCACACGGATGACCGCCAGGTCGCCCGAGCCCTGGCTCACCACCAGCAGCAAGTTTTCCGCGGGATCGAAGCGCAACGCCGTCGGAGAATCGCCGGCGGGAACAGGGAATCCTTTTCCGGGATCGCGAATGATGCGACGATTGAAAATATCGACAGGGGTGACCCGGTCCCCAGCGGTGTCCGAAACATACAGCAGGCTTGCATCGCTGCTCAGGACGCCGCGAGTGGGCGTCGACCCGAGGACCATGTAGTCGCCCACCTCGTGCGTCCAGGTGTTGATGGCCTGGAGCCCGTGAGCCTCCGGTGAAATCACGTAGAGTTCGCCGCCATCGGGCTTGAGCAGCATGTCCGTGGGCTTGCCGGCCAGTTCGAGATGGGTGACCAGAACGCCGCGGCGCAGGTCCACCACCGAGATGCGGCGCTCGGATCGGCTCAGGACGAACGCCAGGGAACCGTCTGGCAGCAC
>Ga0066710_100003835_pt1 | contig 13010 bp, 13 predicted proteins | sample GraSoiAngelo_159_FD_79666 | JGI IMG/M metagenome (GOLD analysis project Ga0066710, IMG submission 79666) | Grasslands soil microbial communities from the Angelo Coastal Reserve, California, USA - 14_1009_16_40cm | ecosystem: Environmental > Terrestrial > Soil > Grasslands | place: USA...
GCCACACGCCGACGAACGCCAGGCCGTGCCCGCCGAATGTCCGCGAGATGTGCTCATACTCGCCGCCCGGATCGAGCCCGAGGGGCGTCGAGATGAAGACCGAGTAGGCCACCGACGTTGCGAGAATGGCCGCCGCCAGCACCAGGTAGCCGAGGATCACGCTGGGGCCGGTGAGCGTCCAGGCGTCGCTGGTGACCTTGAAGATTCCGGCACCGATGAGGACGCCGATAATCGTGGCGTACGATTCGAGCGTGCCGAGATCGCGCCTCAGATTCGTCATTTCTCTTCTCGGAATCCGCCGATTCTACCCAACGAAGAAAGTTCTTCTCTCCGGCCGCAAAGAAAAGTGGTAAAGTTTGCATTTACTGCAAAGGCTTCAGCATGGCCACGCTCCTGGTGGTAGAAGACGACCGGCCCACGCACGCGCTTTTCGTCGCGCTGGTCAACCGCTGCGGTTGCGAGGCTAGCAGCGCCTTTGATGGCCGCGCCGCTCTTCGCAAAGTTCGCGGCGAGCGTCCGGACGGCATGATCCTCGATCTACTCCTTCCGGAGATGAATGGCGTCGAGCTTTTGGAGGAAATCGACCGATTCGCGCCCCAACTGATTTCCAGAACGATCGTCATCACCGCAGCATCAGACTCGCTCTTCCACGATTGCGCACAGATGCGATACGTACGCTGCCTCATGCGCAAGCCCTTCAACATCGAGGAGCTCGAGAGCGATTTGATGCTGATGCTCGACGGCCGGCCGGCGGAGCAAAAAGTGAGAGCTGGCGGTCCGATGCGGCTCAAGATCAGTTAACCGCCAGCCCTCGGGAACGACGGGAGACGCCGCCTTACCGCAACACAGCCCGGAGGACGGCGGCGGCGCTTTTGCAGTCAGTGCAAAACTCGTGCGCACCGTTTTCAGTGAGTTGAGAAGAAAAGCATTGCGCTACCCGCAAAGAGGACTACACTTTCGGCGTCGGTCCAAGAAAATGGCCCCCCGAGTTTTGGTCGTCGACGACGACCAGGCGCTTCAGACACTTCTGAACGTGCTTCTCACGCGCGCGGGATTCGAGTGCGACTTTGTTTCTGACGGTGAAGCTGCGCTGCAGAAAATCGATGGCGGACAGTACGCTGTGATCGTCCTCGACTTGATCCTGCCCGGAATCAGCGGAATTGAGATTCTGTCCCAATTACGGGCAAGCAGGCCCGCACTGCTGGAGCGCACCATCGTGATGACCGGCGCGAGCAGCGGAATCCTTCGCAACGTCGATGTCACCCGCGTCCACTCCGTGATACGGAAACCTTTCGATATCTCCGAGATGGTCCAGCTCACCACCGATTGCGCGTATCAGGACGACCGCATACAGGCGAAACGGATGCGATGAATTCTTTCCCTCTTCCGAAAAATTTCGGGACTCAGATTTGCAGTAGTTGAAAAGGATTTTGATAGAATGGTCAACGTGATCGGCGAACAGATTCGCCAAACTCGCCAGGCCCGGCGGTTATCTCTAAGCGATGTAGCTGGACGAGCCAAAATCAGTGTGGCAACGCTCTCGCGGATCGAACGCGACAAGCAGGGTCTCGAGCTCGGCCTTTTCCTCACCCTCTGCAAGATCCTCAGAACCTCGCCTCGCGAGCTTCTGGGAACAGAAAGTGCCGACAATGTCGATCCTCTGGCCGTCCGGATCGCGGCGCTGAATCATACCGAGCGGGTGGAGTTATGGCGCGAGCTGGCAGCCGCCCGACGCGGCGACAAGCGCAACGCCATCCGCAACCGGTTGCACCGCCTGGGGGACGAGGTGGAAGAGCTCCTGGCGCAGCTCGAATTCGTGCGGGCCGAGATGGAATCGGTGCACAGCAGCGTTCGGAAGCGTTAGCGAATTACGCCGGCTGCCTGCGCGACTTTGGCAAACTCTTCCAGATCGAGGAGAACCAGCACCGCTCCGTCGATCTTGTTGTCAGTCGTCTTGTACGGCCGGATGCGCAGAGAGTGCTTCCGTCCGGAACGATCTTCGACCGGCAGCTCGCGCACTTCCAGCTTGTCGATGACATCGGCCACGATCTCGCCGAGGTTGTCGATGATGAGGTTGGCCTTCATGTCGTCGATCGGACGGCCGATGTCGGAGGGGATCAGACTCAGTGTGCGCTGGGCTCGCGGATTGAAGCGGCGAATGCGAAGACTGCCATCGAGCATCAGGATCGGGATTTCGACCGACGCCAGAAGATTGACCAGGTCGTTATTCACCTGCGCCAGTTCCTGATTACGATTTTCCAACTCCTCGTTCAGCGTGGTGAGCTCCTCGTTGCTCGATTGCAATTCTTCTTTGGCGGTCTCCAGCTCCTCGTTGATGCTCTGCAGCTCTTCATTGCTCGACTGAATCTCTTCGTTCGCCGAGCGTAACTCCTCGTTCATCGCTTCCTGTTCTTCAATGATCGACTGCAGATACTCGCGAGTTGCTTCCAGCTCTCGCTTCAGATGCCCGACCTGTCTGCCTTCCGCCTTCGGTTCTTCTCGTTTCTTTCCGCGGCCTTTCTTGACCGGCGGCGCCTCTTCGAACACGATGGCCAGGAAACGTTCACTCGATGCGCCAATGAAGGGGATGACCTCGATATTGACGAGAATCGAATGATCGTCGACCTTCACCCGAATCCCTTCGCGCCGCTGAATCTCATCTTTCTTGCGCGCTTGATGGATGGCAGTCCGCAGATCGCCGAGCAATCCTTCCCGCGCCATCTTCAGGAGATTGAAGCTGGCCGTCCCCGGCGGCAGCTCGAGGTAGCGGCTTGTCCGGCCGCGGAACTGCAGAACATCGAGGTTCTCGTTCACCACGACGCCGGCGGGAGTGAAACGCGCCAGGAGGACGCGGTCGGCTTCGCGAAAAATCGCGTCAGGAGCGGGCCGCTCGACTGCTTCGACGATCGGTCGTTCGCGGGGCGCATCGGTCTCTTGGCGCGTCAGCGCGAAGATGACGTTCGTACGCCGCACACCTGTTTTCTTTCGATAGATTTTGTTCTTTCGGTCGACGATGTCGAACATATCGCCAAAGTTTCCGATCGTTTCCGACGTGCCGAGGAGCAGATAGCCGTCTGGTCGCAGCGCGTAATTGAAAATCGAGATCACTTTCCGCTGCAGGGCCGTGCCGAAATAGATCATGACGTTGCGGCAACTGATCAGATCGAGCTTCGAAAACGGGGCGTCCTTCGTCACGTTCTGGCGGGCGAAGATGCAGCAGTCGCGGACAGCCTTGTTGACGCGATATCCGCCGTCGACGCGATTGAAGAATTTTTGCAAGCGGTCCGCTGCCACCCCCGTCATGACCGTCTCGGGATACAGGCCGGCGCGGGCGCGGGCGATGGCCAGCTCGCTGACGTCGGTGCCGAAAATCTGAATCTGACAACTGGCGCCCACGCCGCCGGCCGTTTCGAGGGCCGCAATCGCGATGGAGTAAACCTCTTCTCCGGTTGCACAGCCGGGGACCCACACCCGCAGGCTCTCGCCGTCCTTACGATCGCGCAGCAAAGCCGGGAAAATATCGCGCTGCAGCACCTCGAAGACCTGCGGATCGCGAAAGAACCCGGTGACACGAATGAGAATGTCGGCGTAAAGCTCTTCCACTTCGCCGGGCGAGTCGCGGACGATGGGCACGTAGTCCTCGAGCGTATCGACCTTGTGCACCGCCATGCGGCGGCGAATCCGGCGCTCGATGGTGCTCGGCTTGTAATGCTTGAAGTCGATGTCGTGCTTCGAGCGGATGAGGGCAAACAATTTCATCAGTTCCGGCTCGGGAAGCCGCGAAGGCGTCGGTCTGGAGAAGTAATCGTGCTTCGCGATGCGCACCAATTCGCCGGCAATCTGCGCCGGCGAGAGAACGAAGTCGACAAAACCTGCCGCAACAGCGCTCTGCGGCATGCTCCCCATTTTCGCCGAATCGTCCTGTGCGAACGTAATACCGCCCTCGGCCTTGACCGCTTTTGTTCCGAGAGCGCCATCCGATGCTGAGCCCGACAAAACTACCGACATCGCACGCGGTCCCTGGTCCTCCGCCAACGAATGAAAGAAGCCATCGATGACGCTGGGAGCGCCCGAAGCGCGCTCGTGCAGATGCAGAACTCCATTCTCGATGGACACCTCGGCACCCGCCGGCGCGATGTAGACGTGATTGTTCTTGACGATCATGCCGGGACGGACAATCTCAACCGGCAGCTTCGTCGCACGCGCTACCACGTGATCGAGATTCGAGGCGTATCTCGGATCCTGATGCAGTACAAAAATAAAGGCCATTCCAGGATCATCGGGAAGGCTCTTGAGCATTGCGGTGAACGCCTCGATCCCGCCCGCCGACGCTCCCACGCCGACGATCGGATAGACGCTTTCTTCGGACGGAGGCGCGAGGGCGATCAACGCTTTCTTCTCGCGGTTCTTATTGGCCATGAAAGGGTCCTCGCGGGCAGCTATCTTGCTACATCGAGGCTAAGGAGACAATGTGCCCTCGCAGCGAATTGTCGTCATCGGGGCGTCTGCCGGGGGTGTTGAAGCGCTGCTGGAGTTCTCGAAACTCATTCCCTCCGATTTTCCAGCACCGATCTTCGTTGTCATCCACATTCCCTCCGAGTCTCCGAGCGTTCTTCCGAAACTCCTCTCGCGCGTAGGGAATCTGCCCGCCAAACATGGTGAGGATGGCGAGCGGTATGAGCCGGGAACGATTTACATCGCACCTCCCGACCGTCACATGCTCGTTCATCGCGACGGCACCCTCCGCGTCGTGCGCGGGCCGCGCGAGAATCGGCATCGCCCGTCGGTCGACCCGCTGTTTCGCAGCGCGGCCGCGGCGGTTGGAAATCGCGTCATCGGTGTCGTTCTCAGCGGAACACTTGACGACGGAACAGCGGGGCTGATCGCGATCAAGCAGCGAGGCGGGATCGCAATCGTCCAGGACCCGGCCGACGCGCTGCACCCATCGATGCCCCAGAGCGCGATGGAGCATGTCGAGGTCGACTATGTTCTGCCGCTCGACGAGATTCCGCGGAAACTCAGCGAGCTCATTGACGCAGAAGTCCGGATGGCGGCGGCTGCAGAACCGGGGGAGCTGATGGCTATGGAAAACCGGATCACGGAATTCGACGGCGTCACGCTGCAGGACGACGACCGCCCCGGGCAACCCTCGGCGTTTTCCTGTCCCGACTGCGGCGGAGTGCTATGGGAAATTGATGATGATAATTACACACGATTTCGATGCCGCGTCGGCCACGCCTTCTCGCCCGAGTCGATGTTAGGCGGGCAATCCGATGTTTTGGAGACTGCGCTCTTTTCCGCGCTGAAGACGCTCGAGGAAACCGCACGCCTCTCGAAGAGGCTGGCAGAAGCTGAAACCCGCCGCGGACACGAGTGGATGGCGACACGGTTTCAGCAGCGCGAGAAGGACGCCCGGGAACGCGCCGACGCCATCCGCCGCGTCCTGGTGACTGGCAGCAGCGAAGTTCCGGTGGAAACGGAGCTCGCGGCCAAGGCGCAGTAGTGCACGCATCTTGCGTGAATTTTGGTCATGCGATTCCGTGATCGCGTCGAAGCCGGCAAGTTGCTCGGACGCGAGCTCGCCCGACGCCTCGGCAAGCGCGACGATCGGATCGTTCTCGCGCTGCCGCGCGGCGGTGTTCCGGTCGGCGCTGAAGTCGCCAGAGCTCTGGACGCGCCGCTCGATGTCTTCATCGTACGCAAGTTAGGCGTGCCGGGACATGAAGAGCTCGCCATGGGCGCGATCGCCAGCGGCGGCGTCCGCGTCATGAATCGCGACGTCCTCGGCTGGGTCCCCATTCCGCAAAAATTAATCGATCAGGTCGCGGTGCGCGAACAAGAGGAGCTGGAGCGCCGCGAGCGCGAATACCGCGGATCGCGTCCGCCGATCGATGTACGCGACAAGACCGTCATCGTCGTCGACGACGGCCTGGCGACCGGGTCGACGATGCGGGCCGCGGTCGCGGCACTTCGCAAGATGCAGCCGCGCGCGATCATCGTCGCGGTCCCGGTCGCCGCGACGCAGACCTGCGACGAATTTCGCGACGAGGGGGTCGACATCGTGTGCCTCCGCACGCCCGAGCCGTTCCAGGCGGTCGGCCTCTGGTACGACGACTTTTCACAAACCACCGACGAAGAAGTGCACGAGCTTCTGCAGCAGCCTGCCCATGACTGACATCCGAGACACCCTCCGCCCCGTCGACGACTTCGACTCCATCCTGCGGCTGATCGGAAATGCACGCTTTGTTCTGATCGGCGAAGCGACCCACGGCACGCACGAGTTCTACGCGATGCGCGCCGCGATCACCGAGCGTCTCATCACGGAAAAAGGATTCAACGCCGTTGCGGTGGAAGCCGATTGGCCGGACGCCTATCGCGTCAACCGATTCGTCCGCGGAATCAGCGACGACAACGAAGCGATCGACGCCCTGGGCGATTTCAAACGATTTCCGACCTGGATGTGGCGCAACGCCGACGTGCTCGATTTCATTGGCTGGCTTCGCGACTATGGACGCGGCGTCGGTTTCTACGGACTCGATCTGTACAGCCTCTACGCATCGATCGCGCACGTGATCGAGTACCTCGATCAGGTCGATCCCGAAGCGGCAAAGCGCGCGCGATATCGCTACTCCTGCTTCGAGCACGCCGGCGAGGATCCGCAGGCCTACGGTTACGCGACCACGTTCGGCATCACGCAATCGTGTGAGGACGAGGTCGTGAAGCAACTCATTGAGCTGCGCCGCGCGCGCGACGACTCCGACGATCACTTTTTCGCGGAGCAGAATGCGCGGTTGGTTCTCAACGCCGAGCGATATTACCGATCGATGTTCTCGGGGCGCGTGTCATCGTGGAATCTGCGAGACCAGCACATGGCTGAGACGCTGACGGCGCTTGCCAATCACATCCCCAACGCCAAAATCGTCCTCTGGGAACATAACTCCCACCTCGGCGACGCCCGCGCCACCGAGATGGGCAGGCAGGGCGAGCTGAATGTCGGTCAGCTCGTCCGCGAGCGCTACGGCGACGACGCGCGCCTGATCGGATTCACGACCCACAGCGGAACTGTGACCGCGGCATCGGAATGGGATGGGCCGGCGGAGCGAAAGAATGTGCGCCCCGCGATCCGCGAAAGTTACGAGCTGCTGTTCCACGAGTGGCAACGCGGAGACTTCTATCTTCCGCTTCGCGGCAACGAAGCCGCCGCGCCGCTCGAAAATCCGCTTCTCGAGCGCGCAATCGGCGTCATCTATCTGCCGCAGAGCGAGCGCGCCAGCCACTACTTCTACGCTTCCCTGCTGCGGCAATTCGACGCCGTGCTGCACTACGACGTCACGCGCGCCGTGGAACCGCTCGAGCGCTGGGAGCGTGAACACACTGCCGAGGTGCCGGAGACATTTCCGTCAACGTTATGACTACGACAATCGATCGCGACCAGGGACTCATTCACATCAATGCCGCCGGCGTCACGCTGGAGGGAAATCTCATCATTCCAAACGGCGCGACGGGCGTCGTGCTATTCGCGCACGGCAGCGGAAGCAGTCGCTTCAGCTCGCGCAATCGCCACGTCGCCGAAGTGTTGCGAACACGAGGCAATCTCGCGACGCTGCTGATCGATCTGCTGACCGCCGAGGAGGAGCTGGTCGATACGCGCACGGCGCATCTTCGATTCGACATCGAGCTTCTCGCCGATCGGCTGGTCGGCACGTCGGAATGGCTCGCACGCGAACGGCCGAATCTGAAAATCGGACTGTTCGGCGCCAGCCCCGGGGGCGGCGCAGCGCTCGTGACGGCCGCGCGAGTTCCCGACTGCATCACGGCCGTCGTCTCGCGTGGCGGGCGTCCTGATCTCGCAGGCGCCGCGCTGCCGCACGTCAAAGCGCCGACGCTGCTGATCGTCGGCGGCGACGACACGCCGGTCATTCAGATGAATCAGGAAGCCTACGACCGAATGACGGCGCTGAGGAAGATGATCATCATCCCCGGCGCAAGCCATCTTTTCGATGAACCGGGGACGCTCGAAGAGGTCGCGCGTCTCGCGACGGAGTGGTTTGAGAAATATCTGCGATGAGTGCCCGTCAGATTCCGCCCGAGTCATGGAAATCGTTCCTCGATTCCTTCACGCGACAGCATCAGGGCTGGCTGGTGCGAATCAATGACGACGACCCCGCGCCCCTCGAAACGGCGCGCGTGAACGGTCACGACGTCGAGATTCGCGCGGGCACTCTCTACAACATCGCAAACGCGACCGAAATTAGGGTCGTTGAGGTGGACGAAAGCGCGATCGATCACGTCGAGATCGCGGGCCCGAACGAGAAATTGACGATTCAGTTTCGGACGGCGATCAATCCCGCCCTCGTCGACGGGATGTAGGCGACACCTTCGGTTTACCGCTTTTTCTACACGCCGTGGAGCGTTTCTACAGAACGTGGAAAAAGCGGTAAACCGAAGGTGTCGCCTAAAACCGGTAACGCGCCTCCAGCGTCAACGTGCGACCGTCCGTATTCGGATCCGGTGCGGAGACTCGCGCCGCGGAAATGTTCGCGAACTCGGCACCCAATCGGATCGAACGCAGCTCGTAAAAGTAGGCGAACGTCCAGGCGCGGCCGCTCTCGGTGTTGATCTCGGCAAAACTGCGGTCGCGATCTTTCGTGCCGAAGACTTCGATGCGCGCAGAAAGCCGATTGCGTCCGAACTTCTGCGAAACGAGCGCGTAGGCAGCGTAGTAGTCGAGCTGCACGAAAGCGCGCGGCGCGAATCCCATGCCGGTCGTTCCCCATCCATACTCCGAAGCAAGCGTGGTCCCATGCTGGCCATCGATTTCGCCGCTCAGCAGATTCAATTTCGTCTGCCACGAGTACTCGCCGCGATACAACTCGCGATCGCCACGATTGTCGATGCGCGCCAACTGCAGCATCGCGCGCTCGGGAAGGCTCACGCGCGCGCGTGCAGTGACGCCGGTCCGTCCGTCGAGATCGCGTCCAATCGATTGCGTGCCGCTGCGTTGATCGGGAAAAAACTGAAGCGGCGGAAGCGGCAAGACCTCGTCGTAAACCGCAAGATGATTGCCGATCGACCAGCCATGCCAGCCGAGGAGCGTGCCCATCGTGTCGTTGCCGCGAAAGGCGCCGCCGGCAAACGTGATGACCGCATTCGACGTCAGCCGTTGCCATTGCAGCTCGCCGCCGATGGGCCTGACTTCTTCTCCGATCCACGTGTTCAACGCCGAAAATGAAATCGTGTACGGCGAGCTCCACAGCCTGTCGGTGTTCTCGCGCGATGTCGGAAGAAAAAATTGTCCGGCGCGCAGACGAAAATCTCCTTTTCGCAGATCGACGTAGGCCTCGACCAGTCCTCCCTTTTTTCGTGCGAGGCCGTGCGCGTGAACTGTCAGCCACTCCGCCGGCGTCCAGTCGATGCCGAGGTGCGCTTCCTCCTGGTGGGTGGTCGAACCAACGTCGAATTTTCCGAATCCACCATCGAGCCAGCTCGGTTGGGACTCGACGTACATTCCGCGAGCCGTAACGAAGCCGGAAATCAAGACTGCAGCGAGCATCTTGTCGCGATTCTATAATCGGCCGCCGATGCGACCGTCGCGCCAGCAACTGCAAGACGCGCTCAAATCGCTGCGCGATCCCTCACTGCGTTACGCCGACGTTCGCTACACCGCCACGCACAATCAGCACGTCCGGGTTCGTAACGGCGAAGTCGACACGCTGATCTCGACCGTCGACAGCGCCATCGGCGTACGCGTGCTGGTCGGAAACGGATGGGGCTTTGCGGCCAGCAGCGACGTCAATGAAGACTCCGTGATTCGCACCGCGAAGCGCGCGCTGGAAGTCGCAGCGGCGTCGAACCTCGCGTCGCCCGGAAAAATCGTCCTGAGCGACGTCCAACCACATGTCGCGACGTGGCAATCGGATTTCGTAAAGGATCCGTGGGCAATTCCGCTCGAACGGAAGATCGATCACCTCCTGCAGGCAACCGAACCGATGCGCAGCGACCCGCGCATTCATCAGGCGTCGGGTGACATTTCGTCGTATCGCCAGGAAAAAATCTTCGCGTCGACCGTCGGCAGCTACATCGAGCAAACGACGACCGAGATGGGCGGCGGCATCGAGGCGCTGGCGATCGACGGCGATGAGTTTCAGCGCCGCACGTTTCCGAATCCCTTTGGCGGCGATTTCCAGGCTGCAGGATGGGAATTCATCGAGGCGCTTGACCTGGCCGCGAAGGGATTGCAGATTCGCGACGAAGCCCTCGCGCTGCTGGCGGCTCCGAAGGCGCCGCCCGGACGATTCGATCTTGTCGTCGGGACGTCGCAGCTCGCATTGCAGGTTCACGAATCGTGCGGGCATCCGACCGAGCTCGATCGTGCGATGGGACTCGAGATCTCACTCGCCGGCGGATCGTTTCTGCAGCCGTCGATGCTCGGCAACTTTCGCTACGGCTCCGATCTCGTCAACATTGTCGCGGACGCCACAGTCGCAAAATCGATCGGCTCCTTCGCATTCGACGACGACGGCGTCCCGGCGCAGCGATTCCCGCTGATCGACAGAGGCATCTTCGTCGATTACCTGAGCGGCCGCGACACGGCCCCGGCGATCGGACGGAAGTCGAACGGCACCGTGCGCGCGGAAAGCGCGGCCCGCATTCCCATCATTCGCATGACCAACATCAACCTCGAGCCGGGAACGACGCCGCTCGAGGAGATCATTGCCGATACCAAACGCGGGATCTTCGTCGACACGAACAAGTCGTGGTCGATCGACGATGTGCGCCTCAATTTTCAATTCGGCTGCGAAGTTGCCTGGGAAATCGACCACGGGCGTCTCGGCCGGCTTCTCCGCAATCCGGTTTACGGCGGCACGACGCCGGATTTCTGGCGGTCGTGCGATGCGGTCGGCGATCGCGCCAGCTGGCAGATCTGGGGCGTGCCGAACTGCGGCAAAGGCGATCCGATGCAGACGATGCGCGTGGCGCACGGCGCGCCGGTGGCGCGATTTCGAAATGTGGAGATGTTTTGAAGTTCGACGTCATCGATCGCGCACTGGAGGCTGCCGGCGGAGACGAGGCTGACGCCAACTTCATCTCCAGCGACGCGAACATCACGCGCTTCGCGAATTCGAGCATCATTCAGAACATGTCCGAGGTTAGCGCAGAGTTGACGCTGCGGGTGGTGATCGACAGCGCGATCGGCGTGGCATCGACGACTTCCTTCGAACATGAAGCCATCGCGGAGATGGCCGCGGTCGCGCGCGAGGCCGCGCGTCATTCGCTTCCACTGCGCGATTTCGCGGGCCTGTATCGCGGCAACGAAGCAGTTCCCGATTTGCCAATTTTCCACCGCGCCGACATCACGCCCGGCGAAAAGGCACGTGCGCTGCGCACGATGTTCGATCGCGGTCGCGAGGCGGGCGTGCACTTCGCGGGCTCGTACGGGACTGACACCGCATCGGTCGCGTGCGGCAATTCGCATGGCGTGCGCCGCCATTGCACGTTCACGATCGGCGAAGCTACCGTCATCGCGATTCGTTGCGGAGAATCGGGATATGCAACTGACATCAGCCGCCGCGGCGTCGACGTCCGTGTACTCGGAGAGGAAGCGACGCAAAAGGCGACGTTGCGCAGCGGCATCCACGAAAAAATCGAACAGGGAAATTACGACGCGATCGTCGAGCCCGCCGCAATCGCCGAGGTGCTGGAGTGGATGAACATGATTGCGTTTTCCGGCCAGTCGTACGAAGACGGCTCCTCCTTCTTCGTCGATCACCTCGGCAAGCGAGTCGTCGGAACGAATTTCACGTTGACCGACGACGCGATCGATCCCGAATTTCTTCCGTTTCCGTTCGATATGGAAGGCTTGCCGAAACGCCGTGTCACGCTGATCGAAAACGGCATTGCGCGCACGCCGGTCGTCGACAAAGCGTACGCTGACCGCCTCGGCGTTCCGGCGACGGCGAACGGCTGGGCGCTCGGTTCACCCGATCACGGTTCGGCGCTGCATCTGTCGGTCACGGCAGGCAATGCCACGCGCGAAGATTTGATTCAATCGACGAAGCGCGGCATCTGGGTCACGCGCTTCAACTACGTCAATGGATTGCTCGAGCCGAAGACTGCGAAGATGACCGGCACCACACGCGACGGCACATTTCTCATCCGCGACGGCGAGGTCGTGGCGCGCCTGCCGAACTTGCGGTGGACGCAGTCGATGGTCGAGGCGTTCTCACGAATCGAAGGGCTCACGCGCGAGCGCCGGCGCACCGGCGCGTGGTCGAATCCGTTCGGAGGGACCATCGCTCCGACAATGAAGATCGGAGGCTGGCACTTTGGCTAAGGCTAGAAAGTTGCAGCACCCGGCACGCGTAACCCGGCACCATGAGTCAGTACATCGTTCGTAGATTCCTGCAGATGATTCCGATCACCTTCGGAATCCTCACGCTGGTCTTTTCGCTGATTCATCTGATCCCCGGCGATCCCGCGCGCCAGATCGCGGGACCGGACGCGCCAGAGCAGGACGTGCAATCGGTGCGCAAGGCGTTAGGCCTCGATCAGCCGCTCTGGTCGCAGTACATCCATTACCTTGGCCATGTCGTCCGCGGCGATCTCGGTCGGTCGTTTCAGACGAACGAGCCGGTGAGCAAACAGATCCGCGAGCGCTATCCGGCCACGATCCAGCTCGCCTTCGGATCGATGATCGTCGCGCTGCTGGTCGCGTTTCCGCTCGGCGTCGTCCCGGCGATTTATCGCAACTCGTGGATCGACAACGTCGCGCGATTCTTCGCGCTCATCGGCGTCTCGATGCCCAGCTTCTAGTTCGGACCGCTGCTGATGATCGCGTTCGCGATCAATCATCAATGGTTTCCGGTCTCCGGCCGCGACGAAGGACTTCGCTCGCACGTCTTACCGTCGGTCACCATGGGCCTGGCGCTGGCGGCGATTCTCACGCGCATGATCCGCGTCAGCCTGGCCGATGAATTGACGCAGCTTTATGTGACGACGGCGATCGCGAA
>Ga0066710_100003836_pt1 | contig 13010 bp, 12 predicted proteins | sample GraSoiAngelo_159_FD_79666 | JGI IMG/M metagenome (GOLD analysis project Ga0066710, IMG submission 79666) | Grasslands soil microbial communities from the Angelo Coastal Reserve, California, USA - 14_1009_16_40cm | ecosystem: Environmental > Terrestrial > Soil > Grasslands | place: USA...
CGTCGCTTCGCTCCGCCCAATTCAGTGGTCCCCTTACTTGAAATCGGGTGGGGCCCTAAAGTGAAATCGAACACGGGAGCGTACAATCGCCGGCATAAGAGGATAGGGCATCTTTACCAGGGGAGATACAAAGCTATCGTGGTAGAGAAGGATAGCTACTTATTGGAACTGAGCCGCTATGTTCATTTGAATCCGGTCAGGGTCGGCCCGTACAGGAATAGCAGCCACAACGAACAACTTCGAATTCTTGATAAATATCGTTGGAGCAGTTTGGCGGGATATGGATCGGCAAAGGAGAAGCAGTCCTGGGTCAGCTACGACGAGGTGCTTGGCCAACTGGGTAGCAGCAGGAGCAAATACAGAGAGTTTATCTCAGACGGGCTAAAACGGGGCTATGCGACACCTTGGGATGAGGTCAAAGGACAATCGGTGCTAGGAAACGAGGCATTTCTTGAAAAGTTAAAAGATCGAATCAGAAAGACGAGGTCTCGCCGAGAACAGCCGGCCTTAAGAGTATTCGAGACGATAGACGCCGGCGATGTGCTGAAAAGCGTAAGTCGTTATTTTAGGATCCCAGAAGAGGAGTTAAGTAAGAAGCGCACGATCCATCGAGACTATCGCGCCATCGCCATGGAACTGGTTCACCGCCATAGCAGGATGAGTCAAGAGGAGATTGGCAAGCGCTTCGGCACCATCGATTACAGCACCGTAAGTCGGGAAAGAAAGAGGCTGCGGGGCAAAATGGAATCCGATCAAAGTCTAAAAAGGTCGATGGAAGTTATTGCTGCAGCTTTAGATCAAAAATAAAGATTTGACCCTATCGACTACCTATCGGCTACCTCACCTCCTGCTTACCGATGAGCACGGCTGGTGCGGCTGCTCCATTTCGCCAGGCGGAGACCCCAAAGGAACTGAGCCGGCGACTTCATGAGCTTGAGAAACAGTGATGCACCCGTTACAAGGGATATTTCATCGAAGGGCCGGCGCCGCTCGTTCATTATCCGCGAGCCGGGACGCAATGTGCCATTACGAGCTGTAAACGGTCATTGGGATTGTCTAGTCAGCGAATCAATCGACCCGGTCGAATGACAGACGGCGTCCACGCACTTCGGCTGGACCGTCGGAAGCTGATATGCAAACCTAGCTGCTGCAGTTTTTGAGGGGTAAACGTTCTACTATCACTCAGCCCGTCCGGTTCCTGGTAATCGACGGAAATGGAATCAGGCGTCCAGGAAATATGAAAGGCGCTTACTTCGGTTCTATCAAGATGATCGCCCAAGCTACGCAAAAGTTGAGACAGCTTACTTGAACCTTGCGTTTGTGAGGAAGAACGGGTTCGCCTTTGTTTTTGTCGGTGGGAATCAAGCCGTGAAATATCAAGCGGCGTGAAACGCAACGGACGATTAACTGTCGATCGGCGACCGCTCTGCTCGGTAAAATCGCTTTCGCCAATAGCGTTTCGCAAAATCCACTCACCCGTTTGAGTCAGGGAATCGCTACGAACGAGATAGTCTTGGCCATCTTTCTCCAGCTCGAACGTTGTAACCCTGGCGACCTCTAGCGACTGCCCGATCACGCGTAACGATTTAGCATAAGTCATTTTGTCCTGACTATCTAGATAACTTGATCAGGCCGTACAAAGGGGTGGAAAGCTCAAGTAGACATCCATGTTTCGCCCATTTTAGGGACTTGCCCTTCTCGCGGCATCCGTTTAGAAAGTCAGAGCGTTAGAAAAAATCTCTCACCGTATCGAACCAGTGTCGTCGCGGCTTGCTAGAGCAAGTGACTGACGTCGATGCTCCCGATCTCCGCGATTATGTAACCACAAGAGTTCCTTAGAAGATCGTAGACCCGACGTAGAGATTGGGTTTACTCAGATTGGATAAGTCGTTGTGGAGGAGAAGTAAATCCTATCTTTTGGACAAAAGAACTATCTTTTGGCCAGTCGATCTCTTCAAAAACAATAATATCGGTTCGATTACGGCCTTGATAGGTTTTACACAGATTGCGTACCGATACTTTGGCTTTGCTCATGGCTGTGCTTTTGAAAAAATTAACTCTTTAACGTTACGGGCCAATTAACTTGGAAAATCGTAGCATGTCAAACACGGCTCGTCCGCGCCCGAGTCCCTTGAACAGAGTGCAAGTGATGTTGATATGTTCTTTGTGAGCGGCCTGTTGACTCGCCCCGCGACCATATATTTAGCGGATATTCGGCGAGCATTAACGCGTCATTCAATCAAAACTTATTCTTCACGTGCTGGAATCTTCCACCTCATTGACCGTCGATTTTAGATCAAGTACGCTCCTTTCGTCTGGAGGAACGCCCTATGTTTGAAGGACTTTTTCAACCTCTTCACCTAATTGTTATTTTTCTGATTGCACTCGTTGTCTTCGGTCCAAAAAAACTCCCTGAGCTCGGCAAGGGACTGGGGGAAGCGATCCGTGGATTCAAGAAAGCGCTTGAAGGAGACGAATTGGATAACAAACAATCGCAAAATCATGAGACTGAGAAAAAGATGATCGAGTGACGACTCCAATCTGTTTCAACGCGCAATTGATCAAGTTTAACTTCATCTCAACCAACACAGGCGCGGTGATCTGTTTTTTTCTATTGCCCGGTTTTCCGAAGGATGTTCTCTGTTATATTTTAGGGTTAACTGGAATGAAGCTCAGCACCTTTTTGATAGTATCAACATTGGGCCGCATGCCTGGGACGTACCTGCTGACAGTCCAGGGAGCGAGTCTTCGAAGTCAGGATTACGCCACGACCGTTCTGGTTGCTGTCATTTCCGTTGTTCTCGTTCTTTTGGGCTATCTGTATAAAGACCGCTTCGTTCATCGGATGAAAAGCAAGGCAGGGTGAACATTCAAACGAAAGGAGAATTCCGGTGCCGGAAGAGGTGGAGTTTGAAACCGAAGACGTCCACGAGACGGTTCACGAAGCAATCGAGCGAGAGGGAAGCTGGTTACTAAAAGCGATCGCATTGTCGACGGCGCTGTTCGCTGCGCTGGCGGCCCTTGCTGCGCTGCACGCCAGCGCCACAGTGAACGAGGCTTTGATGTTAAAGACGGAGTCCGCGCGGCTTCAAGCAGAGGCCTCGGACCAGTGGGCTTACTATCAGGCGAAAGGGATCAAATCCGCTGTGGAAGAAGCTTCACGGGCGGCATGGCTGGCGATCGGGAAGGAGCCGCCGGCTGATTTTGAGACGGCTATAAAGCGACACAGTGACGAACAAAAGGAAATTCAAAAGACGGCCAGAGAGAAAGAACACGAACGGGACGCCAAGTCGGCCGAGGCGGATCATTTATTTCATCGGCATCACCGTTTTGCTGATAGCGTGGCAATCTTGCAGGTTGCGATCGCCGTGGGCGCGATAGCCGCGCTGACCCGGATCAAATGGGTTTGGATGAGTTCATTAATTCTTGGGCTCGCGGGTACGGGCGTGCTCATGATCGCTTGGTTTTCGTGACAACGGAGTCGTCTTCAACGCGACCGGATGACAATGACTATCTGATTTATGTTGGCGAAAAATGAATTCGGGTCACTGCCTACCAATGTGATCGTCCCATTTTTCCCCCGGTAGCTTCTAAAGACTCGGATCTCTTTCAATTCGCCGCCGGGCCTTTCCCAATCGACCGCGCCATAGAGGTTCCGCAACGGACGTTGGCATGTGGTAAGCCGCTCTCAGAGCGGGTGCTTTGCTCGTTCAATATACCTCGACGGAAGACAGAAGCCTTGGGTCGGACCAGCGCAAGACATTAATTTGCGAATATAAGTGTGCAGAATAGGCGCGGTTTAAGGGCTTATCAGTAGCTTTTTTAGCTTGAAACGCTTGCTCTAAGAAAGAAATGTCAAAGGGGTCAAGCCTTTTGTTGACAGATAAGTTCCCGAGTAAACATCTTTGCAGTATTCGGTCCCGAGACGCGGGCGTTTCTATGTGACCAAATCTAGACGGAGATTGATTGCGAGTTGATTTTTCCATTCACGAGGAAGCGTTCAACCAGTGGCTCGAATGTTTCTATCGCTTCGCGCGTGACGTGAAAGTCTTTGTCTGCTTCCAAAGGCTCGAACGAGCATCGATCTTCGGTTAGTGAGTGTGGGTCGCCACTCTGAAGTAGGGTTCGACGATCGTAACTAAACGAATCAAAGGGGTCACCCATTAGAAGGCAGGTTGCAAGAGGGGGAAAAAGGTGTCAGGAACCTTTTCGCGCTGCATCAAATCCCGCAGGGAGCGAGCACTGTGGAGGTAAAGCAGCTTTCTGCGCGCTATTCGCTCAAAGGCCCGAAAGCGAGGCACGTCCGTATCGGCGAACAGCGCTTCCGTCTCCCCGGATCGGAAGGAGCGGATCATCAAACCCTCGACTATTACGCGACACGTAATAGTTCAAGGGGCAGCCGCTATCAGCACAGAATACTGTATTTGCTTGGTAAGACCCAAGTTTTCCCTCGACCATCGGTACTCGACACTTAACGTCCCTGACCTCGACAGTTAACAAAAGGAAAAGGAGAAGGTCAAATGACACTCAAAGAATACAAACCTGAAACCGAAAGATAAAGTGAAATACAAGGAGATAAGACAATGAGTACGGAAACGCGTTATGAACGTCTCGGGGGCGGCATCGAGTAGTAATCAACGTTAAACCGCTGATTTTAAAGGATGCGTTGCTCTGGTCTCGTGAGTGACTCCAAATATCGACAGCAGCGCCGGGAGTATTACTAATACCAGCGGGAGCTGAGCTACGAGTCCGGACACAATGGCGATAGCCAACGGCTGCTGCATGGCCGCACCTTGGCCTATGCCCAAAGCTAAGGGAAGCAGAGCAAAGACAGCAGCCAGTGTCGTCATCGCAATAGGGCGCATTCGGTTATTGCCCGCCATAATCAGCCGAGTGTGCTGATCCGATTCCTCGCTGAGGTCCATATATTCCGAATAATAGAATATAGCCACTTCTGTGACGATACCGACAATCATGGTCATCCCCATCATCGAAGAGATGTTGACCTCAGTGCCGGTAAGCCAGAGCCCCACAAAAACTGCCGACAGGGAAAACAGCGTGGTGACGAGCATGGCGATGGCCACTCGAAAGCTCTCATACAAAAAGAGGAGAAGAAGAAAAACCAGGCCTACCGCCCCTAAGAACACCGCAATGAGACCGCCAAAGGCCCTCTGCTGCTCGGCGTATAGTCCTCCCAAACTATAATAGACACCCTTGGGGACGAGTCCTGGACGATCCAGCAACTGCTTTGCTTGGGAAATCACTGAGCCAATGTCTCGACCGCTGATCCGACCCGTGACGGCGACCATTTGTTTCAGGTCGTCGCGCGTGATCTCCGGCTGCCCCGTCAACACCGTCAGTGCAGCAACTCGCTTGAGAGGAAAAAGGTGCCCATCCAGTGCCCGCAGCCGGAGTTCTTCAATGTCTTTTTGCGTGGCTCGAAAATCATGAGGAATCCAGGCTCTCACCCCGATCATCTTCGGCCCGCTTTGTATCTGTGTGGCGACCACGCCAGTCAGATAGCTAGAAATCATTTGCGTGATGGCATCGGGATCGACGCCTTCGAGGCTTGCCTTGACCCGATCCACCTGAATGTTCAGAGCGTCGCCGGCCAATACGATGCCGCTTTTGACGTCTACTACTCCTGGGATTTTTTCGATTGCAGCGGCGACGGTCGGTCCAAGTTTCATTAGAAGGTTGCTGTCATCGGAGTAAAGTTTGATTTCGATTGGCTGGGGCACGGCGGTGAGATCGCCGGTCAAATCCTCCGGCAATTGAGGCAGCGCGATTTCCAGACCGGGAATTTCTCGGTCTACTTTTTCGCGCACCCCGTCCATCACTGTTTCAATATTGCGGCGAGGAAAAGGCTTGAGCCGCACGAAGAAATCGCCGGTATTGGCTTCGGTTAAGCCGCCGCCGAGTTGCAGCCCGGTGCGGCGGGAATAGGTCTGCACCTCAGGCGTCGTTCGCAAAACAGCTTCAACTCGGCGTAGCAGGCGGTCCGTTTCCGTGAGCGAAGTCCCCGGCTCAGACCGGTAATCGAGAACGAACCCTCCCTCGTCCATGGACGGCATAAACCCCGAGCCGACATGCTGATAACTTATCCAGCCCGCCGCGAGTAGCATAACGACGACGACTAGGACCAACCACGGCCGCATGAGCACCCGGAGCATTAGGATCTCATACGCTCGCCGGATGCGGCCGGTGGGACCGTCGGCTTTATTTTCACGAGCATCTTTTTCGTTGAGAAAATGATCCGCCAGAAGAGGCACGGCGAGCCAAGCAACCAAGAAAGATATAACGAGACTGGCGGTCATGGTCAAAGACAGCGCCTTAAAAAAAGCGCCGGTCACACCCGAGAGAAAAGCCAAAGGGACAAAAATGATGATTGTAGACACGGATGAGCCGGCGAGGGCTTTGGTGAACTCTGATGCGGCGCGCAGAATTTGTCCGTGCTGCTCCCCGAGAGTCTCGCGCAGTCGACGCATGATGTGTTCCACCATGACAATGGCGTCGTCGATGACGAGTCCCACGGCGGCGGCCATTCCGCCCAGAGTCATGATGTTGAAGCTCATCTGGAATACATAGAGCAGCAGGATCGTGGCGGCCAACACGCCCGGCACTGCGACAGCGGCGATCAATGTGATTTTCACATTGCGCAGGAAAAGCAGCAGGATGAGCACCGCAAAAACGACGCCTACGAGAATCGAATCTCGCACGCTCTTCTCTGATGACACGATCAACTCGCTCTGATCGTACCAGTTCGCGATCTTTATGTCCGTAGGCAACTGCGGTCGAAACGCGGCCAGTTTGCTCTTGATTTCCCGGGCGATCTCGACCGTATTACCGCCCGGCTGTTGGTGGACCTGGAAAATCACAGCGTCGTGGCCGTCGGCGGTCACGCGGATCCACTGGGGCGAGGTCCCTTCGCTGGCTATGGCGATATTGTCGAGGCGAACCAAACCGCCGGGGCCTGAACGAATTACCGTGCCACGGATTTGCTCGATGCTGTGAAGCCGGGTATCGGACATGGCGAGATACAGTTTGTAGTGATCTTCCATGCGACCCACTGCTTCAACGACATTGGCGGCCGAGAGCGCCTTCGCCACATCGCTCAGTGACAAACCATAGGAATCCAGCCGCGTCGGATCGATATTCACTTCGTATTCCCGCTGCGCTCCGCCTAAGACCTCGATCTTGGCGACGCCAGCGATCGTCGAGAGTAAGGGTCTCAGCTGGTACATGGCGATGTCGCGCAGCTCGACCAGGGAGTGAGTGTCCGAAGTCAAACTGTAGGCGAGCACAGGGAAGACGGTCGGGTCCATCCGGCGTGCATTAAAAGTCGTGCCTTGAGGCAAACGGGGCATGACTTGGTTCATGGCCGACTCGATCTGCAACATTGCCGCCACCATATCTTCGCCCCAATCGAAATTGATCGATATTTCGGCGCTTCCCCGGCTCGTGGTCGAGCGCACATTGCGCACGCCCGGAACCGCGCGCACGGCTTGCTCGATGGGAAAGGTCACCTCGATCATCATCCGCTCCACGGGACGATCGCCGGCATCGATATTGACCATGACCCTAGGAAATGTAACGTAGGGGAAGAGCGCGACCGGCAGCTTTGAAGTGGCGGCCAAGCCGCCCGCAATCAGCGCTGAAATCAAGAACAGCAGGGAAACCCGGTGTGTTTGTATCCACCCGGTAAAATTCATCGCGCCTGACTCACCGTGACGGCCATGCCGTCCTTCAGCTCGTAATTCCCCAAAGTCACCACCGGCTCGCCTGGTTGAAGATCTTTGGCGATGACTTGGACATATTTTTCATTCTCCAGGCCGACACGCACCGCGTGTTCCTGGGCGTGCCCGTCTTTGATGGTAAAGAGAACATAATGATCTTCTGCGGGTAGGACGGCGGATCGGGGCACGATTAATCCGTCGATGGAGGCGATCGAGACCTTTCCCAATATGTATTCGCCTAAAAGGAACCTGGAGGCAGAAGGTAAGTCGGCGAATATCTGCACGAGACGAGTCGTCGTATCGGCGGCGCGCGACACTTTACGGATTCGGCCGAGGACGGTCTTAGTTCCCGGTGCATTCACCCGTGCAAGCGCGACTTCCTGCCCAGGTTTTATTCTGTCACTGTCCTCCGGTTCAATTCCGAGTCGGGCCTCCAAGTGATTTTGGCCAACTCTCTCGATCATGGTATTGCCGGCAGGAACGATGGCCCCTTCTTGAACCGCCAATTTAGAGATCAAGCTCGCCACATCGGCATGGATAGTGCGTGGATTCTCGCTGCCTCGCCGACGCATGCTCTCCAATTTCGCTTGAGCCTGCTCCAGCGCTTGCTTTGTCTGTAGTAGTTGATCGTTGGTAGCCAGTTTAAGCTCGAAGCGTTGCTGCGTGTATTCGAGCGCTTTTTTCGCCGCTTCAACTTCGTTGCGGGTCTGTTCGACTTGGAGATGGGTCTCCGGACTCGGTTCGATTTCCAACAGAGGATCTCCGCCCGATACTTGTTGGCCCTCGGTGACGAACAGGCGACGGACTCGACTTTCGAACGGCACCGTGATCGCCTGCACGGCGCCAGCTGCCGGTACGATTGTGCCGTAAACAGTAATCTCTTCGGCCACCGCCCCTTTCTCGACGGGTGCCACGGTTACGGGAGCGACAGCTTCTTGGGATGATTCCGCCTTATCAGTGGCGGCGCCGTCATGGGAGATCGGCTGACCGGCGTGAGAAAACCACCAGTAGCTGCCGGCCGGTATCGCGATAGCCATGACAATAAGGGCGCCCCAGAGCTCTTTTTTCATGGAGTTGTCTCCTTCTTATCGGCTGTTTCTAAAAATCGGCCCGCGGCGATTTCGAGGCCGACCTCCATATCGGCGAGCTGGCGCTTTAGATCGAGAAGTTCCATCCGTTTCGTGATCAAATCGATCCTCGCATTGTAATAAGTCAGAACGTCGGCATTACCCTGGAGCAATGCCGTACGGTAGGACTCGACCACGTTTTGCAGTGTCGGGATCGACTTTTCCACCGCTTCGATCTGGCGCTGCAAAGAATTCATATCCGTAAGAATGCGCCCTATCTCGCCCCGTGCCTCAAACAACCGCGCAATATATTCGTCGAAGAGCTTAGCTCGGGTGGCGGTTTCAACCGCAATCGCGCCCTGGTTTCGATCAAAGAGAGGCAGGTCTATGGTTATGCCGAAGCCGGTCGTGATGACATTGCTCGTGTCCCCGGCGTGCGAAAAGCCGATATTGATTTTTGGAAACTGAGCGAGTATCGCCCCTCTGAGCCGCTCTTCCTGCGCCTGATAACCGATCTTGAGCGCTAGGAGGTCCAATCGTCGCTGTTCGAGGCCTTGAATCAGCTGTGAAGCAGCGAGCAATCTCTTTGGCGAAGGAGGCTCGATGTTCTGTTCCAGCGGCAGATTTTGTTCGTCCGAAAATCCCAGCGACTGGTTGAGCGCGAGCCGCTCTTCCTCTCTCTGTTGCTCGGTGGTGAGCACTGAGATGTGCATCTTCTGCAGAGCCGCGTCAGCAGCAGCCAAGTCGATCCTGGTCATATAGCCGAGATCCGCCGCTCTTTTGACGCGGTTGAGGTTTTCTTTCAGCCCTTCTTCTTCCTGTCTGCTAACCGCCAGCTGCTGATTAAAGAAGCCCAGATGGTAAACGTGAAGTTTTGCTGCCTCAGCGACCTGCCACTCCTGCCACGCTACGTCGAGATCTACTGCGGCCGCATCGGCTTTCGCCGCCGCTATCTTGGCGCCCTGGGAGATCACCGAAGTAATCTCCCAGCTCGGGCTGAAGTTGAAGGCAGTGAATGTTCCTTTGGTCATCCCCGCTGTTGGAATGTCGAGACTGTAGGAGAGTTGTGGGTTAGGGAGGATGCCGGCCTGGAGGAGCTGAGCGGCGGCGACGCGTCTTTGGTCTCGGAGCGCACGGAGCTTGGGGTTGGCGAGCACGGCGAGTATAGCCGCCTCGTCCGGGGACAGGCCGTTACCAATATCAAAATCGATCGGCTTGAGGACAGGGTGGGTGATTTCTTTCGCTTGCACGCGAACAGCGTCCACATTTGGCGGCTCCAGCTTTGCTGCGATAGCCGAATCATCTAAGGGTAATGGCTTGTATATCGCGCATGCCTGCATCAAAGACAGAAGGATACCGAAGCAAGACCACAAGCGAGTTTTTGTTGTTGTATTAACCACGGATGACATCGTGGATTGCTCGCGTCATAGACAGATCAACAGATCAATGGGACAACACCGAAAGGGCCATTTCAAAGCGAACAAAGTAAGTCTACCGAAGAGTGCAACCAAAGCAACTCTGAAACCTTAGATAAAGCCTTCAGCAAGATTACAGTTTTGATAGTAGGAAGGCCCATTTGACACGCCAGAAAACAAGAAATATTTGAGAGGAGCAGAATCAGGGTTACCGATCAGCAGGCAGGTCAAGAAGCACAGACATTTCCTGTGAAAAGAATTTTCTTCTTTCCCCTTTTTTTCTTCTCACACAGCGCGTGATCTTTCGGTAACGCGCTCCTGTTTTCTTTTCATGCGGTGTCGGACGCTGGTCCGCACCAGTCTCAGCCTTGGGCTGATCAGCCTCTGGCTGAACCGTCATCAGGATCAAGGCATTGGAAGATTTCTAAAGGAGAATTCTTCCCGCCCGACCAGCCAGTACCAGTTGTAGGTGGACTCCACGACAATGCCTTGAAGCTCGGTTTGATAGACAGAGAGTTCCATTAGGATCAATGCCAGATCGTTGGGCAAGCGCTTCTGATAACAACTCGATCTTGTTCATCGATCACCACCGTCACGTTGTTCGTCGAGTGCAGATCGATCGCTCCGTACAGTTTCATCTTCGTCTCCTCCGTTGAGTTGTGGGGTTGGCTCATCATCAACCCTAGTGCCTCTCGGAGAAGCCTGCTAGATGATTAGCAGGCCTTTTGTTGATAGTTGCTATCGCCGGTTCAAAGTTCAAAAGTTCAAGGTTCAAGAGTTCAACGTAGTACTCGGAAGTCAATTGTTCCAGCCGTTCCCAATAGTTCCAATCGTTCGGGAATGCTAGACCGGCGGCGTGATCTGCGCGGGGTTTTCGAGGCGAAGAAACGCTTCGGTATGCCCTGCGCGAGCGGAGTGAGGTTACCCGCGGAAATGACATGCTAAGGCTGGAAATCACGATCGTTGGAAGAAAAATGTTGAAGCTGACGGTCGGAGCCAACGATGAACTAACACGTGGTGAACGGGCGGTGACAATGCTATAGTACTTTCGCGCAGAAGGTCTGATATGACGTACAAGGGAATCGCGAGGGGAAAAGTGATAGAGTTGGAGGGTGATTTGGCGCTTCCCGAGGGTACGGAAGTCGAAATCGTAGTAAAGGATCGGGCGAAAAGCTCTGTGACCATTAACCGCCATGCAAAGGGATCGCCTGAGGCGATCTTGAAATTTTTTGACACTCCTCCGTTGTGCACTCCAGCTGATGTAGACGCCTTGCTGCAAGCCATCAAGGAAGGAAGACAGCCGACCAATTACCAAGGCGTCTTTGACCAAGATCAAGATTCGTGATCTACCTGCTCGATACGACCGCATTTAGCGCGCTGATGCGCCGCGCGCCAAGTGTCCGGGCTCGGATCGCAAATCTCAGTTCAAATGACCGCATGTTGATTTGTTCGATAACACGCGGCGAGATTCTGTATGGGCTCATCCGATTAGCCCAAGGAAAGCGGCGCCAGGATCTCGAAGCGGAAGCGACCAAACTTTTCAACGAACTAGAATGTGTCGCAGTGCCGGAGACCGCAGCGGACCATTACGCGAACGTCAAATCGGCTGCAGAAAAGCAGGGCACACCTCTGGATGAGAATGACCTATGGATTGCCGCAACGGCGCTCTCTCTGAGCGCTGTTTTAGTAACCACTGACACCGACTTCCAACGGGTCAGCACGCTAAAACTCGAAGACTGCATTGGATTTGGGGGTCAGGCATGAGTTATTGACTTATTGACGCCGTTTGGGGATAAAAGCAGCCAATGGCGCGCAAGCCCCGAGTCGAATTTGACGGCGCTTTATATCACGTGATCGTCCGCGGTAATCATCGACGCGATATTTTCCGCGACACAACCGACCGAGTCACCTACCTCGAACGCATCGAGCATTATCGCGAGCGTTATCACTGCATGGTGTACGCCTACGTGCTGATGTCGAATCACGTTCATTTACTGATTGAAACCGGCGACGTGGGGCTTTCAAAGATCATGCAAGGGATTCAATTCAGTTACACGCAGCGCTACAACCGCCGTCATCGTATGGTCGGGCATCTATTTCAGGGACGCTACAAAGCCATCCTGTGCGATCGCGATGCGTATTTGTTGGAGCTGGTTCGTTATATTCATTTGAACCCGGCGCGGATGAAACATCCACAAGATCCTTGGCAATATCGCTGGAGCAGTCATCGGTCATACGTCGGAGCAGACAGTCCGGTAAAAATTCAGACAAGCGCTGTGCTGAAGCAGTTCGCGTCTAATATGAGCGCGGCTCGAAGAGGATATCTCAGCTTTATGAAAGAGGGACTGGGCCGGGGACACGTGGATCGTTTCTACGAGACGGTAGAGCAACGCTTTTTGGGAGACGAGCGGTTTGTCGACCAAGTGGAGAGGAAGAAAAAGCAAAAGGAGCCGGCAAAGATCAAGGTTAAATTGCCGCACTTAGTGGTGGGGGTGGCGGCAGTGTATGGGATTGAAACGGGGCGACTGCTCGGCACGGAGCGCAAGCGAAGCTGGATGGGGCCGCGGTCGCTATTGGTGTATGCGGCGAGAGAGTGGTGCGGAATCAAAGCGAAAGCGTTGGCAGAACACCTCAATCGCGATGCGTCGATGATCAGCCGATTGCATGCCTCATACGCGGAGAAACGGGATAAGAATTCGGAGTCGAAGCTGCAGCGCTGGCTGAGCATTAATGCAAAAACTCATGTTTGACGCCCTGCGCTTGTGACCTACAATCGGCATAAGACATCTAAC
>Ga0066710_100003837_pt1 | contig 13009 bp, 10 predicted proteins | sample GraSoiAngelo_159_FD_79666 | JGI IMG/M metagenome (GOLD analysis project Ga0066710, IMG submission 79666) | Grasslands soil microbial communities from the Angelo Coastal Reserve, California, USA - 14_1009_16_40cm | ecosystem: Environmental > Terrestrial > Soil > Grasslands | place: USA...
ATGGCCAGTCGATCCGGATCCGCCTTGCCCAGGGCCGCGAGGTGCTTCGCGGCGTTGATGCAGTCGGCGACGTCCACGATGCGCCAGCATCCGCGCAGGCGCCGCCGGTACGACCGGCCATGGCTCGTGCTGCCCCTGTAGTTGACGTCCGCGACGGCGAACCCCCGGCTCGTGAAGTATTGAACCTCCAGATTGAGCCGGGCGTTGGCAGCGGCCGTGGGTCCGCCGTGGGCGATGACGATCAGCGGTGGCCGATCGCCCTCCATGCCCGTGAAGTCAGGATTCGTCGGCGGGTAGTAAAACGCGTAGGCCGTGAGGCCCTCATCGGTGGAAAACTCGATAGCTTCAGCGGACGACAGGTACTCGGGATCGATAGTCACCGAGGACGCAGTGCGGATGGTCTCTGAGACCCCGTTCTCCAGATTCACCTTGACGACGGCGTCGGGAGCGTGCCGGGAGCCGGCGATGAGAATAGCGTCAGTCGGAGTTGCCGCAACAAACTCGCCCGGTTCGAGGTCGGTTCGCACATTCTCGAGAGTGGTGCCCGCGAGCTCGGTTCCGAGGTTGATCGTTACCGGCCGCCAGCGTCCGCGGTCGGCGCAGGCCGCCACCAGTCGTGACGTGCCGGCAAACGACCACGTGGAGGTTCCGAGCTGCCACTGAGGGCGGCCGAACTCGGCTGACATCGGACACACGGCGTCTGCATCGGCCGTCGCGCCACGGTCGGTCCGGCCACCCGCAGCCAGGACGGACTCGCGCACCCGGTAGAGGTTCCACCAACCCGATCGGTCTGAAACGAAGTACAACTCCCCGTCGGGCGACCAGCCAGGTTGGAAGATCGATTCTTCCGTGCCGCCCGCCACGAGATGCGCGCTCTCGATGCGTCCCTCGTCTGTCGGATTGCCGACCCAGAGCTCAGTGCCGTCCCACGGCATCTGCGGGTGCCGCCACGCGAGCCACAGCAGGCGACTGCCGTCGGGGCTGAGCCGCGGCGTTGAGTAGAAGTCGTGGCCGGAAACAATGACCTGGCCCGCTGACAGGTCTCCGTCGAGGTCGCCCCGGGTCTCGGTCGGAGCCCGCGGGGAGGGGTCAAGGGGCACGCTGACCAGCGTCGTGACGGCTTCACGGTCCGCGCTCCGGTGATCCTCTCGCACGCAGACAAGTCGCCGCCGCCGCTCATCGACCGAGGCGTCGGCGTAGAAGCAGTCGGTCGCGGCGGTGAGCGCTTCAGCCGTCCCACCCGGCGCCAGGCGGTAAAGCCGTTGATCGGCGAAGTCGGAAAAGTAGACCACGCCGCACGACACCGCATAGGCCGCACCGCCATACTCGTGGACTCTGGTCCGGACGTTCGTGTCCGGAGGGGTCACGTCGGCGACCCGCCCATCGCGACCCCGCTTGACGACGACGTTTCGGCCGCCTTCCTCGGGCCGGCCTTCCAGCCAGTAAACATCCTCGGCATCCACGACGATCTGGCCAAGACGGAGAGATGCCGCAGCGACAGCTTGTGCACTGAGCGGCGACGTCCATGTACCGTAGGGCGCGGATGTGACAGCCACGGCTATTGGCCAACGCCACCACGCGGAGGAGGGTTCGGCTCGGCGCCACCACGGCCGGGACCGCCCGGCCGAGCACGTCCGACGAATCGCTGTTCCGGATCGAACACGACAGCGGTGAGGCCGAACACGACGAGAGTGGTCACACCAAGTACGCCGATTGACCAGGGCGCCGAGAACTCTGCCGGCTGACCAAGGGCCAGCCGCATCAGATCGACGGCATACGTGACGGGGTTGAGACGAGCCACGGCCCGAAGGACCGCAGGAAGTCTGCCGGTTGGGTAGAGGGCCCCGCTCAGAAAAAGCAGCGGGAACAGGACGACGTTGATGACGCCGGCGAAGTTTTCGACAGATCGGAGGGGTGCGGCCACGAGCAAGCCGAGAACGCTGGTCGCGACAGCGCCGAGCGCAAGGGCTCCAAGGACGGCCAGCCACTGCGAAAGCGAGACCGACAGCACAGCGGGCATGAACACCAGCACCACGGCCCCCTGCACGAACCCGATCGCGGCCGCCGCGATGGCCCGCCCCGTCAGCAAGGCCGATACGCCCGCAGGGCTCGCGAGCATCAGTCGCAGCATGCCAAACTCGCGATCGTACACGGTGGAGATCGCCGTGAGCATGGAGCCGAAGAGCGCTGCCATGACCACGACGCCGGGGTAGACGAACGCCTGATAGGAGACGGCCCCTTCGACACGGGCGATGGCGTTGTACCCGGTGCCGACAAACACCAGCCACATGAACGGGCGTGCGAGACCGCCGAGCAGTCGGCTCTTCTGCCGGAACGCCCGAGCCAGATCGCGAGCCACGATGCCGTGAACGGCGGCGAGTCCGCTCGCACCAGCGCCAGCAGCGAGGCTGCTCCCGCCGATGGCCTGGGCGGTGTCGCTCACGCCGGCACCTGCGGAGCGCTGGAGCGCGCGACGACCGCAGCGTCCTGCGTGCGGGCAAAGTACACGTCATCCAGCGTGGGTGGCCGGACGGCAAAGCGCGCCAATCCAGGGGACGCGGCGACCAGCTTGGCAAGCGTATCGCCGGCCCCGGTGACACCCACGCGGTACCCTCGCGCCGTCTTGATGGCCAGACGGACGGTTACCGCACGTTCGAGGACAGACAAGAGCCGCGGTGCGTCATGTCCCTCGATTTCCAGAACCGCGTCTCCAATCGTGGCCATCAGCGACGCCGGAGCGCCGGTGCCGACGACGCGCCCGTTCGCGAGGAGCACCACGTCGTCGCACCGTTCGGCCTCAGGAAGGTAGTGGGTCGAGAAGAGCACCGTCGTGCCGCGTTCGCGGCATTCCTCTTCAATCAACTTCCACGCGCGCTCGCGATGCTCAGGGTCGAGGCCAACCGTCGGCTCGTCGAGGATGAGGAGGTCGGGCCGGTGGAGCAGAGCGCGGGCGAGGTCGGTCAGCCGGCGCCAGCCGGTCGAGAGCTGCCGCGCCGGCTGTGAAGCGCGGTTCGACAGTCCAGTGGACGCGAGGATCCGGTCCACGGCCTCTCGAGTGGTGCGCCCGTCCAGTCCCATCAGTCGGGCGGCAAAGATCAGGTTTTCGCGGACCGTCAGCAGTCCGTCGATGCTGGCTTCCTGAAACACGAGACCCAGTCGGCGACGAACGGTCGCTCGCTCGCGCTCGATGTCGTGACCGAAGACGCGCGCCGTGCCACGTGAAGGGCGGAGCAAGGTCGCCAGCAGCAGCATCGTCGTCGTCTTTCCGGCGCCGTTTGGGCCGAGCAGGCCAACCATGGCGCCGGACTGGACGGTGAGGTCGAGCGTGTCCAGCGCTCGCGTCGATCCGTAGTCGCGCCCGAGCCCCGCCGACGCGATGGCCGGCAGGCTCATCGCCGCTCGTTGGCAACCGTCAGATATCGGTAGTGATAGTCCGTCGAAGGAGCTGCCGCCACCGCTTGGTCGATGAGGGCCCGAAATGGCGCCAGCGTGCACACGGGGTCGGTATTGGTGGCATCGCCCGTCAGCGCGAACGCCTGGCATCGACAGCCGCCAAAGTCGATCGCCTTGCGCGGACAGCTCCTGCAGGGCTCACGCATCCAGTCGTCGCCCCGAAAGGCGTTGAACGCCTGCGACTCTTCCCAAATCCAGCCGAGCGATCGCTCCCGGACGTTGTCGAACCGAAGGCTCGTGATTTCGGTTGCGCCGTGACAGGGGAGCGCCCGCCCATCAGGCGTCAGGACGATGTACACGTTGCCCCAGCCGCCGTAGCACGGCTTGGGGTAGGTCTCGTGGTAGTCCGGAAGCACGTAGATGATTTGCATCCGCCCGCGATGGCGACGCTTGGCCTCGTCGGCGACCGCCTGCGCGCTGGAGACCTGGGCCGCGGTCGGCATCAGCGCGGCCCGGTTCTTCAGGGCCCACCCGTAGTACTGCGTGTTGGCCAGCTCCAGGCGATCGGCGCCCCAGCTGGCCGCCAGCTCGATGATCTCGCCGATACGATCGAGGTTGGCTCGATGCAGCACGGCGTTGATGGACAGCGCGAACCCCAGCTCGCGAACGAGAGCGACGGCCTCGGTTTTCCGCGCCGCCGCGCTCATGCCGGCGATCCGGTCGGCCATCTCCAGGTCCGAGTCCTGGATCGAGATCTGGACGTGTTCGAGCCCGACATCGCGGAGCTTCTTGGCACGCGCCTCGGTCAAGCCGATTCCAGAGGTGACGAGCGTGGTGTACAGCCCTTGCTTGTGGGCGGCCTCGGCGAGCTCCTCCACGTCTTTGCGAGCCAGCGGCTCGCCGCCGGACAGTCCGAGCTGGAGTACCCCCAGGTCGCGCGCTTCGGCGAACACGCGCAGCCAATCCGCCGTCGGCAGCTCTTCGTCTCCGCCGACCATGGCCAGCGGGTTGGAACAGTAGGGGCAGTGCAGCGGACAGCGGTGGGTGATCTCGGCGAGCAAAGTCGTCGGCGCGTTAGCCACGAACGAGCTCCCTTTCCTCGAGCTGGGACAAATACTCGACGACATCGGCCGTGACGTCGCAGTGGTAGCGTTCCTCCAGAATCCGGGCGATGTCAGCGATGGAGCGCTGACCGTCGCAGAGCTCCAGGATCTGAGCCCCCGTCTGGTTCAGAAGCACGGCCCCTTCCGGATAGAGCAGCACTGGCTGCTGACGCACGCGATCGAACTCCAGCCGCGCCAGCCGCCAGAGCGCCGGCACGGACAGTGCCGTCAGTGCCACGCCGCTCGCCCTCCGCGTACGCGTGGTGGATTCATCATCCCTCTCAAGGAACACATAGCTGACTGGCTGAGCGCTCAGAGCTATCAGCTCTCAGCTATCAGCTGTCAGCTGTAAACCGTCGAAGCCGACCTGCAATCCAGCTGCGACGACCGCCGCGCGTTCCGGCGAGCGCTCGAGCAGGACGGGGTTGGTGTTGTTGATGTGCGTGTACACCTTGTGACGGCACGGCAGCGTCGCCAACCGGGCGAGGCTCCCGTCGGGCCCTCCTATAGGCAGGTGATCCATCTCGCGTGCGGTTCGCTGGCTGATCCCAAGACCTTTGAGCTCGTCATCATCCCAGAACGTGCCGTCAAAGAGCAGGATGTCAGCCTCGGCCAGCCGCGCCATCAACGCGGGCCCAAGACCTCCACAACCCGGCACGAACGCACAGCTTCCGCCTGCCTCGTCTCGGATCATCAGCCCGACGGTGTGACCCTCGGCGGCGTCGAGGGCAAACTGGGGCGGGCCCGCAGGGACCGTGAACGCCTCGACCGTCAGCCCACTCGGTTCGCCGTCGCGATGGCGAAGCGCCTGAATCGTGTCCGGCGGCAGCTCGGTTACGGGCACGTCGCCAAAGGCCCGTACCACGGGTAGGATGCGTGAATCCCGCTCGAGGATCGCGCGGATGGCCGGCGTGGCGTAGATTGGCAGGTGGCGCGCCTCGCGCAGCAGCGTGACGCCGAGCGTGTGATCGAGTTCGGCATCGGTCAGGACGACGCCTTCGATAGGGACGTAGCGCGTCGATGACGGATGTCCGTTGCTCGGAAGGCGGCTCAGTTGGTCGCGAACATCCGGAGATGCGTTGAGGAGGAACCAGTGATGACCGTCGGCGCTGATTGCGGCGGAGGATTGGGAGCGCTGGCGAGCGTTCTCAGGATTTGTTCGTGCCTCGCGGCAGCACCGGCACCAGCAATTCCATTGTGGGAAGCCGCCCCCGGCGGCCGTGCCCATCAGGAGAACGTGCACATCAGATACGAGAGGCGGGGCCCGTGCGCGGGCCCCGCCTTAGGCGGGCTACCGCCGTGCTGCGTACGCGGTCACTTCCAGCGTGACAGCAACTTCCTTGAATTCCGGCTTCGTCCAGCTCATGCAGCCTCCTCGAAAGTTTACGTCGGCCAACGATTCCATCGAACGGCGTCCCGTTCGCGGACCTGACGGGGACCTGTCTCGGACCCTGCCGGGTATCTGGGATGCTACAGGAGACGGGGAGATCGACGCAACCGAATTCGTGCGGCAGTGATCGCAGGCGAGATTTTATCGAAGGTTTATGAGTTTACCGGCGTTTGCGGTACTAATCACGTCAGGGGGTGAGCCCATGCCGAGACCGTCCGAGCGGCTGTTTCTTGCACTTGCCTGCCTGGTGTTGGCCGGAACCGCACCGGGGACCGCGCTCCGGGCAACACCGCCCCCGGCTGACCGCCTGGCAGGACAGGAGCAGATATCGGTCCACTCACCTGGTGTCCACAATGCCGTCCTGCGGCAGGCGGACGGCGCGATGGTCCCCTACGCCATCTGGATTCCGCAGGGCTACTCGTCCGCGAACCCGGTACCGCTCGTCCTGGCGCTGCACTTTGGCGGAGAACCCCGGGGAGCGGGGCGCAGCATGCTTCAGCTGCTGGTGCGACCGGCGCTCGCGGAACTCGGCGCGATTGTCGTGGCGCCCGACTCGATCGCGGGGCGGTGGGACAGCGCCCAGAACGAAGCCGCGGTGAGCGCGCTCCTTTCAGCCGTGGAGCACACCTACAACATCGACTCGAAGCGGCGCGTGGTCATGGGCTTCAGCATGGGCGGCGCAGGCACGTGGTACTGGGGCGAGAAGCACCCCGAGCGCTTCAGCGCCGCGATTCCAATCGCCGGCCGGCCATCGGGGCCAGCGAGCAGCTGGCGTCTCCCGGTGTTTGCGATCCATTCGCGGGACGATCAGGTGGTGCCGATCGGACCAACCGCGGAGCGCATCGCAGAGCTCAAGGCGCGAGGCCTGAACGCGCAGCTTCTCGAGGTGCAGGGAATCAGCCACTACGAGACGAACCGATTTGCCCCCAGTCTGCAGAAGGCGGTCCCGTGGCTGCTCGATGTCTGGCGCTCGGGAAAATGACCAGCTGACCGGGTGACCAGATTCACCGTTCGACTTCACCGTTCGACTGTTACCGTGACGTTTTCGTAGGTGAAGAGCGAGCCGTCGCTCGCCACGGCGCGCAGCACGTAGGTGCCGGGCTCGTCGAAGGTGACCCGCGTCACCCACTTTCCGTCGGCGGGCGGCTCCGGAATGATGTACGGGGGTGACCACGGCGAGTTCGCGTACGGCCGCGTATCGGTCCACGTCTTCATCTGCTCGGGCTCGAACGCCGCGTGCCGGGCATCGCCCCGAAAGACCATCCACGACAGTCGCAGACCGGGTCCGCTGTTGGGGATCGTCGCAGCCGGCAGGTTGTACACAGGGTTCCCGCTGCTCGCGGGATTGCTCCCCTGAGCCCGTTCGCCAGCCGACGAAGCCCGCGGTGGCCGTACTCCTCCGGCCGGCTGGCCTGGTCCACCAGGCTGTGGTTTGCCGTCCCTTCTGGGGGGCAGGTTGTCCGGATCGATGGCGAACGCGACCAGCTCGAGGGCCGCCCGGACCTTCACGCTACGATGGTCGTTCCCCTCCACCTTCAATTCTGGGGGGATGTTCGTGCGCAGCTCGTCGCGGAGGCTCCCGCCGTCGCCGCCCACCTCGGTCGAGATCGTCTGCTTGTCAATCTGGTAATCGCTCTTGAGCGAGGCGTACGCGTGCTCGGTCTTGCCGTTGGTCGCGAGCGTCCAGATCAGCTCTTTGGTACCGAAATCCTTCGGCACACGGATAGTGAAGAGAAAGGGGCTGCGCCGCGGATAGAAGTGCGTCGGTTGTCCCTGGTCCGGGCCGCCCGGTTCGATGCCGTTTTCGGGACCGACGGGCACGTCGAGCTCCTGCAGCCAGTTGGAGTTCATGTACCCGAAGAACATCGTGAAGCTGCCGTCGTCGTTCCGCCACCAGCCTTCGTACGCGGGCGACACGCTCTGACCGGTCGAGTACGTGAATCTCGTCTGCGCGTCGGCCGCGCTGAACACCAGGAGCAGCAGAATGCCGGCGAGCGGGACGAGCACGCTCCTCTCCGCCCCCGCTGAGACGAGTCGATTCGCCCGGCGTCCGGTCACTACTGGTTACCTGAAGTGGTGGTGGGCTGCGCCGGCTTCACCGGAGGTGCCCAGCAGAGGGGGCACCCGAGGTCGTAGTCGTTGCGGCTCTTCATGTTCTGTCGCCGCTTGGCCATCTCGGCCTGGAACTGCTCTTCGGTGAGCGCCACCGAGTAGCCCAGGTTGATGAACATGTTAGCGATTGACCGGCGGCCGCCGCCGGCCCAGTTCCGGGGATCTGCGGGGTTCCGGTTGGCGGGCGTCGTGTCCAGGAAGCCGATCAAGTGCACGATGGTGCCCTTCGGCAGGAGCGGCGCCGCGTCGTCTTCGTACACGTACTGTTTCACCCAGTTGTGGTCGTATCCCACGCAGTTGAGCGTCTGGATGCTGTAGCCCCAGATGGCTTCCATGCACATCCGCACGCCCGGAGCGTGCATGTGGGGTTCGAAGGTGATGATCTTGGTGTGCTCCTGCAACGTGGCGTACGCGTGCTGCTCCTGGTTGGCCTGATTGGGCTTCACATCGATGTCGATGCCGTTGCCCAGACGGAGGCCGGAGTTCCGGTAGAGCGGCTTGTAACCCGCCGGAAAGAACTTGAACGCGAACTCCAGATGCGCCTTGGTTTCGCGGCCGTTCGAGTGCAGGTGGTACGCGGACAGGGAGAGGGCCGAGTTCGCTGCCAGCAGCCGGCCCGCCTCGGGCGGAAAGATGTCGGCGTTTCGCCCCACTTCGTGGACCGGCCAGCTGGTGCCGCCATCGGCGTCTCCTCCCGGTCGGTCGCCCTGCACGACGCTGGAATACGTCATGTGGTGAAAGCCGTAACGGCCGCCAACCGTTTTGACGGAGCCGCCCTTGGGGATGTCGTTGACCTCTCTCACCTCGAGCGCAGCAACATACCGATCCTCGGTCACTCCCGTCGGCACCAGCCCGAGCGATCCCCACTTGTCGGGACCTGCGGCGGGGACGGTGACCTCTGGCGAGCGCAGGACCAGGTCCGGTTCGCCGATGGTCCATCTGTCGGTCGTGTCGAAATGACGCGCCGGCGGCATGTCGGCCGGGTTCCCACGCGGCGCGCCTGCGTCGGCCCACTTCGCGATCTTGGCGATCTCACCGTCGCTCAGAGACGGGTCGTTCTTGAATCGCTGGATCCCGATGTTCTTTTCGATGAACCACGGCGGCATCGCTCCGCGTGAGGTGCGCAGAGCCGTCCGGGTCTTCATCGCGCGCGCCCATGGCCGGGCATCTTCATAGGTCACGAGCGACATCGGCGCCACGCCGTCGGGGTGGTGGCACTGTTGACAGCTTCGTTGCAGAATGGGTGCGATGTCTTTCGTGAACGTCACCGCGTTCGACGACTCGCGCGGCTGGCCACTGGATTGCGCGAGCGGGGTGATCGGGGTGGCGAGACCAATCAGGACGACAACCCGGAGTGCCATCCGGAGTCTGGCGGGCATCGTGAACTCCTTCCGCGAAGCCGGACTGTCGAAAACCCTACTCTCCCTGACGGCTCTAGTCAATGCTGCCGGCGCTCGCCGATAGCGCGCTTCTGGCCAGTTTTGCCGAGATCGCGCTGGCGCATGTCACCCGCGAATACCCCAACAAACTGGACCATGTGTTGAACGGGCCAGCCGATGTGCAGGTCCCGAGCGCCCTCCATCCGCTCTTCACTGGCAGCTTCGACTGGCACTCGAACGTTCACGGATACTGGCTGCTGGCCACGCTCTACCGGTGTGTACCTGGGCTGCCCTCGCGCACGCGGATCCAGAGCCTGTTCGCCACACGGTTCACCCCCGCTCGCGTCGCCGGTGAACTGGCGTACCTCGAGAGGCCACTGAGCGCCACGTTCGAGAGGCCGTACGGCTGGGCGTGGCTCCTCATGCTCGCCGCGGAGTTGTCGCGCCACGACGACCCATCGTGGTCGGTGACCCTCGAGCCGCTCGCCCGCGCCTTCGCGCAGCGCTTTCGCGACTGGCTGCCAAAGGCGACGTACCCCGTTCGCAGCGGCACGCACGCCAATACGGCGTTTGCGGTCCGACTGGCGCTCGAATACGCAACGACGTGTGGGGACGATGCTCTCCGCGATCTGTTGTGCACGAGAACGCGCGACTGGTATGAGAAGGATGCCGACTGTCAGGCGTGGGAGCCCGGCGGCGACGATTTTCTGTCGCCAGCGCTCGTCGAAGCCGAGTGCATGCGTCGCGTGCTCGAGCCGGACGAGTGGCGAGACTGGTTTGCACGCTTCCTGCCGCATGCGGACGAGTGCGAACCGTCCACGCTCTTCCGTCCGGCGCATGTGAGCGACCGGAGCGACGGTCGGATCGTGCACCTCGATGGGTTGAACCTCAGTCGCGCCTGGTGCTGGCGTGGGGTCGCGTCGAGTCTCGACGACCGCGATTCGCGACGCGCGATCGCCGTCGAAGCCTCCGACCGCCACCTCAAGGCCAGCCTGCCTCACATCGCCGGCGACTACATGGGCGAGCACTGGCTGGCGACGTTCGCGCTGCTGGCGCTTCTGGAGTCGCCACACAAGCGCTGAGTCGGGCCCGGCTGCGGCACGCGTCGGGTGCCGGCGTCCGTCGCTTACTGGCTCAGGTGACGCGACGCGTTCGCGACCAGCTTGGCGCCATCTTCGGGCAAGAGATAACGATCCGCCACGAGCTTGTCCACGGCGCGCTTGTACTTTTCCACGTACTCGCGCTGTCCGCCCGGATAACGCTCCTCGAACGACAGGCGCGAGTCACCGCTCGCAAGGCGTTCCCCTTTGGTCTTCGCGAAGGGCAGCGAGGATCCATTGGTCGAGCACAGATCGCCTTCCGCAAAGCCCTTGCCACGAATCGACCGGCCGGAAAGCGTCGCTGTCGGCGCTTCGATTTCCGGCAGCAGGATGCCCGCAACGGCGTTGCCGTCGCGGTCGAGGCGTGGCACAAACAGCGGATACTTGGCGGCGCTCTCCTTCGGCGGGAATACGTTGAAGTCGCGAATACCAACCTCGTTGACTCTGGAGCTATAGGGCCGACCGGGAATCGTCGGGTACAGCTTGCTTTGTTCGGCGACCGTCACAAACGTGCCCGCCGCAACCGACGGCGCCTTCGTTGGCGGCGGCTCGACGCCGTCGCGCACCCAGCGGACCAGCGCGTCGTAGGCCGCCCTGTAGTACGGCCATGGTGAAACAGCATGGGCCGCGTCTCGGCAGCCGGCGTCGCCCTGATTGTGCGCCGTGGTCAGGTAATAGTACCGAACTTCGGCCGGCAGCTTGACGTCGGTGCCCTTCGTGTCGGTCAGCACGAGCGAGCCGTGGCCTTGATAGGACTCGGAGTCGGCGTCGAGCTGAATGACGTTGGGGCACGTCTTCGACGCCGAGCATCGCCGAAACAGGCCGTCGGTCTTGCCCGTCATCGAATCGGTCGTCGTCTGGTAGGTGAACGGAAACTCGTCCATCGGGTACATGTGGTCTTCGTGCTGCCGGGTGAAACGGCCTGGCTGCGCGAACCGGTAGTTCACGAAGGTCTTGCGCCCTCCGCCGACAATCGGGTTCATGCCCTCGAACACCCGGCGCCCGGTGGCGTCTTCGTTGAAGCCCTGGTAGATGAAGTCGCGCTGCACGCGGCCGCTCTGCGACGTGCCCGTGGAGACGGCGACGGTGATCACCGGCTTGCCGTTCACGAACAGCGGGTTGTCGTGGCCCGCCTCGTCGGTCGCGTTGCGGCGAAGGAAGCTCACGACATCGCGGACTCCGGCGAAGCCCATGCCCGTGACAATCGGGTTCTTGGCCTGATACACGAGCTCGTAGATCGCACCGGCGTCGGTTCCGGGCGGCTCCTTGATCTGGACCGTCGTGTCATCGATGTAGGACCACTCGGTCGTCGGCACCGCTCGGCGCGCATCAGACTCGTTGACGCGCACCGTCATCGTGGCCTTGCTTTGGTCCAACGTTGCCGCGGGATAGGACAGCTTGCGGATGGGATTGGCCGCAGTGTCGCGAATCCATTCCTCCCGTGCCGTTCCGACGATCGGTTGTCCGTTTTTCGAGGCGACCGGCAAACGGGTTTGCAGAAGAGGAGGATTCGAGCCGCTCGCGGTCGCGGGCACGCCGACGCCCTGCCAGCCGCTCGAGACGAAGGTGTAGCCGTTGCTCATGATGAACGCGTTACCCACGTTGGCCGGCTCGTAGCCGAATCCGCCTTCGTTGAAATAGCTGTACACGAGTCTGTTCCCACGATTGTTGAACTCGTAGAAAAGGACCCGGTTCCCTTTGTTCATGTCCACGGGCTTGAGGATCTGCACGTCGAAGGAGTACTCGACCATCCCTGACTGGTTCCGTGGCGCGTTCTCCAGATCAACGATGCCGCTGTTCACGGCGGCGCTCGGGTCGACGACCGCATGAGCCTGACCGATCAGAACCTCGTAGGCGCCGGACGCGCCGAACGACTGTCCGCCAAACGCCGGTCGGCGGCTGGTAATCTCCAGGCGCGTCACCCGAGACAGCGGTTTACCCGCCGCTGCGGCGGTGGTGGTGGTGACGCGAAGCTCGGCTGAGGCGAAGTACAGCGCTCCTGAGGCGGCGAGCGTCGTGATGGCCAACAAATGTTTGGCTGTCATGGCTGTTCTCCTGAGCAGAGTCTGACACGTTCGGGCGCGCCGGGAGGCGTAGAATTGGCGCGTCCAGAATTGACTGACGACCAGGGACGGCCAGCGGCGTCCAGAGGGGGAGGCGTGACGAGAGTCGCAGGTATCAGCTTGGCTATTGGTCTCGCGCTTGCCGTCGCACCCGGCGCGTCGGTCATTGCGCGGGCCCAGTCGAGCGCGTTCCATCTCGTGACCAACTGGGCGCACCTTCCCCAGGGGTTTGCCTGGGGCGAGCTGGCCGACGCCGACATCGACGCGGACGGTAATCTGTGGGTGCTGCATCGACCGCCGACGCCTGGAGGGACCGCATGGAAGGAAGGCCACAAAGGCGGGGGAGAGGTCCCGGTGCTGATGTTCGACCGATCGCGCAAGCTCGTGAAGAGCTTCGGGTCGGGAATGTTCCTGCAGCCGCACGGCCTGCACATCGACCCCGAGGGCAACGTCTGGGTCGCCGACAGCG
>Ga0066710_100003838_pt1 | contig 13006 bp, 9 predicted proteins | sample GraSoiAngelo_159_FD_79666 | JGI IMG/M metagenome (GOLD analysis project Ga0066710, IMG submission 79666) | Grasslands soil microbial communities from the Angelo Coastal Reserve, California, USA - 14_1009_16_40cm | ecosystem: Environmental > Terrestrial > Soil > Grasslands | place: USA...
AAGACCGCGCCGATCACCACCACGGTGCTGCGCACCGCCCGCCGCAGGCTCTTCGTCGCGATCCTCCGCGAGCAGGAGACTAGGCGGGAGCGACCGCGAGTGTCAAGACGGCAGGGCACACTGTCATGACATGTTGACGGCGTGGCGCCGCGGCGAAACGACACGGCAGCCGAAAAAAAGGTCGTGAGATCCCGGGTCGCCACGCTATGAATGTGTCGATGACCCGGTGGCGCGAGGTCGTCTATTGGCCTGCCGCCGCGCTCGCCCGGCCATCGCCTCCATGGTGTCTGACGAAGTACCGAGATCCACCGGGCGGGTTGATGTCGGATCGCCTACCGCATCTGGCGTGGCGTCCAGACGCCTGTGCATCGTCTCCCGCGATCGGCCTCTGTCCGGCGCGTTCGTCACGGCCCTCACGACGACACTCGGACCTGGCGACGAGTTCGAGATCATCATGGACCGGCGCGGCGACGGGGCCCGGACGTATCAGCCGCCGATCGAGCGCCGCAACCATCCGGACGTCGATCACGCACTCGAGCGAGACGGCTTCGCCATCGTGCCGATGCAAGCCACTCGACCGGCGAAGTACGGGAGTCTGAAAGTTCCGCGAGTCCCATCGGCGTCGCCGATCGAGCGCCTCGCCCTCACGGACGCGGATGCGCGCGAACTCGAGCGCATTCTCGGGTTCAAGCGCCGCCGGAGAGCTCGACCCACCCGATGGTTGATCCTGGCCGGGCTCCTGAACGCGATCCTGGTTCTGGTGATCCTGTGGCCGGCGACGAAGACCCTCCTGAGTCGGGCTCGCCCGGCCGCACCACAGGTCGCCGAAATTCTTCGGCCGACGCCTGCTCCGCCGGTCGCGGCGACTCCTTCGCCGACCCCCGACGTTCGCGCGTCACCGCGCGCCGTCCGCCCGCAGAGCCCAGACGCGCGCCCACGTGAGGCAACGACCTCGACGCGAGGGCTCTCGGGCCCGAGCGCGGCCCCGCCGAAGGCGGCGCCAGGCCCGAGCGCCGTCGCTCCGCCGGCGAAGGGAACAGCGTCCACGGCCACGCCCCCGCTGGTCGCCGCGCTGCCCCAGGCGGACGTGACCCGCAACCCTGCGCCGATGTCGGAGGGCGGGGGCGAGGCTTACACCGTGCGGCTCTCGGACCAGGCCGGGCGGCCCGTCGCGGGTGCCCAGGTCTCGCTTGTCATCCGTATGGCGGACGGCTCGCTACTCGACATCCAACTGGGCTCTGGTCCCGAGTTGGGCACCTACCACGTGACGGTCCCGCCCCTCGAGGCAACTCCCGTCGATCTTCGGATCCGAGTGGTCACGAGCGACAAGCGAGTCGAGATCCCGCTGACGCCGTAGCCCGCGCCGGAGCGACAAGGCGCGACTCTCTAAACGGAGGACAGGCGCTCGTACATCCCGTGCACGTCGGCGCCGTGGAAGCGCGCCACGTGGTTCGTGGGCGGCAGCGGCTCCGTGTAGAAGAACTCGGGCAGCTCGTCGTCCTTCTCGGTGAAGCCGGCGCGGCGGTTGAACTCGTACTCCAGCCGCAGTGCCTCGCGCCCCAGCGGCTCGAAGAAATCCTTGGTCAACCTCGTCCCGTGAGCGGCGTTGATGGCGTTGACGAGGAACTCCGTGTTCGGGTTGGTCACGCTCATGCCGAAGATGCAGAGCCCTAGCGAGTCGTTCGCGGCCACCCGCGCCTGGTGGGCGAGGCTCTGCTCGACGATCTGCTCGGCGGTCATCTCGCGGGTTTTGAGCCTCGGCAGATTGCCCGCCGTGTGGTCGGCGCCCTGCGCCGTCGCCATCATGGTGATCCCGGTGGCCTCGACCACGCGCGGGTCATAGGCGCTGATCGCCTGCTTCTTGATGACGGGGACGCGGCGGACTTTGTAGTGGGCGCCGACCCGCGCTGTCCCCTGCGCCCAGAGGCGCCCCTGCTCGGTGCCCCGGCGGATCTCGGCCATGCAGTCGGCCATGAACTTCACGTCGCCGAAGGCGCCGAGACCGGCTTCCATCAGCACGGCCAGGGTGGCCCCGAGCTCGATCGTGTCCACGCCGAGGTCGTTCGCGAGGAAGTTCATCTGGGCGAGGTCGTCGGGATCGCTCAGGCCGCAGTTGGTGCCGAGCAGGCCGAGCGTCTCGTACTCCACCGGCGAGACCACTTCCTTGCCGCTGGCGTCGACGTACACGTTGCTGCACTGGATCACGCAGCCCGGCATGCAGGCGTGCGTGTGCTCGCCGCCGCGCGAGACGTTGAGCTGGCTGATGTGGTCGCCGCCCATCTTGAACTTCTCGCCGCCGGCTACGTTGACCTGCTGGCCGGCGCTGAAGTTGCGCACGGGCAGCCCGCCCAGCGCGTTCTGGAGGTCGGCCATGCCCATGGTGCCGATCTTCTGGTAGAAGTTGGTGACCATCGAGTCGGCCAGCAGCATCTTGGCGTAGTCCTTGATGGCCGCGTTGACCTTCTTCCCATCCGTGAAGGGCGGGATCTTGTCGAGGTCGACCACGACCGCCTTGACCTTCTTCGAGCCCATCACCGCGCCCACACCGCCCCGCGCCGACAGCCGGGCCGGCCGGCCGTCCTTGTCGCTGAAGGCGATGCCCGCGAGTAGCCCCTGATATTCGCCGACGGGACCGCAGAGCGCGATCGTGACCTTCTTGCCGTACTTCTGGTGGAGCATCTCCTGGGCCTCGAAGTTGCCCTTGCCCAGATACGTCGCGGCGTCGTCGAAGTCGATGGTGCCGTCCTTCTTGAAGTGGATGACGACCCACTCCGCGGAGGCCCCGTGCAGCGTGAACCCGGCGACCTTCAGCTGGCCGAGCCCGTAGCTGAAGCTGCCGCCGCCGTTGGCTTCCTTGATGCCGCCCGTGAGGGGACTCTTGCAGCCCACGCTCGTGCGGTTGGCATTGGAGAAGCTCGTGCCGGCGAACGGGCCGGCCGAGAAGACGAGCGGGTTGGCGGGCGACAGTGGCTCGACGGTGGCGGCGCCCAGCTCGAGCAGCGTCTTGGCGATCAGATAGCGGCCCGCCCTGACGATCTCCTCGCCGTGCAGCTCCCGCTTGGTGACCGAGCGGCCAGTCAGGTCGATGTCGTAGTAGATCCGCATGCCACGCTCCTGGTGGTTCGGTGCGATTGTGTCCCGAGTCGCAAAGTAAGGCGGCCGGCCGCCTCGTGTCAAATCGCTCGCCTGGTGCGGGGCCGCCGGCCATCGCGAGCCTGGGCCCCGCCGGCGAGGCGCGGCTTTAAGAGGAAGCCGGCTGGAACTAGCGACCGTGCCGCGGGCGGCGCGCCCATCGAGCCAATGCATAGAGGGCGATGGCCACCACGACGACCAGGAGCAGCGCGCCCAACGATTGAATCAGCCAGCGCCCCAAGCTGCCTCCATCGTGACTTCGACCAACCCGCAGAGCAGGGGCGAAGTCGGCACCATGCCAGACCAACGCTGATTCCAATCGGCCGAAGGCGCGCCCGCGGCGCTCTCGCACGGAGCCCGCTCATACCCTCACCGCGGTCGGAGGAGATTTGCGATCCGGTGTATCCCCCGATTGGCGGGAGGAAAATCACCGAAACGCCGGATCTGAAGGGCGAGCGGCGACGTGCCGGCATACGCGCTCGGGCATACTGGTCGCGTGAGCGTGGCCGAGCTGGATCGGCATCGGTACTTGTGTCTGGCGACTGTCCGGCGAAACGGGAGCGAAGTACGGACGCCGGTCTGGTTCGCGTCGGCCGACGGCAAGCTCTACGTCTTCTCTGCGGGCAACTCGGGCAAGGTCAAGCGCCTTCGGCATTCATCGCGGGCGCGCGTCGCCCCGTGCGACGCGCGGGGCGGCGTCCGTGGCGACTGGCGAGAGGTGACCGCGCGTGTGGTCACCGACCGGAGGCTGATCGAGCGCGCGCACGACGCTCTGCGCGCGAAATACGGCTGGCAGCTCCGGATCCTCGACCTGTTCGCCCGGCTGGCGGGGCGCATCGAGCGCCGCGCATGGATCGAGATCGAGTAAGCTAGGGGCCCTCACGGGGGGTGACGCGATGGACTTTGGGTTGCAGGGCAAGCATGCGCTCGTGACCGGAGGAAGCCTGGGCATCGGCAGGGCCATCGCCCTGGAGCTGGCCCGCGAAGGGGTCGAGGTGGCGATCGTGGCCCGCTCCAAGGATCAGCTGGAGACGACGGCGCGAGAACTGGAAGCCAAGACGGGGCGGCGGATCATCCCGCTGGCGGCCGACGTGACCAGCAAGGATCAGGTCGATCGCGCGGTCGCCCAGGCCGCCGAGCGGCTCGGCGGGCTGCACATTCTGGTGAACAGCGGCTCTCCGCCGGGAGGCTCGGCCACGGCGACCGGCCCCATCGAGACCGTCGTCGACGAGGACTTGCTGCACGACTTCAATGTGAAGTACGTGGGGGCGCTGCGCTGCGCCCGCGCCGCGATTCCCTACCTGAAGCAGCAGGGGTGGGGCCGCATCATCAATATCAGCGGCACGAACGCCCGCAATGCCGGCAATCTCAGCGGGGGCGCGCGCAACGGCTCGCTCGTGCACTTCACCAAGACCCTGGCCGTGCAGCTGGGCCGCTTCGGAATCACGGTCAATTGCATCCACCCCGGCACGACCCGCACCGAGCGGACCCCACGCCTGCTGGCCGCGCGCGCGGCCGAGCTGGGCATCACTGCGGAGGAAGTGGAAAAGCGCGACTTCGCCCACGACTCCCCACGCGGCAACGCCATCGGGCGCATGGTGGACGCGGCGGAGATCGCGTATCTCGCGGTCTTCCTCGCGTCTGACCGAGCCTGGGCGGTCACGGGCGAGCTGGTCGTGGCGACCGGCGGCGCCGGGCGAGCAGTGTACTACTAGAGCCGGCCCGAGCAGGTGTCGGCAAATTCAATGGGTTCGAGCGCCGGCCTTGCCGGCGCCACGATCGACGCCCCGCCGAGGAGGACCGGTGGGGGGCATTCGGGGGGAGCGGCGCGCTCCCCCCGATGCTCAATCAAATTGGCGCGCCGACCGCGCCCCGATTCGACCCCGAGGGTTACCGCGCGAGCGGCGCCGCTCCCCGCGATGTTCTAGGGACGCACGAGCACGTCGAGGACCGCGCCGATGCGCGGCGCCTCGTCGAGGTGCCACAACGCGTGCACGGCGGCGTTCACCCGCGCGTCGCCGAGGACGTCCACCGAGAGGTCGCGGAACTTCGTTTCCACGTCGGCGTCCGTCATCGGGTTTCGAGCATGGCCCTTCGGGTACGTGGCCTGCTCCGTGAACCGCTGCCCGGAACGGGTGACCACGTCGATTCGAGACTGCAGCTCCTGAGGGAAGTGTCGCGTGAACTCCGAGCTCTCGGCGACGCGGATGCGATTCATGAGAGGCCGCAGGCTCGGATCCAGGTAGTGCTGAGGCTCGAAGCTCGCGGGGGTGAGGCGACCGTCCCGCAGCGCGACGGCGAGCATGTACGGCAAGCTGTGGTCGGCGGTTTCCCGCGTCCTCGGGTCCCACTTCGCGGGCTCGCTTCCGATCTCGCTGTAGGCCATCGCGTAGATCTGGACGTCGATGGCTTCGATCTCCTCCGTTCTCACCTTGCCTCGGAGGGCCAGCGCCATCGCCAGCGGCGCCTGCGCGTGATACTCGGCCGCGAAGAATTTGAAGTTCGTGCGCTCGATGGCGAAGGGCCGGCCGCGACCGCCGAGGGCGCCGATCTCGAACGGCCCCGTCACTTGCTCGAAGAGGCCGTGACGGCCCTCGAAGGCGGCCGTCGGTCCGGTCATGCCCTCCTGGGCGAGCTGCGCCGCGAACAGCCCGGCCTTCGCGGCCGCCGCCGTCGCGCAGCCCTTCCACATCGCGAGCTCGCCGGCGCGCGTTTGCCGCGTGGCCACGTTCGCGCTCGCCGCGATGGCGATCGCGTTGGCCATCTGAGCGGCGGAGAGGCCGAGCAGGCGTCCGGCCCCGGCCGCCGACGCCGGCGCGATGAAGACGCCCTGGTCCCAGCCGCGGTCGCGCAACGACACCTGGTCGGCCAGGGCGCCGAACACCTCGTAGCCGGCGACGGTCGCCAGCACGAGGTCCTTCCCCGACGCGGCCTGGAGCTCGGCCGCGGCCAGAAGAGCGCCGAGCATGTCGCTGGGATGGCCGGAGCCACGCGCGATGTACGTGTCGTTGGCGTCGAGGAACCGGATCATGACCGAGTTGGCGAAGGCCGCGGCTTCTGGTGTCGTCGGCCGGCCCTCGCCCAGGAGCCGCGCCGCCGGCGTGCCGCTCGGGGCCACCCGGCGCGCGATGATAGCGGGCTCGCTGCCATAACCTCCCATGGCGCAGCCCAGCGAGTCGAGGATGTGGCGTTTCGCCTCCTGGACGGTGCGGGGGCCCAGATCCTCGTAGCGGAGCGAGGTGACGTAGCCCGACAGCGTTTCGGTCGTCGTGTCCATCACGGCCCTTGCCCGAGAGCGCTCGGCTCTCGTGTCACGGAACCAGGATCAATTTCCCCGTCGACTGCCGCGACTCGAGATAGCGATGGGCGTCGGCCGCCTGCGCCAGCGGGAACGTCTTGCCGATGTGCACCTTGAGCCGCCCGTCGCGCATGAGGGCGAAGCAGCGCTCGGCGCTCTCGCGCGTCTTGTCGGGAAAGCCTCGCGTCAGCGTCGGCAACGAAAAGGCGCTCACCTTCTGCGACTTCGGCGAGAGCATCGAGACGTTGAGGGGATCCGGAGCCCCGCCCGCGCGCCCGTAGAGGACGAGGTGGCCGAAGGGCGCCAGGCAGCGCAGCCCCTCTTCGAACGTCGGCTTGCCGACCGCGTCGAGAATGAGGTCCACGCCCCGATCGTCGGTCAGGCGCATGACCTCGTCCGCGAACTTTCCCCCGGCGTAGTTGATGATCGTGTCGGCGCCGTTCTCCTTGACGAGCCCCGCCTTGGCGTCATTCGACACCGTCCCGAACACGCGAGCGCCGGCCACCTTGGCGAGCTGAACGGCGGCGAGCCCGACGCCGCCCGCGGCCGAGTGGACGAGGACGCTCCGGCCCGGCCCAGTCGAGTCGGCTGTGTGAAGCAGGTGATACGCGGTCAGCGCCTGGATCAGAAACGCCGCGCCGTCGGTGAAGCTCACGAAGTCCGGAAGCGGAACGACCATGAACGCGGGAGACACGCAGTACTCCGCGTACGCCCGACTGGTGAACGCGGCGACGCGCATCCCCGGCTGGAGGTTCGTCACGCCGTCGCCGACCGCTTCGATCACGCCCGCCGCCTCCATGCCGGGTGAGTCGGGGAGCCGGGGCTTCACCGTGTACGTGCCCTGGCGAAAGCGCGTGTCCGCGAAGTTCACGCCGATCGCATGGTTCTTGATCAGGACCCCGCCGGGGCGCACGTCCGGTCTGGGGATGTCCGCCTGGGCCAGCACCTCGGGACCACCCGTCTGCGCGAAGACGATCGCTTTCATCCTCTCCTCCTTGGCCGGCCCGACTGTGCATGCGCGCGCGAGCTCTCGCAAGGGGAAATTGTCGGCGGGAGCCGGTCCCGGTCGTGGGACCCGTCGACGCCTCTTTCAGACGGCCCGCAACGCCGGCGGAGGGATCGAGGTGGCGGCAGTCGTTCTCGAGCCGCTTCTGCATCAACGCCGCCTCGATGCTGAGCTCCAGGTAGGCGGGGTCCGGCAAAGTCGCGGCAGAAGATCCTGGACTTACGATTCCCGGAGAGACGGATCGCGGTCCGATGAACCTGGTTCGTTGATGCCAGTACACGGGAGCGACATTGGCCACAAACGGACCACGAGATTTCGGAAGGTGTCGAAGCTCAGAACTCGCGGGGTGGCTGACGTGATGGCTTCCAGTTTTCACCAGAGCATCCGAGCGGCGATTCCAGACTGTCCCGCCCGCCGTCGGCCGATAACTTGACGAATGCGGCGTTTCTCGTGTTATCTCTCGTTCAACGCAGCGCGAATCGCCTGGCGATTGACCGCGATGGCCACCAAATCGATCAGCCACGTTCGAGTCCCGGACTGGCCGCCGCCCGTCCGTTACGCCGTTGCCCTGGGCGTCACCGCGGTGGCGGTCGCCTTGCGCGGCGTGTTGACGGGGCTATGGGGCCACGACCAGCCGTTCATAACGTTCTTTCCCGCCGTCGTGGTGAGCGCGTGGGCGGGCGGGTTCTGGCCGGGCATGCTCACGACCGTGCTCTGCGCGGCGGCGGCTGACTACTTCTGGCTGCCGCCGCTCTACGGCTTCAGAGTGCTGGGGCTCGGTGAGGCCGTCGCCCTTCTGCTCTTCGTCGGCATCGGCGCCCTGATCAGCGGCCTCAGCGAGACGATGCATCGTGGACGCCGGCGGCTCGAGAGCTTTCTCGAGAGCCTCGACGACGGCTTCATCGTGTTCGATCGGGGCGGACGCTGCCGGTACGTCAACGACAGGTCCGCCGGCCTGCTCCGGCAGACCACATCATCGATCGGCGGCAAGACTCTCTGGGAGGTGTTTCCCGACATCGTCGGGACCGAGATCGACCCGCGCGTGCGGCAGGCGCTGGAGGCCCACACGGCCGTCGAGTTCGAGACCTTCTCGCGGGCGGCGGGGCGATGGTTGAGGACTCGGATTCTCCCGACGCCCGACGGCCTCTCGGTCTTTTTCGAAGACACCACCGACCGAAAGCGTGCCGAGGAGGCCTCGCTGCAGCTTGCCGCCATCGTCCGGTCATCCGACAATGCCATCGTCGGCAAGGATCTCGACGGAGTCGTCACCGCGTGGAACCCGGCGGCCGAGCGATTGTTCGGCTTCACGGCGCCGGAAGCGATCGGGCGGTCCATCACGATGATCATTCCAGCCGACCGCCGGGCCGAGGAAGACGAGGTGCTGAGACGACTTCGGCGGGGGGAGTCGATCGACCACTTCGAGACTGTGCGCGTCCGCAAGGACGGGACGCTCGTCGATATCTCGCTGACGGTGTCGCCGATCAAGGACGCCAGCGGCCGCATCGTCGGCGCCTCCAAGATCGCGAGGGACATTGGAGAGCGCAAGCGGGCCGAGGAGGAGCGAGCTGCGCTGCTGGCTGCCGAGCAAGCGGCGCGGGCGCGGGCCCAGCTGTCCGAGCGTCGGGCCACCATCCTGGCCGAGGCGAGCGGTGTGCTGGCCTCCTCGCTCGACTCCGCCACGACCTTGCGGACGGTAGCCCGACTGATCGTTCCCGCGTTCGCGGACTGGTGCATCGTCGATCTCGTGTCGCGCGACAACGCGCTGGAGCGCGTCGCAGTGGCTGCCGCCGATCCTCGCACGGAGGCGTTGCTGTCCCAGCTTCAGCGATACGCACCGGAGTGGACATCGCCGCAGCCGGCCGCGCAGGCGCTCCGCTCCTGGAAGCCGGTCCTGTTCCCGGAAGTCACCGAGGAGACATTGGTTTCGACCGCCCGAGACGGCGATCACCTGGCACTCATGCGGCGGCTCAACCCGCGATCGGCCATCGCCGTCCCGCTGGTGACGCGTCAGCGCATCGTCGGCGCCATCACGCTCGTGAGAACGACGCCCGGACATCCCTACGATGCCGCCGACGTCGCGATGGCGGAGGAGCTGGCGCGTCGGGCGGCGCAGGCCGTCGATAACGCGACCCTCTACAGCGAGGCGGAGCAGGCCCGAGGGCAGGCGGAAAGCGCCAACCGGGCGAAGGACGTGTTCCTCGCGGTGCTCTCGCACGAGCTGCGGACACCGATGAACGCGGTGTACGGGTGGGCGCGAATGCTCCAGATGGGGCAGATCGACGTGGCGACGACGCCCCGCGCCCTGGACGCGATCGTGCGGAACTCGCATGTCCAGCTCCAGCTGATCGACGACCTGCTCGACGTCTCCCGCATCATCAGCGGCAAGATGCGGCTCGACATCCGTCCAGTGGATCTTCCGCGTGTGCTGGAGGCGGCGCTCGACGCGGTGCGGCCGGCGGCCGAAGCCAAGAGGCTCGAGCTCCAGTCGCTCATCGATCCGAGCGCGGGACCGCTCAACGGCGACCCGGACCGGCTGCAGCAAGTGGCATGGAACCTCCTGATGAACGCCGTCAAATTTACGCCCAAGGGCGGCCGGATCCAGCTCATCCTTCAACGCGTGAACTCGCACCTCGAGATCGTCGTCAGCGACAGCGGCGTCGGCATCCCCCGGGACGTGTTGCCGTTCGTCTTCGACCGATTCCGACAGGCCGACAGCGGGAGCACACGAACCCAGGCTGGTCTCGGCATCGGCCTCGCCCTGGTGCGTCACCTCACCGAGCTGCACGGCGGCTCCGTCACCGCCGAGAGCGCCGGTGAAGGCCAGGGCGCGACGTTCCGCGTGAAGCTGCCGCTCGTGGCCGCGAGCGGCGAAGGGCCGATCGACCGCGTCCACCCCACCGCGGGGAGGCTGACGCCGGCGTACCGCGGCCCGTCGCTGCGCGGCCTGCGCGTGCTCGTCGTGGACGACGATCCTGATGCCCTCGAGCTGATCGCGACGATCCTGAGACGGGCCGAGGCGGACGCCATGCCTTGCTCGTCGCCTCCCGAGGCGCTGGCACTGCTCCACTCGTGGAAGCCTCACGTGCTCCTGTCGGATATCGAGATGCCCGGGGAAGACGGATACTCCCTGATCCGCAAGGTCCGCGCGCTGGACGGGTCGGAAGGGAAGATCCCGGCGGTCGCGCTGACCGCCTACGGAAGGCCGGAAGACCGGGTGCGCTCGCTGTCGGCCGGCTACAGCATGCACGTGCCGAAGCCGGTCGATCCCGTCGAGCTCGGCGTGATCGTGGCCAACCTCGCGGGCCGATCGTTCGAGGCGCGGTAGCGCAGGCCCTTCGGCGAGTGGCGATCGGTCCGGGAGACGCCCTGGCGGTCGGCTTCGACGGGACGCGGATCCCCGACGACCTCGGCGTGCTCGCGGAGCAGTCCGGGCTCGGCGGCGTCGTGCTGTTCGCGCGTAACTGCCCGAGCCTCGAAGCCGTGCTCTCGCTCACGGCGGCCGCGCGCGGGCTCGGTCCCGACGTCCTCGTCATGGTGGATCACGAGGGGGGAAGGGTTCACCGCCTGCCGCCTCCGTTCACCCGCTTTCCTCCGGCCGCTTCGATCGGACGTTCCGGCGGGCCGCGCCTGGCGGCGGCCGTGGCGAAAGCGATGGCGCGCGAGCTCCGCGCCGGCGGGTTCGACTCCGGGCTGGCGCCCGTGCTCGACTGCTTGCTCGATCCGGCGAACACCGTCATCGGTGATCGCGCCTTCGGGACGACGGCGGCTCCCGTCGCGGCGTGCGGGGTCTCGTTCGTCGAGGCGATGCTCTCGGAGGGAGTCGCGCCAGTCGCCAAGCACTTCCCGGGGCACGGGCGCACCTCCATCGACTCGCATCTCGCCTTGCCGGACGTCGGCGCCGCGCTAGACGACCTGGAGCGCGTCGACCTCGTCCCGTTCCGTGCCGTCCTCGACGCCGGCTGCCCCGCCGTGCTGATCGCCCACGTGCGATGCCGCGCGCTCGATCCGGAGCTCCCGGCATCGCTCTCGGCGGAGGTCATCGGCGGTCTGCTGCGCCGGCGCCTCGGCTTCACCGGGCTCGTCCTGAGCGACGATCTCGAGATGGCCGCCGTCGCCGGCTCCTGGGGCATCGTCGACGCAGCGCGGCGGTTCCTCGGCGCTGGCGGCGACCTGGCGCTCGTCTGCCGGAGCCGCGAGGCGCATCGCGAGGCGGTGACGGCGATCGGTCGGGATATCGACCGGGGTGCCCTCGACCTCGGCCAGGCCGTGCGTCGCCGCCAGGCGGTCCGCCGGCTCATCGACGCGGTCGGAGCACGTCCCGACGTCTCGGTGATCGGCTGCCCCGAGCATCGGGCGCTCGCCGAGGAAGTCGCGCGCCGATCGGCCGCCGGGGGCTGACCGTGCGATTCTATAGGCCTGATGCGTGACACGACGTTCGGGCGGCGAGAGTTCCTCAGCCTGGTAGGTGGTGCGCTGGCGAGCGCCGGGGCATTGGCGGTCGCCCGCCCGGAGCGCGCGCTCGCAGGCGTTCGTGATGCACGTTTGTTCGCCGGCCAGGAGACGTTCGAGCGGCTGCTGGGGCTGGCGCGCGCGGGCGCGTGGAGCGAGTTGCCGATCGGCGAGCGGATCGGCGCGATCGGGATGGCCCTCCGGCAGACGCCCTACGTCGCCGCCACGCTGGAGCTCTACGACGATCGCGAGGTCTGCTCGGTCGACTTCCGCGGCCTCGACTGTGTCACCTTCTTCGAGATCTGTCTGGCCTTCGCGCGAATCCTCACACGCGGCGGGCGCACCCCGGAGGCGCTGCTGTCGGAGGTCACCTTCCTCAGGTACCGGGGCGGCCGGCTGACCGACTACGCGTCGCGACTGCACTACACGAGCGACTGGTTCGTCGACAACCAGGACAAGCGCGTGGTCCGCCTGATCACGGCCGACCTGCCCGGCGCGACGCGCTTCACCAAGCTCGTCGGCTTCATGAGCGCCCATCCCGAGGCCTACCGGCAGCTCAAGGCGAGCCCCGACCTGGTCCGGAAGATCGCCGCTATCGAGGCCGAGATCAACTTGCGCCAGATGCAGTACCTGCCCAAAGAGAAGGTCGCGGCCGCCGCGCCGCTCCTGATGACCGGGGACATCGTCGGGGTCACCACGACGATCGACGGTCTCGATTGCGCGCACTCGGGTCTGTGCTACCGGGACGAACGGGGCGCGACGCGGCTCCTGCACGCGTCGACCACGATGAAGCAGGTCGTCCTCGACGAGGATCTCGCGACGTACCTGGCGAGCGTGCGAACGCACAGCGGCATCATCGTGGCACGTCCGCTCGAGGCGACACGGTCATGAGCGCCGCGCCGGCGGTGGGTCCGGTGGGCGGGCGGGGTCGCCCCGCAGCCGCAGCCACCGCCTCCCCGTCGGCTCCCTCGCGATGGACATCGGCGCCTCCACGCCCTTCACCCACGCCATCCGCGAGCGCGCGTACATCGCCTCCCCGCTCCACGCTCCGCCGGAGACGCGCGTGGCGTTCCACTACCTGCGGATCGGCGCCGCGCGGTGGCACCGCCCGCGGGCCTGCC
>Ga0066710_100003839_pt1 | contig 13006 bp, 10 predicted proteins | sample GraSoiAngelo_159_FD_79666 | JGI IMG/M metagenome (GOLD analysis project Ga0066710, IMG submission 79666) | Grasslands soil microbial communities from the Angelo Coastal Reserve, California, USA - 14_1009_16_40cm | ecosystem: Environmental > Terrestrial > Soil > Grasslands | place: USA...
CGCCTGAAGAAACTGGACGACGCCGGATGGAAGAGGCCGGTCCGGTTCCTGATGGACGGCAAACAGATCAACGAAACGACGACGAACGAAATGCTCTGGGGATTTCTCCACGACATGATCCACCATCGGGGCCAGCTCTCGACATACATCCGACCGATGGGTGGAAAAGTTCCCTCGATCTACGGGCCCTCGGGGGACGCCGCGCCGGCGCGAGCGAACTAGTCCCCGCGAAAGGGGACTGCGGTCGAAGACTACCGGGCGGTGTGGTTACTGCGTCGCCGTGAAGGGGGTCTCCAGCCCGAACGTGGAGATATCGACCGTCGCCGCGACCCCGTAGGAGCCCGAGATGTTCGAGGCCGGCTGGCAGGCATCCAGCTGTCCGTTCCCGTGCGCGACGCGAAGCGACAGCGGAGTCAGCATCTGCTGGTCCGCCGGGTAATACAGCTTGGGGCCAACCCGAGTGCCTTCGCAGAACGTCGAGTAGTGCGTGACGTAAGCGGTGCCGCTGCAGTCGGTCGTCAGGTAATTGAGGTAGATCGCATCCGAGTCGAAGATCCCATCCGGATCCGTCGGATGCACGTAGAACGAGACCCACACGCCGTTGATCTCCCGCGCCACCATGTTCTCGGTCACCGTGTAGCCGACGAGTTTGCCTCGCTTGTCGATGACCCGAAAGGGATGGTTGGATCCCCCCGCTGGCGCGCCTTGGGCCAACGACGCGGTGAGGAGCAGGCTCGCCAGGACGATCGGTAGCGCGCGCCGGCGCTCCGGCTTCGACGGTTCTTGCGACGCTACGGGAAGGAGCCGCGCAGTCTCGTAAACCATATTGCCCGCCTTCTGGTGTTGGTTTGCCGACATGTGAGTTTTGTGTTTGTTACTTTTCGGTGACTCAGAAGCTCGTCGTCCGTTCATCGAAGATGCAGTTTTTGCGCCATTCGCGATTTCGTCTGGCTGAGATCGCCTCTTATCCGGCCGCTTTTTCAATTACTTGCGTTAGTCACGGGCGGCGTGCGAAAAGATGAGCGGCCGGCGTGGTTCGTGGGTTGGGAGTTGAGAATTCTTCGCCAGTCTGCGGTCGAACGGGATGACGGTCGAATTTGATCCGTCCGGAGGTGCGAGCGGTCGAGCGCTAGACTTTTTTCCCGCCGGTATCTCCGCCCGGACAGAGCTCAACCGCCTTTTCCTCGATCCGTCTGGCCGTCGAAAGTGCCCAGGTTCCGCGCACGGCTCGCGGCGGATCTCGGCCGCTCGAGGAGACCGAAGCGCCGTCTACTGTACGGCTTTGAACGGAACCTCGAATCCGAACGACTCGATCTCGACGCTCGTCGCGACTCCGTAGACTCCCGAGATGTTCGAGGCAGGTTGGCAGCCATCGAATCCGTCTTCGCGTGCTACGCGGAGGGATCGAGGATTGAGCTGTTGCTGGTCCGTCGGGTAATACAGCTTGGGACCGACCCTCGTCCCCTCGGAGAAGGTGGAGTAGTGCGTGACGTAAGCAGTGCCGCTGCAGTCCGTCGTCAAGTAGTGAAGATAGATCGCTTCCGAGTTGAAAATCCCGGCCCTGTCCACTGGGTGGACGTAGAAGGTGACCCACACACCGTCGATCTCTCGCGCAACCATGTTCTCAGTCACGGTGTAGCCCACGAGCTTGCCGCGTTTGTCGAGGACGCGGAAGACGTGCGGGTCTGCGCGTCCGTTTGATCCGCCGGCCGCCTGCGCCGGAATCGCCGCCAGGAACAAACCGATAACCGCCAGGAGAATTCTTGCCGACGCGTAGAGGGCAGATTGCATTTCGCCCACTCTTTGGTGCGGAGACCGCACCAGCCTTTCCGGCGACGTTCGCGCTGCCGCAAGCACCCGCCGCCGAGGGCTTGTGCCCTCTCGCTGCTGTGAGCATGCTGAACGCGCACGATGTAAACGGAAGCGAGATTGAACGCGACGATATCACCGGCGGCAAGAGTGTTTGTTACAAGCTCGCTATGGTCCCGACGGAGTCGGACAAGACAAAGGTCGAATTAGACCAGCCCGACCACCTGTCACAGGCTGTGCCGGCCTTGTCCTTCAATCAGCGGGACAGCCGATCTCAACCTGTGCGATTTCCATGGAGGCGTCTCTTTCGTCATCGAAATCGGCGTGGCGGATGGCCGAGCGAGATTCGGGCGAGATTTTGATCTGGAGAAGACACCTTCGACTCGCCGGATAAACACCATCACGGAAAAGAATCGCGACGAGCCGCGGAATACCAGAGACAGCTCCGAAGCCGGGAAAGCCAAGGAGGAGCCCGACACCGTGCCGATCTCTCTGAGGGCGGAAGCCTCCGACGCCCGACTCGGTCTCGTCGCCGGCTATTCTGGCGCTTCCGGCTTAAACTTCTTCCTCCTGCCCGTAGCTCAGCCCGGACAGAGCAACGGCCTTCTAAGCCGTGGGTCGCAGGTTCAAATCCTGCCGGGCAGGCCAACTCGAGACATCCTCGAGAGCTAGAATCCTTCCAACCTTCCGGAGGAAGAATGAAAACGGCGTTGGTTCTCCTTGCCCTCTTCTGCGCAGCGTGCGCTTCTCAGGCGAAGAAACCGGCTGCGACAACCGCAGCGGCAGAGCCCGCTGCAACGGGCGCGGAACCATCGTCCGTCGTTGTGACGACCGACCCGCACGCGGTCATGGGATGTCGAATGATCACGCGCACCGTCAAGGGTTACGACATCCGGGAGCCGGACGAGTGGCGAAAGCTCCAGGAAGAGGCGGCGCACCGCGGCGGCAACACGGTTCTCGTTTCGCTCGAAGGAGACCGCAAGGGCGACATTTTCGCCTGCAAGAAGCCCTGACCGGACCGGCGATCCGCATGCCGCATGTGCGTGCTACGATCGCTTTTTGACCCACAAATCGTCGAACCGGGGTAAGTGGAGAGGTGTCTTCGCCGCCGCGGTCGGAGTGCTCCTTTTTTCTTCGATCGCTTCCGCCCACGGCGACCTCCGCGATCAGATCACCGCGGCGACGCGCCGAATCGCGGAGAGCCCGAACGACGCGCGTCTCTACCTGAAAAGAGGCGAGCTCTATCGGCTGCACGGCGAGCCCGCTCCGGCTCTGGCGGACTTCGAGCGGGCCGGACGGCTCGACCCGTCTCTCGCCGAAGCGGACCTCGGACGCGGGATGGCCCTCGCCGATGCGAACCGGCACGAGGCCGCCCGGCGGATGCTGGAGCGATTCGTCGCGAAGCGACCGGACCGGGCCGAAGGTCGGGTCGCGCTCGCGCGCGTTCTTTCGAAGCTCGGGAAGGGCGGAGAGGCGGCCGCCGAATTCTCCCGCGCGATCGCGCTCTCCTCGCCTCCCAAGCCCGACCTCTACGTCGAGCGCTCGGAGGCCCTCGCCGCCGCGCAACGGATCGAGAACGCGATCCGCGGACTCGACGACGGAATCCAGAAGCTCGGCCCGCTCGTCTCCCTCGAGGAGCCCGCGATCGACCTCGAGCTCCGGCGGAAGAATTTCGTCGCGGCCCTCGCTCGAGTCGACCGGATGGCCGCGCTCTCCCCCCGCCGGGAGACGTGGCTCGCGCGGCGGGGCGGGATCCTGCTGGCGTCGGGACGCCGTCGGGAAGCGTTCGAGTCGCTGCGACAGGCGCAAAGGGCGCTCGACCTCCTGCCGCCGCGCCTGAGAGAGACCCGGGCGATGGAACGACTCGGGAACCGGATTCGATCCCAGCTCCGAGGAGGGTAATCCGATGCGAAGAGCGAGAACGTGGCTCATTGCGGCGGCGGTGGTGCTTCTCGGTGTCGTCGTCCCTGCGGCGCGCCGCGTCACCGGCAGCGCCGCGATCCTGGTGCCGACCGGCGCCGTGTGGCGTTACCGGGACAACGGATCGGACCTCGGGACCGCATGGCGCTCGCCGGGCTTCGACGACTCGTCCTGGCCTTCCGGCCCCGCGCGGCTCGGCTACGGGGACGGCGACCACGCGACCCGGGTCGGGTTCGGGCCCGACGCGAACAACAAATTCGTCACGACGTATTTCCGGCGCGTGTTCACAGTCGCCGACCCGTCGGTCTTCGCCGGCCTGACGCTCCGGGTCCTCCGCGACGACGGTGCGATCGCCTACGTCAACGGCACGGAAGTCTTCCGCAGCAACATGCCGGCGGGCGCCGTCTCCTCTTCGACGTTCGCCTCCGACCTCCTCGCCGGCTCGGAGACGACGACGTTCGTCTCGACGAGCGTCCCGGCGAGCCTCCTCGCAGCGGGAACGAACGTGCTCGCCATCGAGATCCACCAGGCGAACGGCACGAGCTCCGACATCCGCTTCGACCTGGAGCTCGCCGGGTCGGCGAGCGCTTCCGTGACTCGAGGTCCGTACCTCCAGGTCGGCACGCCTTCGAGCACCGTCGTCCGCTGGCGCACCGACGCCGCGACTGGCAGCCGGGTGCGCTATGGCCTCTCGCCGACCAGCCTGTCCGGGACCGCCGACGGCGCCGGCACGGTGACGGAGCACGCGGTGACGGTCACCGGTCTCTCGCCGGATACCACTTATTACTACTCGGTCGGGACGGCGACCGAGGCGCTCGCCGGCGGCGACTCAACCTTCTTCTTCCACACGCATCCGCTCACCGGGAGCGCGGTCCCCACCCGGGTCTGGGTCGTCGGCGACTCGGGCACGGCGAACGCCAGCGCGCAGGCGGTGCGCAACGCGTACGTGACGTTTACCGGAACGCGCGCCACCGACGTCTGGTTGATGCTCGGAGACAATGCTTACGACAGCGGGACCGACCTCGAGTATCAGGCTGCCGTTTTCGACACGTATCCGGCGATTCTGCGGCAGGCCTTTCTCTGGCCGACGATCGGGAACCACGACACCGCCCAGTCGTCCAATCCGCCCCCGACCCTGCCCTACTACCAGATCTTCACGCTGCCGACGAACGGAGAAGCGGGAGGGCTGGCTTCCGGAACCGAGGACTACTACTCGTTCGACCGCGGCAACATCCACTTCGTGTGCCTGGACTCCATGACCTCGGATCGCTCGCCGACCGCGGCGATGGCGACCTGGCTCCGAAACGACCTCGCGTCGACCGCCCAGGAGTGGGTCGTCGCGTTCTGGCACCACCCGCCGTACAGCAAGGGCTCGCACGACTCCGACACCGATGCCCAGCTCGCCGAGATGCGCCAGAACATCAATCCGATCCTGGAGGACTACGGCGTCGATGTCGTTCTTTCGGGCCACAGCCACTCTTACGAGAGGTCGTTCCTCCTCGACGGCCATTACGGGACATCGAGCACTCTCACGGCCGCGATGATCAAGAACTCGGGAAGCGGCCGGCCCTCCGAGACCGGCGCGTACACGAAGCCCACGGATGGTCTCTCGCCGCACGAGGGTGCGGTCTACGCTGTCGCGGGAAGCTCCGGCCAGACGAGCGGAGGCGCCTTGAACCATCCCGCGATGTTCATCTCGTTGAACCAGCTCGGCTCGATGGTTCTCGACGTCGACCACAACCGTCTCGACGCGAAGTTCCTCCGGGAGACCGGCGCCGTCGACGACTCGTTCACGATCCTCAAGGGTTCGTCGTCGCCGCCGACGGCCACGCGGACTCCGACGAGGACCTCGACTCCCTTGCCGCCGACGGCGACTCCCGTGCCGGCGACCGCGACCCCGACCAGAACGCCGACACCGACTCCGACTCCCGTGCCGGCGACGCCCACCTTCACTCCCGTCCCGGCGACGGCCACACCGACCAGAACGCCGACGCCGACCTCGACTCCCGTGCCGCCGACCGCGACCTCAACTCCCCTCCCGCCGACGGCGACGCCGACGACCCCACCCACGCCGACTCCCGCGGCGGTTCCGGCGCCGCCTTCCGCCTTGAGCGCGACGGGAATCTCCCGCAGCCGCATCGACCTTGCCTGGACCGACAACTCGGGCAACGAGACCGGGTTCGAGATTCAGCGCTCGAAAGACGCCGTCTCCTGGACGGCCATCGCGTCGCCCGCCGCCAACGCGGTCGCGTACTCGGACACGAGCGGCCTGACGCCGAACAAGCTCTTTTATTACCGCGTCCGCGCCGTCAATGCCTCGGGATCGTCGGCCTGGTCGAACACGGCGAGCGCGCGCGTGCCGAAGAAGTGATGCGCGAAGCGCGTCATCCCGAGGGCAGCGAGGGATCTCCGCCTACGGCATCGGACGGAGTGTGACCTCGCGCGTGTAGGTCGTCGCGACGAATTTTCGCATCTCGAAGCGCGGGGCCGTCATCTCTCGCTGTTTCTCCTGGTCGGGCGTCTTCCAGTGCTGCGCCTGGATCGCCTTGCCCTTCGCGTCGTCCCCGGCGTTGTAGTCGAGCGCCTTGCCGTAGCTGGGATAGAGCGTCGCGATCGCGACGTCCCAGTCGTTACCGTCGTTCGGCGTTTTGACGAAGACCTTCGAATCGAGAATGAGCCCCTGTTTCTTGGACTCCGCCGTCGTGACGACGTAGTGAGTGCGCAGGTACTTCATGTAGTCGTCGAAGTGGCCCGGCGTCGTCCGGTAGAAGCTCACGGCCCACACGGGCCCTTCCGTCCAGTGCTCCTGGGCCACGGCGATTCCGGCGCTCGCGAGGCAGAACACGGCCACGGTCACGATCAATCTCTTCATGGAAAGGTACCTCCTCTTGCCGCCCTTATTCAGCAGAGCGGCCGAGGGTGTCAAGCAGTATCGCGGCGCTACCGGCTGCCGGAGGTGTCCTTCTTGTTCAGAAACTCGCGCGCTTCGGCGACCTGTTCCCGGGCTCCATCGGCCTTCCGGCAGATCTCGAGCAGCTTCCCGTAGTAGCCGCGCGCGGCCACCGGGTCGCCGGACAATCTCGCCGCTCGCGCCGCTCCGTAGAGCCCGTTCAGCCGGTTCGGCGACGCCGTGAGGTCGGCGCGATACTGCTCGAGCCCCTCCGCGGGCTTGTCCAGCTCGACCAAGAGATCTCCGAGCTGCTCGCTGGCGGGGAGAATCGGTCCGGGAGTCACCGGGTGCTTGTCGGTCGATGCTTCGAGCGTGACTGCGGACCTCATCCCTTCGAGCGCCTCCGCATCCCGGCCTTCCGCCCGCGCGAGCCAGGCGCCGGCCTCGAGTCGGGAGATCTCGACCTGGTCGGCCCAGTACGCGTTGCCCTTCTCGCGGAGGGAGTCTCGCAGCTTCTCGAGCCGCTCGGCTTCGCGGCGCGCCGAGGCCGGATCTCCCGAACGGGCAAATCCCATCGCACGGGCGAAAACGACCGTCGCCTCGGTCCACGGGAACTTGCTCCAGGCGAACCCGCTCGGCTGGACCGTCACGGACTTCGCCTCGCTCCAGTTGCGCCTCTCGAGCGCCAGCCGCGCCGGAATCGCCGTCAGAGCGTAGGCCACGGCGAAATTCTCCCTGTCGAACCTGCTCGCGCGTGACGCGTCTTCGAGAACCTTCCGGGCTTCGGCGTCGCGCCCCGACTGGAGATACGCGTACGCGAGATAGTCCATCGCGTGGAGCTCGTCGAACGACGTACCGCCCGGCATCGTGCGCTGGAGATCCTTCTTCGCCGCCGCCGCCGAAGCGAGGTTGGATGAGATCGAGTCTTCCCACAGCCCCAGCCGCGTAAAGATGTGCGACGGCATATGCAGGGCGTGCGGCGAGTCCTGAGCGATCCTCGAGTAGCGGCGGGCGGCATCGAGGCCGCGGTCGGCAAGCGTCGGAAAGTCGTAGCTGTGGATGATGTAGTGCGCGACGCCCGGGTGCTGCGGCATCTCGCGGAAGATCGGCTCGAGAATTTCTCCCGCCTTCTTCTGCCGCGGGTACGTCTTGTCCGGCGGCACCGCGAGCGCGACGCCGTTCAGCGTGAGTGCATAGAAGATCGACGCCTCGCGGTCTTTCGGATACTTCGCCGCCAGCGCGGCCATCGCCTTCTCGAAGGAAAGAAAACGCGTGACGTGGTCGACCGTGTCCGACTTGTCGTAATAGACGGCGAGCGCCTCGATGTAGTCCCGCTCCCGCTGCGTCTTCGCGCCGGCGGCGCGTGCCGCCGCGATCGCGGCGACGCCGGCCTTGAGGTCGTCGGGCGGAGGCGCCTCCCAGATCTGGTGGAAGCGGCTCATCGCCACCCCCCAGTGCGCCATCGCGCAGGTCGGGTCCGCGGCGGCCAGCTCCGAGAACGCCTTGTCGGACTTGCTGTACCAGAACGAGTGCAGCATCGCGAGGCCGACGTCGAACCGCCGCTGAGATTCGGCGGAGCACGAGATCGGAAAGTGCACCTTCCCGAGCCGGGTCGGATCGCCTTCGGTGTGATCGTGGCCGGTGTCGGCCAGAGCAAAGGCGGATGCGAGCATCAGCAAGGCGGACAGAGCCCGAACTCTCATGGCGGAACCTCCGGAGCCTCCGATTCTACGGCGCCGACCCGCCGGTTATGATCGGCGACTTTCGGAGCCATGAGGTATCGCCATGACATGCTGGTTCGCGCTCGCCGCCGGGATCAATCTGCTCGCGGGCCAGGCTTCTGCGAGCCCGCCGACCGCGCGAAAGGTGGCTAAAGTGGAAGTCGTTCACGGAGAGAAGCGACAGGACGACTATTTCTGGCTTCGCCGGAAGGACGACCCTCAGGTTCGCGCGTACCTCGACTCCGAGAACGCGTACACCGACTCCCTGATGAAGCCGACCGAGCCGCTCCAGGAGAAGCTCTATTCCGAGATGCTCGGACGGATCAAGGAAACCGATCTCACCGTCCCGTACCGGAAAGGGGCATTCCTCTATTACTCGCGGACCGAGAAGGGGAAGCAGTATCCGATCCATTGCCGGAGGGAGGGAACTCTCGACGCGCCGGAAGAGATGATGCTCGACGCGAACGAGCTCGCCCGCGGCGAGAAGTTCTTCGCGATCGGCGACCTCGACCTCAGCGACGACGGGAACCTTCTCGCCTACTCGACCGACGTCACGGGCTTCCGGGAGTACACGCTGTTCGTGAAAGACCTGCGCACGGGAGCGCTCGCGGCCGAGAAATTTCTCAAGGTCAGCTCCGTCGCCTGGGCAGCCGACAACCGGACCCTCTTCTACGTCGTCGACGACGCCGCGAAGCGACCCTATCGCCTCTACCGCCACACACTCGGAAGCGACCCCGCTTCGGACCCGCTCCTCTACGAAGAGAAGGACGAGAAGTTCACGCTGGAGATTTCGCGGTCCCGCAGCCGCGCGTATCTCTTCCTGGATTCGAGCAGCCACACGTCGAGCGAGGTCCGCTATCTCGGCGCAAAAGACCCGGCCGGAGAGCTCCGCCTGGTCGCTCCGAGGGAGAAGGATCGCGAGTACGAGGTGGACCACCGGCTCGGCGCCTTCTTCCTTCGCATCAACGACACCGGCCGCAACTTCCGTGTCGTGATGACTTCCGTCGAGGACCCGCGGCGGGAGAACTGGAAAGAGATCGTTCCCCAGCGGGACGACGTGATGATCGAAGGGCTCGAAGTCTTCGCCGGACACCTGGTCCTCCTCGAGCGACAGGACGGGTTGCGCCGGTTCCGGGTGATGCCGTTCTCGACCGGAACCTTCCATCGCATCGATCTCCCCGAGCCCGTGTACGCCGCTTTTTCCGCGGAGAACGTCGAGTTCGACACGAACGTCTTCCGGTTCCGGTACCAGTCGCTCGTCACGCCCGAGTCGGTCTTCGATTACGACATGGACAAGCGCGAGCGCAAGCTGCTGAAACGCACGGAGGTGCTCGGGGGATACGACCCCAGCCGCTACATCTCCGAGCGGCTGCACGCGAAGGCGCCGGATGGAACGCTCGTCCCGATTTCGATCGTCTATCGGAAGGACGCGAAACACGACGGCTCGAGTCCACTCCTTCTCACCGGCTACGGGTCTTACGGCGTGCCCAACAACCCGACCTTCTCCTCGAACCGGGTCAGCCTCCTGGATCGCGGCGTGGTGGTGGCGATCGCACATGTGCGCGGAGGCGGCGAGATGGGAAAGAAGTGGCACGACCAGGGGCGCATGTTCGCGAAGAGAAACACTTTCACCGACTTCATCGCGATCGCGGAACATCTGATCCGGGAGAAGTGGACGTCGGCGGACCGCCTGGCGATCGAGGGAGGCAGCGCCGGAGGACTGCTCGTTGGCGCGGTCGTCAACATGCGGCCCGATCTCTTCCACGTCGCCATCACGCGGGTCCCGTTCGTCGACGTCCTGAACACGATGCTCGATCCGACGCTGCCATTGACCGTCGGCGAGTTCGAGGAGTGGGGAGACCCGCGGATCCGGGAGCAGTACGAGTACATGCGGAGCTACAGCCCCTACGACAACATCGCCGCGCGCGACTACCCCGCGATGCTGGTGAAAACGTCGTTCAACGACAGCCAGGTCATGTACTGGGAGCCGGCGAAATACGTCGCGCGACTTCGCGCCACGAAGACCGACTCGAACCCGCTCGTCTTCAAGGTCAACATGGCCGGAGGTCACGGCGGCTCTTCGGGCCGCTACGACAAGCTGCGCGAGGCCGCGTTCGACTACGCGTTCCTGCTGATGCAGCTCAAGGTCGCGGGCTAGCCAACTCGTCTGTCACTTCAGGTCGTTTCGGTAGACCTTTCCATCTCTCATCACGAAGCCGACTCGTTCGAGCGCTCCGACGTCATGGAGCGGGTCCCCGGTGACCGCGATGATGTCCGCGTACGCGCCGGGAGTAATCACCCCGATCTCTCCCGACATTCCGAGCATCTCGGCGCCCTTTGACGTGGCCGACTGGATCGCCGCCATCGGGGTCATCCCGAACTCGACCATCCGGGAAAACTCCCGCGCGATCGGCTCGCTCCAGGAAAATCCGCCGACGTCCGTGCCGAACGCGATCTTCACGCCAGCCTTCAGCGCTTTCCGGAACGACGGCCCGTGCACCGCGACGCGTTTGCGGTCGCGCTTCCCGGCGGGCGTGTCGGCCGGCGCCCAGTGGTCGTAGTAAACGCTCATCGTCGGGCAGAGCCAGGTGCCCTGTCGCACCATCTGTGCGACCGCGGCATCGTCCAACTCCAGTCCGTGTTCAATCGAGTCGCACCCCCCGTCGAGCGCGCGGTGCAGCCCGATCCCGTTGTACGCGTGGCAGGCGACTTTCTTTCCCCAGCCGTGGGTCTCGTCCGCGACTGCCTTGATCTCCTCGAGGGTGAGCGTGGGCTGCGAGACGAGGTTCCCTTTCGCGTCGAGCCAGGAGCGGTGCGTCATGTACACCTTGATCCAGTCCGCCCCGTGGTCCAGCTGTTCGCGGGCCGCCTTGCGTGCCTCGACGGGGCCGTCGATCAGCTGCGCGCCTTTCGGGACGTCGATCTCGGGAGCGTAACCTTCGAGCGGATATCCGCCGGTCGTCGAGATCGCGCGCGTGACGACGAACATCCGCGGCCCGGGGATGTAACCCCCGTCGATCGCCTGCTTGATGCCGACGTCCCCGTAACCCGCGCCTTCCGTTTCGACGTCGCGGACGGTCGTGAACCCCTGCTCGAGCGCCCGCCGCGCGGAGACGGCCGCCCGCGCCGCGCGAAACGCGATCGGGTACTTCAGGAGCTGAACGTCGTAGCCGCCCTCGGCCGGGTCCTCCCCCTGAAGGAAGATGTGCGTGTGGCTGTCGATCAGGCCGGGCAGCAGTGTCGCGCGCGAGAGGTCGATCACGGCCGCGCCGCCCGGAATCGCGGCCGACGACGCCGCGCCGACCTTCTCGATGCGGTTGCCGCGGACGACGATCACCTGATCGCGGCGAGGCGCGTTCGAAATTCCGTCGATGAGCGTGCCCGCGCGGATCACCGTCACGCCTTCGGGGTTCGCAGCCTGGCCGAACGCCGCGAGCCCGCAGCAGAAAACGAGGCCCGGAACGAGGACCAGCGCGCATCGCGAACGCATGACGACCTCCTTTTCGAGCGAGAGCGGAGCGCCGGGAACTCTATCCTCCACCGACCGGGCATAGACTTTCCGGCCGGCCCATTGCGCCGGAGGACACCATGGCGGAGAAGCCTCAGACGTCCGGTTTTCGACTCGGTATCTACGTCTTCAAGGACGCCGAGATCGTCGATTTCGCCGCGCCCTACGGGGTCTTTTCCGTGGCGCGGCGATTCGATCCGGAGCTCGACGCCTTCCTGATCGCCGACTCGCTCCGTCCCGTGCAGACCCAGGCGGGCTTCACCGTGCTGCCGAACTACTCGTTCCAGGATGCGCCCGCCATGGACGCGTTCCTGATCCCGGGAGGCTTTGGAACCCGCCAGGAACTGCACAATCGCCGGCTCCACGACTACGTCCGGTCGCTGCAGGACTCGACACTCCTCACGAGCGTCTGCACGGGATCGTGGATCTACGGAGAGATGGGCCTCTTGGACGGCCTCCCGGCGACGAACCGCAAGGAGCCGGACCGCGTCGAAGCTTCGCCCGCGGGCATGGTCCCGATCGACCGGCTCGCGAAGATCGCGCCGGCCGCCCGCATCAGCCGGGCTCGAGTCGTCGACGCCGGGCGGATCATCACCGCCGGCGGGATCGCGTCCGGGATGGAGATGGGGTTCCACCTGCTGCGGCGAGCCGGATACAGCGAAGAGTTCGTCGCCGAGGTCGCGCGGGTCATGGAGTACTCGAAGGCGTACGAGCTCTACCGGCACGACGTCGAGAAATTCGAGTCCGGACGATCGGCGTGACTCTCGCCCCGGGAAGCCGCCTCGGACCCTACGAGATCGTGGCGCCGCTCGGCGCCGGCGGCATGGGCGAGGTCTACCGCGCAAGGGATTCCCGCCTCGGGCGCGAGGTCGCGGTCAAGGTGCTGCCGGCGTCGTTCTCCAACGACCCGGATCGCCTGCGCCGCTTCGAGCAGGAGGCGCGCGCCGCCGGCATCCTGAATCACCCCAACATCACTGCGGTCCACGACGTCGGCACGGTCGACGGCGCTCCGTACGTCGTCACCGAGCTTCTGGAAGGCGAGACGCTGCGAAGCCGGCTCGCGGGAGGGCCGCTCGCCCCGCGCCGCGCGATCGAGTACTCGATCCAGATCGCGCACGGTCTCGCCGCCGCGCACGAGAAGGGCATCGTGCACCGGGA
>Ga0066710_100003840_pt1 | contig 13005 bp, 8 predicted proteins | sample GraSoiAngelo_159_FD_79666 | JGI IMG/M metagenome (GOLD analysis project Ga0066710, IMG submission 79666) | Grasslands soil microbial communities from the Angelo Coastal Reserve, California, USA - 14_1009_16_40cm | ecosystem: Environmental > Terrestrial > Soil > Grasslands | place: USA...
CCCGAAGCGCCTTTTCGGTGAAGGTCAGCTTCGAGTCGGAGAGGCGGAAAAACTCCTGGTACTGCTTCGTGATGGCATCCTTCGGCTCGGTCAAGATGCGCATGAGGTCGTCCTCGGCCAGCGGATCGAGGACGCTGATGAGGGGCAGCCGTCCAAGGAACTCGGGGATCATCCCGTACTTGATCAAGTCCTCGATTTCCACCTGCCGGAGGAGGCTCTTCCGCTCCTCGATCTCCTCCGTTTGCGCCTCGCCAAAGACATTGTTGAAGCCAATCATCTTCTTTCCCACCCGGTTGGCGATGATTTCCTCTAGCCCGGTGAAGGTCCCGCCGCAAATGAAAAGAATGTGCGTGGTATCCACCTGAATGTACTGCTGCTCGGGGTGCTTCCTGCCACCCTGGGGCGGAACATTGGCCACGGTCCCCTCCAGGAGCTTGAGGAGGCCCTGCTGGACTCCCTCCCCCGAGACATCGCGCGTGATGGAGACGTTTTGCGTGGCCCTCGCGATCTTGTCGATCTCATCGATGAAAATGATGCCTTGCTCGGCGCGCTCGATGTCGAAATCGCAGCCTTGAAGCAGCTTGAGGACCAGGTTCTCCACGTCCTCCCCCACGTACCCTGCCTCGGTGAGCGTGGTGGCATCGCCAATGGCAAACGGCACGTTGAGAAGCCTGGCGAGCGTGCGCGCGAGCGCGGTCTTGCCGCAGCCCGTGGGGCCAATGAGCATGATATTGCTCTTTTCGACGGAGATTTCGCCCTTCGACTTCCCGCTCAAAAGGAGACGCTTGTAGTGGTTGTGGACCGCGACCGAAAGTACTTTCTTTGCATGTTCTTGCCCGATGATGTGCTCATCGAGCTTCTGCTTGAGCCACTTGGGAGTTGGAATTTGGTCCAGGAAAAGCGGGGGCGGAGCTCCCGTGCGGGTCTCATCCCGAAGGATGGAGTGACAGATCTCCACGCAACGGTTGCAGATGAATATTCCGGGCCGGCCTTGAATGAGCTTATCGACCTCGTGCCGGGTGGAATCGCAAAAGGCACACCGCTCGATCGCGCCCCGGCTCTTTCCGCCGCTTGTGCGCGTCATGTTTCTCCCTCGGAGACTTTGGTCCGCAGGGAATCGATGACCTCGTCAACGAGCCCGTACTCCTTGGCCTGCTGCGGGGTCATGAAGAAGTCTCGATCGCTGTCCTTTTCTATCTTTTCCATCGGTTGCCCCGTGTGCTTGGCCAAGATCTCCGTTAGCACCTGCTTGTTGCGACGCAGCTCCCGCGCTTGGATTTGAATGTCGGCGGCCGTTCCGCCCGTTCCCCCCCAAGGCTGGTGGATCATGATTCGCGCGTTGGGCAACGAGTGCCTCTTTCCCTTGGTGCCCGCGGCAAGGAGAATCGCGCCCATGCTCGCTGCCTGGCCGATCGCGTAAGTGGCAATGTCGCAGGGAACAAACTGCATGGGGTCGTAGATCGCGAGGCCGGCGGTTACCGAGCCGCGGGGGCGGTGGAGGTAAATGTGATTGTCGTGATTCTTTGTGTCGCTCGTGAGGAAGAGGAAATGAGCGATGATGGGGGAAGATGTATAGTGGTCGATGTTAGGTCCGATACAGATAATCCGGTCCTTCAAAAGCCTGGAGTAAATATCGTACGAGCGCTCACCCCGCCCCGTTTTTTCGATCACAATCGGTACAAGGTTGCCGTGCATTCGATTCCTCTTTGCTCCTCAGGATATTCCATTCACTTGAAAACACCTGGCTTGGGAAGAAGCCAAAAACCACTGCCTCGAAAAATCACCGCCTTGAAAAATCACCGCCCTCGAAAATCACCGCCCTCGGACATTATTGAGCTTACGAGGTAGAACCCATTGGCGCCACCCCGGGATCGTCTTCGGGCTCACCCCTTGCAAGCTCTCCCGTGGAGCCTCCCTGCTCCCCCTTCACCTGCTGCTCATCCTCAGACCCTTGAGCACTTGCGGCGGACACCCCGGTAACTTCGCCGGTAATCTTGGCGTTCTCCCGCAAGAACGTCTGGACCTTCTCATGGCGCAAGGAATGCCGCAGCTCGTCCAGCCGGCCTGACTTCCGCATTTCTTCACGCAGTTTGTGGACAGGGACACGGTAATAGCTGGCCAAAAGGTCCAAGCGCTGGTCCACCTCTTCTTCGGTCGCAAAGATTTTTTCCTCCGCGGCAATCTTTTCGAGGATGAAGAACGCCTTCAGCCCCCGGCGGTGGTCTTCGGCGACTGCTTCACCTTCCTTCTCGAGCCTCTCCTTGACTTCCTCCTGCGAAAGCCCCTCCTCCCGAAGAAGCTTGAACTCATTCTCGATCGCCCACCGCTTCTTTTGGCTCTCGAGGAGCCCTTCCGGCAGGTCCATGCTCACCGCCCCAACGATTTTCTCGAGGACTTTCTCCTCGATCTTTGCCTCTTCCCGCCGACGGCGCCGGCCTTCAAGGGACTCGCGAATTTCATCCCGCAGCTCGGACAAGCTCCCCTTCTTCAAGCTCTCGGCGAACGAATCATTCAGCTCGGGGTACTCCATCCGCTGCGTCTCCTCGAGCACGAACTCGAGGTCCACCTCCGTGCCGCGGAGGACTTCATCGCTGAACGTCGCCGGAACCCTCACGCGGATCTTGAGAGGGTCACTCGAGCCCCGCTGCCAGGCCTTCACGCGATCGGGGAGATCCTCCACGTGAAACATGTGAAGCATTTTGCTGGAAGGCGTGAAGCTGACGGCTTCCGAGGTCTTCACTCGAACGTCATCTCGATGGAGGTGGTACTTTCCGACAAAAATGTCATCAGGACCGGCGTCCTCCGGATTGACTTGCGCTCCGCGAGCCCGGCCTCGCTGGAGAAGCTTGAGTTGCTCCTCGATATCTTCCTCCCGAACCGGCAAAGCTTCCCGCTCCACAGCAATCCCCTTGTAGTCCGTCAAATCAAATTCAGGCCAGACCTCGACGTCAACCTCATAGCTGAGGTCCGAGTCCTTGCTGAACTGCACATTGTCAAACTTGGGGGAACCGACGACTTTCAAGGCCTTCTCGACCAATACTTCACCCAAGGAAACGGAGAGGAGCGCTTCCTTCACGTCCCCTTCGATTTTGTCCCCAAAGCGCGCCTCGAGGAGCTTTCGCGGGACACGACCGCGCCGGAAGCCGGGAATTTGAACCGTTTGAATCAGCTCGTCGTAGTTCTTGTCGAGCTCGTTGCGCACCTTTTCGACTGGCACGGAGGCCTTGATCCGCCGCTTGCAGCCGCCCAAGATTTCAATTTCCGAGCGTGTGCCAAGCGACTCCTCCTCGCCATCATCCTCCCTATCGTCCTCGGCATCATCCTCGGCATCATCCTCGCGATCCTCCCCGGCATCATCCTGGGCCCCGCCGTCCGCCGTTCCCTCAGACGATCCTTCCGATGCTGCCTCGGATTCCGGCTCTTGAGATTCCGACTCTTGAGATTCCGGACTCTGGGCTTCGATCGCGCTCGCCTCATCGCGCGGAGCTTCTTTTTCATCTCGAGGGGAGTCGGAGGGAACGAGATCCGCCGAGGTTTTCGAGCCGCTTTGCATCACCTCACCGTCTTACCAGGTCCAATCACGACGGATTTGCGCAACCGTTTGTTTGCGCAACCGTATGTCCGCAGAAGACTTCCCCTCGCCTGGCGGACTTCAACCGCCGAGGCTACCGGCTACTATAGCGAGGGATTGAAAGAGTGCAAGGCACGGCGCCCTGACGGAGGCGATCGGTTACAATTCCCGCCCATGATCACGCGCACCAGCAGCAACCTTGTCATCGAAGGCTTCGTCGTCTCCCCCCAAGCCAAGGGAGACAGGAAGCTCTTCCCGCGCCGAATCGAAATCGACGGCTCCACCGGCCTCATCCGAAGCGTGGGTGAAGCGCGCGGCAGCGCGGACTTGGTTTTGGGGGAAGAGTACACGATTTTTCCCGGCTTCATCGACCTCCACGTGCATGCGAGGGAGGACCCGAGCTCGTCCCAGTCTTACAAGGAGAGCTTCCAGACTGCCGGTCAAGCCGCCCTTCACGGCGGGGTGACGGCCTTCCTGGACATGCCCAACAATCCGTGCCCGCCGGTGGACGACGCCTCCTACCTGGCAAAGCGCGAGCTCGCGAAGGCTTGCCCCGTGGATGTCCTCCTTTACGCCGGGATCGGCCCGCGGACACGGCCCCTGTCTTTCCCCGCACCCTACAAGGTGTACATGGGTCCTAGCGTGGGGGACCTTTTCATGGAGTCGGAAGAGGATTTGATGAAAGCCTTGGCGCGGTACCGGGGCCAGAAGGTCGCCTTCCATGCCGAGGCCCCCGAACTTCTGAACCAGGCAAGGAACGCTCCAACTCACGCGGAGCGGAGGCCAGCTCTGGCTGAAATCCGGGCCATAGAGACGGCCATCCGGCTCAGTGAGAGCTTTCAAATCGAGCCTCACATTTGTCACCTCTCGACGGAAGGGGGAATGGAAGTCATTCGTGGAGCCCGCCAGCGCGGCGCTCACGTAACCTGTGAAGTCACGCCTCACCACCTCTTCTTTGATCAGGACAACGTGTCGAATTTCAGCCAACCAGCTTTCCTCCAATCCAACCCCCCTATTCGCTCGCGACTTGACAGGATCGCGCTCCTGGAGGCGTTTCGCGCCGGCGAGATCGATTACCTGGCCACCGACCATGCGCCTCACAGCCTCGAAGAGAAGGAGATCGGAACTTCCGGTATCCCTCACCTCGACACTTACGGCCCCTTTGTTTGCTGGCTGCAGGAAGAGGGGATCTCCCTTGGGGCCATCCTCGCCGCCTGCGCGGAAGGGCCTGGAAAGTTTTTGAGCCGCTACCTTCCAAGCCCTTACGGCAAAGTGGAGAAGGGCTTTGTGGGGTCGCTCACCGTGCTGCGGCGCGAATCACAAACCATTCGGCGCAGCTCCCTCAAGACCCGGTCAGGCTGGTCCTGCTTTGAAGGCTTTGCCTTTCCGGGACGAGTGACCCATACGGTCGTGAGGGGGAGGATTTATCCGCAGATCGACGAGTGAAAGATGGGAGGGCAAGAAATAGGGAGCTTGCCCTGGCATCCTGGCCGATACACCTAACCAGGGCGCTAAATAATTTGTCATTACCTTTGGCATTGTCTTCGATGCTTCGTCTCAAGGTTTACGACGGCCAGGAAAAAATCCAGGAGATCGAGCTCAAAGGAGAGGTTGTTTCCGTCGGCCGCGAGTCAGAAAACACGCTGGTATTGCCCGATGCCAGCGTGTCGCGACGTCACGCGCACATCGAGCGGAACGGAAACTTTTTCCTCCTCCGTGACAACGGCAGCACGAACGGCACCTTCGTCAACGAAATGCTCGTTCGAGTGCAAGTCTTGAATCACGGCGACACTCTGAGGATTGGAAAGTACATCCTGCGCGTCGAGTCGACCCATTCCAAGCCCAAGGAAAGCACCAAAGTGCGAGTGGAAGAGCTGCGCTTGCCGGGAGGCGGAGCCCACCGCGGCACGGCAGGGAAGGGAGCTCCAGGCGCTGGAGCGGAGCCGCCGGCCCCGCGAACGGTCCCCGATCGCTTGCTTCGCCTTTACGAGGTTCAAAAGGAGCTGGCGTACCTGGATACTACTCAAGCGCTCCTGGACCGGGCCCTGGATATTATCCTCCTTGAGCTGAATGCCGACCGGGCGAGCATCCTCCTTTGCAGGCCATCGGAGGCCCATTCCGAATCAGACCTCGGTAGCCCGGCAGCTTCCAGCCTCTTTCTACCTTTTGGCGCGCGGTACTCACCTGAGGCCTACTTGAACCGCACCCAGGAGGAGCTCGTCATCCCTGAGGAAGTGTTGATCGAGGGGAGCAGCCGCCCCCGGGGGGTGAAGACCCAGCTTGGCGACGGAAAAAAGGCCGGGAGCTCCCCTCGCTCCTGCCTCGTATCCCCCATTCGGGAAAGGAATCTCCTCCGCGGGGTGGCCTACGTGGACCGAGAGCCTTCTCGGAGCGCTTTTCGGGATGAGGATGTCCGGTTCCTGGATGCAATTTGTGCCGAGGTTGCGATCAGCCTGGCGAATGCCGAGCTTTTCAGCGAGATCTCCAGGGAAAGAGACAAGGTGCGGGCAATCTACACCAGCCTCAATGATGGAGTCCTGGTGACGGATCGAGACTTCAAGGTACTGGAGGCCAACGCGCCCGCGACGGTCCTCCTCGGCCTGGAAGGAAAGAACCCGCTAGGGGCCACCCTCTTCGAGCTCTTCTCCACGTTCCAATTGACGCCCGAAGAGGAGCTTTTGCGCGCCTCCAGCCTCCTTGAAAGCTGCCTCTTTCAATTGACGCGCAAAGGAGCCGACCAACGGAAGGAGAAAGATTCCTTTTTGGTAGGAAAGGTCCTTCCCTACCCTGCCGGTCAGCCAGAGCCGAAGGGCCTGGTCGTCACGTTGCGGGATCAATCGGAGACCCAGCGAAGTGAAGAGCTGAAGTCGCAGTTCATAGGAATTGTCGCGCACAAGCTCAGGTCGCCCCTCACGGTCATTCAGGGCAACCTTCCCCTGTTGAGGACAGAGGCTGGAGGAGCAGCGCGTTCCCAGGAAATCTTGGAGGAGGTCGAGCGAAACTCGAGAGCCCTGAGCATCATCGTCGACCAGTTCGTGGAGTTCGCGGAGATGGAGGTCAGGTCGCTTCGCTCCCTCACCGCGCTGCAGCCGGTGGAGCTCAAGCCCCTCTTGCTTGAGGCCATCAAGCTCGTGCAGCCTGAAGCCAAGTCCAAAGGCATCCAGGTCATGGAGCGCATACCAGCGGACCTGCCCCCTATCCCTGGGCACCCGGAGCGGCTCTTGCGGGCCTTTCAACAAGTGCTCGAGAACGCGGTGAAGTTCGCGGGCGCCGGAAAGCAAGTGGTGGTGCAGTCGAAGGCAGCCAGCGGATGCGTTCGACTGGAATTCGTCGACGATGGCCCCGGCATACCAAGGAGGGAGCTCGAGTCCATCTTTTACATTTGTCACCAGGTGGACGAAGAGAAAACCGGCGAAGTCCCCGGCGCTGGGCTTGGATTGACCATAGCGCGGCACATCATTCAAGAGCACGGTGGGGATATCCAGATCCAAAGCCCTTATTCCTTTCCAGACCACGGCACTCGAGCTTCAGTCCTCCTGCCGATCCGTGAAGTTGAGCCAGCAAGGAGCTCGACACCCGCGGATGAGGCAGAGGAATCAACGAGGTCCAGCCCGCTGCCTGAGAAGGAGACCGCGCAATGAGCACTGACCGTAGCGACCCCCCTACGGAGGCGGCTTCCAAGCCCTCGGAGCCTCAAAGCGTGCCACCGCCGGAACCGAAGACCTCGGCGGAGAACGGCCTGGAGTCCCTTCTCGAGGGGAGCCCGTCGCCTGGAGCGGGGAAGCATCCCTCGCTCGAGAAGACCGATGTAGACCTGGGACCGTCATTCAGCGGCCCGATCACGCGGAAGGAAGATGAAGCGCGGACCAGGGTGCGCACCCCCAGAGACCTCGAGTCCATCGAGTTTGCCGATGCTCTTCTCTTGCGAGAGCAACTGGGGAAGAAGACGCGCGAGTGCGCGGCGCTATTTCGGAGCGTCAATGACCTCAAGCTCGAAATCGAATCGCTCCGGAACGACTTTTCCACGCGCACGAACGAGCACTTGCTCGAGATCCGGGCCCTTCATGAGATGCTTCACAAGGGGCACAGCGAGGCGGAGCGAATCCAAAACGAGCTGGAAGAGATCAAGCAAGCGAACAAGCAACTCAAGGCGCAAAACTTGAGCCTCCAGTACCATTTGAATCTTTGGGGCCTTCCGGTTTCTTCGGTGGAGTATTCCAGGGAAAGCGATTCCGGGAGCCGGGTTGACCAGTCGGAGTCGTTCTTTCCCGCCTTGATGCCCTTGACGGAAGGCGTGGACCCAGTTCCGGTCGCGCTGAGCGGCGATCTGGGAGCGCTGTCGTTCCCCGACTTGCTTCATTTCCTCTCCCACTCGAGCTCGATCGGCGTGCTCACCGTGGTGACCGATGGGGTGGTTTCGAAGCTTTATCTTGGCAAGGGCGTGCTCCAGCTCGCCGGCTGGAACAATCGCGACCCCGAGCTGAGCCTGGCGGCGCTGCTGGAGGAATCCCAGCTCGTGTCGAGCGAAGTCCTGGCCGACCTGCGGGAGGGATCTTACGACCTTGAGCTGGCTTCACAGCTCGTGAGCGAAAAGTTCCTGGCTGCGCCGGCGATGCAAGCCGTGCTCAAGGAGCACGCGCGGGTGATCTTGGGCTTTCTCTTCCAACTCAAGCGGGGATCCTTTTTTTTCCAGCCAGGCCAGGTCCCAGGGAAGCGGGACCTGCAGTTCCGTCTTCCCGTAACCGATGTGCTCCTGAAGACAGCGGCCGAAGTGGACGAGCGGGAGCGGGTGGGCAAGACGAATGATGTCAATGGCTGAAAGCCATGTAAACTGAACGGGCATGGACATACCCCGTGAGCGCCTGACGATTCGCTTTGCTCGTTCTGGGGGCCCTGGAGGGCAAAACGTCAACAAGGTCGAGACCAAGGCGGAGGTGCGCTTTCTACTCGCCGAAGCCGACTGGCTGCCGCTTTCGGTGCGGGAGAGATTGAAGCAGCTCTTTCCGGGACGGCTGACGCAAGAAGGCGAGATCGTCCTCAGCTCTAGCCGGTCTCGCAGCCAGGCTCAAAACCTGAACGACTGCATTCAAAAGCTGCGGGCCATGATAGAGGCATCGACCCACAGACCGAAAAGGCGGATCGCCACCGCGCCAACAAGGGCATCCAGAGCAAGGCGGGCTCAGGCCAAGAAAAATCGGGGAGTACGCAAGAGCCAGAGGAGATGGAGATCGCGAGGAGAGGAAGCTTGAGGGAGGCGGGGGAGCGCCTCTTACCGGAAGATCATCTCCGGAACATTGCCGACCTCGATTCCCACCACGATCTCGCTGAGGATTCGCGTCTCGTGCTCCGTCACCTCGATGATGAACGGCATGCCCTGCTGAATGTCCCCCGCGAGCCTGCCCCTGAACTTGTCGCCAATATGCAGGCTGTCCTTGGAGTGGGAGAACTTTTGCATGTCCATGGTGTTCGTATCGGAGCTTTGCAGCTGCTCGCGAACGATCCAGCGATACCCTTCGTCATCCGCTTCGGATAACCAGTATACGGTACCCCCCTGGGTCTCGATCCGGCAGCTTGCCGGATTCCGTTCCGAGAAGAAATCGAGCCCTTGAGGCTTGGCACACTCGCTCATGGAATCCCTCGCAGGTGGTAGATTAGGAAGCTCGTCAGCGCGCCGCTCACTGCCCTTTCACGGGGCCCGGGGAACGGGCTAAGCCACGAAGCTGCCGCGGGGCAATTCGCCGCTTTTTGAGGACACTCTTTCCTGGAGTCCATGTCAGCAGGCCAACTTTCTGAGCGCCTACCGAAATAGATCCTTAACTATCCCTCTATCGGGCAGCGAGGCAAAAAAGTTAAGCGCGAGGACTTCTTTTCCAGCCGATGGTTTTCCAGCCGAGGGCTCGGCTCGCTGGAGGGGACTTCATGTGGCCGTCCCCTCGGGGGGATCAAGGGGGGAGCTACTGTCCCCTCGGGGGGATCAAGGGGGGAGCAACCGTCCCCGCGGGGGGATCAAGGGGGGGAAACCCGCACTCCTGGGAGCCAGGAAGCCCCCCCTAAGGGGGGGCCGGAGTTTCAACATCCGTTCTCCGCACGGCCCACTTTTGCCTTCCTGGGATGCTTCCCCCCCTCGGGGGAGTGAACAACCCGCGTCGACGTCCTTCGCCGGCGAGACCAATTTCTGGTCTCGTTTCTGGTCTCGCCTGCTCCCGGTCTTTGGAATTGCTTTCTCGAAGAGGCTCCAAGGTCCAGCCTTCAGGCATCGCTTCAGAGGATCTTCTGCCGGGAAACGTTTCATGCCATTACGTCTCATCGGGATTGAGCTCCGCTGGGGATTGACAGCTATACTGGCTCACTCCGAGCAACGGGCTCCAGTAAAAACTCAACAATTCAAAGACCAAGAAAAGTAATGGCGCAGATCGTAACGGTGTGGTCCATCCTTGTCAAGTCGGCGGTGAGAGTGCTAACAACCAAAGCGCGATGAAGCTTTCCATCATCATCCCCGCTTACAATGAATCCGCTCGCCTTCGCTCCACACTCGAGGCGGTCATCTCCTTTGCGCAGCTCGAGCTCTCGGAGTGGGAGATCGTCGTGGTGGACGACGGCTCGAGGGATGACACAGCGTCGGTTGTCCGCGATTTCAGTTCCGTGAAATACGTACGAAACGCCAAGAACTCAGGCAAGGGATTCAGCGTTCGGCGCGGGATCTCCGCGTCGACGCTCGATCCCGTTCTCTTCAGCGACGCCGACCTCTCCACGCCCATCGCGGAGGCGCTATCTTTGATGAAGGCCATCAAAGAAGGAGCGGACATGGCGATCGCCTCTCGCCAGCCGAGGAGCGGCAAGAAGGTGCTTCGAACTCCCCTCCGGAAGTGGCGCTCGGCAATCTTTCGCGTCCTGGTGAAAGTGATTGCCCTGCGCGGCTTTCACGACACGCAGTGCGGGTTCAAAATGTTCCGCCGCCCCGTGGCTCAGTCCCTTTTCTCTCTTCAGCGTCTCGATCGCTTTGGTTTTGATGTGGAGCTTCTTTACATTGCGCGCAAGCTGCGCTTCAAGGTGATCGAGGTTCCCGTGGAATGGCGCGAGGGTACCAAGACGAGCCTCAAGCTCTCGACCCCGCTCAGCATGCTTGGGGATCTTCTTTCAATTCTATGGAACGATTGGAGGGGCCATTACGGCCGGGGCTGACCCCCTGGCACCCCTAGCCCCAAAAACGGAGCACCTGGTGCGGTGATCACCGAGCGTCGAACGCTCCAGGGTAAAAAAGAACCGGACTCACGCGGGTTGGATTGGTGTCGGGTTGAACGGGGTTGGGTTAGGCCCCGCGAATTGGGAGGGTAGGTCCTCCGCGTACACCGGCCGGAGTAGGTTGACCGGTGAAGGCGGAGGTGAACAGCCTTGAAAGGCTGGGGCTTTTGGGAATTAGGGCTATGGCCATGGTGGGTTAGTCCATGGTGGTCGTGAGTCCGGTTGAAATTCTCCTTACACTGACTGGGTATCTCGAGGCGCCAAGTTTTCGGGCCTCTCTTCGCCTAGTTACATGAGGAAGATCCGTGCCTGTCCTCTCACGTCAAGCCCGGAACGACCGGCACGCGGAGGGGAGGGCACAACTCTTCCCTCAGGAAGGGGTTATGAATTCCCTTCTTCACCCAGCCCTTCAAGGAATCTTCCAGCCAGTCGTGAGCCCGTACCGGACCCCGCCCGTTCATACCGGAAGTTGACAGGAGACCTAGCTGAGCTTCAGGGCTTGGGACGTTTGGCCGTTCCCGTCCAGGTAAGGCGTTCCCGATCCAGAAATGACCAATGACGAATGTCTAATGACTAAAGAAGCTCGAAGGACGAAACCCTAAGGCAATAAAATCTGGAAGCCAAGGCCTTCCTCATTTGGGCATTTGGGCCTTCGGCATTCATTCGGCATTCGTCCTTAGGCATACGTCATTTCTTCGGGTACGGGAACGTGTACGGGAAATGCCTTAAAATCCAACCTATGAGCTTAGTTTAGTTCAAGCTTAGTTCCCGGTCTGCCCGCTCTCGGCGGAAATCTCCTCCCTGAGCTTCGACACCTCGGCTTTGAGGGCAGGGTTCAACTGCTCGGCGCTTCCTGCCTCGCTCAGAGCCTCGTCCAGCTTGCCTTCCCTGAGGCTTTTCCGGGCCGCTTCAAGGTGAAACTTGGCCTCGCTAGCCGACTTCTGGCTTTCGATCTTGAGCTGAAGAAGAACCTGTCCTGCCGCCATTTCCCTGGCTCGTGCTTTCACGGACTTGGGCTCGACCCGCTTCGCCACCGAGCCTGGGCTTGGCTTGAACGGATGAGCGTCACCGGTTTCCTTCTCCCCCGCGGACTCATCGTCCTTGGACTCCTCATTCGCGTCATCCTTTGTATCACCTGAGCCATCATCGGTATCGGTGTCCTTATCGGCATCGCTCTCTGTGCCTGCATCCTTCTCCGTCTCCGTCGCGTCCTCTTTCGCGCCGTCATCGGCTTGGGTCGTTTCCTCTTTGGCCTTCACCTTGGCGGCCTTCTTCCCCTTGGGAGCCGAGGAGCCTTCGGATGCATTCTTGGGAGGGGCCTTCTTTGCAGCCGCGGGCGTCTTTTCGAGAGTCTCCTTCTCTATATCTTGGAGGAGCTTGTCGACATCATCGTCATCGTCCGAGGAGCTGTCCTCCGGGGAGCTATCTTTTGACGCAGCCGGGCTTGCCCCGAGGCCGCCTGCGCTTTCCTTTTCGTCGGACGCGGCTGGAGCGGCCTCCTCGCTTGGAGGCGCATCCTTCTCCTCGGGCTCCTGCCCCGCCGAGTCCTTTTCACTGTCTTTCGCCTCATCTTCCTTATCTTCCTTTCCATCATCCTTATCCTTATCCTTGGAGGGAGGCTCCATTTCCGTGTCTGACTCCGTCGTCTTCTTCTCCTCGGCGCCCTCGGAAGGCTCCGCCGGCGTTTCCTCGCCCCCTTTGGCCTCCTCGGTGTCGGAGGAAGCTGGCGTGCCATCCGAAGCATCCGCAGGAGACTCTTTTGCTTCTTCCAGAGCCGTCTCCTCGGCCTTCCCCTCGCTCTTGTCCTCGTCCCCTTTCCCTTGAGCCTCGCCCCGAGGAGTCTCCGCGGCCTCTTCGGAAGCCTCTTCCTTGGAAGCGCTTTCTTCCGGAGCCTCGGGCTCGCTCTCCTTCACCAGGCTTCCTTGATCCTTCGCGCTCTGATCCGAGTCCGAGCCGCTCCCCTCCACCTTTGATTCCACGACGCTTGAGTCCTCGTCCTCGGCCTCCTGCGGCTTGGCTCGAGCGGGCTTCACGACCCCTTCTTGACCCTTTGAGCCTTGACCCTTTGAGCGATGGGAGGCAAAGCGAGGCCTTGCTCGAGGCGTCTGCCGTTCAAGGGCATCGGAAGCTTCGTTTTCCATCGAGGTTGCCTCCGGACGGCGAGCGTCGGACCATCGGGACACGATCCCCAA
>Ga0066710_100003841_pt1 | contig 13004 bp, 20 predicted proteins | sample GraSoiAngelo_159_FD_79666 | JGI IMG/M metagenome (GOLD analysis project Ga0066710, IMG submission 79666) | Grasslands soil microbial communities from the Angelo Coastal Reserve, California, USA - 14_1009_16_40cm | ecosystem: Environmental > Terrestrial > Soil > Grasslands | place: USA...
ACGGCGCGTGCGCCGGCGATGCGTCCTCGGCCAGCTCGTTGAGCAGCCCGCCGGTCGTCCCTGTCGCGATGCGGTGGCGGAAACGGTCGAAGAACGCGAATCGGGCGCGAACGAAAGACGAATCGCTAAGGAACGCGCCGGCGTCGCCGGCCGCTGGTCGCCGGTACCTGTTGCCGCGTGCGGCCCGTCGAGCCTGCCGGAGGCCGCGCCGGCGTTCTCGGCAACGGGCTTCGCGGGCGGCGCACCTGCGGCGTGGTCTTTGCTGCAACAATCGCATGCGCGGACGAACCGGGAGACCGTGCCTCCCGCTGACGTCTGCGCGCCGGCGGGCGCGCGCCGCGCTTCTCGGAGGCGCGATCGGCTGCCGGCGAGGCGACCGCGGGCTCGGCCGCAGGCGGCGCGGGTCGCCAGACGACCAGAAGCTTGCCGATGTGCTGGACCGGCACGGCGTCGAGCTCGGCGCAGATGCGCGCGAGCAGCGCCTCGCGGGCGTTGCGATCGTCCTCGAAGACGCGCACCTTGATCAGCTCGTGCGCGAGCAGGTTGACGTCGATCTCGTGCAATACGGCGGGCGTCAGGCCGTGATGGCCCACGCTTACGACCGGATGCAGCCCATGCGCCTTCGCGCGCAGCTCGCGGCGCTCGGCGGGAGTCAACGCGAGCATTGCGCTCACTTCCGGCGTCTGGGCTTGCCCGCACGCTTGCCTGCACGTTTGCGCGAATGCTTACCCGCATGCTTGGCCGGTTTCCCGGCCGGAGGCGACGGCGCCTCGCTTTCGGGCCGGTAGTCGCCGATGACGCTCTTCAGCGGGCAGATCTTGAAGGCGGGGCACTTCTTGCAGCCGACGGCAAGGGCGATCGGGCAGAGCGTCATGCGGTTCTCCCTCTGGACATGGAGCGACATCGTATCACCGCCAGCGTACAGGCGGGACGCTCGCCTGGTCACGCGCGCTGTGCGGCCTCGAGCATCTCGCGCACGGCGCGCAGACCCGATTCCAGCGCGCCCTGCATCCAGGTGTGGGTGAGCGAAGCGTGCTCCCCCGCGAAGTAGATGCGGCCTTCGGGGGCGACGAGATCCCGATGCAGCGCGGAATGCTGTCCGGGCATGAACCATGCGAATGCGCCGCCGGACAATGGATGATTGTCCCAGCTCCAGCTCGCGGTATGGCGAATCAATCCCGCGCGCTTGAGCTGAGGATGCACACGCGAGAGATGCTGCAACACCGCGGTTGCGCGCTCAGTATGGGGGAGGCTCGCCAGCCGTCGCGCTACCTGTCCCCACGAATACGACGCCAGCAGCACGCCGGGGCCGGCAGAGACACGCGGGTCTTTCATCAACGCATTGTCCGACGGGTAATACGCGGTCGCGATAGGCAGGTCGGTGAACGTGCCGCCGCCGAAGATGCCGTCCTCGCTCTCCCAGAAGCGCCGCCGGGCGATCGCCAGCACCTTGGTCGACGAGTCGTAGTTGAGCTCGCGGATCGCGCGCCATTTCACGCCGGAGAGCTCCGGCTCGACGCCGATGCGCGTGAGGACGGGGCAGGGGAGCGTGCAGAGCAGGAAATCGCCCTCGACCCGTCGCTCGACCCCACGTTCGCGGTAGATCGCGGCCGTGCGGTGCGTCAGCGCGTCCTGCGTCAGGCGCACGACGGAACATCCGAGCTTCGGCTTCGAGTGGAGCCGCGCCGCGAACGCCGAGGCGAGCGTATCGGTGCCGTCGACCAGCTCGTCGAAACCCTGCGACCACACTTCCTTCAGCTCCTCGCGCAGCGTCTCGGTCGCAGCCGAGGCGAGGAGCGTCTCCGAAGCGCTCGTCGTCGCCAGGAATTCGATCGCCTCGTCGGACAACCCGGCGGCCTCGAAGAGTTGCTGCAGCGACTGCTGGTCGTAGGCGCGAACGCGATTGGTCGCCGGCGTATCGGCAGACAGGTCGAGCTTCTCTTCATCGGAGAGCGAGCGCAGCGCCTTTCCGACTGCAGCGTCCCAGAAGGAATCGGGCGTCTGGTTGCGCTCGTCCTCGCGCAGCGCGAACAGGCCATAGAGTGACTTTACGTCCGCGACGCGCCGGCGTTGACCGCGCACGAAGTAGTAGGCCTGCGGGTTGGAGAAAACAAACGGGCGCAGCTGCAGGTGGAACTCGGCGATGTATTGGCGGGTGATCACGTGGCGAGTCGGGATGCGCATCGCGCCGGCTTCGCCATGCAGGCCGCCATCGAAGCGCAGCGTTCGCGCTCGGCCGCCAATATGCCGCGGATCAGCTTCCAGGATGGTGACGCGATGGCTCCGTCGCTCGAGCTCGTACGCGGCGACCAGTCCCGCCAATCCGGCGCCGGCGATGATCACGTGCAACTGCGTGGATGGGTTCGGCGTCGCCGCGAGCGCGCGCAGCGCGGAGCTCGACGCCGCGGCGCCGGAGAGCGCGCTGAGTCGGCGAAGGAATTCGCGGCGCCCGATCAGGACCGGTGTCAGCGAATGGGGCATGGTTATTCCCCGCTCCTTTCCCGGTCGTGCCATGGCGCCGGATTCGGGACCTCAGTCCCGTGCCACTGTCTTCGCCATGCGCACCACCGGCAGCAGCTGCCCGTTCGCCAAGGGGAGCTCGTAACGTTCCACCGCGCGAAACGCGAACGCGGCGTATAAAGGCTCGCCGGAGAGCGTGGCCACGAGCTCCAGCGCACCGAATCCCGCGGCGATGGCCGCATGCTCGCAGGCGCTCATCAGCATCCGTCCGATGCCTTGTCGCGCCCACGCGGGGTGCACGAAGAAAGCGCGGAGCCGCGCAGGGTCGCGCCGCGGGTCGAGCAGCACATCGTCGCGCGGTACATCGCCCCGGTCGCCGCCGAACAGCGTCTTGCGCCGGCTCCAGCCGCCGCAGCCGGCGATCGCGCCGTCGCGCTCAACCACGAAGTACGTGCCGTCGGCAATGAGCTGCCGATCGACCGCGAACACACTGCCCAACGCGCCTTCGATCTGTGCCGACGTGTACGTCGCCGACTGCAGCGCGCGCGCAGAAAGCGGGATCAACTCTTCGATCGCCGCAATGTCGGAGTCGTCCGCGAGTCGAAGCGTCGCCGGCGGTGCCGTCACGGGCCCGTCGCGCCGCATGGAAAGAGTAACGCGCCGGCGCAGTGGATCACTTGGCGCGCAGGAGTTTGGCCGCCTTGGCGACGTTCTTGGGCTTGACCCAGAGGATCGCTGCGAAGCGGCCGCCGGTCGCGAGGGCGTCTACCGCCGTGACGTTGATCCTTGCCTGGGCCAGCTGGTCGAGGGTCTTTACCATGGCGCCGGGGCGATCACTCCCCTGCAGCAGGAACCCGCTCTTCTTCTTCGACAGCTTCAGCTTGAGTTTCTTCGCCGCACGTGTGAGCGTGGCGCTGTTCTCCGGAACGAGGTCGAGCTGGCCCTGGCGGCCGCTTGGAAACCCGGAGAACGCAAGCAGATTGACCCCGTGCTCCGCGAGTCCCGCCAGGACTTTCGCGCCCTGCCCGGCGGTGTTGGGCACCATGACGTAGAAATAGTCGACCTTGCGTACGCGATCGCTCATGTCGTCCTCCTGGGTTGTGCTCGGTGGCCCGGTGACTCTCGTCGCGCCGGTGACGTGCCGACGCACCTGCACACTTTGTCGCTGCGCGCCGCGCGCGTCAAGGGGCCGCCCGCGTGATCTCGGGCACTTCGACAATGCGCACACCCGAGCGCGGCGGATTCGCGATGGCGCGAACGAGCGCGGCGACGATCTGCGTGCGCGTGACGAGCCCGAGCCGTTGCGCCGACGCGCGCGTCGCAGGAATGAGCCGCAAGAGCGCGTAAAGCGGCGTGAGGACGATTGGCCAGCGATGCCCCGGTCCCAGCACATACCACGGACGGAGAATCGTCGCGGCGATGCCGGTCGCCGCGACCAGTGCCTCGCCTTCCACGCGCGCCGCGATATACGCGTGCATCACCGGCGCCGGGTGCGCGACGCTGACATAGACGATGTGGCTCGCGTGCGCGTGCTTGGCCGCGTTAGCGGTCGCCCGGATCGATCCGAGATCGACACGCGTGAACTCGGCGGCTTTCGACGGATTCGGATGCGGCGTACCGACGAAGTGGACCATGCTCGCGCGCGCAGGGATCGCCGCCGCGAATGTCTCGGACTCGAGCGCGTTGCCGATCACGGCCTGCGCGCCGCGCGGAAGTCGTGCCTCAGAGCCCCGGCGCGCCAGCGCATGCACCGGATAGCCGCGGGCGAGAAGCGCCTCGATCAGAACGCTGCCCAGGTATCCGGTGCCTCCTGTCACGAATACGGGCTCTCCGCTCATCGCGCGCAACGCAAGACGCGCCGTGTTACGGCACTGCCGGGACCCGGAACCGCGTGCCTGCCGGAAAGCGCAAGCCGAAACACTCCGCCAGCAAGGCCAGCAGCGCATCGTCGTCGGCAAGCGTGCGCCGCTCGGTGCCGCTCACGCGCTCGATGGCGAGCTCGCGATTGACCAGCGTGCGCCGCTCTTCCGGTCCCGTGCGCTGGGCGGTCAGGGTTTGCACGAAGCGCGATTGCGGGTGGGTCGAGACATAGTGGTTGGCGACCTCGAAGTCGACGGGAAGCTGCGGCTCGAGCGTGAAGGCGTAGAGATCGGCCCATCCGCCGTCGCGCAGGGACCGCAATACCCATTGCCCTTCATCCTCGACCAGACGGTAGGTCCACGCGAACTGGCGCACGTCCTCCCTGTCGCCGAAGAGCGCGGGAAGGAGCAGCCCTGCGGCGCCGAAGCCCACGTCGGCAAGCCAGTTCGCGCCATCGCCGGCAACCTTCAGCACCATGTGCGTGCGAGGCAGGATGCGCGTCGCGCCGAAGCGCACGCGCGCCGCGAGCAGCGTGACCTCGAAGCCGAGCGCGCGCAATACCGCGGCGAACAGTGTGTTCTGCTCGAAGCAATAGCCGCCACGTCCGCCCGCGACGAGCTTGGCCTGCAGGCTCTTCAGATCGATCCGGATTGGCCGGCCGAGCAGGATGTCGAGGTTCTCGAACGGAATGTGCGTCGCATGTGCGAAATGCAGTGCCTTGAGCGTCGCGAGCGTCGGCTCGCGTGGGCCCTGATGCGCGATGCGCGACAGATAGGCGTCGAGATCGAGCGCGTCGGCGTTCATTGGTGTACCCCCACGCTTGCGGCCTCATTGGCCAATTCGGCCGCTGCGCTGCCCCCAAAAGCGGGGGCGCAATTCGCGCCTTGGGGCGGCCCTGCGGCGCTCATGAGACGACCCCCACGCTTGCTGCTGTCGCCGCTGAGCTGCCCCCAAAAGCGGGGGCGCAATTCGCGCCTTGGGCCGGCCCTGCGGCGCTCATCCGCGCAGCCTGAGGCCCGCGAAGCTGACGGCGAGGAAGATTTCGCGCAGGAACAGCGCCAGACTCACGATCAGCGCGCACATCGGCAGGATGAACAACACTGCGATCATCTTCGAGAGCTCGACGGCGACCAGCGCGCCGACGAAGGCGCCGGCGACGACCAGGCAGATGAAAAGCGCCGCGACAACCGCCGCCAGAATCGCGAAATAGATGAGCCGCGAGCGCTGTTCCAGACGCCGGAGCTCGACCCGCGCTTCCGCCGCGTCCTCCTGGCTCGCGTGTTGCAAGCGTTCCTGGACCACGCGGCGGCGATCGACCGCGCGGCCGAGCCGATTGTTGAGCGCGGTGATCAGCGTGCCGATCGCGGTGAGGAGGAACACCGGCGCCACGGCGAGCTGGATAACGCGGGTGATGTCGGCGATATGCGTTTCCATCGATGCGTCGGCGTCAGTGCAGTGACGACACCGGCCCGGCGTCAGTCGAACGCGACCGGTTGTCGGGGCCGCCGGTTCACGCGCAGGTCGAACACATCGGGACGCGCATAGTGACCGGCGACATCGAGGCTGCGCCGCGCGGTGCCGCAGCGCGCGATGTCGATCTCGGCGTAAAGGATTCCGGTCTCTCTGGACAATGGGCCTGCCTCGATCTCGCCCCAGGGCGCGACGACGACCGAATCGCCCGGGTTGATCCATTCTTCCGGATCCGGATACAGCCGCGAACGCTCGGGAAACGCTTCCGGCACGTCGGCCGCCTTTATCGCCAGGCCGCTGCCGACGACCCAGCAACCACCTTCGCGCGCAACGTGCTGCATGGTGCCGATCCAGGCCTCGCCGGCATCGTAGGTCGGCGCCACGTAGATCTCCACGCCCTGTGCATAGAGCGCATAGCGCGCGAGCGGCATGTAGCTCTCCCAGCACAGCAGCGTTCCCACGCGTCCACAGGGCGTATCGACGACCTGAAGCCCCGACGCATCGCCCAGTCCCCACACCATGCGCTCGGGGTTGGTGGGCATCAGCTTGCGGTGGCGGTTAAGGATCTCGCCGTCGGGACCGATCACGACCACCGTGTTGTACAGCGTGGACCGGCTGAAGTGCTCGTCGCGCTCGTGCATCCCGCAGACGACGCTCACCGCGTGTTCCCTGGCTGCCGCGCACAGCGGCGCGAGATCGCCGCGCTCGAGGCTCACCGCGTTGTCGAGGAGCAGCCCATGCAGTTTCGTCGCCAGGGCCGAGTCGGCGCCGGGCTTGAGGCGCCAGATCCACACCGGATAGCCGGGGACGAACGCCTCCGGGAAGACGATCAGCTTCGCCCCACCCTGCACGGCCTCCGCGACCGCGCCGACCGCTGCTTGCAGCGTGCCTTCGCGATCGAGCAGCACGGGAGGGCGCTGGATGACGGCAATTCGCGACATGACGGGCGCCGCGTTCGGTACCCCTTCGCCTCCGGCCAGCGAATGCGCCGCCGGCCCTTTTCGCAAGGGGTCTACTCGACCGTTTTATCGGTCGTTGGGGTGGGCGGGACGGTTTCGGGACTCGGCGGAGCGGCGGTGCCCTGCTTGCGCAGCCGCTTCTCCTCCTTCTTCTGCTTCTTTGCTAGAGCTCGCTGGGGTTTGGCAAAAGCGTAGTTGGGCTTGGCCAATTGGCGATCCTTTCTCGGGCAAGTTGGAAATCAGGCGATAGAGTAAGCGATTTCGGCCGATCCTGCTTGCGTCAGGCACGGCGAATGTCCTTGGCGATCCAGATGACGAACGCGATAGCGGTCGCCGCCCACAGCGTCGCCATGAATGGCGACTCCGTGTAGAGCTCCCACATTGCCGCATTGATGCTGCACAGGAGGACTACGGCCACCTTCAGCAGCCGATCACCCACGGGGATTAGCTGGTCACCCACGCCGGGATTCTAACCTTCCAGGCGTCGCGCCGTACGCCGCGACGGCCGGCGTGGGTCCGGTTCCCGCCGCTACGACAGGCTCCTAGGCACCATTCCGACGCGGCCGCTTGCGAATCTGAGGCCGTCCGAAGCAGACCATGACCGCGGCCAGGGCCAAGGCGATGGCCAGCGGGGACACGAGCAGCGTCGCGAGCCAGTTCCAGGTCCCGCCAGGATCGAGCGTGGTCAGGCAGATATAGACGACGGTCGGCGAGACGATCGTTGCCACCGCCGAGGCGCGTATCGTGTCGCGGAAGAACATCTCGGCGGCGACACCGATGAGGACCGGCAACAGGATCAGTACGACGAGCGGTTCCACAGCCTGGGATGCAGGGATCCGATGGGTGATCGACGCTGTCCAGTTCGATGCCGGGTGCCCGTACGCGCTGCGGCAACCGCACCGCTACCGCCAAGTTTAGAAGCACTCCCGGCGGCGGTAAAGAGGCGCCCCCGCCGCAGCGTCCGTGCGGCCCGGTTCAGAGGGTCGAGCTCGCGGCCGGATCTTCCGGCCAGATCACGGCATAGTCCTTGGCGCCGATGGGGCGATACGCCGCCACGACGGCTTCGAGCAGTCCTTTGCTGTCCAGCACCGGGCTCATGCCGCTGAACGCGAGCCTGGGGTCGGTGGTCAGCACGACGATGCTGCACTCGTCGGACCCCATTTCGCGGCTGTCGAGCAGAATGAGATCGCCGAGCCGCTCGAAGAGCGCAGCCTCGAGCTCGACGATCTCCTCGAAGGCTTCGAATGCGTCGCCGGGGAACCTGAGCACGAGCTGATAGCGCATGATCGTCGGGAGCCTTTTGCGGGTTTTCTAGCGATGCGCAAAGCGCCAGGGGCCGCGCGCATCAGCGCACGAGCAGTTGCCAGGCGAGGATCGCCTGGGCAAGGAATCCAGCCGCGAACGCGAGCGTGCGCACCCACGGCAGCGCCGCCGTGTACGCGAAGAAGTGCACGACACGGGCCCAGAAGTAGACCGCGCAGGCGAATACCGTTGCGTTGTTGCTCACCCCGGCCGCGTGTGCAGCGAGTACCAGCGCGGCGAACACGACCAGATTCTCGACTGCGTTCGCGTGCGCCGATTTCATTCTCCGGGCCCACGGCGACTGGGGTTTGGGGTCATCGGGGTAGCCCACGGTGTCGGCAAGTCCCCACACGGCGATCCGATCCAGTACATACGGGACCCACATGACGCCGGTCAGCGCCGTGACCGCGACGAGATACATGAGCTCGGTGTTCACTGTCTCCTCCTTGTCATTGTTTTGCTTTAGCGCCGGGTGCGCGTCAGGTGCGGAGCGCACCGGATGCGCCGCCGGCGCGCTCGGCGCCGACGTAGCGTCGCCACAGGAACGCAGCGAGCGCGAGCGCCGATCCCGTCAGAGAAGCGATCGCGAGCAGCGGCACCACGACCAGCCACAGCACCAAGAAAGGAAGCGAGTCGGCGAGCGAAGGTTTTACCCGCCATGCGGCCCAGCCGATCGCAAACGCGAAGGCGGCCTGAACGAACCAGTCTGCAGCATAGGCCGCCCAGCGCAGGAAGTAGCGGCTGCGCGGTTCGAAGCGCCCTGGCACCGGACCGAGGCGCGCGAACAGTATGCGGCCGGGCCAGCTCTCGGGATAGCGGGCGACTAGAGAGATCGCCACAAGCACGATCACGGAGAAGATCGCGGCGTTGATGAAATGACCCATCGGGCGTAACGATCAAGGCCGCCGGACACAGCGACGACGAGACGTCCTCCACCGATCGTGCCGATCATCGCCAAAAATACGGGACGGGGCAAGCGCGCCGATCGCAGCGGCTGCGCCGCCCTGACCCTGCCTGGCGGGCGCATCGGCCCGGATGGCGGGACTACTCCGCCGCGACCGCCAGCATGTTCGCATCGCGCACGATGACCCAGCGTCCATCAGCCTGCTTGCGGAGGATCGACAAGACAGGCCCCGCACGCTTCACGGGCACGCCCCCGCCGGAGGGATGGACCTCGATCGCGAGGTGGTTCCAACAGTAGGCCCAGTCGCCCAATACGCGAATTTCCTGGATGTCGCTCGCCGCTTCGAGCCGGACGCCCTTGAGCGCGGCTTGAGCGGCGGCGAAGGCGGCCTTGCCGCGTATCGGCGATCGGCCCGGCACCAGGAACACGACATCGTCTGCCATGAGGCCCAGGACGCGTTCATGATCGCCCGCCGCTGAGGCGCTCATCCAGGTTGAGACAAGATCGCGAATCGCTTGCTCGTCCTGATCCATGGTTCGCCGTGGGCGCGTCGTCCGTCGTCTCTATCTGTTCGACGGAAGGTCCCGTCGTGAGTTCACCGCTCCGATGCGGGCATGGCGGGGCTCGAGGCGCTTTGCCCCACCGGGCGGACCCTCATCGCCTGGGCGGTGCGCCGGCGCCGTCGAGGCGTCCGGCGTGACCGGCGCGTCAGGCAGGAGTTTCTCGAACACCAGGACTTCCGACGTCACCGAGGCGTATCGGTACGGGCGCACTTCTCCAGTCGCGACGAAGCCGAGCTGCGTCCAAAAAGGGATCGCCAGCTCGTTGGTGCGCACGACGCCGAGACGAATGCGATCACAACTGCCCCAGCCTTCAACGAATTGCTCCAGCAAACCGTAGGCACGGCGACCGATCCCCTGGCGCTGGTGGCTCTCGGAGATGAGCAGCAGGCCGAGCATGGCCGTCGCGGGACGCGGATAGCCGCGGATCAGGTCCGCGCAGCCCACCATCTCGGTCCCGCGATAGACGCCGAACACGAATTTGTCGTCGTAGGATTTGCCTTCGGGGAGCGCTGCATACGTGCTCTCGGCGTCCGCCTTCCCCGGCGGCAGGCCGCTGATCCGGTGCGCGTACGTTGGGGCTTCCTCGAGCACGCGCTGAAGCTCGCGCATCTCCGTGGCCTCGCCTTCGAGCACGCGAATCGTGACGGCGGCCTGATTCATCCTTGTCTTCGGGCCGATCGCGTCAGTGCGCCAGTTGTCCGACGATCGCCGTCAGCTCCGCCCCACAGTCGGCGTCGATCTTGAGATGCAACAGGGCGTCGGCCCGCATGCGCCCGTGGTTGATCGCGGCGATCAGCTTGCCCGCCGCGTGCGCCCGTTCGCAAAAGCGATAGCCCGAATAGGCCATCAAGGACGAACCGACCACGAGCACCGCGTCGGCCTCCTCCAAGGCCTCGAACGCAGCCTCGACGCGCGGCCGCGGCACGCTGGCGCCGAAAAAGACGACATCGGGCTTGAGCATGCCGCCGCATAGGGCGCAGTCGGGCGCATTGAATGCATCGAAGTCGGTTTGCAGATCCGCGTCGCCGTCCGGTGCGACCGTCGCCGCGCCCGTCGCAAACCCCGGATTCGCGTTCAGCATCGAAGCCTGGATCGACGAGCGTGGGTGGATCGCGCTGCAATCCAGGCACACCACCTGGTCCAGCCGCCCATGCAGATCGATGACGCTTTCACTGCCTGCCCGCTGGTGCAGGCCATCGACGTTCTGCGTGATCAGCTGCCCGACGTGACCCAGGCGTTCCAGTCGCGCCAGCGCTTCATGCGCCGGGTTCGGCGTGGCGTTGGCGATCATCGGCCAGCCAAGCAGGCTGCGCGCCCAGTAACGTTTGCGCATCGCCTCGTTGCCGGTGAACTCCTGATGCGTGACCGGTGGCTTTCTCTGCCAGTTGCCGCCGGCATCGCGATAGCCCGGAATGCCCGAGGCCGTGCTGACGCCCGCGCCGGTCAGGACGAACACGCGCGGATGCTCACGAACGAAGGCGGCGAGGAGCTGTGACGGAGGCATGACTTCTGAATGCATGCGCTCGATCGAAAGATGGGACGTCACGTCCGCTCGAGGTGCGCGCTATTGTATCTTGGCGCCGCGCTCGACAAGCAGCGCACGAAGCACCGAGCGATGGCAATGTGATTCGTCTTCGCAATAGCAACCGACGGAAAAGCTGGCGTGATGCGAGAGCGCCGCGAGCACGTCGAGCGTGCGAGCGTTCTCCGGCCGAGACATCTCGGCGCGGTATCGCTTGAAAAAGACAGTCCATTCTTTCGGCGTCGTGGCCCGCTGCGCCATCTTCATGGTTTCGATGCTCGGCGCGAGATTCGGAAACCAGACGTCGTACCAATTCTTGGACGCGAACAACTTCTTGGGAACACCTCGCGGCGGACGGCGGACGGTACCGATGCGGGTGCCCTCGCCCGCGACCCTCGCGCTACCCAGCCTCACCACCCGAACGGCCACCTCGCCTCCTAGTCATCACGAGCGAAAAGCGGCGTCGACCATCCGCTTGTCGGCGAAGGCCAACCGTATGCCGCGTTCACACGGCTTATTTTGTGCTGGAGCGAGCATCAGTCTAATAGGCCCGAGGGTGGATCGATGCCAAGCTTCTCGAACAACTCGCGCACCGCTTGGCGTTTTTCCGGTGTGTCGATCCTCGCCTCTTCCGGATATTCCGCCCAGAACAGGACGTCGCGATAGTCTCGCTTGGCCACAGTGAGATACTCGCGCAATTTTTCTTCGCTGCCCTGGCTCAGGTTCAAGATGGCGAGTTGCACACGTTCTCGTTCCCGTTCGTACGATTCGACGCCGTAGGCATCGAGGACGCCAAGGACGCGCGGCCAGCTCTCCCGGGGGAAGCTCGCTCGCACCAAGGCGAGGACGTTGTCGCGGGTGTGCGCCATGCCTAGCCCACTGTATTGATCACCGCTTCGATACGGTAACCATCGGGGTCGATGGCGAAAGCCGCGTAGTAGCCCGGGCCGTAGTGCGGGCGAAGCCCCGGGCCTCCACTGTCTCGGCCGCCGCGCACGATAGCCGCCGCGTGGAACGTGTCCACAGCGTCCCGGGTTGGCGCGGCGAAAGCCAGATGGAAGCCCGCGCCCGGGGCGCTCTGCGCTCCGGGGCGCTGCTTCAAGGCGAATTTATCGCCTCCGCCGGGCTGTCCGTAGCCGATCTCCTTGGTCGGGCTCTCGGATGCAAGATTAGCCCACACCCGGACGAACCCAAGAGGCGCGAGGACCGCGTCGTAGAACGCGGCGGAGCGCTCGATATCCTTTACAGCGAACGATACGTGATGGAGCATATGCATTCGACGGCTGCAGGAGGCGCAGCTCGTGTCGCCTGGTCCTTGCGCCGACCCGACCCATGCATCTATCGCGAGGGGTGACCGGACTCATGAAAAAGCTGGTTGCACTGATGGCCATTGTCGCCGCGCCGGCTGTTCTGGCGCAAGTCTGCCCCGACAAGAACGTCACGTATTGGCAGGCGTTCCCCGCGGGCGGCGAGTCGGATATATCCGCGCGCCACCAGCAGGTCGTCCTGAAAAAGCAGTGCCCGGCGATCGACACCGTCATTCAGTACAAGCCGGGCGCAGGGGGCGGCCTCATGTGGGCGCAAATGAATCAGCTTCCCGGCGATGGCCTCAACATCGTCGGCATCAACCTGCCGCACATCGTGTTTCAGCCCATCGAGGGCCAGGTGCAATACAAGACCGACGACGTCACGCCGGTGTTCTGGTTCCACTACACCCCGGATGCGCTGGTCGTGCGGGAGGCAAGCCCCTTCAAGACGCTGCAGGACTTCGTGAAGGCAGCCAAGGCGGACCCCGGCAAACTCTCGCTCGGTGGATCCGGCCAGAACTCAGCCAATCATGCGGCGCACGAGCGTCTGGACGCGACCTTCGGCGTGAAGACCACCTACGTGCCGTTTAAGGGAACGGGCGACATGACCACCTCCGTGCTCGGCGGCCACGTGGACGGGGCAATGTCGTACACGGC
>Ga0066710_100003843_pt1 | contig 13001 bp, 9 predicted proteins | sample GraSoiAngelo_159_FD_79666 | JGI IMG/M metagenome (GOLD analysis project Ga0066710, IMG submission 79666) | Grasslands soil microbial communities from the Angelo Coastal Reserve, California, USA - 14_1009_16_40cm | ecosystem: Environmental > Terrestrial > Soil > Grasslands | place: USA...
CATCGGCCGGATGCTCACGATCGTCGGCTTCCTGGTCGTCGTGACCACGATCACCTCGGGTGGCCTGGCGCTGCTCGTGTCTCGCAGCGTGGCCGAGCCGCTGGCCAAACTGCAATCGGCGATGGCCGAGGTCGAGCGCGGGCGCTTCGACGTCCGCTGTCCCGTCGTGTCCAACGACGAGATCGGTGCGTTGACCGAGGGCTTCAATCGAATGGTCCACGGCCTCAAGGAGCGCGAGCTCATCAAGGAGACGTTCGGCAAGTACGTAACCGAGGAGATCCGCGACGAGATCCTCGCCGGCCGTCTGGCCCTCGAAGGTGAGCTGCGCGAGGTGACGATCCTCTTCTCGGACCTGCGCGACTTCACGACGTGGGTGGAGGCCAGCGATCCGCGCGACGTAGTGCGCGACCTCAACGCCTACTTCACCGAGATGGAAGCGGCCATCCGCGGCCACGGTGGCCTCGTGCTCCAGTACATCGGCGACGAGATCGAAGCCGTGTTCGGTGCCCCCGTCGCGCAGTCGGGCCATGCCGAGCGTGCGGTCGAGGCGGCGCGCGAGATGCGCGAGCGCCTGGCCGTCTGGAACGCCGGGCGCGAGCGCGCGGGGCGGCCGCCGCTGCGTCACGGCATCGGCGTGCACACCGGGCTGGTCGTGGCCGGCAACATCGGCAGCAGCGAGCGGCTCTCCTACGCGCTCGTGGGCGACCCGGTGAATCTCGCCTCGCGCCTGCAGGGCCTCACCAAGGAGCTGCACGCCGACGTGCTCGTCAGCGGCACGACCAGCGCGCGGGTGAGTGGCAGGCTGCCACTCATGCCGCTGCCGGCCGTGCGCGTGAAGGGACGGAGCGCCGAGGTCGAAGTCTACGCGCTCGGATGACGCGATGGCTCGTCGGCTGGGCCCTCGTCGTCGCCGTCGGCGCGGGATGCGCGCCGCCCGTCGCTGACCTCAAGCCCACGCTCGCGGCGACGGATGCCGGCGGTCTGTGGTTCGCCAGCGCCGGAAGTCTCGTGCGGAGCGGCCTGCGTCTCGTCCCCGGAGAGCCGATCGCGATTTCAGGAGATCTGGACTTTCCTTCGGGCGCCGGTCCGTTTCCGGCCGTCATCCTCGCCCACGGCTGCGGCGGAATCGGCGTGGTCCAGACCGCATGGGCTCAGGTGCTCCGCCAGTGGGGGTATGCCACCTTCGTCGTCGACAGCTTCCGCGGTCGTGGCCTGGCCGAGGTGTGCACCAGCGCGGCGACACTGACCGGTATTCAGCGGATTCCTGACGCGTATGGCGCGCTTCGTGTCCTCGCGACGCACCCGCGGATCGACGCCCGGCGAATCGCGCTCATGGGCTTCTCGCACGGCGGCAGTCTCACGCTGGGCGCCTCGACCGTTTGGGCCAGAGACATGTACGCCACGGCAGGCCAGCCAAGCTTCCGGGCGTTCGTGGCGTTCTATCCCTCCTGCAATGTGATCTATCCCGAGCGCGAGCGCGTCTCGGCGCCGCTCAGGATCCATAGCGGCGACGTGGATGACTGGACTCCGGCGGCTCCCTGCATCGAGCTGGCGCAGCTCCTCAAGGCCGCGGGCCAGGACGCGACGATCACGGTGTACGCGGGAAGCCATCACGGCTTCGACGCCATCGGGCGTGGCTACGTCCGTCTCCCGAACGTGGAGAGCGGGGCCGCTTGCACGCTTCGGGCTGCGAGCATTCTTGGTCCCCTCCTCTCGTTGAGCGAGCTCAGGAGCTGCCGCCGCAAAGGCGCGACGATCGCGTGGAATCCCGACGCGACCGAACAGGCACGGCGGAACGTCCGCGCCCAGCTCGCCGAGCTGCTCGCCCTCTTGAATTGAGGCTCACGTGAGGCTCGCGCGTCGAGCGCGCATGCCGAGGACGTAGACGGCACCCGCCACGAGCACACCCGTGAACCAGGCAAAGGGATAGATCGCCTCGAACACTGCCGGGATCGCGGGCACGAACCTCGCGTGCTTCAGAAAACCCGGTGCGTTCGGGAGAATGCCCAGCACCAGGGCAACGATCGCCACGGCGTTCACGCGGCCGTAGCGACCGTTCGGCCGATAGAGGTCGGGCACGTCGAGCCGCGTGCGTCGGATGAGCCAGTAGTCGGCGATCATGATCCCGGCGATCGGGCCGAGCAACGCCGAGTAGCCGACGAGCCAGTCGAAGATGTAGACGTCGGCGCTCGACAAGAGCTTCCACGGCATGATGGCGATGCCGACCAGGCCGGTGATCAATCCGCCGGTCTTGAACGAGATGACGCGCGGCGCGAGGTTCGAGAAGTCGTTGGCCGGGCTCACGACGTTGGCGGCGATGTTCACGGAGATCGTGGCGATCCCGATGCCGAGGAACGCGATGACGGCGACGATCGCCCGTGCCGCCGGCGAGGCGATCAACGGCAGGGCGTGTCCCGGCGGCGGCACCGGCGACGTGAGCTGGCTCAGGATGAACTCCGGCTTCCACAGCTCGTTGACGTCGACGCCGGCCAGAATCGACTGGGCCGCGCTGGTGATCAGCACGCCGATGGCGGAGAACGCGATCATGGTCGCCGGCAGGCCCAGCGCCTGCCCGACCATCTGCTCCTTCTGACCCTTGCCGAAGCGCGTGAAGTCCGGAATGTTGAGCGCGAGCGTTGCCCAGAAGCCGACCATCGCGGTGAGCGACTTCGCGAAGACCGGCCCGAACTCCGCCATCGAGGCAAATCGCGACGGCTCGTCGAGCATTGGCCCGAATCCCCGCGCCTGATTCACCATCCAGGCGAGGAGCGCGACCGCCAGCACGAGCACGATCGGTGCCGCCCAGTTCTCGAAGATCCGCACGGCGTTCATGCCGCGATAGATGATGAGGACGTTCAACACCCAGAACACGAGAAAGGTGATCGCCGCGTGCACCGGCAGACCGAGGATCATCGATCCTTCGCCGATGCGCGCGTACCCAGGCCACAGCGCCTCGAGGAACGTCCGGATCGCCTCGCCGCCGATGTAGGTCTGGATCCCGAACCATCCGCAGGCGACGAGCGCACGGAGCAGAGCCGGGACGTTCGCGCCGGCCGTCCCGAACGACGCGCGCGCGAGCACCGGGAACGGAATGCCGTATTTCGTGCCCGGGTGAGCGTTGAACAGGATGGGCACGAGCACGATCAGGTTGCCGAGGCCGATCGTGAGCAGGGCCTGCCACCAGTTCATCCCGACCGCGATCAAGCCTCCCGCCAGCATGTAGGTCGGGATGCAATGGGCCATCGAGATCCAGAGCGCGGCGTAGTTGTACGTCGTCCACACACGCCGATTCGTCGGCACCGGCGCGAGGTCGGCGTTGAACAGCGGACTCGCCACGACGTCGGCGGGCAACTCGGCGAGCGCCGATTCAGATCGTGCATGAGCGAGTCCCGCGGTCCCCGACCTCATGCCCGCTACCAGGAAAAACTCCCGACTCCTGTGAGCTTCTGCCGGCATTCCGTCACGTTTCGTTTGTCCCGCTTCGAACTTCCGCGAGGTTAGCCGATGGGGGCCGTGGCACTTTAGTTGCCCCAGTTCCTGGCATCCATGAACACGAACACTGTGTTCGCCGGGCGCCGATTCCCACTACTCCGGCTGGACGCGCGGTTTGTCCTCGGGCTCGTCGTCGGCATCATCGCCGGGATTTTTCTCGTTTCAAATCGCAGCGGCCAGTTCGAGCCGGCTCGAGCGGCGACGTACACCGACGGCAGTGCCCGACTGCTCCTGTGGAACCTGCGAAACATGTACGCGCCGTGGGTGCTCGAGTATCGAGGCGTCAAGCGCATGTGGATGGGCGGATGGCTCACCGACGCCGACCGCGCCAATTACTCACGGATGATCCAGAGCGGCGTGGCTCCATCCGCCACCGTTGGCCCGGACAAGATCTTCTATAGCGACTTCATCGATGGCGCCTGGACTCATCCAGTGCTGTCCTTCGACAAAGTCGGATTTCACGTGAACGATCCCACGGTGATCCAGCCGCCCAGCAGTGACGGGATCGACCGCAGCTACTGGCTCTACATGTACTACACCGCCATCCGCAACGACGACATCGAGCATGGCGATTGGAACCGCCATACGATCGGATTCGCCAGCAGCCTCGATGGCGGGCGGACGTGGACCGATCACGGCATCATTATTACTCAGCACAACGGAGTCGACACCGGCGGAGCCTGGTCGCCGAGCGCCCTCGTCGTGGACAACGAGATCTGGCTCTACTATCACGGCAACCGAATGCCCGATCCGGCCGAGTCGCTCCAGAATTACCGGAGTCGGTTCAATCTGAACGGCTGGCAGCTCATCGAGACGGACCGGCTGATCTTTCACCACCGGGAGCCCTGCGTGTGGGGTGGCACGTCTCTCGCGTATCTCTGCCCGCCGACCTACAACGCCGACGGCCTCGTGAAGGTCAACCTCGACGTGTCGATGCGCGACGGCGCCTTCGTCCTGCTCGCCAACGATCCGACGTCGCATTTCATCCTGCGCTTCGTCTCGACGGATGGACTGAACTGGCAACGCAGCCCGCACGATACGAACCCGATTCTGAATGCCGGGCCGTACTTCGTCACGACCCCTCACGCCGAAGCGGGCGCCGGTGATCGATACTCCATCTACTTCGGCTTCAGTGGCGCGGACAACTCCCGGTTCGACTCCATACACTCCTGGGAGTTCCACTGATCGCGAGCGGCGACATCCCGCTTCGGGAGTAGCGCCCCCCGCCGGCTGCCCATCGACCCGCCTCGCGTGGTAGGCTGCCCCGGCGCGCCGAATCTGGTCTCGGCCCGCCGGGAGGCCCGGATGAACATCGCCGTTCTCGACGATTACCAGGACACGATCCGCACGCTGGCGTGCTTCAAGAAAGTCGCCGGCCACGACGTCACGATCTGGAAGGATCACACCAAGGACGTCGACGACCTGGCCGGGCGCTTGAAAGATACGGAAGTGCTGGCGCTCATCCGCGAGCGCACGCCGATCAAGGCGTCTTTGCTCGAGCGCCTCGACAAGCTCCGCCTCATCTGCCAGGTCGGCGTCGTTCCCCACATCGACCTCGAGGCCTGCACGCGGCACGGCGTGATCGTGTCGTCGAGCACGGCGGGGGGCCGGCCGTCGTACGCCACCGCCGAGCTGAACTGGGGCCTCATCATCGCCGCGTTCCGGCGCATTCCTCAGGAGATGGCCGCGCTCAAGGCCGGCCGCTGGCAAGCCTACCCCATCGGCACCGGTCTCCGCGGCAAAACGCTCGGCATCTTCGGCTACGGCAAGATCGGCGCCGTCGTCGCCGGCTATGGCAGGGCCTTCGGCATGAACGTGGTGGCGTGGGGGCGTCCGACGACGCTCGACAAGGCGCGCGCCGACGGTTATCAAGTCGCCGCGAGCAAGGACGAGTTCTTCGCGCAGTCGGACGTCGTGTCGTTGCACCTGCGGCTGATCCCGGAGACTCGGGGAATCGTCACCGCCGCCGACCTCGCCCGCATGAAGCCCACGGCGCTGATCGTGAACACGAGCCGGGCCGGGCTGATTGCGCCGGGCGCGCTGGAAGCCGCGTTGCGCGCCGGCCGGCCGGGGATGGCCGCGGTCGACGTGTACGAGGACGAGCCCGTGGTGGGAGGGCGGCATTCGCTGCTGGCCATGGACAATGTCGTCTGCGCGCCGCACCTGGGTTACGTGGAGCGCGACGGCCTCGAGCACATGTTCGGCCTCGTCTTCGACGAGGTGCTCGCGTATGCGGACGGGAAGCCGATCAACGTCGTGAACCCCGAAGTGCTGGAAAAGAGGACGGCACGTCGATGACCATCAAGGGCAAGGCCTATCTCGCAGGCGCCTTCGAGCACCCCACGCGCAAGGCCGACGACAAGTCCGTGCCGCAGCTCCACGCGGAAGTCGCCAAGGGCGCGCTCGAAGACGCGGGGCTGACCAAGAACGACGTGGACGGCTACTTCTGCGCGGGCGATGCGCCCGGGCTCGGGCCCCTGTCGATGGCGGACTATCTGGGTCTCAAGCTCCGCCACGTGGACACGACGGACACCGGCGGGTCGTCGTACGTCGTGCACGTCGCGCACGCCGCCGAAGCCATCGCGCTCGGCAAGTGCACGGTGGCGCTGATCACGCTGGCCGGCCGGCCACGCTCCGAGGGCCAGGCGACCGGCACCGCACCGCGCGTGCCCGCCGCGGCCATGCCCGACGCGCCGTTCGAGTTCCCGTTCGCGCCGGCCACCGCGAACATGTACGCCATGGCCGCCATGCGCCACATGCACGAGTTCGGGACGACCAGCGCACAGCTCGCCTGGGTCAAGGTAGCGGCGTCGCAGCATGCGCAGCACAACCCGCACGCGATGCTGCGCGAAGTCGTCACCGTGGAGGACGTGATCAACTCGCCGATCATCACCGACCCGCTGCATCGTCTCGACTGTTGCGTGATCAGCGACGGCGGCGGCGCCGTCGTGGTGGTCGCCCCGGAGATCGCGCGGAGCCTGCGCCGCCCGCGCGTGCGGCTGCTCGGCGCCGGCGAGGCGCTGAAGCTCCAGATGGGCGGGAAGGTCGATCTCACCTACACCGGCGCGGTGTGGTCCGGGCCGACGGCCTTCGCCGAGGCCGGCGTCAAGCCCACCGACATCAAGTACGCGTCGATCTACGACAGCTTCACCATCACCGTACTGATGACGCTGGAAGACCTCGGCTTCTGCGCGAAGGGCCAGGGCGGCAAGTTCGTCGCCGACGGCAATTTGATCTCGGGCGTCGGCCGACTCCCGTTCAACACCGACGGCGGCGGGCTCTGCAACAACCATCCGGCCAACCGCGGCGGCATGACCAAGGTCATCGAGGCGGTGCGCCAGCTCCGCGGCGAGGCGCACCCCAGGGTGCAGGTGAAGAACTGCGACATCGCGCTCGCGCACGGCACCGGCGGCTCGCTGGGCACGCGGCACGCCAGCGCCACCATCATCATGGACAGGGAGTGATCGTCATGGCCCAGGCCCAGCGAAAGATTCCCGCGCCGATGGTCAGCACGGAGACGAAGCCGTTCTGGGATGCGGCGGCCGAGGGCCGTCTCGTCATCAAGCAGTGCACGGCGTGCGGTCAGGCTCACCACTACCCGCGCGCCATCTGTCCGTTCTGCGGCAGCGACGCCACCGAGTGGCGTCCCGCGTCGGGCCGCGGGCGGATCTACACGTACAGCGTCATGCGACGCGTGCCCGAGCCCTACGCGATCGCGTACGTCACGCTCGAGGAAGGCCCGACGATGATGACCAACATCGTCGACTGCGATCTCGACGCGGTGCGGGTCGGTCAGGCCGTGAGGGTGGTCTTCAAGCCGAGCGAGGGCGGGCCGCCGGTTCCCATGTTCGCGCCGGCGTAATGGGTCTGTTAGGGAATCTCCTCGATCCGACATTCCTCGAGGATCCATACGCAACCTACCGCCGGGTCCTGAATACCGGCCCCGTCGTGTGGGACGACGAGCATCGGATGTGGCTCGTGTCCGGGCATCCCGAAGTGCTGGAGGCGGTGAAGAGGCCGGAGACGTCCGTCGCGGCGGCCGCGGCGCGCATCCGGCCGGCCCTCGGTGAGCGGGCGGAACACTTCGAGCCGCTGATCGGCGCCGTGTCGAAGTTCCTCACGCGCGTGGATCCTCCGGATCACACGCGGCTCCGCGCCCTCGTGCAGAAAGCCTTCACGCTCGGTGCCGTGGAGCGGATGCACAAAGACATCGAGTCGCTCGTCGACGGCTACCTCTCCCCGCTTCCCAGGACAGGTCAGATGGAGGTCATGTCCACGCTCGCCGTCCCGCTTCCCATCACCGTCATCACGAGGATGCTGGGCGTGCCCGCCGAGGACCAGTCGCGCATCAAGAAGTGGTCGGACGACCTCGGCAGCGTGGCCGACAACGACCCGCGGCCCGAAGTCCTCGAGCGGGCCCAGGAGAGCCTGGGCCAGATGCGCCAGTACATCCTCGACGTGATCGCGCGGCTCACCCGCGAATCCGGGGACGATCTGCTCAGCGCTCTGATCAAAGTGGAGGAATCGGGCGACCGTCTCTCTCACGACGAGCTCTTCGGCACCGTCCAGGTTCTGCTCATCGCGGGCCAGGAGACCACGACCAACCTGCTCGGGAACGGCCTCCACGCGCTCCTGACGCATCCCGACCAGATGCGACGGCTCCGCGATGAACCCGATCGATGGGCGGGCGCGATCGAGGAGTGCCTTCGTTACGACTGCCCTGTGCAGTCGAGGACGCGCGTGGTCACCACCGACATGGAGCTGGGTGGCCAGCGGATCCCCGCCGGCCAGACCCTGTTCCTCCTGCTGGGCGCCGCCAACCGCGATCCTCGCGCGTTCGTCGATCCCGACCGCTTCGACATCGCGCGACTGCACAACCACCACGTCGCCTTCGGTCATGGCATTCACTACTGTCTGGGGAATGCCCTGGCTCGCCTGGAGGCGCGGATCGCACTGGGCGCGCTCATCACCCGAATGCCTCGCCTGGCGCTCAGTCCTGGGACGCCGCCGACGCGGCAGCCGAACTTCAGCCTCAGGGGATTCACGTCGCTGTCGGTCACGTTCTGAGGGCCACGGTGATGAGGATCCGGCGGCAGACTGCGCGGAAGCGTGTACAGCGTCGACTTCGGGACGACTACGCGCTCATGGCCTCTTCGTAGAGTCGACGAATATGGTCGACGGCGGCCTGCTGTCGGAGCGCGAACTGCCTCGCGTACTCCGCCCCCGCGTAGTGCGCGTGGGCGGATTTCGGGGTCGCGCTGTCGACGGCAATCGCGTCATGATCAGGAAGACATCGTCGCCACTCCAGCTCGGCGGCGGTCTCGAGCTCGTCGGGATACGTCGTATACCAGCGCCACCATTGACCGCTGATCAACGTGCCGTTCCAATGCTCCTGCGCCTGCATCGCGGTGTGCGAGCACGCGGGCAACTCGCGGTACCGGGTGAAGTCGTAGACGAGGCTGCCGGACGGCAGCGGTGAGTCCGGATCGTAGAGGGGCAGCGAGCCGTTGTGGGGCTGGACGAAGTCAGCGTAGAGCGTGTGGGCGTAGAAATCGGCGAGGGCGTGCGCTGCCAACGTGAAATCACGGACGTCGCCGGCAGCGAGCTTGGCCTTGACGCCGTCCAGCCGCTGCTCGACGCGCCCCCAGCCGGCCTCGACATATGCGAAGTCGAAGTGGTCGCGGGGATCGTAAGCGAGGACGTCGACGTCCACCCACGAGTTCCAGCGCTTTACCTCCTGGAGCTGGTCGGCCGGCATCGTGACCAGCGCGAGGTCGAGGATGTGCTCGTGCACGCCGATCGCGAAGCTCGGATTGAAGCCCGCCCAGAACGTGCGGTCGGCGAGGTAACTCGACAGCGCGTCCCCGGCTCGCGGCGACGGGGACCGGACCCGCCACAGGTGATGGCGATTGAAGACGAAGTGCGGCACGTACTCGACGTCGGCGGCCGACCGCCGGCGCTGTGGCGGTGCGGCGGGCCGCACCGAGCCGAGCGGGTCCAGGATCTCCCAGGAGCCCTTTTCGTTCTGGTAGACGACCCACGCGTGGTCCCAGCTGCGGATACCGCCGGGGCGGTGCTCGGTCACTTCACCAAGTACGACGCGCAGGCAATCGACGCTCACGCCGGCCCCTTCCAGCAACGCGGTCAGCACGAACGCGAGGTCTTCGCAGTCCCCACCGCCGGCGGCCAGCGTCTCCTCAGGGAACCGCCACTGGTCGAAGTGCCGGCTTGATCGCTGGTATCGGAGGTGGCGCCTCGTGTAGGCGGTGACGAGGTCGACGCGCGCGTCGAAGTCGCCCGGGCCGCGGCCGCTGAAGCGCCGGAGCCCGGCCGCCGTAAGGTCGCCTCGCAAGCGGTCGAGCCACGCGCGGACGGCCGCGTTGCCCTCGATCGAGAGAAAGGCGCGGACGTCGATCGGGTAGCGGGCGCGCTTGGTACCGGGCACCGTCCGGGACGCGGGAATCACCGGATCGTGAACGATCTCGTGCCCCGCCCATCCCCACTTCTGGGCCGGTCGGACGCGTGTCGGTTGCATGCACATGGTGGCTCTTTCAGAGTCGACGCGACTCAGGTGGCGACGGCGCGCGTCCTCGACCGGTACGTGATCATCAGGACCGGACGATCGCGCCTACATCACTGCGCCGCCGACGCCTTCTTCTTGATCGGCACCGCGAAGGTCAGCGGCGGTTTGGAGCTGTCGAAGAAGACGATATCCCCGGCGACGTCCTCGTCCTTGGCCGACGACTCCGACGTTATCTTGAAGGCGTCGGTGTGCGGGATAGCATCGACCTTCACCTTGGGAGGCTTAGGACCTACCTTGTACCCTGGCTTGCCGCCCTTCAACGTCACGGCAAGGTCCACCTTCGTTGGATCTTCGAAGATAAGAGTGTCCGGCGACGCGGTGAGCCTGGAGGCCTCAACCGCCGTGATGAGGGCGTTCAGCGACTCCTGTTGCCTCTTCGCGCGGTCGAGGGCGCCTACCGCATTGTTGGTCCGGGATTCCTCCAGTTTCGTCCGAGCCTCCCAGATGCCCGTCTTGAGGTGCGCGAGGGCCTCTTTGCAGTCTTCGCCCGCCGTGCTCAGACGCTTCGCCTCCGATTCCTTCAACGCCGCATCTACTCTGTTGGCGGCGATCGTGTAGGTCTCGGCAAGATACGGATTGTTGATGGTCACGAAACTCCCGGCGGCAAATCCTCCGCTGACGGCCAGGAGAGCGAGAGTCCCGGCCCCGACCGCGGTGGCGGCGGCAAGCGCCCCACTGGCTGCGGCGACCCCGAGGCCCAGGATTCCCGCGACATAGATCCACCCGCGATTTTGCGTCGCCCGCGAATGGTATGCCTCCTGGAGCTGCTGTGAGTACGTGACGTACTTCTCGTACTCACCACACTTTGTCGTGTCCTTAGTGACGATCTCGAGCTTCGGCTCGTCGGGGCGGACGCCGAAATGCTGCCAGGTCAGATCCGGCCGCGACGTCGCGCAACCAGACAGCGCGATTCCCATCAAGATCCACACCCAGATCCCGACCCGGATATTCATCGTGCGGAACGTCATCTCGTTCCTCTGAAGGGGATGATACGTTTGCGGCATAAGGATCGATTTTCGAGCTGCTACGTGGGCACCCAGAATTTCAACCTCCGTCGATCCTGGCAACGCGCGTTCCGCAATCATGCCGACTGGGCCGATGGCCCACCCCGCGAGGAACCCCCAACCGCCATCTGGCGGCTCATGTGTCAGCATCACTGCCGAATGCGCGACGCGATCTTGCTGTACGGGTGGCTGGCTATCGCCCGCCACAACCAATCAACAGATGACATCGAAAGCCCCTTCAGGAGCCAGGCTCGATAGCAAGTTCGGTGCCGAAATGAAATCGTCTCGACGTGAACCGTAAACTCTTTGTTTGTACTCTCCACGATGTCCAAAAGATGGCCAGATTGCACAGCTGATGTTCAAGATCCCTCGGTCGTCGATCGTCCGAATCGCGTGTGGTCGATGCAGTCTGCTTCCGGAGATGAGGCCGGGACCGAGGACATGATGTCGCGCGTGGCGATCATGCGAATCGGTCAGGGGCCCCTCGTCGTTCTGATGCCTCGCCCGGCGCTCAGCGGAAAGCGCCCCGGATCACAGCACCCCTCCAGCGAGTCAACGACCCGCCGCTGACCGAGCGCCTCGGCTACACTTAGCCACTTCCGCTGCACGGAGGCTTGCGCTCCATGGGCCAGTTCGGAATCGGGCAAGGCATCAAGCGATTCGAGGACGTCCGCCTCGTCCGCGGCGAAGGCCGCTTCCACGCCGACGTCAACCTGCCGGAACAGACCCACGCGGTGATCGTCCGCTCGATGCACGCGCACGCGCGCATCCGCGGGATCGACGCCGCGGTTGCGCTGGGCGCACCCGGCGTGCTCGCCGTCTTCACCGGGGCCGACGTGAAGCGCGACGGCCTCGGCACGATGACGATGACGTTGAAGCGGAAGCGCCCGGACGGCTCGCCCATGTTCGCCTCGCCGCAACGGGGCCTGGCGCCCGATCGCGGGCGCTACGTCGGTGACCCGATCGCGATGGTGATCGCCGAGACCCGCGCTCAAGCCGAAGACGCTGCCGACCTCGTGCAGGTCGACTACGAGCCATTGCCGTCGGTGACGTCGACCGCCGCGGCCGCCGAGGTCGGGAGCCCCGTGGTGTGGGACGAGTGTCCGGACAACATCTCGAACCTGTTCGAAGCGGGCGACAAGGCGGCGACCGACGCGGCGTTCGCGAAGGCGGCCCGGATCGTCCGGCGTCGCTACGTCATCACGCGCGTGCACGCGCAGTACATGGAGGCGCGCGGGGCGCTCGGCGTCTACGATCGCGGCGAGGATCGCTACACGCTCTACGCCGACGTCCAGTACCCGCACCGCGTCCGTAACGCGCTCGCGACGAACATCTTGAAGGTTCCCGAGCATCAGATCCGCGTCATCGCCGGCGACATCGGTGGCGCGTTCGGGACCAAGGGCTGGCAGTACCCCGAGCACCGCCTGGTGCTGTGGGCCGCGCGCAAGCTCGGCCGCCCGGTCAAGTGGCTCTGCGAGCGGCGCGAGGCGATTCCTGCCGACGAGCACGCGCGCGACAACGTCACCGACGCCGAGCTGGCGCTCGATGCCGACGGCCGATTCATCGGGCTCCGCGTGCGCACGCTCGCCAACGTCGGCGCCTACGTGTCGTCCGATCGCAATCTGCTGGCCACGTTCAGCAACGTCGCCACGCTGGTCGGTGTCTACACGTTCCCGGCCGCCTACGTGCGCGTGCTCAGCGTGATGACCAATACCAACTCCACCGCGCCATACCGGGGCGCGGGCCGGCCGGAGTCGACCTACGTGATCGAGCGTCTGATCGACGATGCCGCGCGTGAACTGGGCCTCGACCGGATCGAGCTGCGACGCAAGAACGTCATCCCGTCGAGCGCGATGCCCTACCGCACGCCGCTCGGCGCCAATTACGACTGCGGAGCGTTCGACAAGAACATGGAGGAGGCG
>Ga0066710_100003845_pt1 | contig 12999 bp, 10 predicted proteins | sample GraSoiAngelo_159_FD_79666 | JGI IMG/M metagenome (GOLD analysis project Ga0066710, IMG submission 79666) | Grasslands soil microbial communities from the Angelo Coastal Reserve, California, USA - 14_1009_16_40cm | ecosystem: Environmental > Terrestrial > Soil > Grasslands | place: USA...
CAGCGACCGCTGCGGCGCGACCGTCGCGAGGCCGGAGGTGAACCCGCGCGCGCCGGACAGCCAGAAGTACGGCGCCCAGCTCTCGGCGAGCCCGCACGACCAGACCAGCCGCTCGCTGCCGAGCGTGCGGATCAGGTCGGCCAGCGCGATCGGGTCGGGTACCGCGTACTTGACGCCGACCACGTTCGGGCACGCCTGCGCCAGCGCGCGGAACGCGGCCGCGCCGAGCAGCGGGCTGCGGACGTAGAGAACGACGCCGTGGTCGGGGATCGCCCCGGCCACCTCGCGGTGGTAGGCGACCCACCCTTCGGTCGACTGGTACGGGTGTACCGGTTGGTGCACCATCACGCCGTGCGCCCCGGCCGCCACCGCGTCGGCCGCCTCGGCTGCGGCGTCCTTCGCCGAGTGCCCGACCCCGGCGAGCACCACGGCGTCGCCGGCCGCGCCGACCGTCGCGCGTACCGCGGCCGCCTGCTCCGCCGCGTCCAGCGCGTAGAACTCGCCGGTGTTGCCGTTCGCCGTCACCACGTCGATTCCGGCCCGCACCTGCCGGTCCACCAGGGCGGCGTACCGGTCGAGGTCCACCGCCCCGCTTTCATCGAATGGTGTCACATTGATGGTGACCACCGACTCGCAGGCCGCCCGGACCCTCGCTACCGACATCGCCCCTCCAGACTCCCGTACACCCGGGCCCAGTTAAGCACGCGCGCCCAGCGCCGCCGACACCTCGCGGGCGGCCCGGACCACCATCGGCGCGAGCCTGGCTACCTGGGCCCGTGCCATGTCGAACGACAGCCCGGACACGCTCACCGCGCCGATCGGTTCGCCGCGGTGGTTGAGCACCACGGCGCCGACGCACCGTACCCGGGTCACGTTCTCCTCGTCGTCCAGCGCCCAGCCCCGCGCGCGGACGCTGGCGAGGTTGGCCAGCAACGCCTCGGTCGTGGTGAGCGTGTGCGGCATCCGCCGGGGCAGCCCGGTCCGGGCGGAGATCCGGCGCACCTCGTCGTCCGGTAGCGCGGCCAGGATCGCCTTGCCGATCGCGGTGCAGTGCAACGGAAGCGAGGCACCGATGCGCGAGCGCATGCCGTACGCGCCGCGGCCCTCCAGCTTGTCGATGTACACCGCCTCGTCGCCCTGCCGTACCCCGAAGTGCACCGTGTACCCGCTGCGCTCGCACAGCGCCCGCAACGCCGGCCGGGCCGCCCGCGCGAGATCGGAGTCGTCGGCGGCCCGGGCGGCCAGGCGCATCAGCCCCGGCCCGAGCACGTAGTCGTGCTCCTCGCCCTCGCGTACCCAGCCGTGCGCCACGAGTTCCTGCAGGATCCGGTGCACGGTGGAGATCGGTAACCCGGCCGTGTTCGCGATCCGCGACAGCCGGCGCTGTTCGGTCAGCGCCTCGGCGACCGCCACCAGCTTCGCGATCGCCGACGGTGAACCGGACTGGGTTGTCGGTTTGGTCATCGCGACAGCCACCCCCCATCGACAGCGAGCACATGTCCGTGTACGTAGTCGGCCGCCGGTGAGGCCAGGAACACGATCGCACCGACGATCTCGTGCGGCGCGGCCCAGCGGCCGGCCGGGATCCGCGACCGGATCTCGGCCTCCCGTACCGGATCCGACCGCAGTACGGCGGTGTTCGCGGTCGCCACGTACCCCGGCGCGACCGCGTTGACGTTGACCCCGCGCGGCGCCCATTCGTTGGCCAGTGCCCGGGTCAGGCCCGCGATCGCGTGCTTGCTGGCCGTGTACGACGTGACGTTCACGCCGCCCTGGAACGACAGCATCGACGCGATATTTATGATCTTCCCTGAGCCACGTTCACACATCGGGCCTCCGAAGAGCCTGCTGAGCTGGAACACCGAGTTCAGGTTCACCTGGAGCACCTCGCTCCAGTCGCTGTCGGGCATGTCCAGCGCCGGCCCGCGCCGGATGATGCCCGCGTTGTTGACCAGGATCTGGACCTCGTGTTCGGCCAGCACCCGTTCGGCCGTACGCTGCACGGCCGCCTCGTCGGACAGGTCGGCCGCCACCGTCTTGACCTTCCGGCCGTACCCGGCGACCTCCGCAGCCGCCGAGTCCAGGTCGTCGCGATGACCCCACAGCACCAGGTCGGCACCGGCCTCGGCGAGCGCGACCGCGGCGGCCCGGCCGATGCCGTCGCGGGCACCGGTGACCAGCGCGGTGCGCCCGTCGAGGGTGAAGGTGGTCATCGCATCCGCTCTTTCGCGACCTGGTCCATGTCGTCGTAGGCCACGTTCTCGCCCGCCATCGCCCAGACGAAGGCGTAGTTCGCGGTACCCGCGCCGCAGTGCACCGACCACGGCGGGGCGATGACGGCCTGCTCGTTGGCGACGATGATGGACCGGGTCGCGTCGGGCGGCCCGGCCAGGTGCACGACCCGCTCCCCCGACGCGAGCCGGAAGTACAGGTAGACCTCGGTGCGCCGCTCGTGGGTGTGGCACGGCATGGTGTTCCAGACGCTGCCCTCGGCCAGCTCCGTGATGCCGAGGACCAGCTGGTCCGAGGCGATCCCGTCGGCGTGGATGTACCGGCGGATGGTGCGCACGTTGGCGTGCGCCGGCTCGCCCAGGTCGGCGCTGAAGACCTCGTCGCGGCGGCCCAGCGCGGTCGGGTGCGGGTGGTGGGCCGGCGCCGACACCAGGTAGTACCGGGCATCCGCGCCGTCGAACGTGACGTCCTTGGCACCCTTGCCGACGTACAGCACGTCCAGCGTGGACAGGTCGTGCTTGCTGTCGTCGACGGTGACGGTACCGGAGCCGCTCAGGCACACCACGGCCAGCTCGCGCCGGTCGCAGAAGTGCTCGGCGCGCAACTGGTCGGGTACCGGCAAGGAAAGCGCTTGCCCGGCCGGCACAGCGCCGCCGACGACCATGCGGTCGTTATGGCTGTACTCAAGCCGGACGTGTCCGTCGGCGAACAACTCCTCCACCAGGAACCGCTCGCGCAGTCCGGTCGGGTCCAGGCCGCCGAACTCGGCGGGGTGGGTCGGGTGGCGCGTGTGCACCGGGAAGGTCCTTCCGCTAGGAGACTTCGGGGATGCGCGGTTGCTCCGGGGGTGTCGACACCCCCGGAGCAACGCCGCGCCCGTGCACCAAGGCCGTCACCTAGCTCGGCACCATCCAGCCCAGCACCGGGGTCGACTGGAGGTACACCAGCAGGCACAGCCCGAGGAGCAGCACCAGGCTCCAGCCGATCACCTTGCGGAACAGGTTGCCTTCCTGGCCCACCATGGCGATGGCCGCGGTACCGATGGCCAGGTTCTGCGGCGAAATCATCTTCGCGAGCACGCCACCGGAGGAGTTCGCCGCGCCGAACAGGTACGGCGACTGGTGCAGGTTCGCGGCCGCCTGGACCTGCAACGGTCCGAACAGCGCGTTGGAGCCCGCGTCGGTACCCGTGATGGCCACGCCGAACCACCCGACGATCGGCGCGAGGAAGGCGAAGAAGCCGCCGGACTGGGACAGGAAGTTGCCCAGGCTGTTGGTCTGCCCGGAGAACTGCATGACGAACGCCAGCGCGAACACCATCAGAATGGTGAGGATGGCCCAGTTGAACTGGCGGATGGTCCGGCCGTAGGTGCGCAACCCGCGCAGCGGGCTGATGCCCAGCACCAGCATGGTGAGCAGGCCGGAGATGAACAGCAGGGTACCGGTGGCGCCCAGCCAGTTGAGCACGTAGACGGTCGCGGTGCTCTCCGCGCTGCCCTTGGGCGGCAGGAAGTGCAGCCCCGGCCACTGGAACCGGGTCAGCGTCCAGTTCGGCTGCTTGACCGTCGGGTTCAGGAACTTCACCACGTTGAAGCTCTTGAAGCTCAGCTGGGCGACGGCGAAGACGATCACGATGATCGCGTACGGCGCGAACGCCCGGACGACCTCGGCCGCGGAGTCGCGCTCGGCCGGCCGGTTCTCGCGAACGAAGGCCGGGTCGTCGACGGCGCCGCCGGCCACCGGTACCGGTTCCGGCCGGCCGGTGTCGAACTGCAGTTCCTCGCGCGGCTTCCAGACCCGGGTGAGCAGCAGTACCGCCGCCACCGAGATGACCGACGCGGCGATGTCGCACAGCTTGTAGCTGATCGCCGAGAACACCACCTGGGAGACCGAGAAGGCGACCGCGGCCGTCAGCGCGGCCGGCCACGCCTGCCGCAGCCCGCGCCGGCCGTCGGCGATGAACAGCAGGATGAACGGGATGAAGAACGCCAGGATCGCGGTCTGCCGCCCGGTCATGGCACCGAAGTGCGCGGCGGCGGTCGGGTTGTTCGGGGACAGGATCGTGATGGGGTTGCCCAGGCCGCCGAAGGCGACCGGCGCCGTGTCGGCGACCAGCGCGAGGGCGATCGCCTTGAGCGGGCTGAAGCCGATGGCGATGAGCATGACGCCGCAGATGGCGATCGGCGAGCCGCCACCGGCCAGCGCCTCGATGAGCGCGCCGAACGAGAAGGCGATCACGATCGCCTGTACCCGCTGGTCGTCGCTGACCCGGGCGAACGACCGCCGGAGAACGGCGAAGTGCCCGGTCTCGACGGTCATGTTGTAGATCCAGATCGCATTGAAGGTGATCCACAGGACCAGCAGGGCGCCACGCGCCGCGCCGAACACCCCCGCGTCGAGGGCGAGCCCCAGCGGCATGTGGAAGCCGAGACTGCCCGGCAGCACGGCGACCAGGAGGCCGACCAGCAGGGCGACGAGACTGGCCCAGTGCGCCTTCCAGCGCAGGCCACCGAGGAGGAACAACAAGACAAGAAGCGGTAAGAAGGCCAGCAGAGCGGACAGCCACAGGTGGCCGGTTGGATTGAAGTTCTGGCGGTACACGAGCGCCTCCATGGGGGTGGGGACGGGCGCAGGTCACGACCGGTCGGAGCGGCGTATCGACCGACATGGACGGTGTGCCGGGCGGGTGTACCGGGTGGCACGCGGCACTGCGCAAACCATTGCATGCGGGTGTAGCCGGAGTTTCGCCCGCTGGTCAAGAACGCGCTCCGTCGGACGGAAACGTGACCTGCCCGCGACTATCCAAGCTCAGGCTGGCGGCATGACGTCCTCCGAAACAGTCGCGGAAAGATCGACTTAGTTGAACTCTTGACTCAGGCAGGGTAGCGGATATTGACTCGTGCACAAACGTTTGCAGCCAGATCCTGCTCCCCAGGGCCACTGCGGCCGAGCCACTAGGAAGTGCGTGCAATGCCGGTAACCATCCATGACGTCGCCCGCCGGGCCCAGGTGTCCCCCTCCACGGTGTCCCGTGCGCTCAGCGCCTCGCACCTGGTCCGGGGTACCACCCGGGAGCGGGTGCTGGCGGCGGCCAAGGAGCTTGGATACCAGCCGAACCCGGCGGCGCGCAGCCTCATCACCGGCCGGACCGGCAACATCGGCATCGTGGTACCCGACCTGAACAACCCCTTCTACACCGGGGTGCTGCGCGGCGTGCAGGCCCGCGCGCGGCAGAGCGGGTACGCCGTCTTCTTCGCCGACGGCGAGGAGGACCCGGTGGCGGAGGAGGCCCTGGTCCGCGCCATGGCCCGGCAGGTGGACGGCGTCGTCATGTGCGCGCCGTTCGCCAGCGACGCCCAACTGCGCGCGCTCGCGGGAATCACCTCGCTGGCGTTGCTGAACCGCCGGCTGCGCGACGTGCCGGCGGCCCTGATGGACAGCGCCAGCGGCATGCGGCAGGTGGTCGACCACCTGGTCGCGCTCGGCCACCGGCGGGTCGCCTATCTGAACGGACCCAACATCGCGTGGTCCAACCGGGAACGGCGCCGGGGCCTGCGCGCCGCCGCCGCCCGGGCGCGCATGACCGTCGTCGAGTTCGGCCCGTTCGAGCCGAAGTTCGAAGGCGGCGTGCAGGCCGCCGACCTGGCGCTGGCCGGCGGCGTCACGGCCATCATGACGTACAACGATCTGATGGCTCTGGGTGTGCTGTCCCGGCTGGCCGACCGCGGCGTGGCGGTACCCCAGGAGATGAGCGTCGTCGGTTTCGATAATCTTCTATACGCCGCAGTCTGCGCTCCACCGTTGACCACGGTCGCCATGCCGATGGAGGCGGGCGGTCGGGCCGCCGTCGACCTCCTGCTCGCCGGCATCGACGGCAGTGACGACGGTGGCGCGGGCACGTTCCGCGAATTGACCACTAACCTCATCGTGCGCGCGACGACAGCCGCCGCCAGCACCACCAGTCCCGACAGTCCCGACAGTCCCCCTCCGGCGGCCTGAAGCCGCCGGCCACTCCCGGAAAGGGGAGTCCCTTCTATGGGTGATCCACGTAGCCGCCGGTACCGTCTTGGCACCGGTCTACTGGCCACACTTTCCGCGGCGGCACTCGTCGCCGCCTGCACCGCGCCCAACAGCGGTGGGGGCGCAGGCGCCTCGGCGTCCTCGTCCTCCGACGTACCGGACAAGCCCGCCGCGCCGGTGACCCTGAACGTCATCGACGTGGCCGGCAACCTGCAGCTGACCCAGCCGATGTTCGACGACTTCGTCAAGCAGCACCCGGACATCGTCAGCAAGGTGAACACCAGCACCGCCAAGGCTCCCGACCTGCCCGGCAAGCTGCAGGCGCAGGAGCAGGGCGGCTCGCTGGCCATCGACCTGGTGCTGACCGGTACCGACGCGCTGGGTTCGGGTATCGCGGGCGGCCTGTACCAGGACCTGACCCCGTACCTGAGCCGGATCTCGAACATGCAGAACTACGACACGGTACCGGCGAAGATGCAGCAGCAGGCCAAGAACCAGGGCGTCGAACTGGTGTGGTACCCGTCCGGCCCGCTGCTGGAGTACGACCCCGCGAAGGTGACCAACCCGCCGACCACGGCTGACGAACTGCTCGCCTGGTGCAAGGCCAACCCCGGAAAGTTCCTCTACGCGCAGCCGGCCAACTCCGGCCCCGGCCGCACCCTGCTGATGGGCCTGGACGACATCCCGGGCGGCACGGACCCTTCGAAGCCGAGCACCGGCTGGGACAAGACCCGGAAGTACCGGCAGAACCTCGGCGGATGCGCGCAGACATACTAGACCAGTACGACCAACACGATGAAGAAGCTGGCCAACGGGTCGGCGTAGATGGTCGCCAGCACCACCGGGTGGGACATCAACGCCCGCGCCATCAAGACGGTGCCGAACACCACGAAGATCACCACGATGAAGGGCTTCCACTGGGTCAGTGACGCGCAGTTCGCGGCGGTCCCGAAGGGCGTCAGCAAGGACAAGCTCTCGGCGATCCTGAACCTGCTGCAGTTCATGCTGACCCCGCAGGAGCAGGCGTTCTCCTTCGACGCCGGGTACTTCTACCCGGGTCCGTCCATCAAGGGCGTGACCATCGACATGGCGCCGCAGAAGAGCCAGGACACCATCAAGCAGTTCGGCCGGCCGGAGTACGACGACCTCATCAAGAACAACCCCGTCGAGGTCTCGCTGCCGCCGGACGTTCAGGTCCAGGCGTTCAAGCTGTGGACAGACAAGGTTGGGTCGCAGAAGAAATGAGTGACCGGCGGTTCGATCACCTCCGCCTGGAGCAGGTCCGGCGGCGCTTCGGCGACAAGGTGGTACTGGACGACCTGAACCTGCAGATCGCCGGTGGCGAGTTCGTCGCGCTGCTCGGCCCGTCGGGGTGCGGCAAGTCGACCGCGCTCAACTGCCTGGCCGGGTTGTTACCGCTCAGCGGTGGCAGCATCTGGCTGGACCAGCGGCGGGTCGACACGCAGCCACCGGAGAAGCGCGGGTTCGGGATGGTCTTCCAGAACTATGCGTTGTTCCCGCACATGTCGGTGCGCCGCAACGTGGGCTTCGGCCTCGCGATGCGGGGCACCGGCCGGCAGGAGACCCGCCGCCGGGTCGACGAGGCACTGCGGCTGGTGCAGCTGACGCCGTACGCCGACCGGTTGCCCGGTCAGCTGTCCGGCGGGCAGCAGCAGCGGGTCGCCATCGCCCGGGCCATCGTGATCGAACCGCCGCTCGTCCTGATGGACGAACCACTGTCCAATTTGGACGCTGCCCTGCGGCTGGACATGCGCACCGAGATCCGTCGGCTGCACCAGTCGCTCGGGCTGACCACCATCTATGTCACGCACGACCAGGAGGAGGCGCTGTCGCTGGCCGACCGCCTGGTGGTGCTGCGGGAGGGCGTGGTGCAGCAGGTGGGTACCCCGGAGGAGCTGTACCGCTCGCCGGTGAACCCTTACGTGGCAAGCTTCATGGGGTACCGCAACCTGCTGCCCATGACCGTCACCGGGCGCAACGGCGACGAGGCGACGGTGCACGGGTTCGGCATCGAGCTGACCGGCGTGGCACGCGGTCGGTTCGGCACCGGCCCGGCCACCGTCGCGGTACGGCCGGAGGACTTCGTCGTCGGCGTCGAGCCGGCCAATCCCCAGAACCACATCCGGATCGCCGTGGAAGTGGTCGAGTACCACGGGCGGGAGCAGGCCATCCAGGCCCGGCTCCCCGAGGGCGAAGTGCTGCGCCTGCGCAGCTCGAACCGGGTTTCCCGGGGCGACACGGTTTCCGCGTGGGTACGGCACGACCACGTGCTCGTCTTCGGCGAGCAACTGGACGGCCCCCCGGTCGAGGTGGCGGCGGGCCCCTCGGCCGGGGTGGCAGCCAACGATTCCGCACCGTCCACGGCCGGTGCACCGTCATGACTGTCGCGCCACCGGCACCGGCTCCAGCGCGCCGGCACCGCCCGCCGGATCCGCGGGCACACCTGTCGCACCGGCTGGCCGAGCGCGGCATCGACCGTACCCTGTGGCTGCTGCTGCCCGGCGTGGTGTTCCTCGTCGCGCTGTTCATCTACCCGCTGGCGTACGGCCTGGGCCTGTCGTTCCAGCCGTTGAAGAGCACCGACCCGCTGTACAACTACAAGCAGTTCTTCACCGACCATCTGCAGCGCGACACCATCGGTACCACGCTGCGGATCAGCCTGCCGGCGGCGCTGGTCAACGTCATCGCGTCGGTACCGATCGCATACCGCATGCGCGGCCGGATGCGCGGCAAGCGGTTCATCACCACGATGCTGGTCATCCCGATCACGCTGGGCACGGTGCTCACCGCCGACGGCATGCTGAAGTTCTTCGACCCGGCCGGCGGCTGGTTCAACAAGACGCTGTTCGCGTCGCACATCCGCACGCCGGACCAGCCGGTACTGCTCATCAACAACTACTGGGGCGTGGTCATCTCGCTGATCATCAGCGGGTTCCCGTTCGCGTTCCTGCTGATCCTGTCGTACCTGTCCGGGATCGACCCGAGCCTGGACGCTGCCGCGTCCACCCTCGGGGCCAGCCCGCGGCGGCGGTTCTGGCAGATCACCTTCCCGCTGCTGGCTCCCGGCCTCGCCATCACCTTCTGCCTGACCTTCGTGCTGGCGTTCTCGGTGTTCCCGTCGGCATACCTGGTCGGTAACCCGACCAGTACCACCCGGGTCATCTCGATCGCCGCGTACGAGGCACGCAGCGTGGAAACCAACGACTCCAAGGCATCCACGATCGCGCTCATCATGGCGGTCATCGAGCTGCTGGTGATTTCGGTGGTGTTGTTCGGCCGGGGCCGGCTCTACCGCGGCTCGACGGGAGGCAAGGGATGAGCGAGGAACTGGCTGCGGTAGAAGAGACCGCGCGGCGGCGCGGCAGCCGGCCGATCGTGTGGCTGGCCTGGTTCCTGCTGGCGTTCTTCTTCGTCAACCTCGCCGGGATCGTCTTCTCGGCGGTGGTGGACTCGTTCGGCGACAACTGGTTCGGCAACTGGCTGCCGCAGGTGTGGACCACGCACTACTGGTCGGATGCGTGGCACGCGTACGACCTGGGTCAGGTCCTGCAGGTCACGCTGATCGTGTCGGTCGCCGTCGTGATCGTCTCGGTGCTGGTGGGGGTACCGGCGTCCTACGCGCTGGCCCGCCGGAACTTCCCCTTCAAGCACGCCATCATGCTGGTGTTCCTGCTGCCGGTCATGGTGCCGCCGATCGCATACGGCATCCCGCTGGCGACCGCGATGTACAAGTTCAACACCATCACCCACGTGCAGATCGCCAACTCCATGTTCGGCGTGATCCTGGCCAACCTGGTACCGGCGATCCCGTTCGTGGTGCTGACGATGACCCCGTTCATCGAGCAGATCGACCCGAAGGTCGAGTCGGCGGCGCGCATGTGCGGGGCGAGCACCCGGAAGATCTTCACCCGGATCCTGTTGCCGTTGCTGGTACCCGGGGTGCTCGCCGCCTCGATCCTGGTACTGGTCCGCACGGTCGGCATGTTCGAGCTGACCTACCTGACCGCCGGGACGGACAGCGAGACGTTGGTGGTCAAGCTGTTCGACTCGATCTCCGGCGCGGGTATCCGGGCACCGCAGCAGTCCGACGCGATGGCGGTGCTGTACATGGGGATGATGCTGGTGCTGTTGGTGATCGCGCTGCGCTTCGTCAACCCGACCCAGCTGGTGACCCGGGTCGCGGAGGAGCGCGACGCGTGACTGAGCTGCGCAGCCAACGGTGGTACGGCGGGGAGGGCGTGCGTGGCTTCAGCCACCGCGCCCGTACCCGGCAGATGGGCATCGCTGCCGAGGAGCACCTCGGGAAGCCGGTCATCGGCGTGGTGAACACCTGGAGCGAGATCAACCCGTGCCATCTGCATCTGCGCGACCGCGCGGAGGCCGTCAAGCGGGGCGTCTGGCAGGCCGGCGGGTACCCGGTCGAACTGCCGGCCAGTGCCATCGCCGGCGAGACCTACACCAAGCCCACCGCCATGCTGTACCGCAACCTGCTGGCGATGGAGGTCGAGGAGCTCATCCGCTCGTACCCCGTCGACGGTGTGGTGCTGCTCGGCGGCTGTGACAAGACGACCCCCGCGCTGCTGATGGGTGCGATCAGTGCGGGGCTGCCGGCCATCTTCGTACCCGCCGGCCCGATGCTGCGCGGCAACTGGCGCGGCGAGGTGCTCGGCAGCGGCAGCGACATGTGGCGGTACTGGGACGACCGGCGGGCCGGGCTCGTCGACGACAAGCAGTGGGCCGAACTCGAAGAGGGCATCGCCCGCTCCTACGGCCATTGCATGACGATGGGTACCGCGTCCACGATGACGGCCTGCGTCGAGGTGCTCGGCATGACGCTGCCGGGCGCGTCGTCGATACCGGCCGCCGATTCAGGGCACCCGCGGATGGCGGCGCGTTCGGGAATCGCCGCGGTCGAGATGGTCCGCGCCGACCGGCGCCCGGCGCAGCTCCTCACCAGCGAGGCGTACGAGGACGCGGTCACCACGGCGGTGGCGCTGTGCGGTTCCACCAACGCGGTCATCCATCTCATCGCGATGGCGCGCCGCAGCGGGGTACCGCTGAGTCTCGACGACTTCGACGAGGTGGCCCGCAACACTCCGGTACTGGCGAACGTCGCGCCGATGGGCGCCTACCTGATGGAGGACTTCTACTACGCGGGCGGGCTGCGCGCGCTGCTCGTCCAGCTCGCCGACCGGCTGCACCTGGACCGGCCGACGGTGGGCGGACAGACGTTGCGGCAGGCGATCGAGGGCGCGCAGACGTTCCACGACGACGTGATCCGGCCGCGGGACAAGCCGGTCGCCGCCGAGGGCGGGCTCGCGGTGCTGCGGGGCAACCTCGCGCCACGTGGTGCGGTCATCAAGCCGTTGGCCGCCGATCCCAAGCTGCTCAAGCATTCCGGGCCCGCGGTCGTCTTCGACGGGTACCCGGACCTGCTGGCCCGCATCGACGATCCGGCATTGGACGTCGACGCGAACAGCGTGCTGGTACTGCGCGGTGCCGGCCCGCTCGGCGGACCGGGCATGCCCGAGCACGGCATGCTGCCGATCCCGAAGAAGCTGCTGGAAACCGGAGTCCGCGACATGGTGCGGATCTCGGATGCGCGGATGTCGGGTACCAGTTACGGCGCCTGCGTGCTGCACGTCGCGCCGGAGTCACATGCGGGTGGGCCGCTGGCGTTGGTCCGCGACGGAGACGTCATCTCGTTGGACGTCGGGGAGCGCCGGCTCGAAGTGCTGGTACCCCCGGCGGAGCTGGCCCGGCGGCGCGCGGCCTGGAGCCCGCCGCCCCAGCGCTACCCGCGCGGATACGGTGCGCTGCATGCCGCCCACATCACGCAGGCCGACGAGGGATGTGACTTCGACTTCCTCGCCGCACCGGGACAGACGCCGGAGCCGGACGCCCGCTAGTGCCGACTCAGCAGGCCGGTTCCAGCGTCCAGGAGTCACCACCGGAGGTCGGATGCCTTGCGGCGTCAGGGAAGCGCCGCCGGATCAGGACGGGCAGATTGACCGGATAGCTCGGATGTCTGCCGTGACCTGGGAGTGATGAAAACGTTTCCCTTCACGCTGAAGCGTGGGCTGTAGCACCACCGATAGACCGATACCATGGTCCGAACAGCGTATTTCCGCGGAGGGTGGCGACAGGTGGTCGGTAGTGCACACGGTGGAGAGTCCAACCGCCTACTGATCACCGGCGCCGCCGGCAACATGGGAAGGTTGCTGCGGCCGCTGCTCCGCCACGACGACCGCATACTGCGGCTCGGCGACATCGTCGAGATCGACGATGCGCAGCCCGGCGACGAGGTCGTCAACGTCGACGTGCGTGACCCCGAGGCGGTCGCGAAAGCTTGCCAGGACGTCGATGCGGTGCTGCATCTGGGCGGCCTCAGCACCGAGGCGTCCTTTGATGACGTCCTTCAAGTCAACGTTGTCGGCACCCACAACGTGCTGCGCGCGGTCGTCGACGCCGGGGTACCGAAGGTGATCCTGGCCTCCAGCAACCATGCGGCCGGGTTCTACCGCCGCGGCGACGTACCGGAAGGCTCCGACGGCCTTCCCGATGAGCTGCCCGCCCGCCCGGACACCTTCTACGGCTGGAGCAAGGCGTCGATCGAGGCGCTCGGCGCGCTGTACCACCACCGGTTCGGCGTCGACATCACGGTGCTGCGCATCGGCACCTGTTTCGCCGAGCCGGCCGACACCCGGGCGCTGGCGACCTGGCTCGC
>Ga0066710_100003846_pt1 | contig 12999 bp, 10 predicted proteins | sample GraSoiAngelo_159_FD_79666 | JGI IMG/M metagenome (GOLD analysis project Ga0066710, IMG submission 79666) | Grasslands soil microbial communities from the Angelo Coastal Reserve, California, USA - 14_1009_16_40cm | ecosystem: Environmental > Terrestrial > Soil > Grasslands | place: USA...
GAATATGACGTAGTCCCAGGATGGGCAAATGAGGGTTACTTACAACAACGCATGGCTACTAATCGCTCTTCTTCTCGCAAGCTCACCCGGCATCTTTATTAATAGTGCTTCGCTATATCAGACAAGCAACATTTACGATTTCGTCGGCAAATCGATAGCGCTACAGAACCCCACATCCAAATCCTCAGGTACAGCAGGAGAAAATCAGACACTTACTCCAATCTTCGACCCGTATAAAGCGCAGGTATCAGCACAGCAATGAAAGTTGGTCTGGACAACTTACACGCATACACCGGATCGCCCTCTCTACTGCCGAATCGTATCGATACGGATACCTCCCGGCAGCAGGAGGGAACAGCCGGCGGCGGAAAATCCCAATTCATCAATTCTTTCCTTAATGCCGGCCCTTGGATTCTGATACTTTGCCCGATTCTTGTCTTGACGGCGCTCCCGGTTGACGTCCGTGCGCAGGGCGCCTTCGCCATAGCGTCACTTATTGTTCTGACGGCCCTTCGTTTCCGGCCAGAGAGCCGTTTCTCACGCACGTTTTCACTGGTCATCATTTTGCTGATCGGCTTGCGTTATTTCTTCTGGCGCACTTTCGCGACATTGGGCTATCAGGATTTTTGGAGCTTTTTAGGGGTCCTGTTGCTCTACAGCGCTGAGCTCTATGGCTTCGGGATTTTTCTGTTTGGTTTGATTGTCAATGTGTCGCCGGTAAGCCGCAAGAGTCCACCGGTCGCGTGGGATGATAGCAGGCTGCCTCACGTCGATGTGCTGGTCCCAAGCTACAACGAAGACCCCGAGATGCTGGCTGTCACGCTGACCGCGGCGAGTCAAATCCGCTATCCGCGGGAAAAACTGTCGGTCTACCTGCTCGACGACGGAGGAACGGTCCAGAAACGCAACGATACGGACGCGACAAAGGCAGCTGCTGCCATGGCGCGGCACATCGAACTGCAGCAGCTTTGCTTCAGGCTCGGTATCACATATATCACTCGTGAGCGTAACCTTCACGCTAAGGCCGGCAACATCAACGATGCCTTGCCCAAGATTCACGGCGATCTGATTCTGATCCTGGATGCCGACCATATACCAACCGCCGATTTTCTTGAAAGGACCGTCGGTTTCTTCCAGAGGGATCCGCAACTTTTCCTTGTTCAGACTCCGCACTTCTTTGTGAATGCCGATCCGATTGAAAAGAACCTCAACACCTTCGAGGATATGCCGGGCGAAGGCGAAATGTTCTACCGCGTTATTCAGAAGGGGCAGGATTTCTGGAACGCTGCATTCTTCTGCGGCTCCGCCGGAGTGTTGCGGCGCCGCTTTCTGGACGCGATCGGCGGCTTCAGTTATCAATCAATCACCGAAGATGCAGAAACCGCGATGGTCCTTCACTCGCGTGGTTACCGGAGCGCGTATCTCGGCCATCCGATGGTGGCTGGCCTTTCGCCCGAGACGTTTTCCGCTTTCGTTACTCAGAGAACGCGTTGGGCGCAGGGAATGGTGCAAATTTTCATGCTTCGCAATCCGATGCTGCTTCCTGGATTAAGCATGTGGCAGCGGATAAGCTATTTGAGCAACTGCCTGTTCTGGTTTTTCCCTTTTGCCAGGGTGATCTTTCTGATTGCCCCAACGGCCTATCTGTTCTTCGGCTTGAAGATCTACCGGGCCAATGCGGCGGAAGTTCTGGCTTATAGTTTGCCCCATTTCATCGCCTCGATGGGCGCAACGGAGGTCATCTTTGGCAGAGTGCGCTGGCCTTTTGTCTCCTTTATCTACGAAGTGATGCAGTCCATCTTTTCCTTGAACGTTGTATTGCAGACGATTCGGAACCCCAAAATGCCAAAATTTAAAGTAACTCCCAAGGGCGAGCGGTCCGACCATGACTACGTCTCGCCCCTTGCGTGGCCGTTCTATGTTGTTTTTTTCATTCTGACTTTAGCGATGGCGGCAGGATTCTACCGCATCTTTTTCGGCCATCCACAGGAGGCATACGTCGCCGTCACGGTCACGCTTTGGAATCTTTTGAACTATTTGTTGATCCTCGCAGCAATGGGAGCCTTATATGAGCGGCGGCAACGGCGTAAAACGCCGCGGATGCCCGCCAATCTTGAGGGAAGCTTGATGCTGGAGGATGGAACCGTCATCGCCGGCCGGGTAGTGAACCTCTCACTAGGCGGAGCTTGTTTCACGCCTTTCCATTGGCCTCCAACAATTCCGCTCAATACTAACATGAGTCTTTCAATTGAAAACCGCTCCTTGAGGTCCGTGAGCCGCTTCAAAGTGACGCTTTGTAACAAGGCGGATGGGTTGCTTTCCTTCGCCTTCGATATCCAGGACGAAAGGTCCTTTGCCGCAGCGGTTTCCCTTGTCTACGGTGATAGCGAGCGGTGGAAGGAGTTTTGGGATTTGCGTCTCAAACCCGCGGGTATGTTACGGTCGCTTGTCATTCTGGAGTGGCGCGGTCTGCTGAGTCTCGGACGCTATCTGCGCCAAACAGCAGTGAACGGAATGAGGCTCCTGTCAACTTCTCTTGCTGCTCGCGTCGCGCGTTGGAGTCTACGATTAGGATGTGCGCCAAGCAAGGCCACGGCGAGCCGGATCCTCCTGGCCCTCGCGCCGATCCTGACAGTACTCTTTTGCGTCTCCGGAGCATTCGCAGCTGTACGTCCGCCAGCGGCTACTGTCGCCGACGCTGTTAGGCCTCTGGCTACAGAACAAAAGTTCCAGCTTCAGAATTTCATGACACAGCCGGCGCCGATCACGCTGCATGGTGCCTACGACCGGTACGAGGTTTCCATACCGCTGGCGTCACGGTTGCAGGTCGCGGCCGCGAAACTTCATTTGGAATTGACCAATTCTACGGCGCTTGTGGCCGGCCGTTCTCAACTGAGGATTCTTATAAATGGCGCAGTGGTCGCACAGCTCTCGCTGAGTTCGAGACAGCCGGTGGTATCTGCTGACATTTCCATTCCTCCCGCCCTGCTTAAATATGGCTACAACACACTGGCTTTCGATGCAGCTCAGCACTACACGGACGGATGCGAAGACCCCCGAGCGCCTGAACTCTGGACACAGATCAATGCCGCACAATCAACGCTGGAAATCTCGGGTCGACTGCTGCCGATCAAGCCGAAGCTATCGGATCTGGGTGAACTGCTTGGACCGGCCATCGGCAATACAAGGCACTTCTTGATCCTCATGCCTTCGCTGCCAGTCGATAACGACGAGCTAGGCTGGGGAACCCTGTTGGCCGAGGCCATCGGTCTCCATCTCCACTACGTGCCTGCACAATTCGATGCGATGGTCGCAAAGCCAGCGAATGACATGAAAGCCACCTCTGCTACCCCGGAACTAGACGAGAGCACGATCGCCGGACACGACGCCATTCTCGTGGGTACCCGCGACCATCTCCGTGCGCTTCTGCCGCCGGCAGTTCTCAGCGAAATAACGGAAAGCTTTCTCGCCGTTTACCAGCTGAATACCGATCCTACGCATTTTCTGCTGGTCGTTTCGGGTGAGACAGCTGATCAAGTCAGCCGTGCTGCCGGGTCGCTGGCTATCATGAACGCTCCGGTCCTTGGAGCGTCGATCGCGCGGGTCAATCGAACCTTCATAGGGCAGGATGCTTTTTTCCACCGGAGCAACTATTTGCGCCCGGATCACCAATACCAATTCTCCGACCTTGGTTTCCGTACGAAGACGGCATCCGGAAGCACGCCTACGCGCCAGAGCCTCGATTTCACGCTACCATCCGATCTGTATGCAACTGAGCTGGCGAATGTCACCCTCGCGTTCAACTTCGCTTATGGCGCGAACCTGAGATCCGATTCCGTCGTCAACATTTATCTCAACGGCGAGTTCAATCAGGCGATTCGATTGGATAATCCGAACGGTGCAGTGCTCCGCGACTACAAGCTATATATACCGTTGCGTGATTTTCGAAACGGGCCGAACAATCTAACTTTCGAGAGTGCTCTATTAGCCGTAAACACCTCCGGGCGTGACAACTGCCAGCCTTCAGAGGCGAACAACCTCTTGTTCACATTGTCCGACACCTCACGGTTGATTCTGCCTTCGGCTCAGAACTATGCCGCGCAGCCTAATCTAGATCTCTTTGCCCGCGCTGGATTCCCCTACACCAACGAGAGCCTGGGCTTGAATACGGCGGTGCGCGTTGCCGGGGGCGACGCTGAAACCATCAGTGCTGCCTACACGCTTATGGCGAAACTCGCTCAGATCGCCGACCGTGCTTTTCCAGCCGCTGATGTCGCTTTTGCCGGGTCGGAGGCTAAGCGCCACGTGATCTTGATTGGTGCGGTTTCGAATATCGGCTCGGACCTCCTAAAGAATGCCCCGCTCGATTTCAGTCACCGGTTATCGCTCCCCTATCCGACGCAGAGCACGGCCTCGGACGACGGGCCGGCTGCCCAGACGTTTCTGAGTAGGCTCGAAAGTCTCTATCGGCGCGATCAAGGTCCGCCAGACAATGAGCGACCGGCAAACTGGGTGGTCGGACAGGCCCGCTTTGGAGATGCCGGGGTTGTGCAGGCGTTTGAGTCCCCATGGGCTTCCAAACGGACAATGACGGTGTTTACCGCTTCCGCTCCGGAAGTGCTCCTACACAGGGTTCGTGAACTTGTGGATCCAGCCGAATGGACCCAGCTTGCCGGAGACGTCAGTATGTTATCCGAAGGACAAAACACCATCTTTACCGAACGTGCCGGGCGGATCTTCCATATCGGTCATTTGAGCCAGATCAATCTGGCGCGTTACTACCTGTCGGCTTATCCATACTTCTGGATCGGTAGCCTCCTGTGTCTGGGGCTGGCATTGACGATTACCGTGCGCATTTGGTCGGTACGCAGGCGCCAGCGCCTGTTTCCGAGAGGCTCGGATGCCGAAGTTTAACGCGGCTCTTATAGCCTGTCTCATGATGACCTTCTCTGTTGACCCGTTGTTGGCCGCCCACGATGTCCGTCAGTGGCAGATCTTCAAATCACGCTTTGTTTCACCGGAAGGACGTGTCGTCGACAAGCAGAATGGCGATATCAGCCATTCAGAGGGACAGGGCTTCGGACTTTTATTCGCTGCGTTGTTCCAAGATCGGGAGGCGTTTCAACGCATTTGGCAATGGACTCAGAAGAACCTCCAGATCCGCAAAGACGCTTTGCTGGCATGGAAGTGGGTACCACGAGCCGCCGAACATGTTCCGGATCGCAATAATGCAGCCGACGGCGATATCTTCACTGCCTGGGCTCTCGCTCTTGCTGGCGAGACCTTTCACAACCCCGCCTGGAATGCGGATGCCAGCCGAATTGCCCGCGACATAAGACGTGAACTGGTGAGCAGAAACGGTGCACGCACCATTCTTCTACCTGGATCGGACGGCTTCACCAGCGATAAAGGGACACTGATCAACTTCTCGTATTGGGTTTTCCAGGCGTTTCGTGCCTTGAATTCCCTGGACCCTTCCAGTGACTGGGCGGACCTTGAAAAGAGTGGTCTCGCACTGATTGATGAAGCTCAATTCGGAAGATGGAAATTACCGCCCGACTGGGTCACTATTACGCCCCAGGGAAAACTCCTCCTTCCGACGGATCGGCCACAGCGATTCAGCTATGATGCTGTGCGCATTCCGCTTCATCTTGTTTGGGCAGGTCTCGGTACTCCGTCTCGGCTTCGACGTTTTCTAGCATTTTGGAACGAGTTTGACAAGGTCCCTTTCGTGGGCGCGTGGACCAACCTGAGTGACGATTCGATCGCAGCGTACGGCCCGCCAAAGGGATTCAGGGCTATCCGTGGTCTGGTGACAACTTCGGTGGCCAAAGTGCCTTACACTGCACTGGAGTTCGCATCCCAAGACGACTACTATTCATCGGCCCTTGTGATGCTCGCCAATCTTGCCGCAGACGGACTTCCGAAACGATGAAGCGGCTGGCGATAAATAGGCTGGCGACTTTCGGCACCCTGCTCACGCTTATCCCTGTCTCTGTGGCACAAAGCACTGCGCCAACCACACAGCAATCCAACGTGTCAGGGGTTAAAAGAACCGCCGACCAGACCGTCATTGAGAGACGTTCTACCCAGGGAAACGCTTCGGACGAAACGCGGCACGTCGCGAAGCCGCAGCAAACCGTTACCTTTCCGGGTCTCCCGGAAACACCCGCAACAGACACTGCGGCAGAAGCAAAAAACCCTGCAGTGGATACCCGGCCACTCTGGAATCTTTTCAATGCGCGACGGTACGATGAGTTGGCACAGCGTATTGAAGTATTGAAGAAATACTATCCAGCCTGGCAGGCTCCAACAGAGCTCCTTGCCTTCGTGACAATCCGTAAAGCCGTACAAACCAGGAATCCTGAGGAGATACTTGCTGCATACCGGAAATGGCCGCCGTTCTTTTCCTGCAAGCGGATCGGAAACCTGTGGGCGTTGGCCGATGCCGAGGCAAGAATGGGTAATGCCGATGAACGTTTTGCGATATACCGGCGAATTCTTTCGTCGTGCTCGAACGAGGATGACCGCCTTGCAACGCTTTCGCGCGCCGTTGAGGAGGGTCTGCCGGACCAGGTCGAGAGCCTTGTATCGGCAGAGGCCTCGAGGATTTCCAGATCCAAGCCATCAAAAGTCCATCAAGACCTCCATTACCGTTTTTACACCAAATGGCTTTATGACTCTCTGAGCGGAGAAGTGTGGGAGACCGCCAACCATGCCGCCGATGCAATAGGCCAGGAGGCGCTTGCCCGGAAAGACGCCGGTGCCGTAGCCACCATCGGCTGGCTGAGCTTCAAACAAAACAATGCTGGCGCAGCCATCCCGTGGTTCCGGGCAAGTCTCGGCTGGAGTCCAAAAGCGGATACGGCTTTGGGCCTAGCGCTTTCACTGCGCGGGACGGGAGATACTGATTCGGCGTATAGAATTGCAGGCCGATTCCAAGAGGACGCCCAGCTCATTTCTCTTCGCCGCGACATTCTGGATGAGCGCATACGCTCCGCCTACGATGCGGGCAGGTTTGGGGACGTAATAAATCTGGTAGAGGAAGACGCCCGGCTTGGTCCCCTGCGCCCCAGCGTGTTGTCGCTTCATGCATGGGCTTCCTACCAGAAAGGTGATGAAAAGGCTGCAGCGTCGATTTTCGAGGGGTTATACCGAGAAACTCGCGACGCTTCCTCCGCGGTGGGCTTAATCTTTGCTCTAATGCGCCTGCAGCGGTATAGGTACGTTCTGGACCTTTCAACGACCCTTCCTGGCGCCTTGACGGCTATCCTGCAGCCTGAGCAAAACGCCAGTCTCGATGTACAGGAAAAACCTATCGTAGCTTTGGCATCAGTGACAGACCCGCGCGATATGCGTTACGTCTTCTTTTCATCATGGCTCTACGATGCAATGCAGGCACAGGATTTCAAAATGGCCGATTGGGTGATGCGCCAGATCCAGGAGGATATTCCCAAAAAACATTCAGCCTCGCTCGACGCAGAGATCGGATGGGTGGAATTCGACATTGATAATTATGGCGACGCTACCTCCTGGTTCATGACCGCCGTCGCTGACGCGCCGGCGAACTGGCCGGGAGCCGAAGACGCCTCATATGGGCTGGCATTGGCACAAATGAAGGCTGGCGACACGAATGGGGCCGCCGCGACGGCACGGGCCTGGGTTGAACGGTCTGCCCGCCTCCGCCGGTTGTACGGAGACGTACTGACGGGGCAGGCGCAAAGAGCTTACGATTCCGGCGACTATAAGCGCAGCCTGGAGGTTGTCCGTCTGGCGGGCCAATCGCTAGGTCCGGAACGTGATCTCCAGATGCTCGAAAGCTGGAACTACTATCAACTCGGCGAGTTGCGCCAGGCCGAATCCGGCTTTGAAGCTCTTTATCGTGCTCAACCAGACGAACAGAGTGCCTCCGGCCTTGCATACGCCTTGCAAAGATTGGGAGACTTACCCAGGTTGCAGCAGATCGCGCAATCCAACCCCGGGACGCTAAAGCTACTTGCCGATAAAATCGTCGGCGAAGATTACTACAACCGGGGTTACTTCCTGCGTGCTCTCCGCGTAGCGCCGAAGCAGTTTCCGGATTTGAATGGAATAACTTCTCCAGTTTTAGTATCGGGTTTCACAACGTGGTCTACAAGCGGCAGTTTGGGCACAAGCAGGCTTACGGGCATCTCCGAGACCAACCAGGCCCAGGTGATCCTCGGACCTCAACGCTTCACATTCGGCGTCGATGTGCTGCGGCTCGATGCGGGTGGCGCGGCCATGCTCTTTCATGGCCTTCAACCTGCGATTGGTTGGTCCAAGGAAGCCGATGTTTCACCGTTCCTCCGGCTCGGTCTCACCCCTCTAAACGGCGAGGTCTCTCCGACGGTTACGGGTGAAATTGGGACCACCGTCGCGTATCGGCGAAGCAAGTTGACCACGAGTCTGTATCGGCAGCCGGTCACGCAATCTTTGCTCTCATTCACCGGCATTCGCGATTCCACAACGGGCGTGAGCTTTGGACGAGTGGTGGAAACCGGAGCTAAGATCGATCTCTATCGTCAGCTCAGCCCGCATTGGGAAGCGGACCTCGGAAGCGCGATCGGCGAGCGCACGGGGCAGCATGTTGCCAATAACGAGCATTTCTCCGGATCCGTGGCTTTGAACTATTCCATCAACGCAAGCCAGTTCAAATACCTCACGATTGGGCCCGCCTATCAATATGAAACCTTCGAGCGAAACTTAAGCAGCTTCACGATCGGCAACGGCGGGTACTATAGCCCGAAATGGTTTCACAAGGCCGGGATGGCGATGAATTTCCATACACCCGAATCCCGCCGGTCGATCCTGAAGGGCACAGCGTTCTTCGGTCTTCAGACGGCAAGGGAAAACATCGCGTCGGCGACGGGCACAAACGGTCAGATCGCATTACAAGCAGCTAATTTAGTGAGCTCACACTGGACGCTGCAAGGTAACCTGTCGTATGTAAACAGTCCGCAGTTTCATTCTGTTGCGATCGCCTTCCAACTTAGCTTCAACCTTCAGCCGAAAAGAAAGCTCTTCAGCGCCGATCTCTGGGCTCCCACGACTTCAATGTCTACTACGTCCGTTCGCTGAAATTTGCTAAGCACGCTGGCAGCCACCAAAGCGTGACAAGTGCTACATTGATATCTGGGTTTATCTTCCCATCGGCGGGTGATCCGCTTCGCGCCCAACTGCGTCTTCGGGACACCTTGGGCTTAACTGTGCATAAGAAGCGCCGAAGTTACCCGACAATGCCCACATTCAAAACAGTCACCTTGGGCTGGCGACTTGTCCATTCTGAATAAAGATGGCAACGCCACCACTGAAGTGCAGCGTCTCGCCCGTGCTAGTGACGATGGAAACCGTGGGCGAACCGAACTGCCTCACGACTTGCTCACGGGGTGTCCCAATCGGGGGCAGGCCACAAAAACCGTCTGTCGGGGAACGAGAATCTGGCCCGGAACGAAGCCTGGAAAGAAGCCAGAAAAGACAGTCCGTCCACGGACGATGACCTGCCCCGGAGCTACAATCTGGCCCGGAAAGAAGACCTGTCCGGGCACGATAACCTGGGGGACTCGCTTTATTCGTCGGCGAGGCGAACTGTGTCGCCGGCAATCGACACCGACACGGGAGGGTCATCCGCGTCCACTCCATTCACGAGCGCAAGCCGCTTATGGCCGACTCGTCGGATTCCTTTATCGCATTGCCAGGCGGATTCTATACGCTGGAGGAGTTTTGCGAAGTGGTAACGTGGACGCAATTTGGCGTCCATGCCAAACCGTGCGGCATTCTCATTCGAATTGTTTCCTGAATTCTTCAAATTGCCGCTTGAGATCTTCGACTTCTTTTTCGAGTTGACCGAGCCGATCCAGCTCAGGTTCGAGTTCGGTGAATTTGACTTCACCTGAAAGCAGGTGGGCGTAGCGGACTTCTTTCTGGCCGACCTGCCGGGCCAGCCGGACGACGAGTGGAGGCTCGCTCGAGATCAGGGAATTCAGAGTTGTTTCCACCTGTTCTAGACTTCCAAAGTCGTAGAGGCGCACGCTTCTGGTGCGAATTTCGCCGATGGTCTGCAGGCCGCGAAGCATCAGGACGCACATTACCGCGATAGCCGGCCTGCCGAGATTCATCGTTTCATACAGCACGTGCCGATACTTGCTGACGCGTGATTCGGCTCGATCGACCAGGTGAACCAGCTTCCTTTCGCGCAATGCATCGGCTGCGCGAGCCACGGTGTCTTCATCGAAGTGTGTCACCGGATTGCGATTGGATGACTGGTTACAGGCCGCCACCAAAGCGTTCAGGGAAAGTGGATAGTAATCGGGTGTCGTGATTTCTTTTTCAACCAACGACCCGAGGACTCGGATTTCAACATCGCTCAGCGTCTGATTCACAACGGAACTCCTCACAAAAATTGTACAAAGGTCGATGCTATTCTGACGCGTTCCGTTGCTTATTGCGATTGCCCCTTGATCGTCCAAACCCATCAAGCCAGACAGTGATTGCAGAAATTGGATATTCTCTCAATCTTTGCCCGCCAACTTTGACCATTGCCCATTGTAGTAATACCAAACCACAGACGCTTTCCCGACGAACATGTCGTCAATGCCTTGGTGGTCGATGCGCGGAAGCCTGGGTCCACCATAAGTGTCATGGTGGCGCCGGATGAAGTCTTTGGCTACGGTCCTTATGCCTCTTGAAGACGAGAATCCATCCTTCTTGAAGCCCTGAATATAGATGCGGTCTTCCATTGGGGCAATGGCGGCGGGATTCTTCTCGGAACCCTTCCAAAAAACGAGAATAGTTGAGACGCCATTCACCGAGCAGAGCGCGGCCCAATCTGTCTGTCCAGGCTTCGCAAATGCACCTTTGATGACGTTGCTGGATTTTTTCGTGGGTGCCTCTTGCGGGATTGTGCACCCCCTCCGTTCCAGTTCCTTCACTAGATTGGCAGGAAGACCAGGGATCGCTGCGGGGGAAAGCTGCACGATTCGCGCCTGGGGTGTTTGGGCAAACAACACAGCGGCAAATGTAGCGAAGGCAGCGGCAAACGTGATCAGCCTTAATTTGTTCGTATTTTGGGCATTTTTTCGCACGACGCTTTTATAGCATGGTGTCGGACAAAGCAATGCCTTATCCCCTGCGCGTACCCCACCCGTTCTCGATCTAATGCAGTCCGCCCAAGGATTAAAGCCCTTGCCGCTTCTGCCGATAACAATAGGTGTTGGGTCGCGGTGCATGGTGATGCGCGGGAGTGTACCGGCCATGCGGAAGGAAGCAACGTAGTGACGAACCAGACAGTGGATGTGATCGAGACTGAAGAGGGAACCGTGGCGGAACTCGTGACGCGGGCGGGCGAGCAATGGCGCCTGCGTCTGGGGACGACGGAGACGGTACCGGTGACCGCAGAGTATCTGCTCGAATTGATGCTGCAACTCCGGGAACTGCGGAGCCGGGGAATCTTGTAAGCAATCGAGGCTATGTCCCACGATGGCCGCGTGAATGCGGAGACGAAACTTCGCTTGTGAGCTACCACCCCGTCCGCGCCGTTTTCGGAACGGATCCATTTGTTAGTGGCGCGGCTTCTCTTGAGGCTTCGCCCTATCGGGCTGGCGCTTCGCGCCCTCCTTTGCAAGGAGGAGAATGCGCCTGCCCCGTATCGATGGCAAAAAATTACGTGGGACACCACGCTAGTCCGTCCGGCAGCTTCTTCAAGTCTGCCGCGATCTGTTCGCGAAGTTTTTCAATCCGCCCAAATGTGACCGTTCAAGTTTTTGAATCCGAACCGCAATGCCGCTTAACTCGGAAGCAAGCAATGAGAGCCGCCTCCACGAACGGGTCAGGTTGCGGCCGGCTTGTTAACTGCGCCACGTTGGGTGTCTCTGCCGAGCCGGGCACAGTAGCTGAGTTCATTGAACTAGTCCTGCACCGCTCGCCCGGAACTTCAGCTCGGGACGGTAGATTAAAAGATCAAGGGGGACTCTGTAATTCACCACGACACTAAAGACCCCATTTCGTGTGGTGATGTTGATGTCGGCTTCTTTAACGGGAAGCGAATAGTCCCTGGCTCTGTTGAGCAGCGCCCACTTGAGCTGATCTTTCTGTCGAGTCCGCTGCGCCTCCAGCGTGACAAAGTGGTTGAATTCTGAGGTGTGGTAGTAGACGACAAAGTAGCGAATCAGGGCCAGCAATCCTGCCAGCGCAAACATCAGCTTCAATGCACGCACTTTGGCCTCCTTGCCGGCGTTCCTGAAGTCGCCGTCGCAGAAAGTCCCGGATTCTGCGCTATTCCACTTATCGGCGGGACACGGTTAAATCTTTAGATTGTGATTAACTTGAGTTAGTTTCAGCAGACGTCAGGCAGGCTCGCGGCCGATCCGCTGAAAAGCGTATCGCGCAATCCTGCGCAACGCGATCTCCAGGATTCCGCGCCGTTGGTAGCGAATACCGTGAGAAAGTTCTTGCAGTTGTTCCGCAGTCAGCGTCCAGCCTGAGGCACCGCAGTTCTCAGCGACGTGTTCGATTGTGCTCGCCTTTGGAATCGTCACTACGCCCTTTTTAGCCAGACACCAATTCAGGGCCACTTGAGCCCGGGTCTTTCCGCATTGGTTAGCAATCCGCTCGAGCAGACCGGTGGGGTCCATGCGAGAAATTTGATCCAGTCCATGACCCAGTGGTGTGAACGCAATTACGGCAATGTGGTTTTGCTGGCAATAATCCAACAGCCTGCCTTCAATGGTGCGGTCAATCAAACTGTAACGCACCTGATTTGAGAATATTCTATGACGGGAAAGAGCAGCCTGTGCGCGACGCAGTTCTCCTACCAGGAAATTGCTGACCCCAATCAGCCGGATCTTTCCCTCATCTGCCAGTTCTTCCATAGCACTCATTGTTTCTTCTAACGGGACAATCAAATTGGGCCAATGCAACTGATACAAGTCGATATAGTCCGTTTTCAGGCGCCTCAGGCTCGCCTCCGCAGCCGTCTTTACA
>Ga0066710_100003847_pt1 | contig 12999 bp, 12 predicted proteins | sample GraSoiAngelo_159_FD_79666 | JGI IMG/M metagenome (GOLD analysis project Ga0066710, IMG submission 79666) | Grasslands soil microbial communities from the Angelo Coastal Reserve, California, USA - 14_1009_16_40cm | ecosystem: Environmental > Terrestrial > Soil > Grasslands | place: USA...
CGAGCGCGTCTGCAGCCTGGTGACTGCCTCGACGGCCCCGCCATCGTCGAGGAGTTCGGCTCGACCACCGTCGTCTTCCCCAGCCAGCAGGCTCGCGTCGACGAGTACGCGAACCTGCTGTTGACGAGGACGGCGTGAGCCTCGCGAGTGTCGATCCGATCGTGGTCGAGATCGTGGAGGGCACGCTAGCCTCGGCGGAGGCGGAGGTCGAGGCGGCGATCGAGCGGACCGCGCGCTCGCCGATGATCCGTGAGGCGCGCGACTTTCGCGCTGGCATCCACGACCGGCACTGCCGCAAGCTGACCGGACGGTCGTACTCGGCCCTGGTACAGCCGATCGTGCGCGATTTCCCGATCGCGACCATCCAACCCGGCGACGTCTTCTTCCACAACGACGTCTACCAGTCCGAGGGCGGGATCGGGCACCTGCCGGACCTGTGCGTCACCGTGCCCGTCCACCACGACGGCGAGGTCGTCGCCTTCGTGCAGGCCTTCGGCCACCACGACGACATCGGCGGCTGCGTACCAGGCTCGATGCCCAGCCACGGCACGTCCTTCTTTCAGGAGGGCCTGATCGTCCCGCCTGTCCGACTGTATGCGGCAGGCGAGCCCAACGCCGATCTGCTGCGTGTGATGGTGCGCAACTCGCGCCTGCCCGACAGCCTGCGCGGCGACCTGGACGCCGAAGTGGCTGCCTGCCGCATGGGCGCAGAGCGGGTCGCCGAGCTGTTTCGCCGCTACGGACGCGAGACCGTCGAGAGCGCCTTCGAGGCGATCCTGACGCGCACCACGGCCGTGTTCGAGACCGAGCTGCTGAGCAAGATTCCCGAGGGGACGTACGTCTGGGAAGACTACGCCGAGCATGACGGCGTCGATCCGCCGCGTCTACACACGCAGCGCATGACGCTGACCAGGTCCGGCCCCGGATTGATCATCGATTTCTCGGGCACCAGCGCCCAGGCGCGCGGGCCAATCAATCATGCCGGTAACTACGCCGAGGGCGTGTTCCTCAAGAAGTGGCTTGCGCCCATTCTGCGCAACCTGGCGGAGTCACCCGAGCGCATGGCGGAGCTTGACGTGAACGAAGGCGTCGTGCCGCTCATCGAGCTGCGCTTTCCGCCGCCAGGCACGTTGTTGACGCCGGTTTTTCCGGCGCCAGTGAACGCCCGCACCTTCGTCATCCTGCGACTGCTCGGCATTCTGGCGGGCGTGCTGGCCAAGGCGACCGGCGGCAACATGCCCGCCGACCAGGAGACCATCCGCTACACCGGCTTTCACGGCCTCGATGCCGAGGGCCAGCCGTACCTCATGCGCGAGGTGCTCGGCGGCGGCTCGGGCGGACGACCCTGGGCCGACGGGTCCGACACCATCCACGTCGTGCCCGACTCCAAGAACCTGCCCGTCGAGTTCACCGAGACGCGCTTTCCGCTGCGCGTCGAGACGCTCGCGCTGGCGCCGGATTCGGGTGGGGCAGGAAAACGTCGCGGCGGGCTGGGCTATCGCAAGGAGATCCGCGTCCTTCGGGATGCCCAGTTTTTGTCGGTGGCAGACCGTTCCATCTTGAGCTGCTGGGGCCTCAAGGGTGGTCGGGCAGGCAGACCGTTTCGGGTCACGCTCGACCCGGGCGGGGCGAGCGAACGCCAGCTCGAGGGGCTTGTGGACGACGAGCCCATCCCAGCTTCGACGCTGGTTCGCATCGACACCACCGGCGGGGGTGGCTGGGGCGATCCGCTCGAGCGTGAACCCGAGCTCGTGGCGCTTGACGTGACGCAGGGCAAGGTGAGCGCGGCGTCGGCGCGCGATGACTACGGCGTGGTGCTGCTCTCGACTGCTTCCGAGTGCATCGTGGACATGGAAGCGACGGAACGCCTGCGTGACGAGCTTCGTGCGGAACGTGGCTCGCTGCCGTTCTTCGATCGCGGGCCCGGCTACCGCCAGCTGAGCGGGCGGGACTTCGCCGAAGTCGACCTGCTCTAGCCGCTTATCCGCCTGAGATCGGCGGCTTGTACATCACGTCGGGCGGCGCGGTGGGCACGGGCAGGGTCATGCTGTACAGCAGTGCGACGCCGGCGATCACGATTGACGCCGCAAGAACGATCAGCACGCTGGTCGCAAAGCCCTTCGTGAAATACGGCATGCGCAGCATGACCTGCGCGAAGGCAACGCCACCCAGCACACCACCGACTCCCAGGATGACAAAGCCCCCCACGGTGGGTGCCTGGGCCAACCCGAGCAGCATGATCGGGATGCTGACCACCAGCAGAAGTACCCACCACACGATGTCGCCGCCGAAGAAGCGCTCTTCATCGCGGACCTTCTCGACTTGAATCGGCGGGGCTTCTACGGCCATCGTGGTCTCACGTCACACAGTGTAGTCGCGGCTAGTGGCGGACGACGACGAGGCGATCCTGGCCGCTCTCGGCGGCCCAGACTTCACCCGCACGGCCATTGATCTGACGGATATCAGCGTGGTTCAGCGGCATGACGAAGGGGTGAAAGCTCTGCGTCCCAGGATCAAAGTGGACGAGCGCATTGGTCCCCCAATCGCTCAGCCACACCCCATCCTGCTCGTCCACGTAGACGGCGTACGCATGTGGGTCATTGCCCGGCAGCTTCCACTCGCTCCACTCGCCGGTGAACGGGTCGTAGCGCCCCACCTGGCCCGCGTTCCACTCGCTGACCCAGATGACGCCGCGCGAGTCAGTCCACACCCGCCGCGCACCCTGATTCGGAGTCGGCGGATCGACCGGCGTTGCCTGGCCGTTCTCCAGGTTGATCTCGGCGATGTGGCTGCCGGCCAGCGAGGCGTAGAACACTCGCGAGCCATCCGGCGTGGCGATGATGCCGTAGGCGCCAGGACCGCGCGGCGCATCGAAGACCTGCACGTCACCCGAGGTCGGATCGACGCGACCATAGACGCCGCTCTGGCCGGTGAACCACAGCACGCCGTTGCGGTCGAAGGTTGCGGTGTTCAGGTTCGCATTTCGCCCCGGCAGCGGAAACACCCGAACTTCGTCGGTCCGCGGATCCACCCGCACGATGGCATTCTGGCCACCGTCCGTGATCCAGGGCGCGCCGTCGGGCCCGACGATCACGCCGTGCGGCGCCGACCGCTGTCCGAGCGGAATCTGGCGCACCTCGCCGGTGTTCGAGTCGAGCCAGCCGAGGTAGCCTGCCGCCTGGGCGGTGAACCACACTCCGCCATCGACGGCGGGTGCGACGTCGTGGGGATGAGAACCGGCCGGAACGGAATACTCCTGGACGACAGGCTGCGCCGCCGCCGGCACGGCCGTAAGCCACAGCGCACTCAAAGCCAGGAGGCGCAGCCGGGTACGCACGAGCGTATTGTCGCACGTTGGGCAGGGCGTGAAATCATGGCGTGTATGGACCTGTTGATGGTGGCCCGCGAAGCGCCCGACCTGGCGCCGACCCCACGCGAAATCGACGATCCGGCGCGTGCGCGCCAGTTGCTGCCGAAGCTGCCGCACGGCCCCCAAATCGCCCCGTTGCTGGCCCGATTGGCGCTCGGCGTGCTCATCCTCGCCCGGGGACTCGACCGCGGAGCCTCGCGCGCCGCGATCGGCGTCTCGATCCAGCGCGCCCGCCCGCGCGGGGTCGTCCTGCTGGGACACGAGGTGGGACGCGACCTGCTCGGCGAAGGACTGCCGTTGGCGGGCGGCATCCGCGAGCTGCACAGCCGGCCGATCGCGGCGCTGGGTCAGGCTAACGCGGCCGAGACGGAGCGGATTCTGATGGAGGTGTGCCAGCGAACCGGCATCGCGTGGGCGCCACCGTCTGCCCGGGCGGCACCAGCGCGAGCCGTCGTGCGCGCCGAGGAAGTCGAAGCTCAGGCAGCCAGCCTGATCGAGAAGCAGCGGTGGCAGGCGGCGGTCGACGCCTTGCGCAATGGCGAGCCGCTCGGACCGCGCGGCACGAACATGCTCGGTCGCGCGTTACTTCAACTTGGTGATAAGGAGGGCGCCCGCCACGCCTTCGAGCGCACGCTCGCGAGCGAGCCCGACAACCGCATCGCCTTGCGGCAGCTCGAGGCGTTGGGGACGTAGACACAGCCCAGGAGTGATCCGCTCGTTCGCGGTCGACGGTCGAAGAGCAAACTGCACTTGCCCCCAGTGGGGACCCACCGCCTCGCGGGCGAATGCGCCAGATTGGCCCCCGGCCCGAATTGTCGCATGGCTCGCGGCGCCGACAACGTTCGCCTATCGCAGCGGCAGTTGCTCGGTGGCTCGCGGGCGGCCATGCGACATACCGCCCGGAGGGGACCATTTCGGCGGTTCTCATCCGTGATCGCACGGCGGGGGGTGGGCTGGCGGCTAACGCTGGCGCTGACGGTGGCCGTAGTCCTGGTCGTGGCGAACATCGGCGTAGGCTGCGTCCCGCGCGCCGTTGGCGTCCAGCCGCCTGTGCAGATCGCAAGCTGGAAGCCGCACGACCCGCGTCGGGGGATGGACCTCTCGCCCAAGACGCCGCTCGCGGCGACGGACTATCAGGCGCTGGACCTGGTCCGGCCTGGCTCGGTGGTGCTGTTCTCGGCACAGCTGGGCGATAGCGACCCGCTACGCTGGATCGGCAATGATCCAACGCTTCAGCGCTGGCTCAGAGCGCACCAGGACGTCACCCAGATCGTGCGCATGTGGCCGGTGCGCGGCCCTGAGGATCCGCGGCGGCTGGCCTCGCGGATCGTGAAGCTGCACCTGCGCTTCCCATGGATCACCTGGTTCCAGATCGCCAATGAGCCAGACATCGAGTGGAGCCGCGCGCATACGAGCTGGCAGGAGATCGGCGATTGGACGGAACTGGTGTGGTGGGACGTGCAGTGGTACAGGCAGCACGTGCCTTCGGCGTCTGACATCAAGCTACTGTTCCCACCGCTCGCCCAGGGCTCGCCGCTCGATCCCGAGAACGTCGGCTACGACGCACTGCGGCCCGCCATCGAGCTGTACCTCGACCACGGCGACGGCCTGGCCGGCCACGAATACTGGGATCGGGATGACGTGTACCTGGTCGAGGACCGCTGGCCAGGCTGGCTGCAAGCTCGCCTGAACGACATCCCATTCTTTGTGACCGAGTGCGGCCGACGGCCGCTGGCGAGCAATGGGCAGCCTGACGAGGCGCTGGGCGACGAGCTGATCGACTTCTCGGGGCGTACCCGCGCGAGCGTCGTCGCCCCATTCGTCCTGTCGAGTCCAGGTGGCTCGTTCGATCAGTTCGACTTCGTCGATCGTTTTGGCCAGCCGCGGCCGCACCTGTTCGTGTGGGGAGCATTTGGCCCATAGTGGGCTGTCGGCCGATACGGCACCCTCATCCCCCGCCCTCTCCCAGAGATAGAGGGAGCTCTTCTTGTAAGGTGTGAACTTGCGAGATGAAGCCGGCGCCGTTTGACTACGTCGCACCCCGCTCACTCGACGAGGCGGTGGCGGCGCTCGCAGAGGGCGGCACAGACGCCAAGCTGCTGGCAGGCGGCCAGAGCCTGATCCCGCTGCTGAACTTTCGATTGGCGCGCCCTGCGCTGCTCGTGGATCTGAACCGCGTCGCCGAGCTGGCCTACGTCAGGCCGCGTAATCGGGGCACGGCCATCGGCGCCATGACCCGCCAGGCGACGATCGAGCGCGACCGCGCGCTGTCCGAAAAACAGCCTCTGCTCGCCGAGGCGATCCGCTGGGTCGGCCACGCCGCTATTCGCTCGCGCGGGACGATTGGCGGCAGCCTGGCGCACGCCGACCCCGCTGCTGAGCTACCTGCGGTCGCCGTCTGCCTTGACGCGCAGCTCGGCGTGGTCGGCCCACGCGGACGCCGTACCGTCTCGGCTGACGACTTCTTCGTGGGCTACCTGAGCACCGCTTTGCTCTCAGACGAGATCCTGGTAGAGACCTGGCTGCCGCCGCTCAAGCCACGTACGGGCCAGGCGTGGCTGGAGTTCGCCCGCCGCCACGGCGATTTTGCGCTGGCAGGCGTGGCCGTGTCGCTGTCACTCGAGGACGAGATGGTTGCGGATGCCCGCATCGTGCTCACGGGCGTGGGCGGGAAGCCAGTGCGCGCTCGCGAGGCCGAGACGCTGCTCGTCGGCGGCAGTGTGCACGAGCGTGCGTCAGCCGCGGCCGAAGCGGCGCGTTCGGCGATCGATCCCGACGCCGACATACACGCCACCAAGGAGTACCGCGCCCATCTGGCCGGTGTCCTGACCGAACGCGCCATCCTGCTGGCGCACGAGCGGTCGCTCTCGAGAGCGCCAGCGGCGCTGGACGTGCGGCGCGCGCTCGAGGGCATGAGCCGGCATGCCTGAGCGGCGGCAGCCGATCAACCTCGAAGTCAATGGGCGCACCTACCAGCGCAGCGTCGAGCCGCGCCTGCTGCTGAGCGACTTTCTCAGACACGAGCTGCGGCTGACCGGCACGCACGTGGGCTGCGAGCACGGCGTGTGCGGCGCGTGCACCGTGCTCGTCGACCAGCAGCCGACGCGCTCGTGCCTGATGCTGGCCATTCAGGCTGACGGGGCCAGCATCACCACCGTCGAGGGCCTCGCCGATGGTCAACTGCTGCACCCGATCCAGCAAGCGTTCTGGGATGCGCACGGGCTGCAGTGCGGCTTCTGCACCTCGGGCATGCTGATCACCACCGTGGCCTTGCTCCGCGACCACCCACGGCCGTCGGACCGCGAAATTCGGGAGGCGCTGAGCGGCAACCTGTGCCGCTGTACGGGCTACCAGAACGTCGTCAGGGCGGTCCGCCTGGCCGCCGAACGGATGGATGCCGCCAGTCCGTAGGAACGAAGACCCACGCCTGCTGCGCGGCCTGGGCTGCTTCGTGGACGACGTCGATCCACCTGGCGTGCTGCACGCGGCGATCCTGCGCAGTCCGTACGGCCATGCGCGGATCGGACGCATCGATACGAGCGTGGCGCTGGCGCATCCGGGCGTGCGGGCGGTCTATACCGCCGCCGACCTGGGCGACTTCAACCAACCGGCGCCGCTCGTCGTACCGCACCCGAGCCTGACGCACGGCCGCACCCAGCGCCCCCTGGCGGAGGGCAAGGTGTGCTACATCGGCGAGGCGGTCGCCATGGTCGTCGCCGAGGATCGCTACATGGCCGAGGACGCCGTGGGCCTGATCGACGTCGAGTGGGAGCCGCTCCCGACGGTGGTCGACTTTCGCGTCGCGCACGAGCCAGACCAGCCGCTGGTGCACGACGACGTGCCCAACAATATCGCCGCCCGCCTCGAGCAGGTCGTCGGCGATCCAGAAAGCGCTTTCCATCAGGCGGCGCACGTGTTCGAGGAGCACCTGTTCATCGAGCGCTCGTGCGGCAGCCCCATCGAGACGCGCGGCGTGGTGGCCGTGTTCGACCCGCTGCAGCAGTCGCTGACCGTGTGGGATGCGACGCAGGCGCCACTGACCATCAAGAACGGTCTGGCCAACATGCTCGGCCTGCCGGAGTTCAAGGTCGAAGTCATCGCCCCGGACGTGGGTGGTGGCTTCGGCACCAAGATCATGCTGTTCTTCGCCGAGGAAGTGCTGGTGCCGTGGGCGGCCATGCAGCTGCGCCAGCCGGTGAAGTGGACCGAGGATCGCCGCGAGCACTTCATCTCGGCCAACCAGGAGCGCGGACAGCTGCACACCGCGCGCGTGGCCGTCGACGCCGGCGGCTGCATCCTGGGCGTGGAAAGCGCTTTCATCCACGACACCGGCGCGTACACGCCCTACGGCATGGTGGTGCCGATCATTACCGTGACGCAGCTACCAGGCCCCTACAAGGTGCCGAACTATCGCTCCGAGTTCACCGTGGTCTACACCAACACGCCGTGCGTCAGTCCGTACCGAGGCGCTGGTCGGCCCCACGCGTGCTTCGTCATGGAGCGCCTGATCGATCGGATCGCCCGCGAGCTGGCGCTCGAGCCGAACGAAGTGCGGCGGCGCAATTTCCTGCAGCCGGACGATTTTCCATGGGACGTTGGACTGACTTTCCAGGACGGCGGGCCGACAAAGTACGATAGTGGCAACTACCCAGCCGGGCTCGCCATGGCCGAGGAGATGATCGACCTGGCCAGCTTTCGCGACCGGCAGGCGGCGGCGCGAGCAGACCATCGCTACCTCGGCATCGGGTTCGCTGCGTACGTCGAGGGCACCGGCATCGGGCCGTACGAGGGCGCCCACGTGCGGGTCGAGCCGAGTGGCCGCGTGCTGGCCATCACGGGGCTGACCAGTCAAGGCCAGGGCCACTACACCAGCTTCGCGCAGATCGTTGCCGCCGAGCTCGGGTGTGACGTTGGTGACGTGACGGTGGTGACGGGCGATACGAGCCGCTTCAACTGGGGCGCGGGCACGTACGCCAGTCGAGCACTCGTGACCGCGGGCAACGCTCTTGGATTGGCGGCGAGGCGCGTGCGCGACAAGGTGCTGACGCTCGCGGCCGAGCTGCTCGAAGTCAGTCCTGGCGACCTGGAACTCGCCCAGGGCAAGGCGATGGTGCGCGGTGCGCCGGGACGCGAGCTGACGCTGGGCGCGCTGGCGACCGCCGCCAATCCGATCCGCTACGCCTATGGCAAGGAGGCCAATCAGGCGGCCCTGCGGTTGGTCAAAGCGCACGAAGGCGCGGTGCTGCGCGAAGGCGAGGAGCCCGGGCTGGAGGCGCGCGGCTTCTTCGCGCCGGAGCGCGCAACCTGGGCGAGTGGTCAGCACGCCGCGATCATCGAAGTCGATCCGCTCACCGGCGATCTTCGCTTTGTGCGCTACGTCGTCGTGCACGACTGCGGCGTGCTGATCAACCCGACGATCGTCGAGGGTCAGATTCACGGCGGCGTCGCCCAGGGGATCGGCGGCGCGTTCTACGAGCGGCTGCATTTTGACGACAGTGGCCAGTTGATCAATGCCAGCTTCATGGATTTTCTGATGCCGACGGCGGTCGAGGTGCCCGACATCGAGATCGCCCACATCGAGACGCCCAGTCCGCTCAACCCGCTCGGCGTCAAAGGCGTGGGCGAAGCCGGCACGATTCCCGTAGCGGCGCTGGTGGCCGAAGCCGTCGAGGACGCCCTCGCGCCTTTCGGCGTGCGTATTTCAGAGATGCCGCTCTCGCCAACCCGCATTCGCGAGCTGATCGAAGCAGCGGCTGCGCGCTAACTCCCTCTCCCTCTGGGAGAGGCGTATCAATCGCGGTAGACGGCCTCAGCAGCGGCGGCGCCGGACCCGCGCGGCTGGAACCCCTGGCGCTGGAGGATCTGCTCCAGGGCGCTGAGCACCAGGATCACGTTTGCCTGCTGCGCCGAGTGGCCCATGATGCCGATGCGCCACATGCCGTCGGCATACTCGCCCAGGCCGGCGGCGATCTCGAGATTGAACTCCTCGAGTAGCGCGGCCTTGACCGCCGTTGATGAGGCGCCCGCGGGCGCGAGCACCGTGGTCACCGATGACACACGATGCGCGGGATGGGCAAACAGCTCGAGTCCCAGAGCCTCGAGACCCGCCCGAAGTGCCGCCGCGTGCAAGCAATGGCGTTCGAGCCGGCGCTGCAAGCCCTCTTCCACGATCAGGCTGAGGGCCTCGTACAGCGCGAAGATATTCAGCACCGGCGAGGTGTGGTGGTAGATGTGCTCGGCGGCCCAGAGGCGCGCGTGAAGCCCCAGATCCAGGTACCAGCTCGGCACAGGCGTGCGACGCCGCGCGATCGCCTGGAGGGCGCGATCCGACACGCTGACCGGCGCGAGGCCCGGCGGAGCCGATAAACACTTCTGCGAGCCGCTGTAGCAGATGTCGATACCCAGCTCGTCAACGGGCAGCCGCACTCCGCCGAGGGTTGCCACCGCGTCGACCACGAGCAGCGCGCCAGTTTCGCGGCAGGCATCGCTGAGGCCGTCGAACGGCTGCTCGGCGCCACTCGAGGTCTCACCGTGGACCACGCCGAGCACCTTTGGACGATGCTTACGCACCGCCTCGACCAGCTCCGTGTTGTCGACGGGTGAGCCCCACTTCCCGCAAACGACGACGACCTCCACGTTGTGAAGGCGTTGAGCAATCTCAACCATCCGATGGGCAAAGAACCCGGCGTCGCCGACGACGATCGTGTCGCCAGGCTCGAGCGGGTTGACCAGAGCGGCCTCCATGCCGCCGCCCCCTGATGTCGGCAGCGCGAACGTTGCTCGATTCCGCGTCTCGAACACCTGGCGGAGCAACGCGGCCGTTTCCTCCAGGATGCCGAGGAAGTACGGGTCCTTGTGGCCCGTGAGTGGTGCGATAAGCGCCTGGATCACCCGCGGGTGGAGATTGCTGGGGCCCGGCGCCATCAAGATTCGTTGTGGCGGACGAAGCATTCTCTTTGAATTCACTCTACGGCATCACTAAACTTGATCAGTGACGATCCAGGAAGAGACGATCCCTCAAACGCCGGCCCGGCCGTGGCTCCCAGCGGCGATGGCCGCGTTCTCTGGATTCCTGGTGGTTGGCTTGCTCTTCCTGTTGTGGTTCGGTCTGCAGCAAAAAGAGATCGCCGGCACCAAAGTCGTCAATGTGCCCTTTACGAAGGCCCCGGACTTCTCGCTGGGCCTCTTCGACGGTTCGACGTTCACATTGTCGGATGCCTTGAACACGGGTAAGCCCATCGTGGTGAACTTCTGGGCCTCATGGTGTGGGCCGTGCGCCGACGAGGCGCCAGTCATTCAGGACGCGTTTCGGCGAACCGGCGACAAGTTCATTTTTGTCGGCATCGACGTTCAGGACACCGACGCCGATGCCCAGGCGTTCATGCGCAAGTACGGTCTGACCTATCTCAACGGTTCGGGGAACGCGGGCCCGATCTCGGTTCAATACGGTATGCGCGGTGTGCCCGAGACGTACTTCATCGCGCCCGATGGGCGGCTGATCCGCAAGTGGAACACACTGACGGCGGCCGATCTGGAGCAGTTCCTGGGCGAGCTGCAGCGTGCCAGCGGCGCCCGGCCTGGCTGAGGCGCTGCTCGTCGTCCTGCGATGGCTGCACGCAGTCGCTTCGATCGTTTTCCTCGGCTGGAGCGCGGTGTTGTGGCTCGATGGCCCGCCGCTCGGCGAGGTTTCGGCAGCACGCCGGCGCTTCAAGGAAGTCACCGAGCTGACGCTGCTGGTGCTGCTCGCGACGGGTGCCGTGCTGACCTTCGACCGCCTCTCACGCGGGGCGGGCGGGGTGTACGCGGCCGTCCTGGCACTCAAAGTGGCGTGCGCGGTCGTGGCCTATCAGTTCGCGTTTCGCTGGCGGCGTGTTGGCCTGCCGGTGGGAGCGCTCGACGGGCGAATTCTTCTGATCTTTGGTGCCGCGACGGTATTCTTCGCGGCGCTCCTGAAGGGGGTCTTTGATAGTGGCGTCAGTGGCGCAAGCTAAATCCACCCGCTCGGTGTTCAGCGGTCCGAATCTGAAGTTCTTGGTGGCGGGTGGGGTGATTGCGCTCGCCGTCGTGTACCTGGTGATGATGGGCCTGCAGGGCACGACGGTGTATTTCCTCACCGTCAGCGAGCTTCAGGCGAAGGGCCCGGCCGGCCAGAACCAGCTCTTTCGTGTCTCGGGCAACCTGGTCCCGGGATCGCTCGTCCACGACAACGGCGGCCTCGGCGTTCACTTTCTGATCGCCGACGCGAGCTCGAATCCGCTGCCAGTCGTCTATAAGGGTGGCCAGGTGCCGGACGTTATTGGCGACAACATCGAGATTGTTGCCGAGGGCAAGCTCGACGCTCAGGGCACGTTCATGGCCAACAACGTGCTGGCCAAGTGCCCCTCGCGTCTCGAGGACGCCGCCCCCGAAGAGCGCGACTATCAATGACTTCCCGCGAGGGGACCCCACTGGGGAAAGCTCCCGAACCTGGTTGGCCCTCGAAGCGTTGGCCGCCGAGTGGCGATCCGTGGGACGAGATCAGTGGTTGCGGACGTTTGCAGCGCCGACCATGCGATGGGTCCCGTCTGGGGAGAATGATTAGCTGATGGCCGCTCTGGGGCAGATCTGTATCGTCGGCGCGTTCGCGCTGGCACTGTATTCGATTGTCAGCTCGCTGGTGGGCGTGCGTGTCCACTCGAGGGAGCTGATCGCCAGCGGCCAGAATGCCGCCTGGGCGGTCACCGCCCTGATCACCGCGGCCTCGCTGACGCTGTTGGTGGCGTTTGCGGTGCACGACTTCTCGCTGCGCTACGTGTGGGACCACTCGAGCCGCGCGATGTCGATGGATCTGATCCTGGCCGCCTTCTACAGCGGCCAGCAAGGCTCGCTGCTGTACTGGGCGTGGACGCTGTCAATCTTCTCGGCCATCGTGCTGTGGCAACAGCGAAAGCCTGGTCCGCACCGCGTGTTGATGCCGTATGTCGTGGTGGTGCTGATGGTGATCGAGGCGTTCATGACGCTGCTCGTCGGCTTCGTCACCACACCCTTCGAGGCGCTGCCGCGCGTCCCCGCCGACGGCGTCGGACTCAATCCGCTGCTCTACGACGAGGGCATGCGCATCCATCCGCCGATGCTGCTGGCGGGCCTGATGAGCTGGAGCGTGCCGTTCGCCTTCAGCATCGCGGCGCTCGCCACGGGCAAGCTCGGAAACGAGTGGGTAGCCCTGTCGCGCCGCTACGCCATGGTGGCGTGGGTGATCCTCGGGCTGGGCAACGTCCTGGGTGCATGGTGGGCCTACCACGTGCTCGGTTGGGGCGGCTACTGGGGCTGGGACCCGGTGGAGAACGTTGCGCTCATGCCGTGGCTGGTGGGCACCGCGTTCATTCACAGCATTCAGATGCAGGAACGCCGCGGCATGCTGAAGGCGTGGAACGTGGCGCTGATCATGGTCACGTTCTTCCTGAGCATCTTCGGCACGTTCGTCGTCCGCAGCGGCATCCTCGCCTCGGTTCATGCGTTTGCACTCTCGGCGATCGGGCCGTACTTCCTGACGTTCCTGACACTGGTTATCGCCGGCTCGTTGGGGCTCTACTTCTGGCGACTGCCGCGGCTCAGGGCCGACAACCAGCTCGACTCGTTCCTGTCGCGCG
>Ga0066710_100003848_pt1 | contig 12997 bp, 13 predicted proteins | sample GraSoiAngelo_159_FD_79666 | JGI IMG/M metagenome (GOLD analysis project Ga0066710, IMG submission 79666) | Grasslands soil microbial communities from the Angelo Coastal Reserve, California, USA - 14_1009_16_40cm | ecosystem: Environmental > Terrestrial > Soil > Grasslands | place: USA...
AAAAACCTAGTTCAGTTCTGGTGTGAGGCCGCGAAAGCGTAGCACTTCCCCTCCGCGTTTTCAATCACGGGTTAGGCTCTATTTTTTGTTCATACGCACGACGTGAAAGATGAAAGCCGCTGCTTTTTGCAAACCCGGTATGCTAAATTAAAAGTTTTCGAAGGAGCATAGGAATGCCACAGAGGACCTATCAGCCCAATAACCGTCGTCGGGCCAAAACCCATGGGTTTCGGGCGCGGATGAAGTCCCGCGGCGGACAGCTCGTGCTCAAGTCCAGAAGAGACAAAGGGCGCAAGCGCGTATCGGTTGAGCACTACTAGTGCTTTCGCAATCGTGGGGCATGTCGGAAGAAACGTATTTCCCAAGGCTTTTCGACTACGGACTTCAGCGGATTTTAAAAAGGTCTATGAAGGCGGTACCAAACGGGCATCGCGTTGCTTTGTGCTATTTGCGCTTCGCAATGGACTGGACCGCAGCCGTTTCGGTCTCACAACGTCGCGAAAGGTCGGTAAGGCGCACGACAGGAATAAAGTGAAGAGATGGGTCAGAGAAATTCTTCGAACATCACTGACGGCAATACCAAAGGGATTTGATTTCGTGGTGAATCCACGACGGTCCGCAACGGACCGCGATTTCGAAGATTTGCGAGGCGAACTGGTTGCCCTTCTCGGAGCAGAAAAATGAATGTGGCTACTATCAGGTCGAGCGCATTAAAGGCTATTTACGCCTACAAATTTATTGTCTCACCGTGGTTGCCCGCCTCCTGTCGGTTCTTGCCGACATGCTCAGAATACGCTTTCGAAGCTATCGAACGATATGGTCTGTTCGGCGGTTTTCTGCGCTCGACGACGCGCGTGCTCCGTTGCCACCCGCTACATCGTGGGGGCATCGATCCATTGACATAGAGAGTGCCCATTCCTGATGGAAAAACGAGTCATTCTGGCCTTTGTCTTATCATTTGCCGTGCTATACGCGTTCCGCGCACTGTACACGCCGCCACCCGCTGCTGTGCCGGAGCCCAGCGCACCAGCGCCTGCGCCGCCGGTTTCGACCACCACTCCTCAAGCGACTTCGAGAACGAGCGAAGCTCCTTCTTCACTACCGGTGGAGGATGTCGAAGCTGAGAAACCTCAAGAATTCGTCGTCGACACAGCGCTTTATACCGCGACGATTTCAAACGTTGGCGGGGTCTTGAAGAGTTTCAGACTCAAACAATACACAGACGGAGAAGGGCATTCTCTTGAGTTGATCAATCAAGAGGCAGGTAGCAAGGTTGGATGGCCCCTGGCACTGGAGAGCGGTGACAAAGCAGTTGACGACAGTATGCGAAATGCGCAGTTTGCGGCGCAGCGCGAAACCAACAGATTGGTACTGCAGTTTGGGTCCAACGGCCTCCACGTCCGGAAGGTGGTGCAATTTGATGCCGAGAATTATCAATTCACGCTGGAGACCACACTAACGAAGGACGGCAAAGAGGTTCCCCACAGTGTGCTTTGGCAGGGTAGTTTTGGTGACCAGTCGATTCCGCAGGATCCGGCTAAGAAGAATGCCGTGTATCAGGTCGATGCGGCATTCAAGCGAGTGGCCTTGCGAAGCCTAAAAGACCAGCCCCAAAACTTTACGAGTCCGCGCGGCGGCGTCGAAGATCAATATTTTTTAGCAATGTTCTTGTCACCCCAGGACCCGGTTGCGATCAAAGTGAACAAGCAGGAATATCCAGGATCCGACGGAAAGCCAATCGCTACGTTGCTCGTATCCGCTGCTACATCAGGGGGAAAGCCGGTCGGGGTGTATGTCGGACCGAAGCAACAGGATTGGTTGAGCAAAGCAGACCCGCAGTTGGGTGCGGCCCTGGACTATGGCTATTTCGGATTTATTGCGAAGCCGCTGGTCGTCTGCCTGCTGTGGCTTCATAGCTACATTGGCAACTTCGGCTGGTCCATTATTTTGCTGACTGTAGCGTTGAATCTCGTGCTCTTTCCGTTAGCCCTGAAGCAGCAAACGTCAATGGTCAAGATGCAGAAGATCCAGCCTCAGATGCGGCGGCTGCAGGACCAATATAAGAAGCTAAAAACGACCGATCCACGACGTGCACAGGTTCAGGCGGAGATGATGGGTCTTTACAAAGAACACGGCGTGAATCCAATGGGCGGCTGTCTCCCCCTGCTACTACAAATGCCGTTGCTCTTTGGGTTTTATAGCGCGTTGGCTTACTCCATCGAACTGCGGCGCGCGCCATGGATATTCTGGATAAAGGACTTATCGCAGCACGACCCCTACTACGTCATTCCTATTCTGATGGCCGTAGCCATGATTATTCAGCAAAAGTTGACTCCTACGGCCACCGTAGATCCCGCACAAGCTAGGATGATGATGATCATGCCTGTGATGATGACATTCCTCTTTCTTTTCTACAGCAGTGGTCTGTCGCTGTACTGGCTCACGGGCAGCGTCGTTGGGATTGGGCGGCAGGTTGTGATCAACAAATACTGGTCCCCTCAAGCGGAAGCGAAACTGAAGGGACGATCCAGACAGAACGAACCTGATGGGGGCTAAACGTGCGCGAAGGATTGCACAAAATCGTTTCAGATGATGAGACGATTGTTGCGATAGCGACCCCCCTGGGCCATAGCGGTATCGGTATTATCCGAATGTCAGGTCACCGATGCCGCGACCTTGCCTGCCGATTTTTCAAGCCCCATTCCTCGAACGCGGACCTTCAACATCGAATTGCGCGGGTTGGCACGTGGAATGGGGCCGCGGGCGAGGAAATCGACGAGGTGGTAATCACGTTTTTTCGGTCGCCTCACTCGTACACGGGTGAGGACGTGCTGGAGATCAGTGCCCACGGCAATCCGTTTGTGCTCCGTCGAATCGTAGAAACCGCCCGACAGGGGGGCGCCCGGCTTGCGACACCGGGTGAGTTCACCTTGCGCGCGGTAGCTCATGGAAAGATGGATTTAGTTCAAGCCGAGGCGGTGCGGGAATTCATTGAGGCGCAAACGGAGCAACAAGCGAAAACAGCGCTGCGGCAGATGGACGGGTCGATGTCGAAGCATATTCGGCCAATCAAAAATCAACTGGTGGATGTTATTGCACATCTGGAGGCCGGCATCGATTTTGCGGAAGATGACGTGGATGTACCTATGAACGCCGCGATGAGTAGTCGTATTCGGCCACTCTGGCTTCAACTTCTCGGATTGAAGGAGACTTTTGGCTACGGAAAAATTCTGGCTAACGGTTTCCGGTTGGCAATCCTCGGCAAGCCGAACGTCGGAAAATCCAGTTTATTTAATCGCCTTGTGTCGGCGGATCGTGCAATCGTGACAGATACTCCAGGCACGACTCGGGACGTGGTCAGAGAAACGGTCAGTATGGATGGTATACCGTTGTGTTTTGCGGATACCGCGGGCATTCGCGACACAACGGACCAGGTCGAAAGCATTGGTGTAACACGGACATTTGAAATGCTAGCGGAAGCGGATCTAGCGGTGATCGTATTGGATAACTCTCGTGTTCTCGACGACGACGACCGGCAGGCATTGCAAAGGGGAGGACGAATTGCTCACTTGATTGTTATTAATAAGAGTGATCTTCCACGGGCAATCGACCTGACCGCGCTGAATGGCACGGAACGCGTAACGGTCAGCGCAAAAACGGGACAAGGGCTGGAAGAGTTAAACACCGCGTTGCGGGGCTTTATCGTCTCGCGTAAATCCACGATTGATGATGTGATTCTAACGAATGGCCGTCAACACGAAGCCGTCGCGGCCGCCACGGAGGCATTGAGCGCGGCCGAAGCCGCGCTTACTGCAGGCGTGCCACATGAAATGGTGCTGCTGGACCTGTATCGTGCGTTGGAAGCTTTGGATGAATTGACAGGGGAGATTGTAACAGACGACATCTTAGCCCGCATCTTTTCGACATTCTGCATAGGAAAATAGGCATGTTCGATGAGAAGTACGATGTGGTTGTAGTCGGTGCTGGTCACGCGGGGTGCGAGGCTGCTCATGCGGCCGCCCGCATGGGATTGAATACGGCGATTTACACGATGAATGCGGATCTGATCGCCCAGATGTCATGCAATCCGGCAATTGGCGGTATCGCCAAAGGCCACTTAGTACGCGAACTCGACGCACTTGGCGGCGTCATGGGCCTAGCTGCCGATGAGGCGGGAATCCAGTTCCGGTTGTTGAATACGAGTCGCGGGCCGGCAGTTTGGTCGCCACGGGCCCAAGCGGACAAGGCCGGTTACCGGTTTGTGATGCGCCGCCTCCTTGAGCGCACGCCAAATCTATTCATCAAACAAGCTGAAGTTACAGAAATCCTGTTGGAGAATGGCCGGGTTATCGGAATCGAATTGCTCGATGGCCGTCGCGTATCGGCCACCGCGGTCGTTCTGACGACCGGCACTTTTTTAAATGGCCTCATTCACATCGGCGAGAAGCGCTTCACGGCTGGCCGAAATGGCGAACCGGCCTCGATTTCCCTCGCCAATTGCATTCGTCAGATCGGTTTCGATTGGGGTCGGTTGAAGACAGGAACTCCCCCGAGAATCGATCGGCGCACGATAGATTTCTCGTGTTTCGAGCCACAACATGGGGATCCAGAGCCTACGCCGTTCTCATTCCGCACGTCGGGCCATCTCGAGAACAAGATCTGTTGCCATATCACATATACGGATGAGCGAATTCATTCAATCATCCGCAACAACATGCATCGATCACCTCTGTACAGTGGCCAGATCCAGGGGATTGGCCCGCGCTATTGCCCATCGATCGAAGACAAAGTCGTGAAGTTTCGGGACAAGGAACGGCACCAGATCGTGCTTGAGCCGGAAGGCACCGACACGCATGAAGTTTACCTGAATGGTATGTCGACGAGTTTGCCGATCGACGTCCAGCGCGAGCTCCTGAGCGGGATGAAAGGGCTTGAATCGGCACAGATGATTCGGCCGGGATATGCGATCGAGTATGACTTCGTGCAACCAACGGAATTGCACACCTCCTTGGAGACGAAGAAGGTGGCCGGCTTCTTTTTTGCAGGCCAAATTAATGGAACAACGGGATATGAAGAGGCTGCGGCGCAAGGTCTGATTGCGGGAATCAATGCGGCCTTGAAAGTCAAGGGCGATGAACCGCTCGTTCTGGATCGCGCGGATGCTTACATTGGGATCATGATCGATGATCTCGTGACCAAAGGAACGAATGAACCGTACCGGATGTTTACATCCCGCGCGGAATTCCGGCTGAAGTTGCGGATCGATAACGCCGATGCGCGTTTGACGCCGATCGGGCGGCGGTTAAGGCTTGTCACTGATGACCATTGGCAGCAATATCTGGAGCGTTGTGACCGGATGAAACGACTGCACGCGCTTCTGGAGACTTCCCGGGTTGATCTGAAGCATCGTTTTTTTGTTTCGCGAGGCCTGGAGTTTCGAGATCGACCGAATTTTATGGGGCTATTACGGCGGCCCGAGATTCATATGCAGGAACTGATCGCAGAAGGTGTCCTCCAGGCGGACGGCTTGCGGCGGGAGGATATTGTTTCACTTGAGACGAGCATCAAATACGAGGGCTACGTCAAACAGCAAGACCGGGAAGTCGAGAAGCTCCGGAAGGCGGAATCGCGCCGGATTCCGGACGATTTGGATTACGCGAATATGCCGGGGTTATCCCGAGAGATTGTTGAGAAACTCACGCGCATTCGGCCGCATTCGATTGCCCAGGCGAGCCGTATTCCAGGAATCACGCCGGCAGCCATTTCCATTCTGCTCTTTCAATTAGAGATGCGGCGGAATCAGCCATCCGAAAAAGTCGTGTAGTGTCCTACCTCCGACTAATCGAGTCCGAGCTCCAAGCATTTTCTCTCCAACTGCTCGACGCAGAAAAGCTGGCTTTAGCGACATATTGCGACGAACTGTCTCGGTGGAACGAAAAGATCAATCTGACGGCATTATCCGGCGGCAGCCTTGTACGACGATTGGTGGTCGAGCCGGTCTGGATTGCGCGGGAGTTGCAGCCGGGCGGCACATTGGTCGATATTGGCTCCGGCAATGGGTCGCCCGCCATTCCGTTTCGAATCATTTGCCCTTTCCGGAGATGCGACCTCATTGAAGTGCGCGCGAAGCGCGCTGCATTTTTGCGGCATTTGGCCGCAACATTGAAATTGCAGAACGTCGTAGTTCATCGGGCCAGGTTTGAACAGGTAGGCGCCGCACTTGGAAGCCCCCCAGATTGGATCAGTCTTCAGGCGGTGCATTTGAATGAAACGCTCGTTGATGCTATTCGGCGAATCTGCAGTCTCACGACATCTATAGTTTGGATAACTTCCCGAGGCGTTCGCAGTGGCTTGCGTCCTGTTCGAACGCTGACCGTCCCGATTACCGGTACGCAGGTTTTGTTGTTTCAGCTGGACCTTTCCTGACCGGCCTTTGCGCCATGCTGTTCCACGTGGAACGATAGGATTCTGTGCCGCTGTTCCACGTGGAACATTTGTAGAGTCGGCAAGTATGGGAAAGGTCATCGCGATTGCCAATCAGAAAGGCGGCGTCGGAAAGACAACGACGGCCATCAATCTTGCAGCCTCTCTTGCTGCGGCCGATATGCGCACGCTCCTGATCGATCTCGATCCGCAGGCGAATGCCAGTTCCGGCCTTGGACTTCGGAAAGGTTCCTACTCGCGGTCGACGTATCATGTGCTCGTTCACGGTGAGTCTCTCGCGTCCGTCCTTCAACCGACTGAACTGGATGCGATGGTGGTCGCCCCGGGTAGCCGAGAACTCGTGGGTGCGACGGTCGAGCTTGCGCAAGAGCCCGATCGCGATCAGCGGCTGAAAGGAGCAATCGCGCTTGTGGCTGAAAACTACGACTACACCCTGGTGGATTGCCCACCTTCGCTGGACATTCTGACGGTCAACGCCTTGGTGGCCGCGAACTGTGTTTTGATCCCCATTCAGTGTGAGTACTTTGCTTTGGAGGGTGTGTCTGAGCTGATGGAAACGATCCGCTACATCCGGCGCATGCGCAACCCGGATTTGGAGATCGAAGGCGTTCTCCTGACCATGTTCGACGAGCGTACGAATTTGTCGAATCAGGTCGGGGACGATCTGAAGGCATTCTTCGGCAAGCAAGTATTCTCGACCATTATCCCCCGCAACATTCGACTTGGCGAGGCGCCGAGCCACGGTCGACCGATTCTGCTCTACGATATCAAATCTAAGGGGGCCGAGAGCTATATCCGACTCGCAAAGGAGATCATTCATGGCACAGAGAAAGGCGCTGGGACGGGGACTGAGCGCTCTATTGGGCTCAACGGAAGTTGAACCCGAGCAGCTACGAGAAATCGATCTCGATCGCATCCTTCCAAACTCACACCAGCCACGCAAGAACTTTGACGAAGAGACTTTGAACGAATTGGCCGATTCCATCCGTGAGCATGGGGTCGTTCAGCCAATTCTGGTGCGTGCGCTGGAAGAGGGATTTTTCCAGCTCATCGCCGGTGAGCGGCGCTGGCGGGCTTCCCAGCGCGCGGGCCTTGTTCGCATACCCGCGGTCATCCGCGACACAACGGACCACTCCGCGCTGGAATTGGCTCTTATCGAGAACCTTCAGCGCGAAGACCTGAATCCAATGGAAGAAGCGCAGGCTTACGAGCGCCTCATTACAGATTTCGGAATGACTCAAGAAGAAGTGGCGCGGCGCGTTGGGAAAAACCGCGCCACCGTCGCCAACATGCTCCGCCTGCTCCGCTTGCCGCTAGAGGTTCAGCAGTGGCTGCGCGAAAACCGACTGACTACTGGGCACGCGAAAGCTCTCTTATCGCTGTCGGACCTCAGTGCGATTCTCGAAACGGCGAAGAAGATCATCCAGGGAAATTACTCTGTTCGTCAGGCCGAAATGCTGGTTTCGCGTTATTCGGACAGGTCTTCCGGACAAGATGATCCGGTTGGTCGCCACGACCACGTCGATCCGAATGTGAAGGTCGCCATTCATGCTCTCGAACAGGCGCTGGGGACGAAAGTCACCGTGCAAGAAAACGGAGGCAAGGGGAAAATAGAGCTCCATTTCTATTCCTTCGAGGAAATGAACCGGCTTTATGAGGGCTTGTTACGCGCGAAGTTCTAACAGAAGATCTCTAGATTTGCATGCCTTTGTTTTACTGTAGCGGCGCGGAGTCAGCGCGGGAGTCCTGGACTGCCGCTAGAGTCGAGACAGACCCAAGACAAAGGGAGCTTCAATATGAAATTCCGTCTCAAGCAATCCGACCAGGTATCCGGGTTTTTAGACAAAGGAACCAACATGACCGGCGAACTCGAATTCGCCGGGACCCTTCGCATTGATGGTAACTTTCAAGGGTCGATTTCCACCGGTGATAATTTAGTCATTGGTGAACACGCAGTCGTGCATGCCGATATTAAGGTCGGCGAACTCGAAATCCACGGCCAGTTCTTCGGCAGCATTCAAGCCAAGCACCGCGTGGAGATCTTTCCCAGCGGCCGAGTGCGCGGCGATATTCATACTCCTGTATTATGTGTTAATGCAGGCGCTATGCTCGACGGCGGAATACGTATGGTCGATGAACGGCCCGAAGAAACGTCTGTCGCGACACAAGCTATTTCGGAACAATCCGATACCGAACACGAAAGGCCCTGATGAAGTTAACGGACTTTGCCAGATCTGCCGGCTGAGCGGGTAAGCTCGGACCAGGGGACCTGGACCACGCATTGAAAGCACTGCCTCGGCAGAACATGCGCGAGGTGCTTGTCGGATTTGAAAATTCCGACGACGCCGGAGTTTTCCAGCTCACAACTGATATTGCAGTAGTGCAGACCATCGATTATTTTTCGCCCATTGTCGACGATGCCTATACATACGGTCAGATCGCAGCTGCAAATGCGTTGAGCGATGTCTACGCAATGGGTGGCGAACCCAAAACGGCGCTTTCCATTGTAGGGTTTCCAACAAAGGGCATCGACTTCGATGTTCTTGGCGCGATTATGCGTGGCGGGTTGGACAAGCTCAATGAGGCTGGTGTGGCCTTGCTCGGCGGTCACTCGGTCCGGGATGAGGAGATCAAATTTGGATACGCTGTTACCGGAATCATTGAGCCGAAAAACATCAAGCACAACAGGGGTGCACGTAGCGGCGACCGGATGATTCTGACGAAGCCTCTTGGTATCGGGCTGATTACGACCGCGATCAAGCGCGGTATGGCGTTAGCCGAACACGTTCAGGCGGCCGTCAGTGCAATGTTGGAACTTAATCGCCGCGCGGCCGAGGTCGCTCTCAGCTTCCGAGTTCATTCCATGACCGACATCACAGGGTTTGGTCTTTTAGGACACGCCAGTGAAGTAGCAAGAGCGAGTCATCTCTCAATACACATCGACCACACGAAGCTTCCGCTCCTACCCGGGACACTCGACTATAGCCGAAAAGGTTTTTGTGCGGGAGGCCTGACGAGCAATGAGCAGTTTTTTGGGAAATACGTATCGCTATCCGACTCCATCACGCCTGAAATGCGAAACGTCCTTTTCGATCCGCAAACGTCCGGCGGTCTCCTGATTTTTTGCCACCCCCCCGATGCCGAGACACTCCTGCAGAACTTGCGAGCTGACAAAATTCCTGCTGTTGAGATTGGATTCACTTCCGACTTGTCGGACCTCCTGTTGACAGTGACGTAAGCGGGTGTTATTTTTCATCCTTTTGTCACACTTGCGGTCTGTCTGACGCGTCACACTCCAACGAGAAATTCGAACGCACAAAGTTGAACGATGTCCTCTGTAGCTGCAAATCGATATGCGACCGCACTGATCGATGCGCTGTATCCACACAAAGCTGAACTGGGTCTTCAGCAGTTGCAAAGCTTTGCTTCACTGTTGACCGAAGAGCCGAACGGCCGGCGGCTTTTGGAAAATCCGGCGATGGGTGGCGACCGCCGCAATCGGCTCTTGAAGGAAATTTCTGCGGCACTGGCTTTCGATCGTCGTGTTGCGAATTTCATTACCATCCTGGCGAATAGAAATCGGCTGCCGATTCTGGAAGACATCATCATTGAATATCAACGGTTGTTGGATAAGCGGCTGGGAATCGTTCGCGCGCGTGTAACGGCAGCGGGCACCCTGGACCCTACACAGCAGCGAGCATTGGCGAGCACACTTCAGGAACTTACGGGCCAACAGGTTCGAATGGAAGTGACGATTGATCCATCGTTGATTGGAGGCGTCGTGGCGCAAGTGGGAAGTACGGTTTATGACGGTTCGGTACGTCAGAAACTGCAAGCATTCAAAAGCCGTCTCGTGGGAGAGTGAGTGGCATGGAAATTAAAGCAGACGAAATTACAAAAATCATTCGCGAGGAAATCGAAGAATATCGCGCCGGCGTCGAGATTAGCGAGATCGGCAGCGTCATTTCCGTCGGTGATGGCATCGCCCGCGTGTATGGCCTCGAAAAAGCGATGGCGGGCGAACTTCTCGCGTTCCCTCATGGAGTCATGGGTCTTGCGCTGAATCTGGAAGAAACTCAGGTCGGCGTGGTGTTGCTGGGCGAGTACACAGAAATTCGTGAAGGCGATCAGGTGAAACGCACCGGACGCATCATGGACGTTCCCGTTGGCGAGGCGCTCGTTGGCCGTGTCGTAAATGCTCTGGCGCAACCAATCGATGGCAAAGGTCCGATCACAACGGACCAGCGTGCGCCGGTGGAACGGTTGGCGCCAGGGGTCGTTGATCGTCAACCTGTGAAAGAGCCGCTCCAGACGGGAATCAAGGCCATCGACTCGATGATTCCCATCGGCCGCGGCCAGCGGGAACTAATTATCGGCGATCGACAGACCGGAAAGACGGCTGTCGCGATCGACACTATCATCAATCAGAAGGGGCAAAAGGTCATTTGCGTATACGTTGCCATCGGACAGAAACGTTCGACCGTTGCGCAGGTCGTCAAGACTTTCGAAGAAAACGGGGCGATGGATTACACCATCGTCGTTTCTGCATCCGCGAGCGATCCAGCGCCGATGCAATATATCGCTCCCTATGCAGGCTGTGCGATCGGAGAGTATTTCCGTGATACTAACCGGCATGCGCTCTGCATCTATGACGACCTTTCAAAACACGCGGCTGCCTACCGTGAAATCTCGCTCCTGCTTCGGCGACCGCCTGGCCGCGAAGCATATCCGGGCGACGTGTTTTATCTTCACTCGCGGTTGCTTGAGCGCGCCGCAAAACTGAACGACGAAAAGGGCGCCGGTTCGCTCACGGCATTGCCGATGATCGAAACCCAGGCTGGCGACGTTTCCGCCTACATTCCGACGAACGTCATCTCGATCACCGACGGGCAGATTTATCTCGAGTCCGATCTTTTCAATGCGGGTGTGCGGCCGGCCGTGAATACCGGCCTTTCGGTTTCCCGGGTCGGAGGCAACGCTCAGATCAAGGCCATGCGTCAGGTTGCAGGTTCACTTCGGTTGGATATGGCGCAGTTCCGGGAATTAGCGGCATTCGCGCAGTTTGGTTCCGACCTTGACAAGGCAACGTTAGCTCAATTGAATCGTGGGCAGCGTCTTACCGAAGTGCTGAAGCAAGACCAATATGTTCCGCTCCCGGTTGAAAAACAGATCGCGATTATTTTTGCGGGTACCAATGGGCTTCTCGATGATCTAGACGCCGCAAACGTCCGGCCGTTCGAAGAATCTCTTTACCGGTTTCTGGATACCAGCCAGCCCGGCGTGCTGCAGAAGATTCGCGAACGCAAAGCAATCGATGACGAGCTTCGAGCCGAGTTGCAAAAGGCGATCAAAGAGGCTAAAGAAAGATTCAAGATCGAGCGGGGTCGCGCAGCGTAAACCATGCCAAGCCTGTTGGATATTCGGCGTCGCATCCGCTCCGTGAAGAACACGCAGCAACTCACGAAGGCAATGAAAACGGTTTCGGCCGCGAAGCTTCGGCGTGCGCAGGATCGTGTGTTCAGTGCGCGGCCCTATGCGGAACAGCTGAAGAGAGTTCTGGGAAATCTTGCCTCTCCCATCGAAAACGTTGTGCATCCCCTGCTCGAAGTCCGGCCTGAAGAACGGATACTGTTGGTCGTTGTCACGGCGGATCGCGGCTTATGCGGTGCTTTTAACTCCAATATCGTTCGGGCTGCATCCTCATTTCTTCGCGAACATGCTTCGCAGTCTACGGCTCTTGCCACCGCGGGTCGCAAAGGCCGGGATTTCTTTCGCCGTCGCGGCATTCCGATTCGAGCCGAGTTCGTAAATATTTTTTCCAAGCTGGACTATGGGCACGCACGAGACATCTCAGAAACCGTGGTTCAGGCGTACTCGCATGCGGAGACCGATGCCGTTTACATCGTGTACAACGAATTCAAATCGGTCATTCAACAACGGGTCGTTGTGGAAAAGGTGTTGCCGCTGAGCCGAACCGAACTAGAACAAACTGCGCCTCCCGTGGACTACATTTTCGAACAACCACCGCAAGAAATTTTTGATCGGCTTCTTCCGCGGTATGTTGAAGTGCAGATGTATCGTGCCTTATTGGAATCAGCTGCCTCCGAGCACGGCGCTCGGATGGCCTCAATGGATACGGCGTCGCGTAACGCCGGTGAAATGATTGACATGCTGACCCTCAATATGAATCGCATTCGCCAGGCGGCGATTACGAAAGAGATCATTGAAGTCGTCAGCGGTGCTGGAGCTTTATAAAAATGGCAATAAACATAGGACGCGTTTCGCAGATAATCGGCCCGGCCGTCGACGTAGAGTTTGATGAAGGAAAACAACCGCCGATCTACCAAGCCTTACATATCACGAGCGAAGGATTCGAAGTGCCGGCGCCGATCGATGTCATCGTGGAAGTGCAGCAGCATCTCGGTGAAGGCCGCGTGCGCACAATCGCCTTACAGCCGACGGAAGGCATGGTACGGGGTATGCCGGCGCTCGACACGGGAGGCCCGGTCGCTATTCCCGTCGGCAAGTCCACCCTGGGCCGCGTCATTAATGT
>Ga0066710_100003849_pt1 | contig 12997 bp, 11 predicted proteins | sample GraSoiAngelo_159_FD_79666 | JGI IMG/M metagenome (GOLD analysis project Ga0066710, IMG submission 79666) | Grasslands soil microbial communities from the Angelo Coastal Reserve, California, USA - 14_1009_16_40cm | ecosystem: Environmental > Terrestrial > Soil > Grasslands | place: USA...
CGCGTTGTCATGCGCCTGCGGTAAACAGCTCGGCCATTCGCCTCGATCGCGCCGATCTGCTTGCGCTGCTCGACAGGAAGTGAGCAGCCGCTGCCAGCGGCGGCATCCTGGACCATATGCGCAAACTGTCAGCTATCAACGCAGGTGCCGGGCAAGAAACGGGACCACCGCATCAAGGACGATGTTCGGCTGCTCCTCGGGTTGAAGATGGCCGCCGGGAATGGCCCATCCTTCGACCTGGGTTGTCCAAGCTTGCCAGATCGTCAGCGGCGTTTCCGCTCCCTCAAAACGCCCCTCCTCCCACAGCACCAATACCGGGCAATCGAGGACCCGCCCGGCGGCACGGTCGGCGAGATCGTGCTCGTGGTCGGCCGTCGCTCCGGCCCGGTAATCCTGCATCATCGCATGCCGGACTTCGGGCCGGCGAAAGGCCGCGCGATACGCGGCCAGCGCCTCGTCCGACAAACAGCCGGGATCCTTCGCCATCTTCCGCAACGTCCAGTCCAGGAAATGGTCGGGATCGCTGCTCAAAAGGCGTTCCGGCAAATCATAGGGTTGAGCGAACAGGAACCAATGATAGGCGCCGAGCCCGAACGCCTTGCCTGCCCTCGCCCACATCTCGGCTGACGGAATGACCGTCAACGACACGAACGCGTGCACCGTATCAGGATGATCCAGGACCAGCCGATACCCCACCCGCGCGCCGCGGTCGTGACCAATCAGACCGAAACGGTGAAAACCAAAATGCTTCATCACGGCGAGCTGATCGCGGGCCATGGTCCGCTTAGAATAGGCCGCGGCATCGACTTGCTGCGGGCCCCGGCTCTCCCCATAGCCCCGCAAGTCTGTCGCCACAACTGTGTAGTGTTGCGACAGCACCGGCGCGAGGCGATGCCAGGCGACATGCGTCTGCGGATAGCCGTGCAGGAGCAGCAATGGCGGCCCGCTCCCACCGATAAACGACGCGATGCGTGCGTCTTCGGTATCGATATCGTGCCGCTCGAACCCCTCGAACATGGACGCGGTTCCCCGTCAATTGCCTGGCGACCGCAACATACCCCGATCGAGCTCGGCGCAGTAGTTCGCTGGAGAACGCTTCGAACTATCAAAACGTCGCAGGCGATACGTTGCGATTCAGAACGAAAACCAGGCTGCATGGAATTTCCGCCTTTCATTTCCATTCTCCGTAGCAGCGCTCCACCCAACCGGGCTCGATATCGAATTGTGGTTCTATTGACTGTGGCCGCTCCGTCTTTAGCGTGATGTAACCTTGCATTGGTGACATCTCATGAGTATTGGCATCAAGTCGATCATCGGAATTTTAGCGGCCGTCACGATTGCTGCGGGTACTTCGGCTGCCGCGCAAACGCCGTTTTCCGATACCGTTCGCATCGGCTATCAGAAGTCGTCGACTTTGACGGCCATTCTGAAGACCAATGGCGTGTTGGAGAAAGCGCTTGCACCGCTGGGCGTCCAGGTCTCCTGGCACGAATTCACCAGTGGCCTACCACTGCTGGAAGCGATCAACACCAACAATATCGATTTCGGCGCCGACGTTGCCGATACCGTGCCTCTGTTCGCGCAGGCGGCCGGAGCCAAGCTAGCTTACATCGCGGAAGAAGCCGCCTCGCCTTCAGCTCAGGCCATCCTGGTCGGCGCGGAATCGCCGATCAGGACGCTGGCCGACTTGAAAGGCAAGAAGGTCGCCGTCACCAAGGGCGCCGGCAGTCATTTCCTGCTGCTTGCCGCCCTCGCCAAATCCGGGCTGAACTTTAGGGATATCTCTCCGGCCTACCTCACGCCGGCAGACGGCCGCGCCGCGTTCATCGGCGGCAATGTCGACGCGTGGGTAGCCTGGGATCCATTCCTGACCAGCGCGCAGCGCCAGTCCAATGCACGGGTGCTGTCCGACGGCAGTAACGGTCTTGCGAGCTACAAGCGGTACTATTTGTCATCGGCAACCTTCGCGGATCGGCGCGGCGACGTCCTGAATATCATCTTCGGCAAACTTGATGAGACCGGCAAATGGGTCAAGGCGCATCCAAAGGACGCCGCGATATTGCTGGCCGGCCTCTGGGGGATCGATGCGGCGACGGTAGAAGAGGCCAACAGCCATCGCTCTTACAAGGTCGGCGTCGTGACCGCGCCCGGCCTGTCCGAGCAGCAGCGCATTGCCGACGCATTTTTTTCGGAAGGATTGCTCCCGGTCAAGGTCGATGCCGGCAACGCAAAGATCTGGACGCCGACGCAAAACTGATTGGCGAAGCCGATTGAACGGGTGCTCAAGCGGGCCAAGACGCCCGCGAAGCGTGACATCTGCGGTCCGTCGCTGAGTGCGGCTCAAAACTACGCCGCCTCGTAGGACGGAACCGGCAATGCAGTCACCGATTTGATCTTTTCCATCGCGAAGCGCGACGTCACATTCTTCAGTGCGACCGAGCCGATCAGCTTCCTGTAAAAGACATCATAGCTCCGCATGTCGGCGACGACGACGCGCAGCATGTAATCGACGTCGCCGGCCATCCGATAGAACTCGATGACTTCGGGCATGGCACTGACTGCTTGCGCAAACTTTTTCAGCCATGCATCGGAGTGGTCGTTGCTCTCGACAGAGACAAACACCGACAGTCCAAGACCGATCTTGTTCTGGTCAACCAGCGCGACCTTGCCGATGATAATGCCTTCGTTCTCCATGCGCTGGACGCGCTTCCAGCACGGCGTGGACGAAAGGCCAACCCGCTCGCCGATCTCCGCCACGGATAGCGACGCATCCTCCTGAAGCACTCTCAGGATCTTCCGGTCGATCGCATCAATGCGACGCACGGCTTCGGGAGCAATATCGATGATGTCGGTCATTTGCGGAACTTTCTTCCAAATTATTTGCTAACAGCCATGGTAATTAGAAAATAATTTCCAACAAGCTGCGACCTGTTTCAAAAAATGCCACCACGAGAGAAAGTCTTGCTGCCCTGACTGCCCTTGCCAGCCTAAGGCCAGCGCATGCTGACGGTTCTCGAAAGCGAGCGATTGACGCTGCCGGCGGCGGAGAGCCTCTGTCATGCAGCTGAGCACCTGTCCCTGGAAAAGCAGCAGACGCGCGGTTCGGAACACCGTCGTGAACGCCATGCGGAAGCCGTTCACGTCGTTGCCGCTTCGCATTTTCTTGCCGGCGCGGCCCCTAGATCGTGATCGGCACAAAATGATTGAGGATCACAAGGATCGTGAGTGACACGACGCCGATGCCAAGGCTCCAGGCGATCAGTTTTTTCTCGACCGGAAGCAGCGGCTCCGCCCCATTGTTCAATTCGCGTTCCAATTCTGCTTGTGACATTCCCAGTACTCCTTTACGCCGCTAACTGACGAGCGGCGGCTTTACGCCGCTGAAGAACAGCCATGAGATCAACAGACCGACCCAGATCACGAACCCGAGCAGGCTGACGAAATAGACGGCCGCCAGCTTCGCAAAACCCTGCTGCCAGAGCTTTCGGAAATCCGGAACGGCATGGGGCGTGCCGGCTGCCGTGGAGCCTGTTATTTTATTTTTGTCAGCTAAAGGCGCGCGTCATCTTGTTGGTATTTCTGTTGGTATCGACAACCATCAACGATGAAAACTATTTCAAATTCAAATGGTTATAGTATTAGATGGCTACCGGCCAGGGGCACCATTTCCCGCACATATCTGCGAACACTGCCCGAGGCTGTGACGTGGCCCGTTCAAGGTGACGCGGGTTTTGTCGCGGAAATCACGGTCGCCTGCAGCGGCATGCGCCAACTACCGGTGCCGAATTCGCGCCGATATTCCTGCACGATGGCGGCGACGATCTGCTCGGGCTCGACGCCGCCACGTGCGTGGACTTGATCGATGATCGGACTGCCGCAGACGAGCCCACGCGCGAGAATTGCCGGGTCCGGGACATCCTTCTCCAGCTGAAGCACGACGGCGCTGACGTCGGCAAAGGCCGCATCGATCAGCGAGTCCTTGGCCGCCTCGAACCGATAGGAAAATGGCGCGCGCTGGAATTGAGGCGGATCGCCCGGAAAGAAGCGGCCAATGACGTCGTGCGCGATCCCGCCAAACGGGTTGTGGCGATGCGAATCCCAGATATTGAACAGGTAGCGACCACCGGGGGTAAGGACCCGATAAACCTCACGATAGGACCTGTCCTTGTCGGGAAAAAACATCACGCCAAACTGGCAAACGACAGCGTCGAAGCTCGCGTCGGCGAAGGGAAGCGCCGTCGCATCCGCAGGCCGAACCTCGACCTGCTCGACGGGGCGGAATCTTGTACGCGCAATTTCGAGCATCGGCGGATTGAGATCGGTCGCCGTCAAGCGGACCCCACTGGGGAGGGCGTCACGCAAATGACGCGTCAGGATTCCGGTCCCGGCTGCAATCTCCAGCACCCGCGCCGGTTTGCACGCGGCCACCCGCCGCGCGATATCGACAGCATAATCGGCGAAGATCAGCGGCCCCAAGCTCTGATCATAATGCTGCGGGATGCTGCCGATGAATCCGGCGACGTCGTCTTTCACATCGACCTCTGAATCACAGCCTTCACGACGCGAGCTCATCCCGCAGGGACGTGGCCTGCTTCAGGTCGCGCGTGTCCAAACCTTCGCTGAACCAGTCATGGATCGGCGCAAGAAGATCTAGGGCCTGCCGCCGCTTGCCTTGCGCGCGCCACAACCGGGCCAGGCTCATCGCCGCGCGCAGCTCGAAGGATTTGGCTTGCTGCTGACGCGCACCGATCAGCGCGCGCTCAAAATGCGCTTCCGCTCGTGGCATGTCCGGCGCGGGCGGCAGCAGCGCGATCTCGCCGGCGATGCGATGAATCTCTGCCTCGCACCATTTCTCACCGGTCGTATCGGCGGTCGCCATCGCCTCGCCAATGCACCGCGTCGCCTCATCGAACCGACCAAGCTCAGCGCCGGCTATTGCCAAGTTTGCCAGATACCAGGGCGCGTAGGCGGTTGCGCCCGTCGACTGTGACGCCGCTATTCCGGCGTTCATCATGTCGACGGCATCCGCGGCCTTGCCGGTCAGCGCCAAAATCCAGCCTCGCAGCAGCAGGCCATAGCCTTTCCAGAACAAGGTACGTTTTTCATCGGCCAGCGCGACAAGCTGGTCGATCAACGTTTCCGCCACCACATAATCGCCGCAGAAGACGTGCGTCAAAGATGTGTGGGACAAGGCATACATCGACGTGGCCGCGTGGCCCATTTCGCGGGCAATCTCGAGCGCCTGTGAGGTATCGGCCCGTGCAGCATTCGGGTGGCCAAGCGCCCATTGAGCCCAGGCCCGCCAGCACAATGCCGATACCCGGATGTCGTGACCGAATCGCGTCGCCAGGGCGGCATGTTCGGCTACATTATATCGCGTAATCGCTTGATCGAGATGGTTGCGCCCCTCCGCGAGGTCTGCCGTCAGCACGGCGGATATCCCTGACAGAAGATGGCCGATCGCGACTGGCGCCGTTGCTTTCTGATCCCCGGCCAACAGCTGGAACTGCCTCGCGAGCTTGCGCATCACGTCGCCCTTGAAGTCCATGCGGCTGACGACCCAAAAGCCGTACAGAACCGAGAACAGCACCAGTGGATCCTCGAGAGGCTCGGCCAACCGCTCCGCCTGCTCGATCAAAGCGCGCGCCCGATCAAACGCCGCATTGGTCTCGGGCGCCGCATGTCCTCTGGTATGGATCAGCGCGTTCGCGAGTTGGACTTGCAGCCTGATTTGCTCACGGCGCAGCGCCGCCGTGCCCGGCAGGTCTGCAATCTGGCCAAGGGCGCGCGTCAGCTGTTCGCTAGCCTCGATCAGCGCCGAGCGGGCCAGTGATCGCTGCCCTGCTTTGCCCCAGAAGCCAGCGGCTTTCTCGATCAGGTCCGCTTGGGTATAGTGACGCGCCACGAGCTCAGGCTGGCTCGCGGCGACTTCCGCGAATTCCTGCTCGAGGGTCTGCGCGATCCGGGCATGCAGCGCGCGGCGTGGCCCCCTCAGCAGCGTGCCGTAGGCAGCATCCTGAACGAGCGCATGGTTGAACAAATAGCTCGCCTGAGGTGGCGCGTTCTGGCGGAACAGCAAGCCGGCGCTCACCAACCGATCCAACGCGCCTTCCAGTTCAGCTTTCGGCTTACGCGCCACGGCATCCAGCAGCGTATGAGAGAATTCGCGGCCGATCGCGGCACCGATTTGCGCGACTTCCTTCGCTGACCCAAGCCGGTCAAGCCGCGCCATCAAGGATGCGTGGAGGCTCGCAGGAACCGCCGAGGTCGGCGCCGGGATCGAGGCGGCAGTCCGGCGCGCGCCCCCTTCGCCTTCGGCTTCCATGACCGCCTTGGTCATCTCCTCGACAAACAGCGGAATGCCGTCGGCGCGCTCGAGGATATCCTGCCGGATGTCTGCGGTTAGCCTTGTCTCGCCGATCACACGGTCGATCAGGGCGTCGACGTCGCGCCGCGCCAGGCGGTTGAGGGTGAGAGCCGTCCCCCTCCAGGGCGGCACGAATTCCGGTCGAAACGTCACGAGCAACAGGGCGCTCAGTTTCGTGATCCGGTCCACGAGCAATCCCAGCATGTCGAGGCTCGTCGGATCCGTCCAATGCGCATCTTCAAAAATGATTAGCGCCGGCGTGGACCGCGCAATGGTCTCGATCTGCGCAAGGATCGCTTCAAACGTTCGCTGGCGCCGCTGTGACGGAGCAAGTTCGAGCCCGGAGTAGCGACCATCGTTGGGTAGCGACAGCATGTCGGCAAGCAGCGCGGCATCCTCGTTCGACATCGCCGTCCGCGTGAGCATCGCATCGAGCTTGTCGAGATTCACCTGCGGGCTATCGTCGCGCGCAAGTCCCGCTGCGCGCGCGATTTGACCGATAATCGGATACAACGCGCTGTCAGTGTGCTGCGGCGAGCAAAAATAGCGGAGGCATGTATGCGGCTCTGGCGCAAGCTGATCCAGCAGTCCCGCCGTGAGCCGCGACTTTCCGATCCCAGCCTCGCCAGAGAGCAGCACCACCTGGCCTTCGCCGGCTTTGGCCTGCGACCAGCGGCGCAGCAGCAATTCAAACTCTTGGTCTCGCCCGACGAGCGCGGTAAGCCCGGCCACGTGCAGCGCCTCGAACCGGCTCTCAACCGCGCTCCGCCGGATCGCCGCGAAAGCCTGCACCGGGCCTGCAATGCCCTTCAGGTCCTGGTTCCCCAGATCCTGCAATTCGAACAAATTGCCGATGAGCCTGCGTGTGCGTTCGGCAACGACGACCATGCCCGGCGCCGCGATCGCCTGCAGCCGCGCGGCCAGGTTCGGCGTCTCGCCGACGACGCCGCGCTCCTGCGCTTCCCCCGATCCGATCAGGTCGCCGACCACGACCAGCCCGGTCGCGATTCCAACCCGAACCTGCAGCGGCGTGCCCTCCGCTGCGATGAGCTTCGGCACCGCGTCGACCAGCGAGAGCCCGGCCTGCACGGCGCGCTCAGCGTCATGCTCGTGTGCCTGGGGGTAGCCGAAATAGACCAGCACACCGTCGCCCATATACTTGGCAACGAACCCGCCATTTTGCTCGACCAATGTTGTGCAGCAGCGGTGATAGGCGCTGATGATGGCCCGCAAGTCCTCGGGATCGAGCCTTGTCGAAAGCGCGGTCGAGCCTACGAGATCGCAGAACATCACAGTCAGCTGACGGCGTTCTGCGGAGTCGTGCGCAGGCACCGGGATCGCGACTTGGGGCCCTACTGGCGGGCCTGGGTCGAGTTCGCCGATCGTGCGCAGCATTTTCCGCCGGTCACCGAGGACGACGCCGAGGTCCTTTAGATCCTGATCAGTCAGGTCGCGCAGAACCGAAAAATCAATGCGGTTTTCCAAAAATTGCGGCAGATACTCGGACATGCCGAGCTTCTCGAGCCATTGTGCAATCTGCTGCATCACGATTCCCAGACGGACTTCAATCATTGTCAGATGGGGGATTGGGTCAAGACATCAGAATTATAGAGTAATTTCAGGTTCGTAATTTTATTCTGAATGGCGCACCACGCTCGTTTTCATCCATCCATGGTTGTATATCGAGCGAGCATGCAGCGTCATGGCAAATGCTGCGTGTCGCATCTGCCCTGGCTCAGCCGTTTAGCGAGACGCCCCCTCTCCGCCAATCGCGCGATCCAGGGCGTCGATCAGCACCTGAATCTCGATGAACTTGTTGCGGGCCCGTTCGGCCTTGTCACGGTCAAACGGAGCGGCCAGCACTTTCGCGTGTGTGTCCCTATCCTCGATCATGCGCTCACGGGCTTTCTTCAGCGTTTCAAGTCGCTCGCTCATTTTGGTTTCTTTCAAGGAGGAATCGGCGCCACGCTGTCAGCGCGAACCCCATGCGTACACCGATCCAGCTACTGGCGCCATCGATCAATGGCGCGGCGTCGGCAGCTGCACGATATCCATATCATCGGCGGCCGCTTCAACACGTTTGAGTACAACACCGATCTTCACCACGTTTACCTGCCGTCGCTCGACACATGGAAGGAGCGCGCACCGCTGCCCACGGCGCGTTCCGGCCACGGCGTGCAGGATAGAGGTCAGATTTCGCAAGCCGCCGTATTCGGGCAGATGGAGAGTTACGATCCGCAGGCGAACAGCTGGCAGTCTCATGCGTCAATGACGACGCCGAGGCACGCGGTGGGCGCCACGACCATTGACGATGCGATCTACGTTGCGGGCGGAGGTGCCGTGACAGGCGGCTCAGTCCAATCGTCGGTGCACGAAGCTTTTACGCTGGGCGCTTGACCACGTCCGTCGCCGCCAGAATCAAATTCAAATTCGGCTACACAAAGCCGCGTTGTCGCGCGTACTGACGCTGCATTGAACTCGGCACGCGGGAACCCTGTACGGTAATACTACGGGTCAGAAAACACGGCGCTGCCGCAGTTCATCCGCGAAATGTCCACATCCGCCTTCTATCCGGCCGGCCTTCACACCATGGATGGAAGTTGATGCGATATCTTTTCGCCGCCGTGATTGCTGTGTTTGTGGTCTCGGTGGATTTTGAAAGTTCCGACGTCAGGTCAGTATGGATGGAACCATCTTTCGTCATTGCCCAAGCGCAATCGGAACCCGCCACGACATCGAACAACCAAACTGGAACCGCGACCGCGTCGGCTGAGTATTCGCAAGCGTTGGATGCAACGAATGTTGTCGCCGCGCCATACGAGGCCGCAACGGCAACCGATGCCGCAGCTCATGCAGCCGCGTCGTTCCATGACGAGTCCGCGTCACCGAATCCGGTCTGCGAAGCGGTCAAGACTGCGGCCGAGGAGAACGATATCCCGATCGGATTTCTCGCGCGCCTGCTGTGGCAGGAAAGCAGGTTTCGCGCCGCGGAGGTCAGCTCGGCCGGCGCGCAGGGCATTGCGCAATTCATGCCGCAAACGGCGGTCGAAATGGGATTGAGAAATCCGTTCGACCCGCTGCAGGCGATCCCTGCGTCGGCCAGATTTCTTCGCAAGCTTTACAATCAGTTCGGAAATCTCGGGCTTGCTGCGGCCGCCTACAATGCGGGCGGCGGCAGGATTGAGAAGTGGCTCTCACGCCGGAGCACACTCCCAAAGGAAACGCGCGCTTACGTCAAGATCATCACCGGCCACGGGGCGGAAGCGTGGACCGACGAAGAGAATACTGTCTACATGCCGACCGACCTGCCACAGAAAGCGCCATGCGAAGGCATCGGCGGCCTGTCGCGGCAAGACCAGATCGCCGCTGTCAATGTCGACCTGACGCCTTCCGCCAGCGCGCTGTTGCGCAAGGCGGAGGCTGATGAAGCCGAGGACAGGAAGAACGCGGCCGCGAAGAAACTGCGCGTGGCCGCAAGTTCGATGGCTGCACGTGGCCGTGCTGCGTCTCGAAAGACGAATGCCCGCGCTGTGCTGCTGGCAGGAAAGGGATCGGCGCGCAAGTCGGGAAAACAAGCCGTGCGACTCGCGTCGGCTTCTTCCGTTGGCCGCACAAAATCATCGAGGGCCGCACGGGAATTGTAGCTGCCATCGATCCGTCGCCAAACGAAAGAAGCCCGCGTCGCCGGCCGCTCGCCCAACCTATCCCGCCCCGCTCACTTCTTCGCGAACGTGCTGAAGAGGCCGCCCACCAGCTTCGAGGCCACTCCGCCCAGCGCGCCGAAACCGCCGGTGGCGCCGATCACGCCGGTGATTATCGGAATCAATGTCGCCAATGTCGAGCCTGAAGCCGGCGCGGTTGTCGTTGCGGCCTGACCGGTTGCCGCCCCCAGATTGAAAGGCAGATTGAGCACGCCGAGCGACTGCAACATGGTGACAATGCCGAGCACGCCGGCAGAGAGCTGCACGCTCGGCCGCGACATGGCCGGCGCAAGCGGCTCGGCGGGGGCATCCGGCTTCTCGTGGCCCGGAAGGGGCTTGCCGGTCAGTCTCTCATAGAGCATCGGCATCACCATCGTGATGAGATCGACCGGCGCCGGGGAGGCCGGCTGCAGCGACATTCCCGGTTGCGACACGATCGGCGCCGGGACGGTGTTGATCGGCTGCGCGAGTATCGGCGCGTTCGCGATCGGCGTGGGCGCCGGCGCCGTCAGCGGCTTGCCTGTCGCAAGCATCGCCAGAAGCTGCGTGATGTCGAGCTGTTTGCCGGTAAGCGCCGACTGCAGGATCAGCGGCAACAGCAGTTCGAGGCCTTGGCCCGGCTTGGCAGGATCGACGGCCATCGGTTTCTCCTTCGATAGCAACATGAGAATGAGCGGGAGCAGTTGCTGCATGTCGAGCGCAGGGAGGCCAGCGACGGGGCCCGTCTCCGCCACGGCGACACCAGGGGTGACGGCCGCGCCCCCGAGCGACACACCGAGCGCCGCCGCCGTCTCCGGCCCGACCGCGCCATCGACGACCATGCCCTCGGCTTCCTGGAAACGCAGCACGGCCGCCTGGGTGTTGAGTCCGAAGTCACCATCGATCAGACCGGGATCGAAGCCCTTTGCCGCCAGCGCCGCCTGGATCCGCGTGACAACGGCTTTGTCCATGTTCGGCGCGTCGACCTCGTAGATGATCGCAGGCGGGCTGACCTTGATCGGCGCCGTGGCACCATAGGTGATGCCGGGAATCAGAATGCCGGTATGCCATCCGCGGCCATGCACGCTGTCGGCGACCACACCGTAACGCCGCCCCTTCGCCTCGATGGTGCCGCCGTTGCCGTCGCACACCGCGATGTGGCCCATCTTGCCGGGACCCGGAGGGTAGCGAAGCACGATGCCGCCGACGGTCGCCGCCGCTTCCTCCACCGAAACGCGCTTGCCCAGCCGCTCGAGGTCAGCCTTCCAGGCGCCGGTATAGGCATCTGCCTTGGCCGGCGGCGCGGTGTCGTCAACACATCCGTAAAGAGTGTTCGCTTCCTGATAAACCAGCCATGAGACGAACTCGGCACAGTCCCACGGACCATGCCAATGCGGATCGTCCTTCGGTATCTGCGTGTTGACGTATTGCTCGCCGATGTGCGCGCGGGCGCGCTGCACCAAACCGGCGCCCGACGGCGCGCCGCTCGCGAGCGGCTGGGCGACGGGTTGGGCAGGCAGGCTGTCGAAGAAGGCGTCGGCGCTGCCGGCCTTGTACATCCTGTGTGCCTGGCGCCACTGTTCCTCGGTCAGGTTGTTGCCCTTGCCCGACTCGCGGCCGGCAATGGCCTTCAGCAAAGCGATCGCCTGCACGGAATCGTCGACCATTTCCTTTGTCAATATGGCGTTCGGATCGTAGCCGGGTACGCCGAAACCGTGCGCGCCGGTCCATTTTGTTCCGGCCTCGCCGATCCGCATGCCGACATAGCTGCGCCACAGCAGGTCCAGGTTCGAGGCAGCGCCGTTCACCGGCGAAGGAAAGCGCGCGATCTTGTGGCTGCCGCCGATGATGCCATAGCCCGTCTGGCCGAACCGCGCGGCGCGCGCGCTCGGATATTGAGCGCCGGGATTGCAATAGCGGAACGATGCGCACTCGCTGCCTGCTACATCATCGCGGTTATCCGCGGTGGAGGGATCTGTGGACCTTCCGATTTGACCCATTGCTCGCTCCCCGGCTCGGTTGCCTGTTGCCAATTTCCTCTTAACGGATCGCCGCGTCCTCGACCTCGGCTTGTCGCTCATTCGCAGGCCTGTTTGTCCGGCGGCGCCGGGCCGCCCGTCCATGCAGCGTGGCGAGACGTGCCGTTTCGGCGCCAACATCCGATTGCCGCGGCCAGTGACGGCCGGCCGGTCTCGTCGCCCTTCGCTTCGCCAGAAGCGCGAAGGAATAAAAATTCAGGCGGCATCGGGGCTCGGCGGACCGCACAGGCTGCAAATCCAACGCAATACATCGTACAACAACTCAGCGATGCGATTTTGAATGACTACAGCTTACCAGTCTTCAGCGCTGCTCAGATGTGAAATGGCCAACAGTTGTGACGAGCACGGTCGGATTAATTTTCCGCCACCCAACGCCTGCGCGGCAGTCATCGCAAACGAAAAAGCCCGCATTGCTGCGGGCTTTTTGCTTCACGCTTTCGCGTCCTGAAGCTGATCGCAATGCCGGCGAAAGCCTGGCCTCACCCCTCCCGGTACCAGCTCGCGAGCTGCCACAGATCGTTGTCCCAGCCCGAGATATGCGCGGTCAGCTTGCCGCCGAGGGCTGCGACCCGGGTGCGGGAGATGATGGGCTGGATGTAATTGTCCGTCACGACGAGGTCGTTGAGCTTGATGAACAAGGCCGCGCGCTTCACCGCGTCGAGCTCCTGTTCGACCTGCTTGTAGATCTCGTCATATTCCTTGCTTTGCCAGCGCGAGACATTGCGCCCCTGCCACTTGTTTTCCTTGTTCGCCATCTGCCACGACACATACTGGTTCATGAAGAACTGCGGATCGGCCTGCGGCATCGTGGTGTTGTACATCTGCGCGTCGCAATAGAAATGCGGGTAGGTGTCGGGATTGGCGGCGTCGGAGGAGAAGAACACCGATCCCACCACCGACTTCAATTCGAC
>Ga0066710_100003850_pt1 | contig 12996 bp, 12 predicted proteins | sample GraSoiAngelo_159_FD_79666 | JGI IMG/M metagenome (GOLD analysis project Ga0066710, IMG submission 79666) | Grasslands soil microbial communities from the Angelo Coastal Reserve, California, USA - 14_1009_16_40cm | ecosystem: Environmental > Terrestrial > Soil > Grasslands | place: USA...
AACACCATCATGCCCAGGTCGGGGCGGACCAGGAACGCGCTCGCGATCGCGACGCCGTCGAAAAAGGTGTGGAGCAGCAACCCCACCAGCGCCGAGGTGCCGGCGACGGAGCTGACGGCGTGCGTCTCCTCCCCGAAATGGAAGTGCGGCGTCAGGGTGTGCTGGGTCAAGTGCACCGCGAGGTAGCCCGCCAGCACGAGCGCCGGCGCAACCGGGCCGCTGCGCGCCAGCGCCTCGGGCAGGATCTCGACGATCGCGACGGCGAGCATGAACCCGGCGCCGAAGGCGACGAAATGCTCGATCACCTTCAGCTCGCGGGCCGCGCGGCGGGTGACGGCGAGGGCGCCGAGCACGTTGCCGAGGGCCGCGACGAGCGCGTACACCAGGGCGCTAGACACGGGACAGAAGGTACTCCTTGGTGTTGCGCGCCGGGTCCTCGAGCACCTCGGCCAGCAGTCGCTCGAGGGTCTCCCCCACCTCCGGCCCCGGCCGCACGCCGGCCGCGATCAGCTCGTCGCCCTTCACGGCGAGATCCTTGAGGGTGAGCGGAGGATGCGTCGCCTGAACCCCCGCGACCGCCTTCCGGACGGCCTCCGGGCCGAGCGTCAACAGATCGTCAACGTACTCCCCCACCTGTGACAACCACCGTCGCACGGCGACGGGATTCTTCGGATCGGGGTCCTGCTCCCGCCACGCCCCGATCGCCCGTCCCCGCTCGATCTCTTTGTTGGAGCACTTGAGCCGGGTGAGCAGCGAGGCGGGATCCTTGGCAAGGTACGCCGTAATCAGAACGGGGTCGCGCGGTAGCTTGTCGAGCCTGCCCTTCCCCCTTCCCTCTTCCCCCTTCCCCAATTCGGGGAGCCAGATCCGCGCCGCGCCGACGTCGATCCAGAGATCGAGCAGTTTCGAGACGCGCTTCGCCGTCCGGATGCCCTTGAACCACTCGTCCCGGACGCGCTCCGCCGACAGCTGGGCGAGTCCCTGGGCATTGGCCTTCGCCGCCTCGAGGGTGCGGGCGTGGATGCGGAACTCGAACCGCGCGCTGAAGCGCAGCGCCCGCAGGATCCGCAGGTAGTCCTCCTGGAACCGCCAGTTGGGGTCCCCGACGGAGCGGATCAGCTTCTTGGCCAGGTCCTCCTCACCCTTGAATGGATCCCGCCATTCGTGGGTCAGGGGATGATAGGCGATGGCGTTGATCGTGAAGTCGCGCCGCGCCAGATCGTCCATCAGCGACACGCCGAACTCGACCACGGCGTGCCTGCCGTCGGTGCGGATGTCGCGGCGGAAGGTGGTGACTTCGTGGGGCTGGTTATGCGCGTCGAGCACCGCCACGGTGCCGTGCTCGATCCCGACCGGGACGGTGCGCTTGAAGAGCTTCTGAACCTCCGCCGGGGGCGCGGCGGTCGTGAGGTCGAAGTCGCTGTTCGCGACGCCCAGCAGGTTGTCGCGGATGGCGCCGCCGACGCACCAGGTCTCGTAGCCGGCGTCCTCGAGGCGCTTGGCGATGCGGAGCACTTCTTCGGGGATGCCGAGACGGGCGGGGAACGTCACCCGCACAACACACTCCCCCCGTTCACACTCAACACTTCCCCCGTGATGTGCCGCGTGAGCCCGGAACAGAGAAACACGATCGGGCCGGCGACGTCCTCGGCCGAGGCGACCCGGCCGAGCGGGATCGTGCGCTCGATCTCTCGCTTCCCCCTTCCCCCTTCCCGCTCGTACGGCTTCGCCGACATCTCGGTATCGACCCACCCCGGCGCGACGCAGTTCACGGTGACGCGGGGAGCGAGCTCGACCGCGAGTGACTTGGTGAGCGAGATGACCGCGCCCTTGGTGGCGGCGTAGTCGGCGTGAAACGCCTCGCCCCGTTGACCCGCGGTCGATGACACGAGGACGATCCGCCCGCCCTCCGGCAGGTGAGGGATCACCGCGCGGCAGACGTACACGACGGCGTCGAGGTTGGCGCGTCGCGTGGCCTCCCACTGCGCGTCCGCCATCCCGGCCAGCGGCACGTCGTCGGAGGGCCAGATGCCGTGATTGACGACGAGGATATCGAGTCCGCCGAGACGTCGCGCGACCTCATCCACGATCCGATTGGCCGTGGTCGCGTCGCCCAGATCACCGGCGACATTGACCGCCCGACCGCCCGTCCGCCCGACCGCCGCGACGGTCTCGTCCGCGTTCTCCCGGCGGTTCCGGTATCCCACGGCCACCGCGCAGCCCGCCTGCGCCAGGAGCAGCGCCGTCGCGCGCCCGATACCCCGCCCTCCCCCCGTGACGAAGGCCCGCTTGCCCGCCAGGTCGATCATCCCCGCAGCCGGTCTTCCACCAGGGCACAGATCACGTGCTCGATGGCGAGGTGCAGCTCCTGGATGCGGGCGGTGTCGTCGGCCGGGACCACGAGGGCGGTGTCGGCCAGGTGCTTGAGTTGACCTCCGCTCCTGCCGAGGAACGCGACGATGGGGACGCCCCGCGCTTTGGCCGACTGGGCCGCCCGGATCACGTTGGGGCTCTCGCCGCTCGTCGAGTGGAGGATCAGGAGATCGCCGGGCTTCACCAGCGCTTCGACCTGGCGCGCGAACACCTCGTCGAACCCCATGTCGTTGGCGCAGGCGGTGAGGAGCGAGGTGTCGGTGGTGAGCGCCATGGCGCGCATGGCGGGCCGGTTGACCTGGTAGCGCACCACGTACTCGGTGGCGACGTGCTGCGCATCGGCGGCGCTGCCCCCGTTCCCCGCGAAGAACAGCGTGCCGCCGCCGCGCAGGGTCGCCTCGTAGCGCGCGGCGATCGCGGCGATGTCGCCGGCGCGCTCCGCCGCGACGCGCGCGACCAGCGTGGCGAGGGCCTCGAGCGACTCCCGGATCTGCTCGACCGGCGTCACCGCACGGCCTCGACGAACGCCCGCAGGTCGCGCCCGGCCCCCCCTTCCTCTTCCAGCACGGTGCCGATCACGACGAAATCCGCGCCCGCCGCCCGCGCGGCGCGGGCCTGCTCGACGGTCCGGATGCCGCCCCCAACGAACAGCGGCCGGGGCGGCGGTACCGCCGCCCGGCAGGCGCGGATGACGTCGGCCGGCACGGGCCGTTCGGCACCGCTCCCCGCGTCGAGGTACAGCGCCTGCATCCCGATCAGCTTCGCCGCCGTCGCGTGCGCCGCCGCGATCTCCGGCTTGTCGGCGGGAAGGGGGCGCGTCTGGCTCACCGCCTCGACGCTCGTGATCCGGCCGCCGTCGATCAGCAGGTACGCGGTCGAGAGCGTCGCGACGGGATGGCGCTCGAGGAACGGCACGGCGCGCACGTGCTCCTCGATCAGGTACTGCGCGTTGCGGCCCGAGACCAGCGAGAGGAACAGCACGAGGTCCACCTGGTCGGTCAGCTGCATCGCCGAGCCGGGGAACAACGCCACGGGGAAACCGGGCGCGGCTTCGCGCATCGCCCGCGCCACGACGTGGGTCTGGGCAGCGCCGTCGAACGACGAGCCGATGAGCATGCCCCGCGCCCCCGCAGCCTGGGCCGCGCGCGCGATTCCCGCCGCTTGGGCGCCGCCGGTGCGGGCGGGGTCGACGAGAATCAGGAGGCCGCCGCCACCGAGGGTGATCATCGCGCGATGGCCTCGGCCAGCCGCGCCACGCCGTTCACGTCCGCCTCCGCCTGTGCCTCGAAGGCGTAGGTGATGAAGGCGTCGGCGGCGAGGAGATCCAGCGCCAGCTCGCGGCCCCCCAGAGGCCGCGCCGCCACGCGGTCGAGCAGCGCGGCACCCAGGGCCGAGAGCTGCTCGGGCAGCGGCAGCCCGGCGTCGGTCACGGCCCGCTCGATCTGGGCCCGCAGCGCCGGCGGCGGCGAGGGACGCCGCTCGTCCAGCCAGGCCAGGACTTGGTCTCGGGTCACGGCTTGATGAACCTCTGCACGATCGAAGGGGTCTGCGCTCGGGTGGCGCCGAGCTGCGCCGCATCGCCCACGCCGGCCGACGCGAAGTGGGGGCGCCCACCGCCCTTGCCGCCCACCGTCGCGGCGATCGCATTGACGATATCGCCCGCCTTCAGTCCCTGCGAGACGAGATCGTCGGTGACGGCGACGTGAATGCCCGGGCGCGCGCCCGTGGTGAACAGCACCGAAATAGCACGCTTGTGCTTGGCGCGGAAGCCGTCCATCAGGGCGCCGATTTGCGTCCGGTCGTCGAGGTCGCTCTCCCCGATGTGCAGGTCGACGTCGCCGATCCGCTCCGTGACCCCCGACTCCTGACTCCTGACTCCGCCTTTGAGCAGCTCCTCCACCCGCTTCTCGAGCCTGCGGTTCTCCTCCAGCATCGCCTCGATGCGCCGCGCCAGGTGCTCGGGCTGAGCCTTGAGGAGTCCGGCCGCGTCGGCCAGGCGGCGCCCGACATCAAGCACGTAGCGATACGCCGCCGGGCCGGTCAACGCCTCGATGCGCCGCACCCCGGCGGCCGCGCCGGTCTCGTGCGTGAAACGGAACAGCGCGATCTGCCCCGTCGTCGGGACGTGCGTCCCACCGCACAGCTCCAGCGATACCCCTGGCACGTCCACCACGCGGACGACGTCGCCGTACTTCTCGGTGAAAAAGGCCATGGCACCCGCCGCGATCGCGTCCTTGTACGTCATCTCGCGCGTCTCGACGGGCAGGTTCCTCCAGATGTGCTGGTTCACCTCCTCCTCGATGCGTCCGAGGACGTCGGCGGCGATCGGCCCGTGATGGCTGAAGTCGAAGCGCAGCCGGTCGGGCGCCACGACCGACCCCGCCTGCCGCACGTGAGTGCCCAGAATGTGGCGCAGCGCCGCGTGCACCAGGTGCGTCGCCGTGTGATTGCGCTCGATGTTACGGCGCCGCTCTTCGTTCACGTGCGCCACCGCCGGTGTCGGCTCGAACGCCCCGCCCGCCCCGAACGTCCCCACCACCGCGCTCTTGCCGTCGACCTTCTCCACGTCCTCGACGGTCAGCTCCCAGCCGTCGCCCTGCACGACGCCGGTGTCGCTCACCTGGCCACCCGACTCGGCGTAGAACGGATTCTCTTCGAGCACCAGCTCCAGCTGATCGCCCTGCTGGCGAAACGCGATCGGCTCGGTCTCGGCTTTCGTCGTCTCGTAGCCGACCCACTTCTGCTTCTTCTTGGGCTTCACCTTGACCCACCCGCCCGGCTCGCCTGCGACGCGTCGCGATGTATGCACCGGCCGTGCGGCCCGGGAGCGCCGGCGCTGTTCCTCCAGCGCACGCTCGAACCCCGCGACATCCACCGTCTGCCCGCGCTCGCCGGCGATCACCTGGGTGAGATCCAGCGGGAATCCGTACGTATCGTGGAGTTTAAAGGCCTCCTCACCGGAGATCACTGCCTGGGACCGGATCTCATCGAGGCGGGCTAACCCGCCTTCGATGGTCTCGAGGAACCGCTCCTCCTCGGCGCGCGTCACCCGCTCGATGTGCGGCTCCTTCTGGACCAGCTCGGGATACACGGACCCCATCTGCGCGCTGACCGTGCGCGTGAGCGGCGCCAGCGTCGGCTCGCGGCGGCCCAACAGCCATGCATGACGCACCGCGCGACGCAGGATGCGCCGCAGCACGTAGCCGCGGCCCTCGTTCGACGGGTACACGCCGTCGGCGAGCAAGAAGGTGACGGCGCGCGCGTGGTCGGCCAGGACGCGGAACGGCGCGCCCGCGGGCCCCCGGTCGTAGGGTTTGCCCACTACCTCGACGGCGTGCGCAATGATCGGTTGGAAGAGGTCGGTGTCGTAGTCCGAGGGGACGCCCTGCATGACGGACGCGATGCGATCCAGCCCGGCTCCCGTATCCACTGAGGGAGCGGGGAGTGGGGAGCGGGTGCCGTCGGCCTGCTGATCGAATTGCATGAACACGAGGTTCCAGATCTCGAGCAGCTGGCCTTCCTCGCTGAGTGCGACGAACTGCTCCATGCCCAGGTTACCCTTCCCCCGTCCCCCGTCCCCCGTCCCTCGAATGTCGACCAGGATCTCCGAGCACGGCCCGCAGGGGCCAGTGTCCCCCATCTGCCAGAAGTTGTCCTTGTCGCCGAGTCCGAAGATGCGCCCATCGGCGATGCCGGTGACCTGGCGCCAGAGCCGGCGCGCTTCGTCGTCGCTGTGGTGCACCGTCACGTAGAGGCGGCCGGGATCGATGCCAAGCCACTCGGCGCCCGTCACCCATTCCCAGGCGTAGGTGATGGCTTCTTTCTTGAAGTAGTCGCCGAAGGAGAAGTTGCCCAGCATCTCGAAAAAGGTGTGGTGACGCGCCGTATGGCCCACCTGTTCGAGATCGTTGTGCTTTCCTCCGGCGCGCACGCACTTCTGGCAGGTCACCGCCCGCGTGTAGTCGCGGCGTTCCAGCCCCTGAAACACCCGCTTGAACTGCACCATGCCCGCGTTGGTGAAGAGCAGCGTCGGGTCGTCGGCGGGGACGAGCGAGGAGCTGGGCACCTCGCGGTGCGACCGGGGGGCGGCCATGAAGTAGTCGAGGAACCTGCGACGGACGGCGGCGGCCTTCATCCGGCAGAATATACAGCGCCCCAGGGGCAACCTAAAGTGCAACTGGAACTTAGGTTGTCCCCGCGGCATGGCCGCGGGGATCGCTACCCGGAAGGCAGCCGGTCCGGGTGCCGTTGATGCTGACGCGCGAGATACTGTCGCACGCCAAGTATGTGCGAGCGACTCACGGAGTCCGCGAAGTAGCCACGGCACCAGCGCATGGCATCGCTATTCGTCCGGTGCTCATTCACGAGCCGAGCGGACTCCGATTTCGCCTCTCGGACAAACGCGCTCACAGTGGCGTCCGGCGCATAGCGCACGAGCAGGTGAACGTGATCGGCGAGTACCGCCTGGGCGAGCACTTGCACTCGGGTGCGCTGCCCAGCTCGAGTCATGGCACCGGTCACAGTGTCGACGTCGAAAGCCCGGACAGCGCGCATTCGCCGCCACGTGTGCCAGACGATGTGGGCGTAAAGTCGGACCGCGTGGTGCGGCCCTCGAGCCCGCACGGCACCTCCTCCAGGTGGTGAACCCCGCGGCCATGCCGCGGGGTTTAAACGAACGGGACGTGCTAGAGCACCTCGACGAGCTGGCGGACCTCGGGCCCAGTAAACCCCCGCCGCGCCAGGAACGCCAGCAGCCGGCGCCGGCGCACCGGCGCCGGCAGCCCCGCCAGCTGCTTGGCCCGCTTTGCCGCCACCGCCCGCGCCGCCGCTTCCGGGTCCACCCCTTCGTCCGTGAGCGCCGCGCGCGCGGCCTCCTCGGCGACGCGGCGGTCCACTCCCTGGGTCACGAGGTCCCGCACCAGACGCGCGGCGCCGCGGCCACCCCCGCGGGTGGCTCTCGTGGCGGCGTACTCGCGCGCGAAGCGCGCGTCGTCGAGCAGCCCGGCGGCGGCGAGCCGGTCGAGCGCGCCGTCCACGGCGGCGGGGGGGTGTTGCTTCTGGAGCAGTCGGCGGCGCAGGTCGAGGCGGGCGTGGGCGCGGCGGCCCAACGCACGCAGGGCGGCGCGATGAGCCGCCTCGAGGTCGGCCAGCTCCTGCAGCCGGGTCAGCACCCGGGGGCCGATCTCGCGGCCCACGGCGAGCCCGAGGCCCGCCAGCGACTCGCCGGGGAGGGAAGCGAACCGCCCCCGATCGATGTCGACCAGGTGGTAGCCGGGCCGGCGCGGATCGGGGGCGAGTCCGGTGAGGATCATTCGTCGCTGGCCGCGGCGTCCTCCTCGGCGCTACCGGCCGTGGCCTTCACGCCGAGGTGCTCCTTCACCCGAGCCTCGACCTCGGCCGACATCTCCGGGTGGTCCTTGAGGTAGAGCTTGGCGTTCTCGCGGCCCTGGCCGATCCGCTCCTTGCCGTAGGAGTACCAGGCGCCCGATTTCTCGATGATCCCCGCCTCGGCCGCGATGTCGACCAGGAGCGACTCGTGGCTGATGCCCTCGTCGAACATGATGTCGAACTCCGCCTGCCGGAACGGCGGCGCCACCTTGTTCTTCACGACCTTCACGCGCACGTGGTTGCCGATCACCACTTCGCGGTCTTTCACCGGCGCGATACGCCGCATGTCGAGCCGCACCGAGGCGTAGAACTTGAGCGCCCGGCCGCCCGACGTGGTCTCGGGGTTGCCGAACATGACCCCGATTTTCTCGCGCAGCTGATTGATGAAGATCACCGAGGTGCGGGAACGGTTGATCGCGCCGGCGAGCTTGCGCAGCGCCTGGCTCATCAGCCGCGCCTGCAGGCCCGGCAGCGAATCGCCCATCTCGCCCTCGATCTCCGCTTTGGGTACGAGCGCGGCCACCGAGTCCACCACCACGACGTCCACCGCGCCCGAGCGCACCAGGATCTCGCAGATCTCGAGCCCCTGCTCTCCCGTGTCGGGCTGGGAGACGAGGAGGTTTTCGATGTCCACGCCGAGTTTCTTGGCGTATTCGACGTCGAGAGCGTGCTCGGCGTCGATGTAGGCGGCGGCGCCCCCGGCGCGCTGGGCGTGCGCCACCACGTGCAGGGCGAGCGTCGTCTTGCCGCTCGATTCGGGCCCGAAGATCTCGGTCACCCGCCCGCGCGGAATCCCGCCGATGCCGATCGCGGCGTCGAGGTTGATCGCGCCCGTCGAAATCCCCTGGATACGCACCTGCGGCGTGTCGGCGCCCATCCGCATGATGGAGCCCTTGCCGCAGGTCTTCTCGATCTGGGTGATCGCCAGCGTCAGCGCTTTCCGACGGTCATCGGAGAGCTTGGTTGTTTCGGGGTTCTCGGCCGCCATCAGTGTCCTCGACATGGTTGGGAGCCTCCCGGAGCAGGAGGCCCGAATATATACCGAAACAGGCGCTACCGCCAGCCGGGGCGGAACGCGTCCGCCACATGCTCCAACGTGTTTCCCGTCAACGCGATACAGTCGAAGCGATAGATGTCCGAGGGCCGCCCACAGCGGTCCACCCACACCCGGGCCGCCTTGACCATCTCGCGCCGCTTGGCCCCGGTGACCGCTTCGAGGGGACTCCCGAACCCTTCGCCGCGCCGGACCTTCACCTCGACGAACGCCACCAGGGCGCCGCGGCGCGCTACGATGTCCAACTCCACGCGGCCCGCGCGAAAGCGGTGCGCCACCACGTCCCAGCCGCGGCTTTGGAGGTAGCGGATCGCTTTCTCCTCACCGGCGAGGCCGCGTTTCTGGCGCTCGTCGGTCCATTGCTCGGGGTCGCTTCGGATGCCGCTCTTCACGCCGGCAACCTAACGCCTCGCCGTCCCACCCGCGTAACCGAATCTACGCGCGCGGTGTCCTATTCACTCGCGCGGACGATTTCGTCCAAATCCTCGAGACCCACCAGGACATCCCGCGGCTTCGACCCGTTCGCCGGCCCCAGAATCCCCGCCAGCTCGAGCTGGTCGATGATCCGCGCCGCGCGGCCGTAGCCGATGCTCATGCGCCGCTGCAACAGCGACGTCGAGCCGAGCTGGTTCTGGATGCAGACTTCGGCGGCCTGCCGGAACAGGAAGTCGCGCTCCCCAGCCCCGGCCTCCTGACTCCCGCCTTCTTCCCCTTGCTTCTCGGCTTCCTCGATCGCCGCCACCTGCTCGTCGATCGTCGGCTTGCCCGGCACCGGCGCGGCGGCCGGCGCGTGGGCCTTGTACCACTCCATCAACCGCTCCGTCTCGTCGGTGGAGATGAACGCCCCCTGCACGCGCAGCGGCTCGCTCTTGCCGGGCGGGAGAAAGAGCATGTCGCCGTTGCCGAGCAGCGTTTCGGCGCCGTTTTGGTCGAGGATGGTGCGACTGTCGACCTTGGCCGAGACGCGGAACGCGATGCGGCAGGGGAAGTTCGCCTTGATGAGCCCGGTGATGACGTTCACCGACGGCCGCTGGGTCGCCAGAATCAGGTGGATGCCCACGGCACGCGACTTCTGCGCCAGCACCGCCAGCGGCGTCTCGATCTCCCCTTGCACGGTGAGGATCAGGTCAGCCAGCTCGTCCACCAGAAGCACGATGTAGGGCACGATCCCGCCCGCGTACTCGGCGTCGAGCGGCAGCTCCTTCTGGACGCCCGCCTGAGTCGCCAGCGTCTCGCGCGGGCCCTTGAGCGGCTTCTTCTCTTCGACCTTCCGATTGAAGTCGCCGATATTCCGCGCGTGGTTGGCGTGCAGCAGCTTGTAGCGCCGGTCCATCTCCCAGACCGCCCACTTGAACACGTAGGCGGCCTTATGGTGGCTCGTCACCACCGGCAGGCCCAGGTGCGGCAGCGCCGCGTACATCGACAGCTCGACCATCTTCGGGTCGATCATCAGGAGCTTCAGCCGCTCGGGCGGGTGGGCGTACACGAGGCTGGTAATGATGGTATTGATACAGACCGACTTCCCCGAGCCCGTCACGCCGGCGATGAGCAAGTGCGGCATCTTGGCGAGGTCGTCCACGACCTCGTCACCCTCGAGGTTGCGGCCCAGCCCCACGGGGAGGGTCCGCGTGGGGCGCCGGAACTCCGCCGTGTCGATCAGGTCGCGGATGTGCACCATGCGCGCGGTGGGGTTCGGGACCTCGATGCCGATGGCCGCTTTCCCGGGAATCGGCGCGACGATGCGGAGCGACTGCGCCCGCATCGCGAGCGCGAGATCGTCGGCCAGCCCAGCCACTCGTCCCACCTTCACGCCGGGACCCGGCTTCAGCTCGAACCGCGTCACGACCGGACCGACGGTCTTGTCCGTGATCTGCGCGCCCACGCGGAACGTCTCGAGGGTGGCAACCAGTCGGCGACCCATCTCTTCGATCTGCGCCGCGTCGGCGTCGGCGACGGCGCCGGGGCCTTCGTTCAACAACTCGATGGGGGGGAGCAACGCACCGGTGGTCCTGGGGGCTCGGGGCTCGGGGGTCGGGGCGGGCTTCCGCGGCTTGTCGCGGAGAGGGACCGGAGCGGGCTCCGCCGCCTTCGACGATCGGGTCGGGCGCGCGGGCTCCGAGTCCCGAGCCCCGAGCCCCGAGCCCCGACTCCCGAGCCGCGAGCCCCGCTGTCGGAGCATCGTCAGCGGATGCCACCCCACCGTCACGATCCCGAGCGCCGAGAGCGCGAACAGCCCCACCAGCACGCCGCCGGCGGTCCCGACGGCCCCCTCGATGCCGTGGGCGAGGAAGGCGGGCAGCAGGCCGACGAGCTGCTGCGGGCGGGTCCACTGGCCGTAATCGTAGGGGAAGGCGGGCCCGATCCCGATCGCGATCCCGTAGGGGACGAGGAGCGTCAGTCCCGCCCCGAGGGCCGCCACCCGTGCCGAGGAGAGGGGGCCCAGCCGCTCGAACGCCGCCAAGACCCAGACGATGCCGAGGGGCGGCAGCAGCGCCGATCCCACGCCGAACGCCTTCCACAGGAGCCCACCGATCGTCTTCCCCCAGCTGCCGGTGACGGAGAGCTGCAGCAACGTGAGGCCCAGGAACAGCCCCACGAGCAGGGCGGCGATGCCGATCAATTCCTGACGCGCCTTCGCGTTCATGCGGTGATGCGCCGCTCGGCGTACACGGGAACGACGGTGACGCGATCGGGCTGGGCGCAGAAGGTGACGTCCTCGCCCAGACCCGCCTCGACGAGCTGGCGGGCGGCGTCGCTGGCGGCGAAGGCGTCGCGCCACCCGCCCTGCTGGGCGGCGAGGTCGAGGGCCACCTGCGCCGCATCGTTCAGGTTCAGCTTGCGCGCGCCCTTTTTCACGGCCTTGATGAGGCGCCCCGCGGTGTAGGCGTCTTCGAGGGCGAACTGCTTCTCGCGCCCGGCGCACACGATCACGAGGTCGCCTCGCTCGAGGAACACGGCGCGCGCCCGCTCCGCCGCGGCGCTGAAGTTCAACGCCGCGGCCACCAGCACGGGATCGCCGCCCTGCACCGCCACGAGGGCCGGCGTGCCGTTGGTGGTCGCGAGGTAGACGGTCTTGCCGCCCACCGCCTCGCGCGTCATCTCGCGCGGCGAGTTGCCCAGGCCGAAGCCCTCGACCTTGAGCATGCGCCGCTCGCCCGCGAGCACGATGCCGTCCTTCTCGAGGTTGGCGGTGAGCCGGACGGCCTCCTCGGAGCTCGAGGCCGGCACGACGGCTTTGGCGCCGGCGGCGAGGGCGGTGACCAGCGTGCTGCCGGCCCGGAGCACGTCGATGACGACGACCCCCCGGCCGGTCAGGTCTCCTGCGCTCAGGCCGAGCGGGGTGTAGTAGACGTCGATCTTCATGCGTGCTCTTTGAGGAGGTGCGGCTCGCGCTCGAGGAACTTCGTGTCGACTTTCCCCGCGATGAAGTCCGGGTGGCGCATGACGCGGCCCAGGAACGGGATGGTCGTCGTCACGCCTTCAATGATAAACGAGTCGAGCGCCTGCCGCATACGGGCGAGCGCTTCATCGCGGCTGTTGCCGTGCACGATCACTTTCGCGAGCAGCGAGTCGTAGTAGGGCGGCACGGTGTAGCCGGCATAGATGTGGGTGTCCACCCGCACCCCGGGCCCGCCGGGCGGATGGTAGGCGGTGATCAGGCCGGGCGACGGCTGGAAGTTGCGCGCCGGGTCCTCCGCGTTGACGCGGCACTCGATGGCGTGCCCGCGCAGCCGGTTGCCGTTCATCACGAACGACAGCGGCTCGCTCGCCGCGACCCGGATTTGCTCCTTCACCAGGTCGAAGTTGGTGCACATCTCCGTGACCGGATGCTCCACCTGGATGCGCGTGTTCATCTCCATGAAATAGAACGATCCATCCTCGTCGAGCAGGAACTCGATCGTCCCCGCGCCCACGTAGCCGATCGACTCGGCCAGCTTCACGGCGGCGTCGCCGATGTCCTCACGCAGCGTCTGGTCCACGGCGGGGCTCGGCGCCTCCTCGATCAGCTTTTGATGGCGGCGTTGCACCGAGCAGTTGCGCTCGCACAGGTGCATCACCTTGCCGTTCGTGTCGCCCATGATCTGGATCTCGATGTGGCGCGGCCGGGCCTGATACTTCTCGAGGTAGACCTCCCCCGAGCCGAAGGCGGCGAGCGGCTGCTGCCTGGCCAGGTTGACTGA
>Ga0066710_100003851_pt1 | contig 12995 bp, 6 predicted proteins | sample GraSoiAngelo_159_FD_79666 | JGI IMG/M metagenome (GOLD analysis project Ga0066710, IMG submission 79666) | Grasslands soil microbial communities from the Angelo Coastal Reserve, California, USA - 14_1009_16_40cm | ecosystem: Environmental > Terrestrial > Soil > Grasslands | place: USA...
ACCACAATCCTGGGTCTGCTGATCGGAGAGCTTCTGCGAAGCAATTGGCCGCAAAAAAGCCAAATCCGTATCATGGCTCTGGTCAGCGTCTCCTGCGTGGTCCTGGGTCTGGCGATGGATCCGATCGTGCCCGTTATCATGAAGCTCTGGACCACTTCCTACGGTCTTGCGTCTGCGGGTTGGGCCTGCCTGCTCTTCCTGGCTTTTTACGTGGTCATTGACGTGCGCGGCTACCGCAAGGGGATGTTTCCGTTCGTCGTGATCGGCATGAACGCGATCACCGTGTATATGGGCCGGACTCTCGTCCCCCTCGAAAGGATTGTGGACATCTTTACCAAAGGACCGGCGGCGGCCGTAGGCTCGTTCGGCCCGCTCTTCCAGGCAACCGCGGTCCTGGGGGTCGAGTGGCTGATCCTTTACTGGATGTATAAGCGAAAGATCTTCCTGGCGGCGTGAGTCGGTGTCTTCCATAACGTCAGCAACTCGATTTCTTCTGGTCTGCTTGCTCTGCTCCGGCCCGCTCTGGAGCAAGCCTTACCGCTTTCTGGTTGTTATCTCCGACGAGTGGAACGATCCGGCCAGCTACATCATCGAAGGAAACAGCCAATTTGCCACTGTCGCCGGGTTGTTGAAGACCTGGGGGCTGCCGTTCGACATCCTGCGCCTCGATCAGCAGCGGCTGGACAACTACAATCTGCTCGACCGGGAAGGCCATCCGCGCTACGGGACGATCATCTGGATCGCCAACCCTGACGCCGCGGAACAGAAAGACCTCAAGCGAATTGACACGCTCGTGCGGGATGACGGCGTAAACCTTGTGGCACTTGGTGATGCCGTCCGAACGCCAGAAATCGCAAGTCTGGCTGGCGTCACGCACGTGGGTGAATATGCCCTGATCGAGAATCTTCGGATTGCTCGGGAGCACTTCGTTACCCGGGAGTTGAAAGGCCGCGAGCAGGAGTTCCTTGGGCAAGGCGGCAGGCGGCGCGGAGACAAAGTCTCGGTGACGCGAGCCACGGTCCTGGCGACCCGCGGTCCGCTTCCGTTTCTGACCATTCGCGAGTTCGGCAAAGGCGGTCGCGTGGTCTGGCTCGATGCCCACCGGCCGAGCGACCAGATGAGAATTCAGGTGGTCCGCGACCTCTTCAAGCGCTGCCTGGTCTGGGCGCAAGGATACGCGCTTTACGCCGAATACCCAAAGAGCATTGTGATGGAGATGCACGATATGGGAACGTCCGACAAGACGTTCCTGCCCTACTGGCATTACCGCACGCTGAGCGAGGCCGAGATCCGCACCGCGATCATCGAGCCGCTGAACCGCCGCAATGCCGTGCTGACCCAGGTCGTCAACACCGGTTTCGTCGATCGAAAAACCCAACGAATCCTCAATCCTTGGGAACAGACGAAGGTACTGGACGACCTGGATGGCAAGACGATTCACGACTATTCATCCACGAAACGAGGTCTCGATGCGGGACAGTGTGAAGGTGTCTTCGAAATACAGAGTCACGGCTGGACCCACATGTTGCCCGATCTCGACTCGCCGCCGGGACCATTCTGGGACGCGCCGCTGGACGGCGTCGCTACGTTGGGATGGGACAACGAGTTCGGCGATCGCATCCGAAAGCGGGAGATACCCGCGGTGACGCAGAAGCTTCACATGGAGAGGTCGATCGAATATCTGCAGAAGGATTTCGGTATCACACCCGTGTTTATCCGCCCCGGCGGCGGAGAATTCTCGCCAACTTGGGTTAATCATACCGGGCGCATCGCAGCTCAGTTGGGTTTCGGCTTGACGAGGCTGGCAACGCCTTACTATCTGGGACGCGACCGCGTGATCGCTCTCGGGCCAGTTCCGCAAATTGGTTGGGCCTACGACAAGCAACCCTCCTCCACGGAAGTGCCATGGACCGTGGACGGGCCGGTCTTCCTCGCTTTCCACGATCGCGATGTAGCGATGGACAAAAGCGCCGTCGAACGCTTGTTGGACGAAATCGGCGACGGAGTTCGATACATGACGGCTGGCGAATACTGCGCCTACCTGCACGCCGAACTTGAGCGGGATACGGCCGAAGCTGACCGGGTCTCGCTGGTACTGAGTTACGACGATCACTACTGCCGGTATTTCGCCTCCCATGCATCGACCTGGACCCTGCATCTGTCCGACGAAATGCGCAACTCGTTGAGGGCACCGGAAAAGTACGCGGTGGTTATTCCAAAAGGATTAGGACGCTGCATCGTGCGGGTCGGCGCCGGCGGGATCGCGGTGCAGCCGGCAAAAATGTCCAACAACTTGGACAACTGACTGAAGGGATCGGTGGAACATGTTGACTGCTCGGACTGGCGCGAATGATACTCCTCAAGTCTTGCGATATAACATGTGCTTCTTCATTGGCTTGCTTTTAATGATGCTGCCTGCGCAGGCGGCCGAACACAAGCCCTTGCTTCCTCGCCCGCAGGAAGTCCGCTACGGCTCCGGACACCTGGCGCTGCGGGGCCTGACCATCCGCTTCTCCTCCGCTCCCGGCCCGGAAGACCGGTTTGCTGCCCATGAGCTGTCGTCTGCGCTGTCAGCGGCCGCACAGTCCCGTGTTGCCGTAGTGAAAAACGCGAGCCCCGGCCGGGCCATCGTACTCACCCGCACCAGCAATGCTCCGGCCCTGCCGGGAAGCGACGAGCGTGGAGGCTCCGAGGCGCGCGAGGCCTACACACTCAAGGTGACACCGGAAGGGGCCGAGGTGCGTGCGAAGTCTTCCGCGGGCCTGTTCTACGGCGCCCAGACACTGCACCAACTGATCGAAGGTTCCGGCGGGCAGGCTCTCCTTCCCGAGGTGGAGATCACCGACTGGCCATCCCTCGCCTATCGCGGCTTCATGATGGACACCAATCACGGCGCGCTGCTTACCGAGGAAGAGATCAAGCGGCAACTCGATTTTCTGGCGCGCTGGAAGGGGAACCAGTACTACTTCTATTCCGAAGCCAACACCGAGGTCCGGGGCTATCCGTTGGTGAATCTGGGCGCTCGGTATTCGCAGGAGCAGATCAAACGGATCGTCGACTATGCTCGCCAACGCCACATTGACGTCGTGCCGTGCATGGAATTTTTCGGGCACATGCACGACGTGTTCCGCGTCGAAGAGTACTCGGACATGTCCCCGCTGCGCTACGGTGGCGAATTCAATCCGCGCAATCCGCGCGTGAAAGCGTTCCTGGAGGACTGGGTGGGCCAGATGGCGGATCTGTTCCCCAGTCCGTGGTTCCACATCGGATTCGACGAGCCTTGGGCGTTGGAACTATTCGGCAGCCCAGCCACAGGCGCTCCTCCCGGAGAGCTATTCATGGAGCATCTCAAGAACCTCGCCGCCGTTGTGCTGAAACACAACAAGCGTCTGATGTTCTGGGCGGACATGATGAGCGGCGCCCGCATTTTCTCCCGTTACCCGGAATTGATTTCACAGCTTCCCAAGGGAACCATTGCGGTGCCGTGGCACTATCGGGTGGAGAAAGACTTCACGCCGATCGTGGAACCCCTGGCAAAAGCCGCGCTGCCAATCGTCGTGGCGCCGGCCGTTTGGAACTGGAACGAGGTTTCACCGAGCTTCCTGACATCTTTCGCGAACATCAGCGGGCTTCTGGCTGCGGGCCGGAAATATGGCGCCATCGGCCTTCTGAACACCGGTTGGAGCGATGACGCACAGGTCCTCTACCGTATGTCACTTCCAGGGATGGCTTACGGCGCAGTTGCGCCCTGGCAATCGTCCCCAGTCGATCAGGATCAGTTCTTTTCGGATTACGCCCACCAGATGTATCCTCCGGCTGTGGCTGCCGAGGCTGCTGCTGCACTGACGGCGCTGGCCAAATCGCAGGAAACCTTTTCCACTGCGCTCGGCGGTCCGACGATGCTCAGGTTTTGGGACGATCCATTCGAGCCCGGTCGCCTGAAGCAATTACAGGAGCGAGAGAAGGAGCTTCGACAAGCGCGGCTTTGGGCCGAAGAAGCGGAGGCGCACTTGGCGAAGGCGTTGGAGCTGAGGGGCGACCCGGCTTCTCTCTCCAGCCTACTGCTGGGGGCGCGCATGCTGGACCACCTCGGCATGAAAAACCTGTATACGGTGGAAATTGCCGGATACTTCCGGATGCTGGGCTCCCGCGCGCCGCGCGAGAAGGTGAACCTGCTCCTGAGGATCCAGACTGCTTCCCACAATCACGGACTGATCCAGGATCTGATGGATTCCACGACTGAACTGAGAGAGCTTTACCGGCAAGCCTGGCTGTCCGAGTATCAGACTTATCGTCTGGGCACAGCTTTGGGAAAATGGGACGCTGAGTTTCAATACTGGTGGAGGATGCAAAAGGAGATTCAGGACGTCATCGGCGGCCTAGAACCGGGAGAACCAGTGCCGCCTCTCGAATCTTTCCGGCCCAAGCACTGAAGCCATCAGGGAAACATTTTGCAACCATCTGGGACATTTCGGATCGATGGAATCATCCCGATCATCCCGACTCCCTTTACTGAGGAGCAACAGGTCGCCTGCGAGGATTTGGGGGATCTGATCGAATTCGCCCGCACGGCCGGCGCCTGTGCCATCTGTTTGCCAGCCTACGCCAGTGAATTCTACAAACTCTCGGAGGCGGAGCGAATTCAACTCATTCGGGAAGCGGTCCGGCTCGCCTCGGGCCGCATTCCCGTGATCGCCCAAGTGAACTATCTCTCCAGCGTTCAGGCTGCCGAAGTGGCTGCCTGCAGCCAGGAACTCGGCGTGGCAGCAGTGTCAACCGCTGTGCCACGCCTGTTTGCGCTTGCCGAACGTGATCTGTACCGTCACTTCGAGCGGATTCTGAGCGCCATCAGTATTCCTCTCATCATCCAGGACTTCAATCCGGGCGGCGCCACGGTGAGCCCTGTGTTCATCAAGACCCTGCATCGTGCGTTTCCTCACTTTCGGTATGTCAAACTGGAGGAGCCGCTGATGGCGGCGAAAGTCGAAGCGATCCGGCGCGAGACCGAAGACGAAGTCGGCGTCATCGAAGGCTGGGGCGGGATGTACATCCTCGAGCTGAGGGACGCGGGTATTTGCGGTGTCATGCCGGGGCTCGCCCTCACCGACTTGCTGGCGCGGGTCTACCGGCTGGCCTCCGACGGAAAGAAGAACGAGGCGTACGACATCTTCCAAGGCGTTTTGCCGCAGATCGTTTACAGCCTCCAGAACATCGAGATGTTCCACCATGCGGAAAAACTCCTGCTTCAAGCTCGCGGCGTGGTTCGGTATGCGCATGTCAGGGATGCAAAGTTGGAGATGCATCCATACGAGGTGGAACACATTCAGTTCCTGAACGGCAGAATCCTCGCATTGCTGGATCGTCTGAACATGCCGGTCAATCCCGCGGCGCGTGGCGAGGCATAGAATGAGCGCGACGAAGTCGTGGATTTACCTCTTGCTGGCCAACCTGATGTGGGCGTTGCAGTTTACCTGCGTCAAGCTGGTGCAGGATCAGATCGGGCCTTTCGCCACGGTCTGGGGTCCGATGACCCTGGCCACTGTGATGCTTTACCCACTTCTGCGACGTGAGCAAAGGACCCATCCTCCGAAAGGTCAACGAAGCTCGAAGGACATTCTTCTTTACCTTATCCTTGCGGCGGTCGGGGTTTTTCCAGGACAGTTCTTCATCACCTGGGGCACTCGCCTTTCCCTGGCCAGCAATGCAGCCCTCCTCATGCTGACGCTGCCGATCTGTACTGCATTCATGGCCTACATTTTTCTGGGAGAGAGAATGACGGCCATCCGCTGGATCAGTTTTGGCCTGGCGCTCGCGGGTGTCATCATGTGCTCTGGGATTGACTGGCGCACGATAAGCTTTGGATCCAGATACCTTGCCGGGAATGTCCTGGTCATTCTCGGACTGAACGGGAGTGCTTTCTATAACTCTTACAGCAAGAAAGTATTGAAGCGATATTCTCCTTTGGAAGTGATTTTTTATACCTACGTGGCGATGTTCGTTGTCATGACGCCTCTCACGCTGGCCACGGAGGCCGACGTGTTTGCACGAATCCCAAGTTTCACTCTCCTGACCTGGCTCGCTCTTCTCTCACTGACCTTTTTCCACAATTACCTTTCGATGGTTCTGTTCCTCAAAGCGTTGGACTACCTGGATGCGATCCAGGCCTCACTTTCCAACTATCTGATAACGTTCTTTGGCCTTCCGATCTCGGTAATCTGGCTTGGCGAGCGCCTGACTCCGATGATGATCGTTGGAGGCATCATCGTTCTCTGCAGCACGCTGCTGATTACCGTCTGGGAGGAGAGGAAGCGGCGCGCCACAGGCGTAGTCGGTGGGGCCGCCGCGACGGAGACGCTTCCGGGTTAATTAAGGAGGACCCGAGGCAGCCGACCAAAATCAGCGAGTTGCCCGCGAGGTACCTCATTTCGTTGTTGAGCTTCATCTCTTCGGAGTTCCGACCAACGTAAAGATCGCCTCCTCGGGCAGCCTGATCTTAGCCACCCCGTCGCCAACAGCGAGCATGTCGATCTTCCGGCAGTCCAGATCGCGAGTCGTCACGTAGAGTTCCCAAGACGCGACCTCCGCGCTGCCTCCAGCCACAGCAAGCTCGATTTCCGCAGGCCCGCCCTGTTTGAGTCCCACGACTGTGAGGGTGTTGTCCGCACCGTTCCGGAATGCCGACACCAGCAAACCCTCCACGTTACTACTGGCTGCGATCCTCTGCGATCCGGGACGAACGAAGCGGTAAAGCTGTTTGGCAGCGTAGTACCGCTTCTTGGGCGCATAGAGATGGTCCGTGTTCTTAACCAGCCCGTAAAAGGTCAGGCGGGGATAGTGCTCGTGATAATTGTCGTAGGTGTCCCAGAAAAGCGCTGCGCTCGCTCCATCATTCAGTGCCCGCAAAGCCCGCCCAGTGGCCGCGAGGGAGAAATTCTTCCACTCGTTCTCTTGCGACTTATCGAGATCGTTCAGATCGCCATACTCGGTGAGCCAGATCGGAACAAACGGGAAATTGCTGTTTCGGACCCGTACTACGTGCGGGCTGATGGAATCCTGCCCATAAGTATGCAGGGAAAACACCCCGACCTGCTTCATCAGTTCCGTGCTTGCGAGAATCGGTCCGAAGTAGTCGTTCTTCAGGCGGCACTGGTCGCAGGCGACGAGCTTGACGTCGTCCAGCCCCTCTTTCTTCATGCGGCGGGCAATCGTCTCCAGAACCTTTGGCATCTCATCGGGATCGATGCGAGGCCCTTCCTCGGGAGGGCAGTCGGTTTCGTTCAGCGGGCTGAAGTATTCGAAGTCGATGCGCGCCCTGGTGCGGGCGTAAATCAGCATGGAGACTACGGTCTCGGCGAACTCCTCATACATCGCAGAATTGAGATGGTCCGGCTTTGACGGGCGCTTGCGCCCAGGCAGCGGTGGGAGCCTTTCGTCCAGCATCCAGTCCGGAGCGGTTCCGCTCAAGGTGAGAAAGGGCCGGATCCCCCTCGAGTTCAGATAGCGAGCCGCCGCCCACGATGCCTCAAATGTTGGAATGGAATAGCGGTCGTTGTAATATTCCCAATCCATGACGTTTGGATCGTCGTTATCGTTCTTGGCTTCCCAGTTGATGAGCCCGTAAGGATCGAGGCGGAAGATGGTGGCGCCGAGATCGTCAATCAGCATGTCGATCATCGGTTTCTGGGCGTCGCGGAAATAGGTGCCGTTAAAATTGACGCCGAAACCGGCGATGGTTTGAGAGCGCTGCGAAGGATCGATAGTGACGCGGTTTCCGGCGGAGTCGCCGGGCAGCGGTGACAACAGGAACAAGCTGAGAAGAAGAGTGAGTTTTGGATTCATCGTTTTCGAACTGCCGTAGGCCAAAAAAAAGATCGGGCCGCAGCCCGGCAAGGACTGCGGCCCCATTTCCATTTCAACAGGGTTCGAATTGAATTCGACCCCTCAGGATCAAAACCAGAGGCGCGCAACAATTGAGCCTATGTCGGCACCTGCAGAACGAGAGCGGCTTAGAACTCGAGACGCCCTCGCACTTCGACCATGCGCTGTCCGGCTCTCTCACCCGAGTACAAACCGTATGTTTCACCGATTACACCAACCCCAACCTTATCGGAGATGTCGCTTGCCGGGAAGAGGAAGTTCGGGTGGTTGAGGATATTGGAGATCATCCCCATGAAGTCGAAGTGCACCCTTTCGGTGATTGGAAATCGCTTGAGCAGAGTCAGGTTGTGGACGTGCATCCCGGGGCCTTCCAGGATGTTGGCTCCACTGTTGCCGAACCTGCCCGCGGGCGGTTCAGCGAAGCAAGAGGCATCGAACCAACCATTGACCGAGCGTTGCCCCGGCGGCAGGTTGCCGTTGCAAATACGGTCAGGCATGCCACCGAACGTGCTCGTGTTCGATGGGTCATTGCCGGAAAAACTGGGCGAGAAGTACTGGCCGTTCTGCAGATAGGACACCCACACAAGTTTCCACCCGCCGATGACCTGGTTCGCCGCGCCGGGTACGGTATTGAGGAACCGGCGCCCCCGCCCAAAGGGCAACTCCCACACCGTGTTAAAGACCACCCGGTGCTTGGCGAAGAAATCGCGGTTCCAGGACAACGGAGCGTAAGGGTTTTCCAGGTTCATCATATTGCTCATGCCGTGAGCCCACGTCCAATGAGCGTCAAATGTGACCCATCCGACCCGCCGGTTGGCCGCAAGGGTCATGGAATCGTAGTTGGTTGCGCCATTCGTACGGTAGGCGATCGTTTCGACGAACTGGGGGTAGGGGCGGCGGCTGTCGTCAAACGGGGTCAGGCTCGCCTCCGGCTTGTTGATGCCGAGACTATAGTTCAAACCCCGGTTTCGCGAGCCGATGTACGACAGTCGGAACCCAAGATCGCCTACCTGCCGTTCCACCGTCGCATTGAACTGGTGGATCCTGCCGTTCTTGGTCTGCAGGGGAACTGCGGTAACGCTCTGGGAAGGAACATTCGGCGAAACTCCGCCGGACGGGAACGGATCCGGCATCTGAAACAAAGGCACACCACCCGTGATTTCATTGAAGTACGTCTCGCTGACCGCGAACGGCCCGCCCCCCTCTTGCCGGGCAAACTGCCCTAAGAACTCGTTGTATATCCCGTAGCCTCCGCGAATCACCGTCTTGTCGGTCAGCCGGTAGGCGACGCCGAATCTGGGAACGAAATTGCGCGTGTCGGGGTCGGGAACGACCTTCCCTGCGACGACATTGATGGTCGTAGGGTAGAAAGGGCTGACTTTCGACAGCGCCTTCTGCGGCACAATCACGTTGCCGCTCGTGGGGTCCCAGTTGAGCATCAGACCGTCACCAAAGGTGGTGGCGCTGAAACGATCCCATCGCAGTCCGATGTCCAGAGTAAGCTTGGGCGACACTTTGAACGTGTCGGTGATGAAGATCCCAAACTCTTTGGTGGAGTAACTCCGGTTCAGAATCGGGTTCAGCCGTGTGCTGGTGAGGGGCAACCCAAGCAGGAAGTCGGCATAAGCATTTCCCGTCCAGTTGCCTTCATATTTGAAGCTGCCATAGTTTTCGTTCGGGACCGTTCCATCAAAGTGGAAGTACGATCTTTGCTCGAAGCCGAATTTCAAGACATGCTTGCCGGTCGCCCGGGTCACATTATCGGCGAAGGTGAAGTTCCGATGGTCAACCTGGAAACCAACTGAACCACCTTCTCCAGCAACGGCCATTGCCGGGTATGGTTCTGGGAAGATGAAAGCCGGAGATCCGGCAACGTCCGTAACGCCGCCCGCATTGACACCTTGAAGCCCCAGTTGTTCTACGATCGACGCCGCCGACGCCGGCTTGATGCCTTGCATGGGTATGCCGGATTTGATCCCGTCCCGGTTGCCCCCGAAGGTGAAGGTGTTGACGGTAGTCGGAGAAAACACGTAAATATCCGTCACAACCCAGGAGTGGCTTTGGCGGTTGGACGGGATGCTGAGTGTCGAATAGGCGCCGGCGTTGACGTAGCGCGGCAAGTAACCCTGGAATCTGCCGTAGAGCGAGTGCTTATCGTTCAGCTTGTGGTCCACTCGGACCAAAAAGACATCCGCGCGGAACTGGTCGTCGGGATAGGGGTGGACCCAACTGAGATTGTTCTCAAGTCCCGGCCGGTTCTGTGTAGGAATGAAGGCCTGTTGAAAGGTTGTGGCGACGCTGCTGAGGGGCAGATCAATCTTATTGCCGTTAAACGGAACGCCCGTGAACGGGTTGGTGATGACGTCCGGAAGCAGTTCTGAGAAGTCCCCGGTACGCATCTTGTCCGAAGGCACGCTGGTAAGATAGGTGGTCTTTGCCGGCACCCTCTCGCCGTTCCACAAACCATAGAAAAACGTCTTGTTCTTGCGGATCGGTCCGGCGGCGCTGAGGTTCAGGGTATGGTAGATGACCTTGGCCCTCTGATCCTCGAAGAAGTTTCGGGCGCCTAAAGCCGAGTTCCGGTGATAATACGAAGCTTCGCCGTGGAACGCGTTCGTTCCGCTCTTGGTGATCGTGTCGAAGTAGCCCACCCGCGAAAACTCGGCCGTTTGGTTTACGGCGATGGCCTTGACTTCCTGGACCGACTCCATGTTGACAGTCTGGCTGTTTAAGGTTTCTTCCTTGATTCCGTCCTGGCCCATGTTCACCTGGTCTCCGCCCTGCCCGGCGAACCTCGGGGCGCCCCAATCACCCGCCTCGCGCTGGACCTCGGGCAGAATGGCCAGCACCGCATAGGTCCCAGAAAACGCGTTACCGGGGATCGGCAGGTCCCAGTAGCGCTTGGCTGCGTTGAAATCGGCCCCGATACTCGCAGTCTCGGTTTGGATGGCCGTCGCCGCCGCACTCACGGTCACCTCTGAGGTGATCTCGCCGACTTCGAGAGTAATTTCGACGCGCCGCACCTGGTTGCTCTGCAACATGACGTCATCCACCACAGCCCGCTTGAAGCCGGTCTGCGTCGCAGTCACTTGATAGTTGGCCGCCTTCAGGCCCGGCATTTCGTAATTGCCCTGCGCGTCTGTGTTGACGGTACGAGTTACGATACTTGTGGAAATGTCACGCGCTGCGACCTTAACTCCAGGCATAACAGCGCCACTGGAGTCGGTGATCGTTCCGCGGAGAGTCGATAACCCTTCTTGTCCCATCAGGGACACGCACGAAAGAAGGGAGAGAGAGATTACCACGATGGCTACGTTACGAGCCTTCGTTTCTCGAGTTTGCATACAACCCCCCTTTTCCATTAGCCGCCATCGACGGAGGAACTATTTGTGAGGTTGGAAGTGTCTTCCACGTTTGTTTGAAAGTCAAGCCCGGTTGCCTTCGCGCAGAGCCGCTTGTCCATACCTTTGGACGCTTTTGCGACAAGATCAGAAAAGGACTTTTCAGGTCAACGCCGTGACACAACCATCAACTGGGACAATATTGAGTCTTAGCGTGGCTGTGTCGGAGTTCCGGCGGTATCAGGAGGTTTGCCGGCGCCTTCGCGCAGATCGAGAAAGCTGTCAGGCTTGGAAACATTCCAGGTCTCTTTAGCCCCGTTCGGCCAGATGACGAGCAGGCGTTCCGGCGGCGCCGCCTTCAGGTCTGCATCGGTCCCCAACCCGAAATGCACTCGCGGATCATTGGCGCTCAGGTAGCTGCCGTCTGCAGCCACCCTGCGCCATAGCGGCGGCCGATTTTGGCGAAACAGCGCGACGCGTGCGCCATAGGCGTCGCGATTCGCTGCCACCCCCTGCAGCCGCACCTCCAGCCAGTGGTTCCGGTTGCCAATCTGGTTCAGGAGTAACCTGGCGGGCCCGTTCGCATTGCTGACCACGATGTCGATGTCGCCGTCGTTGTCGATATCCCCAAAGGCGGCGCCACGGCTCACTTCGGAGAGGTCAAACACCGGACCCGATTCGGCCGTGACGTCGCGGAAGGTTTTACCCTCGTTGTGGAAAAGCTGGTTCTTCTGATCGTACGGAAACGGCTTGCCTCGCAGCGACTCTACGGTTCTCACTTCTCCGTCGGCAATGAACAAGTCCAGGCGCCCATCGTTGTCGTAGTCGAACCAAAGGGTTCCGAATCCGGTATAAGGCACGGTCGTGTGGCCGAGACCGTAGAGCTTCGTAGAGTCCTGGAACAATCCCTTTCCAAGATTCAGGTAAAGCATATGGGTTTCGCCCAAAATGTTGGAGATGAAGATGTCGTCGTCGCCATCGCCATCGAAGTCGCCCGCGGTCACGCCCATTCCCGCGTGCTCGTTTCCATCCTCATCATAGGCGGTGCCTGACATCAGCGCGTTGTCTTCAAAAGTACCGTCACCCTTGTTGATCCACATCTGGTTGGGGGTTTTGTCGTTGGCGACAAAAATGTCGATCCGGCCGTCGCCGTTGAAGTCCGCGCAGACTACCCCCAGCCCGTTGCCATACGCGGCATTGATTCCGGCCTTCTCAGTCACGTCCACGAAGTGACCATGGCCGTCGTTGTGGTAGAGCCTGTCGGGAAGCGGGTGATAGTCCCCGGGACCGCAATACTCCCGGCCCCCGGCGTAACCCCAGCACTTCTTGTTGGCCTGAACGGTGAAGGAGTTGTACCGAACCACAAAGAGATCCAGGAATCCGTCCTGGTCATAGTCGACAAAAGCGGCGCTGGAGCCAAAAGATTCCTCCGATGGGAACGCATCTTTAGTCACATCGGCGAAAGTCCCGTCACCGTTGTTATGGAAAAGTATGTCCTGCCCGTAGTTGGTTACGAACATGTCCGGATGACCGTCGTTGTCATAATCACCGACGGCCACGCCCATTGCGTATCCCCCGTTTCCAGCCACGCCGGCTTGTTCGGTCACGTCCGTGAAGGACAACTTTCCCGTAGGGATCAACTCGTTCCGGAAGAGGCGATTTCCGGGGAAATGATCTTTCGGAGGCGGGAAAAGGGCATCCTTCAAGGACTTCGTCTCGTCAAGGAGAGTCCCCTGCAAGAAGTAAATGTCGAGGTCGCCGTCGCCGTCGTAGTCG
>Ga0066710_100003854_pt1 | contig 12991 bp, 6 predicted proteins | sample GraSoiAngelo_159_FD_79666 | JGI IMG/M metagenome (GOLD analysis project Ga0066710, IMG submission 79666) | Grasslands soil microbial communities from the Angelo Coastal Reserve, California, USA - 14_1009_16_40cm | ecosystem: Environmental > Terrestrial > Soil > Grasslands | place: USA...
CGAAGCATCTCGGGATACATGTTGAACACGGCATTCGAGTATTCTAAATCCGTGCCTGACTGATAGGCATTGTCCCCAAGCATCAGCCAAAGATCCGTGTGACGCTGCCCAGCAAACGCGTAGTAGGCATCGCGAACGGCAGCCGCATTTTCGTTCGCCGTGCCCGAATCCCCCAAAGCCCAGACCCGAGGCGCCTTGGGTCCGATCGGCGCCGTCACAAAAAAATATTCAGGCCCTGAGGAGAGAACCTCATTGGACGAACCGACCGAATAAAAGTACCGCGTATTCGCGCTCAATCCGGACAGTCGCACCTCATGTTCCCTTGTCAGGTCCGCGCTGGCTGTCACATTTGTCAATTGAGATAGCACGCTCCCGTGCTGCACTCGGCTGTCGGTCGGACCGTCCGTGCGCCATTTGACAATGACGCTCTGAGGCGTGCCCGTTTGCAGATACGGGCCGCGCGTCAATTGAGCAGCCGGAATCGAAACCGCTGCGATAAAGAAACCCGCAAAAACGCCCGCTGATCCGCAAAAGAATCCCAAACCGCAGCATTGGAAATCCTTTGTGCGAGGAGTCATCTGTGCCTGTATTCTATCGAAAATCGGTCGCAAAGTCCACTTGGCGGTAGATCGAGCACGGTTCCGAAAGAGAACGCTTGATCATCAAGCGCATTTCTGTAAAATAGCCCAGAATCCATGCAGGATATCAGGCGAAATTTTTTCTCTTCGCCAATCGGCGTTGCTGCAATTTCCGGTGTACGGTCGCCAAAAGCATCGCAGCGGTCTTCCTGATCTGATTTCGGTTGTTCTGAGCACCATATTATGAAATTACGTCACCATCCTCTCGGGATATTTTTTTGGCTAAGCATCCTCACTTCCGTATTCACCGGACGTTTGCCGGCGCAGGATGTTTTCACGCTTCAGGTCGGCTCGCCGCCGCCGCCGCCAAGTATCCTGGTTAGTCACGGCGACTTATGGCGCTACCGCAAAGGCACTAATTCCCCCGGCACCGGATGGCAGACCATTGCTGATACCAGCTTGGACAGCACCTGGTTGAGCGGGCGCGGCGGCTTCGGTTACGCGGATAACACGCCGGAGACCGTTAACTGCCAAACATTGCTGCCGGACATGAAGGGGGCAGCCGCGACCAACTATCTCACTCTTTACATGCGGAGGACATTTCAGATTACCAGCCCTGTTGATTCAAGTCAGCACCTGCAGCTTACCATGGATTGGGACGATGGCTTTGTAGCCTATCTCGATGGAGTGGAAATCCAGCGGGCGGTCACACGTGAGGCCGTCGGCGTCGAGCCGGCGTATAACAGCACAGCGGTCGCCACCCATGAGTCTTCGCATGGGAACAGCACGCCCATTAATCCACCAGTGACCTATGATTTCGGGCCGGTCGGCAGCCGTCTCCAACCTGGCCCGCACATACTGGCTGTCCTGGGCTTGAACCAGGCTACCACCAGTTCGGATTTCATCCAAATTGCAGACCTGCAATTATCCGGCGGATCAGGAGAATCGGTTAACAGCGGCGCGTTTTTGGCTGTCGTGGGCACCAATTCCGTGATCCTTTCTGGTTCCAACACGGTTGCGGGTTCCACGCGGGTTGTTGTCAATGGCGATGATGCCTCATTTGGCGGTGGACAGTGGTCGAAGACACAATCGCTTGCACCGGGTGTAAATAAATTATTCATCGCTGCGCTCGGAACTGACGGCACTATCCTCGCATCGACAAATTATATCATCGTCTCGGAACTGTCGGCCTCGACGATCAGCGGCGCGCTCGATGTTGACACGACCTGGAGCACCGCGATGGGCATCATCCACGTTACGGGAACGGTGATCGTGCCACCCGAGGGGACGCTAAATATCCAACCAGGCACAGTGATGTTATTCTCGCCCGGAGCGTCCCTGGTCGGAACCAATGCGACGATCAACGCCTCCGGGACTGCTGCCAGCCCGATCTATTTCCTCCCAAGCGACGGCACGACTATTTGGGGCGAGGTGGCTGTATCCGGGACCAGCGGGGCGCTTGTACTTCAGCATGTCGAGACCATCGCAGGCCACGTTGAATTATTTAATGGAGCTGAAGGAACTCTGCAGGACAGCTATTTTCATCATTACGAAGTCAGCACCCCGGCCATTATCCACACCTTGGGCCAGCCCAATCACGTCACCTTAAACTTGCGCCGCTGCCACATTGCGCATTACTACGAAATTCTCAGCCAATTGGCCACCAACCACATCGAAGATTGCCTGGCGGAAATCCAGGCGCCGGGCGGAGACCCGACTGACTTCGATGCAGGGCAACCGGGTTCGTACATCCGGCACTGCACCGTCCGGCATGGAAGATTCACAAATATTGACGGACTGGACATGGGAGAATTCGGCGGCACAGGCGAGTCCTCGCGCGGCGTCTTGATCGATAGCTGCCTGATCCATGATTTCGTCGATAAAGGCGTGTCAATGGGCGTCGCAGTTGATGTTACTGTTACCAACACTTTGATTTATGACACCGATATGGGAATCGCGGTGAAGGACAACTCGATTGCCGGCGTGTACAACAACACGTTTGCGAATGTCAATTATGGTTACAATTGCTATAACAAGGCCAACCCTGCATCCCCCACTGGCGGCGGCCATATTACCAACTCCTTCAACAACGTGCTTTGGAACTGCGCCATTGCCACTATCAACCTGCTAAACGGTTCCACGTTGGTGGCCGACTATAGCGATTTTCAAGGCACACCTTACCCAGGCACAGGCAACATCAGCGCTGATCCGCTCTTCCTCGATGCTGCTGCGCGAGATTATCGAGTCGCCGCGAACTCGCCTACAATCGGTGCCGGCCTCAATGGAGCCAATATGGGAGTTACATTCCCAGTCGGGGGCATTCCGGGAGCGCCTTACAATCTCGCCGCCCTCGTGACAAGCACCAATCCAGTCACGCTCGTGTGGGTAGATGATGCGGACAATGAAACCAGTTTCCTTCTCGAGCGCTCGACCGACGCCATTGCGTGGCAATCTTTAGGAGTTTTGAATCCGAACGTCACCAGCTATACGGACAATAGCGCCGTGCCAGACCAGAAGTACTACTATCGCGTCAAGGCAAGCAACAGTTCAGGCGATTCGCCTTATTCCAATCTGGCCAGCGGCACGCGGCAGTCCGACAAAGTTTTTGTTGGCGGAGCCCTCTCGGTGAACACGATCTGGAGTCCAGGCATCCACTACATCGTGACGAATACCGTCACCGTCGCGGCGGGCGTGACATTGACAATCCAACCCGGTGTCACCGTCTGTTTCAACAATGGCCAGGGCCTGACCGTCGCTAATGGTGGGCGCTTGCTGGCTGAAGGAACCGAGCAACAGCCAATTCTTTTCACTCGCAACCCGGGTGCGACCGCTTGGGCGAATATCATAATCAACGGTGCAGTCGGCTCACCGGAGACGCGCATCGCCTACGCGCATTTCGAGTTCAACGGGAGCAGCCCGGCTCTCCAGGTCAGTGCCGGAACCGTATTCTTCGATCATCTTACTTTTGGCAACACGGCGGCATCTTACATCCACGTGGACGGCGCATCATTCGTCATACAAAACTGCGTCTTTCCCAGCGCCACGGCGCAATTTGAGCTGGTGCACGGCGTTTCGGGAATTAAAAGCGGCGGACGGGGCATCTTCCGGCGCAATTTCTTTGGTGTGCCGATCGGGTATAATGACGTCGTCGATTTCACCGGCGGCAATCGGCCTGGTCCCATCGTGCAATTCATCGATAATGTCTTCACTGGCGCTACGGACGACATTCTGGACCTCGACAGCACCGATGCATGGGTCGAGCACAATATCTTCCTGCACTCGCACAAGAATGGCTCGCCGGATACTTCGAGTGGCGTGAGCGGCGGCGCAGACAACGCCGATACGTCCGAAATCACCATTGTCGGCAATATCTTCTATGATTGCGATCAGGCCGCGATGGCCAAGCAGGGCAACTTTTATACATTCATCAACAATACGGTTGTCCACCAGACGCATGTAGGCGGCGTCGATACCGATGGCGCTGTCGTATGCCTGGAGGATGGCGGCGTTGCCGAGGCTGCGGGCATGTACTTGGAGGGAAATATCATTTACGATGTGGAGAATCTCACCCGGAACGTGACGGCGTCCATAGTGACCCTCACCAACAACATCATTTTCGATCTTCAGGGCGCCGGGTGGACCGGACTCGGCGGAAACAATCTCAATGCCGATCCACTGTTCAAGCATGTGCCGCAATTGTCCGAGACTGCGGCTTTCAACTCATGGGCTTCAGCACAGGTGATGTGGGATTGGTTCAGCTTGCAGGCGGGTTCTTCCGCGATCGCCACCGGCCCGAATGGCCGCGACAAAGGCGGTGTGGTTCCGATCGGAGCGTCGATTTCCGGCGAACCCAACGGTCGCGCAAGCAGTGCCACACTAAGCGTTGGATTCAATCGCACCGGCAGCGCAATTCCAGTCGCCGGCTGGCCCAATGGCTCCGGCTATACCCATTACAAGTGGCGGCTGGACGGCGGCGCGTGGAGCGCCGAGACGCCGATCAATACGCCCATCTCTCTCACCGGCCTGTCCGACGCGCCGCACCATGTGGATATCGTCGGCAAGCGCGACTCAGGCTTCTATCAGGATGATCCGATCTTCGGCGAAGATGCCGCGGTCACTCGATCGCTGACTTGGGACTACAAAATCAGTTCGGCAAGGCGGGTGGGCTCTAATTTTACCCTGCATTTCATTGCCGAAGCCGGCCAGACTTACACCGTGCAGTACCGCGACGCACTCGACGCCGCGCACCCGTGGCTCAAGCTCACTAACGTTCCGGCACAATCAGCGACGGGCGATTATAGCGTCAGCGATTTCATCACCCCCGGCCACAATCGCTTTTACCAGGTCGCGACTCCAGCCCAGCGTTAGCTCCGCTCAGCCGGTAGAGCGTTCTTCGGCCGGATCACTCGAAAAACGCTCTAAAAATCCACTTGGACAGCCCGAATGATGTTTAGGATGGATTTTGAAGGTCGGCTAGTGTATGTAAGTGTTGGTAAGCCATTAAGATGAAAAAGTTGTTCCGCTTTGGGCTGGCCTGTGCCAGCCTTCTTCTCGGTTTTGTGCCCCTTGCCGCCCATGCGCAAGTCGTGATCAACGAGGTGCTTGCAGACAACCAGACGGCCTTTAATAACGATGGTGACTTCTCGGACTATGTTGAAATCTACAACAATAATGCATTTGCGGCTGACATTTCGGGCTGGAGACTGACCGACAAGCTCACCTCGCCCACCAACTTCACTTTTTCGGCCGGGACGGTTATCCCCGCACAGGGATTTTTGCTGGTTTTCTGCGATAACAACACTACTTCGCCAGGCATTCACACTGGATTTGGCCTTAAGAGCCATGACGTGCAGCAGGTTGGGTTATTTAATGCAGCCAATCCTCCAGCCTTGAAAGATTCGGTCACCTTCGGCTTCCAAGTGACTGACAAAAGCATTGGCCGCGTTCCAGATGGCACAGGCGGATTTATTTTAGGCAAGCCCAGCCCTGGCCGGTACAACACTCCGGTTCCATTGGGAGTCCGCAGCAAATTGCGGATCAACGAATGGATGCCGCTCACGGGACCCGATGTAATCAACGTAGATCCCGACTGGTTCGAAATATTCAACTTAGACACAAATGCAGTCTCTATTTCAGGGATCGTTTTTAGCGATCAGCTTTATAATCCAGCCACCAACCGTGCCCTGCCCGCCCTCTCATTCATCGGTGCTAGAGGCTTTCTGAAGCTCATTGCCGATGAAAAATTGGATAAAGGGCCTGACCATGTCGACTTCAAGTTGAGCAGCACCTTCGGTGATCAGATTTTACTTTGGGCCCCCAATCGCACAAATCTGATTCACCGCATAGGTTTCACGAACGCAACGCTGAATGTCTCGCAAGGCTGGTTACCCGATGGGAATACCACAGCCCCGATCGCAGACACGAATATGGTCGTATACTTCCCCGTCGGCCGCGACACACCCGGCGACAGCAATCTGCTTCCGATTCCGCAAGTGGTAATCAACGAGGTGCTCACCCATACCGACCCGCCTTTGGAAGATGCAATCGAGCTTCACAATGTGACCGGCACAAACGTGAATATTGGCAACTGGTGGTTGAGCAACTCCCCGGACGACTACGCTAAGTTCCGCATACCGGCCGGAACGACCATTGCTCCCTTCGGATTCGTAGTCTTTTACGAATATGCCGGACTGCCCGGCGGCTTTAATCCAAATGGCCAGGGAACCGGCACCAGCTTTACCTTGAATTCAGCGCATGGAGATCAGTGCCTGCTCTTCGCGGCCAATTCTACCGGAGGTCTGACAGGTTACAGACGCAGCGTGGATTTCCCGTCGTCGGAAAATGGAGTTTCCTTTGGACGTTACACCACCAGCTCCGGCGAAATCGACTTTGTGCCCATGAAGCGCCTTACTTTTGGAACATCGGTCACGCGAGACGATCCGCCGGAGTATCTCTCAATATTCCGAACCGGCCAGGGCGCGACCAACGCAAGGCCCAAGATCGGCCCCTTAGTGATCAGTGAGATCATGTATCACCCACCGGACATTATTTCCGGCACCAACAAGATCGATAATGATCTGGATGAATACGTGGAAATTTACAATGCCGGCACGAATCGCGTGTACCTTTACGACACGGCAGTCTATGACTATCCCCCATACGGCAACGCGTACACCAATACATGGCATTTGGCCGGCGACGTGGATTTCGAATTTCCAACCAACCTTTTTCTTGGTCCAGGCCGCGCGCTGCTCGTGGTAAACTTTTCTCCGACGAATACAGGTCAGCTCAATGCTTTTAAAGCGAAGTACGGCGTGCCTGCCAACGTTCAGATTTTTGGGCCTTACAGCAGCAAGCTAGGTAATGGCGGCAGCACGGTCCGAATTGAGCGCCCGGACGCTCCGCAAAGTCCGGCGCACCCCGATTTCGGATTCGTTCCTTATCTTTGGGTGGACTGGGTGAAGTACAATGACAAGGATCCCTGGCCGACCCAGCCGGACGGACATGGCGCAGCCTTGTACCGGCTGACACCCGAGCAATACGGCAACGATCCCATCAACTGGGGCTCCGGCATCCCGACTCCTGGATGGGTACCAGTAACTTTGTATCCCCTCCAACGCTCCGGAAATACTCTCACCATCGATTTCTATGGCACGGCCGGCAGCGGCTACACGGTCCTGGTAAGTAGTGATTTATCCAATTGGTCCAAGCTGACCGATGTGCCGCCCGATGACAATTCCGGCACTCGGCAGGTGACAGCAAACGTCGTTTCTAACGCCGTGCGCTTCTATCGCATCGTGACGCCGATTCAGCCTTGATCGGGCTTGTCCGGCCCATCCGATGCAGTTGAAATCGTGCAGGCTTCACTCCCGATGGATCAAGTTCCGCTGTCAAATAGCCGCCATCCTTGAGCAGCTCGATTCCCGCTAGCGACGGGCAAAGCAGCACGTTGAATGGCTTCCAGAGCCGGGCTTCTCTCAACGCTGTGCTCAATCGTCCTACCGTATGGCCCATGAATGTAATCGCAGGACAGCCGGCAAATATTCGGCTTTTGAACAGCACAATATTTGAGTGAAGATGGCCAATGATGGTGCGTTCGACTTGTGGCAGCTTTTCCCGAATTTCCTTTTCCTTCCACAAGAACGGGAGCGCAGTCGGGTCATGGCAAAACAGCAGCACTCGTTGGTACGGCCGCAACGAAGCAAACTCGCGCCTAAGCCGCTCGATGTGCTCCTGCCGCAATTCGCTCCAGGCCCCGTTTTCTTCAGGCAGTGCTTCGCCCTCGTACACCGGCAGCGCAGCGAGAGTGGAAGTGATACCCATCAAAACATAATTCCCATACTCAAGCGTCCAAAATGGGCTAAGCCCAAGCTCTCGCTCGCCCCGAACGAAACTTCGCACACGGAGACCGCCGACATTTGCTCCCAAAGGCTTTTTCCCTAATTCATGATCGCCGACCGTGGCGTGAAAGGCGGGTCCAAACCCCCGGCGCAGTGTTTCCAAGCACTCCGCTGCGCTCGAAAAGGCAGCCTCATCGCTAACGCCAACAAATCCCGAATCGCAGGAATAATCGCCGTTGGCGATCGCCGCATCGACGCCACGGCATTGCTCGACGAATTGCCCGAGAAGCGCATTATGAGCAAATGGATCGCGCATCCAGAAGTAATGCCGATACAGCTTTACCGCGATACGCTGGACAGGATTCGAAAGCTGCCGGACACAAAAATCGCCACGCTGCCTTTCCGCGTCTCCGGCATAATGAACGTCGCTAAGGATTGCCAGCGCGAGCTTCCGATGCATATTCCCGGCTCAAGATACGGCCAGCGTATCCGTTCCCGAAATAAGATTTATTCCCTACGGTGGCAGGGCGAGTGTCCGCGCGAGCCCAAGCTCAGAAATTCGTGTCCGAAAGCGGGAGCAAGCTCCCGCACTCCAAACGCTATCGCGCACGATGGAAGCGATGGAGGTCGCGTAGCGTTTGGAGTGCGCCCGGCTTGCCGGCGCTCTCTGCACCACCTGTGAAACTTCGATCACGCAGGAATCCAAGTCACAGCGCGCGAGGACGCTCGCCCTCCCCACTAAATTACCTCTACGGGCAAAGCGGCAGCAAAATCGTGAAGGTCGTCCCCTGCCCTGCTTCGCTGCTTGCCTCGATCTTTCCCTGATGCTCCTCAATAATTTGCCGCGTGATACTCAGTCCCAATCCAGTGCCTCCGGCTTTCGTGGTGAAAAACGGCTCGAATACTCGCTCGATATCCTGGTCACGGATACCGGACCCGGAGTCCTGAATCGCGATTAGGGCCGTGTGACCCGCCGCCCCCGCGACGCGCGTGCGAACCCTGATAATTCCGCCCAAACAACTGGCCTCAATCGCGTTGAGCAGCACATTGAGCAAAGCCTGCTTTAGCTGATCGAAATCTCCTGCTAAAAGATCGTGCGCAAGGTCAAAAGACAACTCGAAGCGAATGTCCCTCGTCTTCGCCGTGTGTTCCAACAAACCAACCGCATGCTTCAAAAGCTCGTTGAGCTGAACGAATCCTTTCCTATCCGTCCTCTCGCGTTCTTCCCCGTTTGTCTGCGCCGCAAATCGCAGCACATCGCTCACCAGCTTGTGAATCCGCTCCAACTCACTCTTGGCCAGCGCCGCCAATTCGGAATTGGGGTTTTCCTTCGCCAGTAATTCGACGAACGTCCGCGTTCCGACCAGCGCGTTTTTAATCTCATGCGCGATGTTGCAAGTCATCGCTCCCACGCTAGCCAGTCTCTCGAAATGCCGAAGGGACGAGCTGCGCGAGTCCTCGCACTCAGCGGGTTGAAATAATAGAGCTTCGGGAATCGCCCTGCTCGAATCCTTCGCCTGGGTGTTAGGAACAGCGTTCATTTTTGTTCTTTTCCTGTCAGCGTCTCCGACACTTCACCCGTTTTCACCCGCTGCGCCTTTCCGCGCAACAGACCGGATTATAAAGAGCGGCTCCCCTTCCACAACTAAAATTGCGTTTTGGGCAAAGGACCCCAATTGAGTACGCCCCCGGCGAACCGAAGTTTGTAGCTGCGTAAGCCAGCAGTATGAGACCGCAACGCGGCGCGTGTGCAATTGCAGGTCGTTGGACCTGGACATTCGTGATCTTCCTGTTCGCGGGAATGGCCGCCTCACACGCTAAGGACCTTGCCCTGTACAAGATCACCAAAGGAATTCAATATCAGCAAACCAATGCTGGGCCGCCGGTTGTGTTCAGCGAAAATGGGTACGTCTTTCAAGCCGATGTTTATCTGCGCCCCGGCGGGGCGGTGCGAAGCGCCACCGTCAAATCAGCCGAAGGAACTGTCCGGACGCTCGCACAGGAGGACGCCAACAATTTCGAATTCCGCAACAAGGTGAATACCATCACCACGCTTGAAACCAAGTATCCAGACGGGAATTTCGCGTTCGCGATCGATGCCGTAAACGATGGAATGAAAAATCTGAAATTGCCGCTTACCGGCAATCGCTATCCGAATTCTCCGCGCATCCTGAATCTTTCGGACATGAGTTCTGCGAATGCTCATGGATCTTTGCTGGTCGTCTGGGCGCCGTTTTCCGGCGGCACCGCAGCGGATTTCATTCAACTGCGAATCGAGGATTCCGGCGGAAGCAAGATGTTCCAAACGCCCGATTTCGGCGAACAAGGGGCTCTGGCCGGCACTGCTACCTACGCTGTCGTCGAGCCCGACAAGCTGAAGCCGGGCGCCACATACGAGGCCACGGTTCGATTCGAGAAAACCTCGGCGCTGGACCAAACCAGCTATACAGGCGTCCCGGGCTGGTCCACGTATCATGCGCTCACTCACTTCGCGATCACAACCTCTTCAGCCCCCACGCCCAGCCTCGATTCCTATGAGATCGCCAAAGGCCGAAGTTTCACCCAAACCAATTCCGGGCCGGCCGTCCCGGACACGGGAGATGAATTTATGTTCGACGCCAAGGCGAAGGGCCATAGTTCAAACGCTCTTGCGCAGGCGTCCATTTCAATTCCTGGCAGAAGCATGCTGCCAATGCTCACCGACACGAACCGCGAGGATTTCGAAAACAGCGACTCGCAAACAAATCGAGCGGTGTTCGAGTCGCTTTATCCCGACGGCACGTACACCTTCAACATTGAAACGTCGGCCCAGGGAAATTGGTCGTTGCCCCTCGCGCTGACTTCCAGCTCTTATCCTCCAGTGCCTCACGTGTACTTTGATTCTTCCCAAAAAGTTCCCGCGAATCGCGAGCTGGTCATTTCCTGGGATGCATGGCTGGATGGCACCGGAAACGATTATATCCAACTGCGAGTTCTCGATGGAAATGACAAAATTTTCGAGACTCCGGACTTCGGAGAAAAGGGCGCCCTGAACGGCTACGCAACCTATGCCATTGTTCCCTCTGACAAGCTCAAGCAGGCTAAAACTTACAAAGCACGGTTGTACTTCCGGCGCATTATCCAGGTGGATACCGCGCATTACCCGGGCTCGCTCGGCTTCTCCGATTACTTTTCGCGATTAAAATTCAAGATCGAAACAGCACCACCTGATGTGCAGGGTTTTGCGCTGTCGAAAGGCATCGAGTTCTATCAAGCCGATGCCGAAACGTCCTCACCCACCGGTTATGTTTTTTCCGCATTAGTCGCTGCCGATTCACCGGGAGCGATCACCACTGCTGCAATCAGAACGCCTTCCGGCTCGAGTATTCCCCTGACGCTGGACTCCGGCGGGCAGACCCTTTCGCTCAGAGATGTTCGTTCCGCGCAGAGTGTTTTCGAAGCAGCTTATCCCGACGGGACCTATGTTTTTGATATCAATGGGCTCAACGACGGCCCGCGCTCCTTTTCCATTTCGCTTACGGGAGCCGCTTATCCGAATCCTCCGCAGTTGAGCAATTTCGCTGAGGCGGGGCGCCTGGATCCCTTCGATGACATTTCGATCCGATGGGATCCTTTCCTTAACGGCGAAGGCAGTGACTTGATTCGCTGTGAGCTTCGGACCACTGCCGGCGGTATTGTTTCTGGCATCAATGCAAGCGGATTTGAAACCGAATTCTTGATTCCCGCTGAATCGTTGCCCGCGGGACAGGCTTTTCCTGGAACGCTCATGTTTGAAAAGATTACCGCAATCGATCAAACCAACTATCCCCCTGCAACAGGACGCGCGAGCTACTACGCCCGGACACAGTTCACTGTAATGACCATCGGCCCAGGCAATCCCGCCACCTTGCGCGACCTCCACGTCCTGCCGGATCGGCGAATCCAATTCTCGATGGACGCTGTGGTTGGCGGAAATTACCGCATCGAAGGTTCTCCGGACCTGGTGCACTGGACCCAAATCGGAACATTGTCAGCAACCAGCAATGACGAAACTTTTATCGCCTCGCCGCCTCCAAATGCGCCCGCGTACTTCTTCCGGGTCATGCTCACACGGTAAAACGCCGAGCGACTCTTTGGAATCGCTCAGTCCTAAAGTCCCGTTCACTGCTGCTCATCGATACCGGAATAAAGTCAAGTCAAACTCCGTTTTGCCGGTCGTAACCAAATCCGCAACTACGCTGCCGATGGCGCTGGAGAATTTGAAGCCGTGGCCGGAACAGGGGCTGACGAGAATCGCGCGGCGATAGTGAGGATGAAAATCGATCAGGAAATGGCCATCGGGCGTGTTCGTGTACATGCAAACCGCTGAGCTGACGCATCGTCCATCTACGAACGGCAGAAAAGGCGTGATCGTGTTTTTCATCGCGGCAATTTCGTCTTGAGCTACATCGCGATCAACGCGATCTGGATGCACTTTCGCCCCTTCATGGTGCGCGGCCACTTTGACTCCGTTTCCTATATCCGGAAAGCCGTAGAAGAACTTGCCCCGCGCATGTTCCCAAAGATGAATCGGGCATCGTTGCGGCTGAAACATATCCGGATGCGTTGTGGCGAACCAGAATTGAATCTGGCGTTCGATGACAAGGGACAGATGCAACTCGGGAATGAGTGATGCAAGCCAGCTACCGCAAGAAAGAACCACGTGCGAAGCCGACAATTTCTCGCCATTCGTGATTACCCGAACAGTCGATTCTCCCAACTCCACGCGTGTGACTTGCTCATCGAAACGCAGGGTTGCGCCGCGCTGTTCGGCCATTTGCAAATGCGCCGCGATACAGCGTTCTGGAAAGAGTATCCCAGCGCGCGGTTCCCAAACAGCGATCATATCGCTGGCGGGCTGCAGAACTGGAAAGCGGCGCTGGACGTCCGAGACTGACAGGATTTCGTGCGGTAGCTGATGCATTTCGGCGCTTTTTCGCGCGCCGCTGACCACGATGCTTTCGGGACGGCCAAGCATCAGCCCGCCAGTTTTCAGGAACAATCGCGTTCCTGTGTGCTGCTCCAATTCATCCCAGAGCACATACGCCTGCTGCA
>Ga0066710_100003856_pt1 | contig 12990 bp, 7 predicted proteins | sample GraSoiAngelo_159_FD_79666 | JGI IMG/M metagenome (GOLD analysis project Ga0066710, IMG submission 79666) | Grasslands soil microbial communities from the Angelo Coastal Reserve, California, USA - 14_1009_16_40cm | ecosystem: Environmental > Terrestrial > Soil > Grasslands | place: USA...
GGGATCATATTGAGGCGGTTTTGGACCAGAAGGTGCACGCCTCGCGTACCCAGGTATCGAGCCTCAAAGGTGTAGTCATTCTTGAAGACGTGTTGCACTCCCAAGTTCCACTGAATGGAGTAGGGTAGTATCTGGTCCTGGATATAGCTGGAAGTAGCGGCTCTGGCATCATCAGCAGATAAATTACCGGTCGCATTCGCAGTGCGCGGAATTCCACCTTGGGCCAGGAAGGGAACTCTATTCAATGGGTCATTGGGATTTAACGGATCCGCGTCCACTGTTGAGCTCAGTTGGGGCGGATAACTGGTCGAACCGACATTGTCAAAGATCACATCGTGATTAATACCAAAGCCGGCTCGGATCGAAGTATTTCCACTGCTTCCTGGCGAATAGGCGATCCCAATCCGCGGCGCAAAATTCCTCTTTTGGGTGGTTGGTTCATGAAACGTGAGTACCCCAGGCACCTCGGCAATTGAGTTCAGTGCTTGTAAACGATAAGTGTAAGGATTCGAGGTATATTCATAGCGTAATCCCAGATTCAAAGAGAAATGGGGACGAATCCGAAACGTATCGTTGGCGAACCAGTAGATAGCATACTGGTCACCATAGTACTGGGTGCTTCCTACGTTACGTTCCGCCAACTCGTCCGGAACCTGGTCGCGTAAGAAAAGATCGAGCGTTGAATAAACGTAATCCCCGCGCTCTCTCTGAATGAAATGCTGCGGACTAATAGCTTTGCGATACTCAGCTCCGAACTTAAAGGTATGCCTTCCCTTCGTCCAATTGAGGTTGTCCACCAGTTGGTAGGTATTCTGAATGGTCGACTGCGGAGTGTTCCCATCGGGACCTATGTTCACGGCCAAGTCAGTGTCACTGGTAATATTAGGAAACACGTCCAGTCCAGGGTATTGAAGCCCCTCGGGAATCGGATAAACCTGCGAAAACCGATTGAAGCCTAAACGAAATTCATTGGAAACACTAGGCGAAAAAGTATGGTACTCGGAGGCTGTGAACAGATGAAATCTCTGAGGAAATGTGATCCAGAATACCGGCAAACTGGCGGCCGTGTCCAACTGGTCTATCCTATTATTGATGTAACGTCCCCGAAGCTGGTCTTTCTCGGACAGGTTGTAGTCCATGCTAACGAGCCAAGAATATTGATTCGTGTAATTGGGTCCTGCCGTTGGCAAGATACCGGTGGGGATATCGATACCGGCCACCGTTGTCGTGCTGCTGGCACTTGGCGCGGGTGCCAGGTACTTCTTCAGGATGTCTAAGTTGGTTTGAGAAAGGCCGGGAATAGCCGAGAGCGTACTGTACCCCTGTACAGTTGGGGAATAAACCGGACTGCTGGGAGTCGTGACCTGACCATTCGGGGCGTATTCGAAGTTGCCAAAATAGAACAGCTTGTTTTTAACAATTGGCCCGCCGAACGATCCTCCAACCCGATTCTGGTCAAAGCGAGGTTTGTCGTAGATGCCCTGTCTGAAGAAAGCCTGGTCCAGAGCATTGAGTTTTCGATTTTGGAAATACTCATACACGCTTCCGTGAATGTCGTTGGCCCCGCTTCTTATGATCGTATTGAATTGGCCGCCGGAGGAGTGACCAAACTCGGAGCTGAACTGATTTTGCAACAGCGAGAATTGAGCTACAGACTCGTTGGGGACGTAGACCAGCGGGCCAGTGACGGCCTTGTTGTTGTTGTCGACCCCTTCGATAGTGAAATTATTATTCATGGGTCGCTGTCCGCCAATGGAAGGGCCTTCGCCCTGGCCTACCCCGCCGTTACTCGCTACTCCTGAGCCCAAAAGAGACAGATTCAGCACTCCAAAAAGACCATTGGCCGAGTTCTCGATCGTCGGCATGTATTCCACCACCTTAGTGTCATAGGTAGAGGTAATCTGTGCTGTGGTTGTATCAATGGTCTCGGCTGCCTCCGACACTTCCACTGCAGTGCTGACCTCGCCCACTTGCAGTGCTATATTTGTGGTTGTCGTCTTATTTAATTCTACTCTTAAGTTTTCCAGAACAGCAGCTTTAAAACCGGTTGCTTTTGCCGTAATCTTGTACGAACCAACCAGCACGTTGTTGAATCGATATTGCCCATCTGCGTTCGTGCTCGTCTCCACCCTAAGTCCTGTCGCGAGGTTTTTAAGTTCGATGCTAGCCCCGGCAACAACTGCGCCAGTGGGATCGAAAACCGTGCCCACTATGTTTCCGTCTGTTGCCTGTGCTAAGCCTGCCACCGTGCCCGCAAATGTCATTATCAGAGCTAGCAACAAGTTTAAGACATTCCTGGTTGTTCTCATTGCGATTCTCCTTGATAGTTGATTAACCCGAACGATACCGTGACCTTACTACCTGTCCAATTCGATTTATTTCTTTATGAAAACGGCTTTCCAAGGATTTGAAGGATTCCGACTTGTTTTTGAATTTGGGAGAAATTGAAGCTTGATCAAGTAAATAGGAATTCGGAACTTCCTACTGGCTAGATTGCAAATGCGGTGCCAAATTTTATCATTGGAGCCGTTCAAAATTTCCTGTCTGGAATTTGTTCACAACACACAAAATAACAGACCTGTCATCTTGCTCGCGACGTAACTCGACGGAAATCTTCTTAGGATAAAATACGAAACTCCGTAGACAATCCGAAAATATCCGAAATTATATATCAAGGACTATTATGGTCAAAATAAAAGTTCTTCATCAGTGAGCGATAAAAGATCAGTGAGCGATAAAAGCACATTCTTGATGATTTTCATGGGCCCTATGGAGAGTGGATATTTCCGGCTGCTTTCTGCGCCAAAATATCATCAAGGTCGTCGGCTTAGGGATGGCAATTTTATCAGCTTAGGATCGATTGACGTTGCCGACCTTACTTTTTCTGATATCATTACGCAAGGCTTTAAGAGGGTGGAGTATTTCCGTTTCGCATTCACAATTCCGTGAAACATTGGCATGGTCGTCAACGTATAAAGACGGTGGGTGAATACTCTGTACGTGCTTCTTTTCTTTTTGCCTTAGATTGACTGGAATTCATTCTTCGGAGAGCTCATGAGCAAAACGAAAAAAATCTTGTTGGGAGGAGGCGTCGTCTTAGTTGCCGCTGTCGGAACTTACGCCGGAATCAAATGGAAAGACCGTGGAGTAACGCCAGTCCAGACCGGCAAAGTTGTCAAGCTGGAGACTCTGGTTCAAACGGTTTCTGCCTCCGGCGAAATCAAGCCCCTAAAGTACATCAACATTACTGCTAACTCCTTTGGCCGCATTGTCGAGATCGCCGTGAAAGAGGGCGATCATGTTAAGCAGGGGGCTCTCTTGCTGAAGCAGGAGTCGGTTCAGTCTTCGGCCGACCTTCGCAGCAATCAGGCCGTGTTACAGCAATTCACCGACGATGCCGAAGGTCTCGAAGCCGCTTATCGTTATTCCGAAGCCTTCCTAAAGACGGCTCAAGCCGATCTGGTGCGTAGCCAGGCTGACTTTGAAAGAGCTCGCTTGGATTATGATCGTAACCAGAACCTTCTTAGGGAGGGTTTGATTCCCAAGTCCCAATTTGACCAGGCTAAGGCTAGCTTTGAAGTCGCCAAGGCGCAGGTGGATTCCGCTCAGGCCCGGATCCAGCAGTCGCAAGCCCAGTTGAACCAGGCGGACAAAGCGCGAGTTTCGGCTCGAAGTCGGATTGCTCAGCAAAGGGCCACTATCGCCAGGATTTCCGATCAGGTCAACAAAACCGTTTATGCAGCACCGCTGACAGGAGTGATTACGGCATTGCCTGTCCATGTGGGCGAATCCGCGGTTCCCGGCATTCAGAATGCGATTGGAAGCAACCTGATGACTCTGGCCGACCTCTCCGTTATCACGGCCGAAGTCAAGGTGGATGAAACCGACATTGTCAATGTCAAATTAAGCCAGGAAGCAGAGGTCACCGTCGATGCTATTCCCAACAAGATCTTTAGAGGACAAGTGACTGAAGTAGGTAGCAGTGCCTTGACACGTTCCTCCGGTCAGGCGGCTGGTTCAGGAATCACCAACACGAGTAGCCAGGAGGCTAAAGATTTCAAGGTGGTGGTTACTTTGCTTGAGCCTTCGGAGGAGCTGAAGCCGGGACTGTCGACCACGGCAAAGGTTACCACGGCCGTTCGCAACAATGTCCTGGCCATTCCCATCCAAGCTCTGACCATTCGCGAGCTGGAGAAGGAGAAAGAGAACAAAGAACCCGCCTCCAACCCCAAAACAGCTAAAGCTGCAGGAAGCAATGAAACTGCCGCAAAAGAACCGACTAATTCCGTATCTAAGTCGTCTAATAAGAAAAAGGAACAACAAGGTGTTTTTGTGGTGCGGGAAGCCAAGGCTGTCTTTGTTCCTGTCACAACAGGTATTACGGGCCAGACGGAGATCGAAGTCCTGTCGGGCCTGAAAGAAGGGGATGAAATTATCACGGGCAGTTACAAGACCCTTCGCACAATCAAGACTGATGACAAGGTTAAGGTGGACAACAAGTCTATTGGAAAAGAAGACCAGAAGGAATAAAACCCCCTCCAGCTAAGCGGGCAACTTAAGAATTTTCTCTAAGTGACAATCAGAGGCGTCAGAAGTGAGGCTGATTCAATCTCATTAGTTATTAGCTCAGTGCCGAGCGTCAATGGCTGAACGCCTACTGCAGAAAGAAAGGCAACCATGTCCGAGAACGCACCAGGAACCGGTCCCAACGGCCATTTAATAAAGACCGAGAATCTCTGGAAGACTTACGAAATGGGAACCGAAAAAATCCATGCCCTGGCGGGGATTTCCTTTACCGTCAAGAAGAATGAATATCTAGCCATCATGGGCCCTTCAGGGTCGGGAAAGTCAACTCTCATGAATTTGATCGGCTGTTTGGATACTCCGACCGAAGGCAAATACTGGATCAATGACCGCCTGGTCAGCGAAATGAACGACGATGAGCTGGCCTACATTCGCAATCGTGAAATCGGGTTTGTTTTTCAGACTTTCAACTTATTGGCTCGCGCTTCGGCGCTCCACAACGTCGAGCTTCCTTTAATTTACAATGGGACTCCCGCGCAAGAAAGACTGGAGCGGGCCAAGCGAGCCCTGGAAATGGTGGAACTGGAACAGCGCATGATGCATAAACCCAATGAGCTTTCTGGCGGTCAAAGGCAAAGGGTTGCCATTGCTCGTGCGCTAGTGAATAATCCGTCAATTTTATTGGCCGATGAGCCCACGGGTAATCTGGATTCGCAAACAGGAATAGAAATCTTGAAATTATTTGAGAAGCTTCACGCTCAGGGTAACACGATCATTCTTGTCACCCATGAACATGACATAGCCGAAAGTGCTCATCGCATCATTCACATTCGCGATGGGAAGGTCGCCTCCGATGAAACCAGGAAGTAGAACCAGCCCAGAGTGACAATCAAAGGCAATCAAACCTCTTTTCTCTTGGAAAATTTCTTCGCAATTCCTATACTGCCTCTTGACAAAAGATCATAGGCTCCTTCGAGGTAAATTCCTCCTGACCTTATCCCAAGCTGATCGATTGCATGAAATGTCCCCTTTGTGAAAATCGTAAGGCCAAGCGATTTTGCCCGGCCAAAGCAATACAAATCTGCCCGGTGTGTTGCGGGACCAAGCGCGAGGTGGAGATTGATTGTCCCTCAAATTGTGTCTATCTGCATGAGGGCCGTGAGTACGAGAGTGAAAGGATGGTACGGAGGGGCCTGTGGGTGGCCAGGACGGAAAGATTGTGGCAGGATGCATTTATTAATCAGCATTACCAGGTGTTCCTCTCGCTGTGGGCAATCATTCTGGATGAACGGGACCGATTTCCAGAGCTTGTAGATAGCGACGTCCAAATGACCCTTGACGCATTGATCCAAACCTATGAGACCCTGGAGAAAGGTATCTACTACACCTCCAGTCCGACTTCTACAATTCAAAAGAATCTTTATCGGGCACTGAAATCTTTCTTGGAGACCTCCGACAAAGAGCTTGATGTTAGTCACAACCGACTCAACACAAGTACCATTTTGGATTGTTTGCGCTTTCAGAAGGAGCTGGCTGCGACCATCGTACTTCCGCGCCCCAAGAGCCGAGCCTTCTTAGACCACCTTGAAGAAATGTATTCCCATTCTGCCTCCACTCTTAAGGAGCAACCCAAAATCATCCTGCCGTAAAGGTGAGGCGTGATACGCGCGAAGTGACGCGTTTGATTCTCACGTACCACGCCTCACGTTTCATCCCTCAGGCTCTTTAAAATTTGATTCAAACTGGCTGACGGGTTGCTGCTTGCAATGAGAGGGCGACCGATCACCAAATAATCGGCTCCTGCCCTGAGCGCTGCAGCCGGTGTCGCAATGCGGCTTTGATCGTTGCCATCGGCGCCTGTTGGTCGGACGCCCGGGGTTGCAATTTTTAAGGAATTTCCGAAATGCCGCCGCAAGGCTTCGATCTCGGCAGGCGAGGCTATCAGGCCGTCTAAACCAGCTCGCTGAGCCAGGCTGGCCAAACGGAGAACTTGGTCCTGGATAGCAAAGTCACATCCGATCTCCTTCAAGTCTGGTTCGCCCAGACTGGTCAAGACCGTCACCCCAAAGATCCAGGGGTGTCGAGGTCGCACGGCAGAAGCCTGCAGTTCCTTCACAACGGTTGACATCATTTTCAAACCGCCAGAGGTGTGAACTGTGATCATGGAGACACCCAATTCCTGAGCTGCCAAAGCGGCTTTGACAATGGTACTCGGGATGTCGTGAAACTTAAGATCTAAGAAAACTTCTTCTCCCATGTCGATTATCTCACGCACCACTGGGGGTCCTTCGGAAGTGAAAAGCTGGCTGCCAACTTTAAAGAGTCCGACCTGACCGCCCAGTTGGTTTACCAGATGCAAAGCTTCTTGTCGTGTAGGCACATCCAGGGCCACGATGATCCGTTTTCTATAATCCATTTCTCTATAGTCCATATGGATATCTTCCTCTTCCCACCCACTGATTCCTGCCTCGCGTGTTAGATGCTGCCGTAAGGTCTCAGCTTTACATCTATTCTCTTAACCCGCCAATGATTGAACTCAGCTTAAGGATCCCTTTCCGTTTGCAGTAGGCCTCGAGCCCTTCAATAATCTTGATGGGAGCTGCGGGATCCAAAAAGTTTGCCGTTCCAACCTCAACCGCCTTCGCTCCCACCAGCAAATACTCGAGGGCATCTTCGGCCGTGCGGATGCCGCCAATGCCAATAACCGGAATCCTTACCGACTTGACCACTTGATAAACCATCCTTAGCGCCACCGGTTTGATGGCCGGCCCTGAAAGTCCCCCTGTAAGATTGCCCAATCTGGGCCTTTGAGTATCCACGTCCACGGACATACCCAGCAAGGTGTTGATCAAAGAGAGTGCATCCGCACCCGCCTCTTCTGCCGCTTTCGCTATGACTGTAATATCGGTGACGTTGGGGGAAAGTTTTACGATGACTGGAATCCTTGCCACAGATTTAATCGCTTTGACTACCTCATGGGTGGCCGCGGGATCGGTCCCGTAAACGATGCCGCCCTTCTTTACATTGGGACAGGAAATATTGATCTCACATCCCGCCAAACCTTCGGCGGTATTTAGAATCTCGATGACCTTGACATAATCTTCGGTGCTATATCCAAAGACGTTGGCAAAGATTCGAGTTTGATATTTTCCGAGTCTTAGTAACTTTTCCTCCACAAATCTTTGGGCACCGACATTCTGTAGGCCTATGGCGTTCAACATCCCTGCCGCGGTCTCGTGCAAACGGGGTGGGGAAGCGCCCTGCATGGGCTCGAGCGATAGCCCCTTAACCACAAATCCGCCCAGCCGATTCAAATCGATAAGCCGGCTGAACTCCTCACCATAACCAAAAGTGCCACTGGCCGTAAGCACGGGGTTTTTTAGCTGGATGCCTGCAACTTCAGTGCTGAGATCAACCATGTCAATTGCAGATTGAGGAATTCGGATTGTGAATTAGATTGGATCCTTCAATCTACAGTCCGAAGTCTGTGGAGACCGAAGCATACTAACAAATCAAGGAGCAGACCGTAAACTTCAATCCCCAATTCGAAATCAACAATCCGCAACCGAAGTGCTATACTCAGCCCAGGCGTGCTCTCGATGTCAGACATTCACCAACTCGTGGCTGCCACAGCCATTGATATCTTGCGAAGTACCATTCAAGATGCGAAAGGAAACGAAGTGTTCTTTCTGGCTGGCACTGATGAGCACGGTATCATCCAGGAAGTAACGCCTCTGGCACGTGGTAACGATTCTGCCGTGCCGGCCTTGATGCAAGTGGCCTCTCAAGGCGACGTCATCATTCACAACCACCCTTCCGGCCATTTGATCCCTTCCCAAGCGGATGTTTGGATTGCTTCAGAATACGGGAACCAGGGTGTAGGTTTCTACATCATTAACAATAGCGTGGATCAAGTCTATGTCGTGGTGAAGGCCTTCCAAAAGGAGAAACTGGTCCCGCTCAAAATCCCACAAATTTTAGAAATGATCTCTCCGCGAGGCGCCATTGCTTCAAAACTGGGCGGCTATGAGTCGCGCCCGGAGCAATTGCGGATGACAGAGGCCGTGGGGACCGCCTTCAACCGCTCGCAACTGGCTTTAATTGAGGCAGGCACGGGAACCGGCAAGAGTCTCTCCTATCTGCTCGCCGCCATTTTCTGGTCTGTCCAAAACAGGCAACGGGTCGTTGTTTCCACCAACACCATCAACCTCCAAGAACAGCTCATTAATAAAGATCTTCCGTTCCTGAAGAGTGTCCTTTCCCCTCAATTCAGAGCGGTTCTCATCAAAGGTCGGAACAACTACGTCTGCCTGAGCAAAATTGACTCTCTGGAAAAAGAAGGGGAACACCTCATTGAGTCAGAGGAGCGCGCAGAGTTAAAGGCACTGATTCAGTGGGCGCACGGCACCTCCGACGGTAGTCGATCGGACTTGAGTATTCTTCCGGCTCCGGCCGTTTGGGAGAAGGTGGCATGTGAGAGCGATAACTGTGGAAGGATCAAATGCCCATTTTATAGCCGCTGCTTTTTCTACAGGGCTCGTCGTGAAGCTTCCTCGGCAGATGTGCTGGTGGTCAACCATCATCTGCTTTTCTCCGATCTAGCTGTGCGAGGAGACACGGGGAGGTACTCCGACGTCGCCATCCTGCCAGGCTACTCTCGAATCATCCTGGACGAAGCGCATAATGTCGAGGATGTGGCCACTGACTACTTTGGGGCTCAGATTTCCAAGTTCGGCCTGTCGCGTCTGCTGGGCCGATTTTACAGTATCCGGGAGAAAGAACGAATAAAGGAAAAAGGGCTCATTCCCTTTTTGCTCGCCAGACTGCGTTTCCTTGAGAAACAGATCGATGTAAAACTTTATACCCGCATTTTCGAACATGTCCAAGCGAGGCTAATTCCTCAACGAGAAAATCTAGCCTTTGTTTCAGCGAGTGTCTTTGATGATTTGGCAGCGTACTTTGAGGGTCTCTCCAAGGTTGAGACCGCAGAGGTAAAGGTTCGCTTCACTCCCATCATCCGCGAGTTGCCGGAGTGGAAGGATTCAATTCTTGCCCTGGTTCAGCAACTTCTCCGCGAACTGCGTGAGTTTCATCAACAGTTGCTGGTTCTAGAGAAGCTGCTGGAAGCTTTGCCTGATCCTGTTGGAGAAAGCCTTTTGGCGCAAACCGTAGAACTTACGGCTTTGACGGACCGCGTTGAAGTGGCCGCGAGCACATTGGGAGGAATTTTTGATTCTGCTGACACCAACAAAGTCAGTTGGATCGAGATACGCACCAGCAAATCTGGAAAACTGATCACCCTGAGGCAAGCGCCACTCAACGTGTCGGAATTGCTCCGGGAGCGCCTCTTTGAGAAATTCGACACAGTAGTAATGACAAGCGCTACGCTTTCTACCGAAAATAGGTTCGATTATGTTAAAGGTCGGTTGGGGCTGGATCGGGTTCCCCCCTCCCGACTGGTGGAATTGGTTCTGCCTTCCTCCTTCAACTACGGTGAACAGGTGATCCTTGGCATTCCCAAGGATATTCCTCTGCCGGATCATCCTAACTTCAGAAAAGAACTGAACAGGCTAATTTTCAAATCGATCACGATCTCGGAAGGACGAGCCTTGGTCTTGTTCACTTCTTACTCTCTGCTTCACCAGGCTTATGAAGAATTAGAGGAACCGCTGCAAACCCTGGGTATTCGGGCCCTCAAGCAGGGAGATGCTCCTCGCCATCGCCTGACGGAGATTTTTAAGAACGACAAAACCAGTGTCCTCTTTGCCACGGATAGTTTTTGGGAAGGAGTGGATGTGGCGGGAGAAGCTTTGGAAAACGTCATTCTCACGAAGCTGCCTTTTAGCGTACCTCGAGAACCCGTAATCGAAGCCCGGGTAGAGGCTATTGCCGAAAAAGGTCGCAACCCTTTCCTGGAATACACCGTTCCTCAGGCTGTTATAAAATTCAAGCAAGGTTTTGGCCGCTTGATTCGCAGCAGGTCTGACCGCGGATCCATTATGATCTTTGATCGCAGAATTCTGGAAAAACACTATGGCAAGGTCTTTTTGCGCTCCTTACCCGAATGCCAGTTGGTGGCGGGGAAACAAGAGCTCGTTTTTGAGACAGTCAAGAAATTTTTCGAAGTCCGAAGGGCGAGGAAAGAGCGCCAAGAATGAAGAATGGAGGAGTCGAAAAGAACGAGTAACCCCGAAGAGGGAAGAGGGAAGAGGGAAGAAATCAAGGGACCTTGGCCGGGCGCCCTTCACTCTTCACAATTCAGAACTGTGACGCAATTCGATCATTTCATTGAGGATTTTCTCCATTTCTCCGATTTGGAAAGGTTTGGCCACAATTACGTCAACCCCCTTTTTTCGGGCTTTATCCTTATCCAATGTAATTCCCCATCCTGTCATTAGAATGACCGAAATGGAGGGGTTTACGGCCTTCACCGTGGTTGCCACATCCCACCCACTGATTTCTGGCATCCCTAAGTCTGTAATCACCAAATCGGGCATCTGATCCTTAAAAATTTCCAGGCCTTCTTTCCCTCCGGAGGCCGGAAAAACCTCATGCCCTTGCTGGATCAGCATCTCCGCTAACAAATCACGTATAGCGGCTTCGTCGTCGATGATCAGGAGCCGCCCTATCTTCTTTTGAGGGGATAGGGCTGCCTCGGGTTCTCGGCGTGCCACATCCAAGTTCACAGGCAAGGTCACCTTGATCGTGGTTCCCTTGCCATACTCACTCTCTACCTCAATTTCACCTTTATGCCGCGTGATGATGCCGTAAGCCACGCTCATGCCCAGGCCATTTCCCTTGACGCCCTTGGTTGTAAAGAAAGGGTCGAATACTCTTTTTCGAACCTCTTCTGTCATTCCCCGTCCGGTATCTGTGATCTGTGCGAACACCCGGTTGTGTTCTGTCCCGACGCGGATATGAATCTTCCCGCCCGCAGGCATGGCATCCAACGCATTGAAGATGATATTGGTGAACACCTCTCTTAATTCTGAGATCTCACCCGCAACGGGCGAGACAGGCTCATATTGGGTCGTGATCGAATATTGAATCCCGCTGACGTGAGCGCTGTCTTCCCAACGAGTGCGCGTCATCGAAAGGGTGTCCTCGATAACCTGGATAAGATCGACTTGGCTGAAAACCTGATCAGTCCGTCTACGGGTGAAATCCTGCAGTCGCTTCACGGTGGATGCCCCATCAATAGCGGCTTTTTCGATGATGTCCAGGCCACGTGCAAGGGTTGGGTCGTCAACTCGCGCCTTCATTAATTGCGCCCGGCCCAGGATAGCTCCCAGGATGTTATTGAAGTCGTGGGCGACACCAGCCGACATTTCTCCCAGCGCTCTCAGTTTTTCAGACTTAATCAATTGTTCCTGGGTGTTCTGCAATTCCGAATAAGATTGCTCCAGGGCCGAATAGAGCCGAGCATTCTTCAAGGCTGTTCCCAGACTGTTGGCAATGGTGACCAGGAGATCGATCTGGTCCTCGGCAAAACCATCCTCTTTCATACTGCCGAGGTTCAAGGTGCCTACGCAGATATCTTCAGAAATAATGGGAATGGAGACCGCCGATTGGATGCCTTGGGTTATCAGATAAGGGGACGTATTGGAGATGATTTGATCCAGGCTCCGTGTATAGTACGGTTTTTTAGTCTCGTAGGCAATTTTCATGACGGTTTCCCGGCCGGGGATCTGCATTCCTCTATAAAAGCCCGCCGTGATATTTTCCCCGTACACGTTAACCAGAGAAAAAGTATCATTTTCCGATTGGTAGAGTGCGATACTGCTCTTCTCAAAAGACACCACACGTTTCAGCTGCGTGTTAATCTTCTCGAAAAGCTTGTCGACTTCCAGATTTAGGCTGGCTTCTCGGGTGATTTCGTTGACCACGGCTAAGCGGGTAGCGCGTTCTTGGGCCTCGCGGAAGAGACGGGCGTTGGAGATTGCCACCGCCGCTTGATCGGCAATCGTCGAGAGGAAGTTGAGGTCGTCGCTATCATAAGCCTGGCGAATTCTAAAGTTCTGTAAAACAATGATTCCCAGGGATTGTTCTCCCAGGATTAGAGGCACTCCCAACCAGGATTGAGCCACACGATCAGGTGTGCGTCCTGTAACCGCCTCATAGATCTTCTCGAACGTATCCTTAACCAGGAAGGGTGTTCGAGTCTGCATGACATAACCAATCAGACCCTCATGAGATAAGGAGCTCAAATGAAATCTTCTCTTGCCGTCCGCCACTTCAAATTTGACCTCCAGCCGATTCGATCCCTTTTCATAGAGCGCGATGAAAAAGTGCTCGCTGGCCAATACCTGTCCCACCTGGCGAAAAATCAACTCAAACAAATTATTAATGTTGAGCTCCGAACTGATTGCTTTGCCGATGCTGTTCAGGGTTTGTAGAGCATTGGCCTTCCGACCAATATCAGTGTAGAGGTTGGCGTTGTTGACCCAGGTGGCCAGATAATCGCCC
>Ga0066710_100003858_pt1 | contig 12990 bp, 12 predicted proteins | sample GraSoiAngelo_159_FD_79666 | JGI IMG/M metagenome (GOLD analysis project Ga0066710, IMG submission 79666) | Grasslands soil microbial communities from the Angelo Coastal Reserve, California, USA - 14_1009_16_40cm | ecosystem: Environmental > Terrestrial > Soil > Grasslands | place: USA...
TGCTGGCGGGGGGACAGGTGTTCGAGCGTGCGCATGTTGTGCAGGCGGTCGGCCAGCTTCACGAGGACGACGCGTATGTCGTCGACCATCGCGAGCATCATCTTGCGGAAGCTCTCGGCCTGCTGCTGCTCCTTCGAATTGAAGGTGATGCGCGAGATCTTGGTCAGACCCTCGACCACGTGCGCGATGTCCTTGCCGAAATGCTCCTCGACCGCCTCGCGGGTCGTCAGGGTGTCCTCGAGAACGTCGTGCAGGAGGCCGGCGACGATACAGGTCAGATCGAGCTTGAGGTCGGCGAGGATGAAGGCGACCGACAGGGGGTGCGTCAGGTACGGCTCCCCGGAAGAGCGCGTCTGACCCTTGTGCTCCTTGGCCGAGAAGACGTAGGCCTTGCGCAGGAGGTCGAGGTCGGCCCCCTTCATGTAGGTCTCGACTCTTTCCTGAATATCCTCGAAGCGGATCATGGCGGACCGTGGGCACCTTCGTCCCCGGCCGGGGACGGGCCGCGCCGATCGCGCGGGGGGTCACGCGGGCACGCTGCGCTCGTCACGGGGGACCCAGTATAACAAAAAGGGCGCGCGCGCTCTAAAGGACCGGGGTGCGCGGGACGACGCGAGTGGAGGGCCGGCGCGCCGCCGGCTGCGGCTCAGCCTTTCACGTACTTCGGCCCGAAATTCTCGTAAACGATCACGAGGAGGGCCGCGGCCACGAACACCGAGGAGTAGGTGCCGAAGACGACGCCGACCATGAGGCAGAAGGACATCGGATTGAGCTTGTCACCGCCGTACAGGAACAATGCGGTGACGGCGATGAAGACCGTGAACGAAGTCAGGATGGTCCGGCTCAGGGTCTGATTGATCGAGGCGTTCACCAGCGTCGTGAAATCCACCTCCCGGTACAGTCGAAGGTTCTCGCGGATCCGGTCGAAGACGACGATCGTGTCGTTGATCGAATACCCGAGGATGGTCAACAGCGCCGCCACGATATCGACGGAAAATTCCTTGCGCGTGAGGGAGATGGCACCCGCCGCGATCACCACGTCGTGGACCAGGGCGATGATCGCGGTCAGCCCCCACATCCACTTCTTGAAGCGGAACCAGACGTAGAGGAGGATGCCTGCCACGGACCCGAACACGGCAAGGAGAGTGTTCCTGAGAAGCTCCTTCCCCGCGGTGGGACCGATGAAATCCACGCTCCGCACGGTGAAAGGACCGAGGATCGCCTGCTCCTGAAGGAGACGCGCCACCTCCGGTTTGATTCCGGGAATCGAGGCGGCCTCCACAGGCGATCGGAACAGACCGGCGTGGTCGGTCCGATACTTGACGACCGCGGAGGCAACCGCCTCCGCGTCCGCCGGCGGTGACCCTTCCGGGCTCGGGGAAAGGTGCTGGCCCAGCCATTCCCTGAGATCGCTCTCCGTGATCATGTTCAGATCCAACTTGCCCGCCTGCAACGCCTTGTGCCATTCCGGCGACTCCAGAGACTCCATGACCTTCCGGCTGATCTCACCGCCCTCGCTGCCGGTCGCCTCCCCCGCCGCCTGCGGCAGCTCGACACGGATGAGGACTTCATTGTCCTCGGGATCGCCGATGTTCTGGATGCTGATGTCCCCCAGGCCGGCTTGCTGCAGGGACGTCCGCATCTCTTCGATCTGCGGCCGGTCGCGGAATTTCAGGCGCACGGCCGTTCCTCCGGCGAAGTCGATGCCGTAATTGAAGCCGCGCGTCAGCATCATCGCCACGGCCACGCCGGCCGCAAGGGTCGAGAAGGCGATGAAGAACCACTTGACGCGCCCCATGAGGTCGAAGTTGACGTTCGTGAAGACCTGGATCATGGGATCCTCAGATGCTGAGCTTCTCTTTCCTGGGGTTGACGGCGAGCTCGACGTCGAAGATCGCCCGGGACACGATCAGCGCCGTAAACAGATTGGCCACGATGCCGACGTTCAGGGTGACCGCGAATCCCTTGACGGCGCCGGTTCCGTAAGCGTACAGAAAGAACCCGGCGATGAGCGTCGTGCAATGACTGTCGATGATGGTGTTGAACGCCCGGTCGAACCCGGCGAGGATCGCCGCCTTCACCGTCCGGCCATGACGCAGCTCCTCCCGGACGCGCTCGAACACCAGCACGTTCGCATCGACCGCCATTCCGACCGTCAGCGCGAAGCCCGCGATTCCCGGAAGGGTGAGCGTGGAGTGAAAGTAGGCCATCGCCGCCAGCAGAATCAGGAGGTTCAGGGCGAGAGCCACGGACGCGTTCACTCCCGCGAGCCGGTAATAGACCAGCATGAAGAGGACGATGATGATCGCGCCGATCGCGGAGGCCACCACTCCCTGGCGGACGGAGTCGGCCCCGAGGGAGGGTCCGACCGTGCGCTCTTCCAGGATTTCCATCCCGGCGGGCAGCGCGCCGGAGCGCAGCTTCAGAGCCAGGTCCTCGGAGCTCTCAAGAGTGAAGTTGCCTCCCTCGATGACCCCCTGCTCGGCGATGACGGCGTTGATCCGCGGCGCCGAAATGATCTTCTTGTCCAGTACGATCGCCAGGAGCTGCCCCTGGTACTTTCGCGTCAGCTCCTGAAATCGGCGCCCGGCGTCGGCGGTCAGGAGGAAATTGACGGCCGGAGCCCCGAAACGATCCTGATCGCGTCGGGCGTTCTTGAGGTCCTTGCCGGAGAGAGGAGAGCTCTTTGTGACCGGCCAGTAGACCCGGACCGCCTTGCCGTCCGAGGTCGTCAACTCCTGCGGCAGGATCTCGACGTCGTCCGGCAGCTTCCCGCCGAACATCTGGACGATCGCCTCGGGGTTGTCGGGAGGCCGGAACTGCTCGGCGACCACGCCGGGCGGGACCTTGACCAGCTTCCATTCCAGGAAGGCAGGCGACCCGATCAGGTCCTTGACTCTCTCCGGGTTCTCCACGCCGGGGAGCTGGATCAGGATGCGATCGGCCCCCGCTCCGCTTCCCTGCCTCTGGATGGTCGGCTCGGCGACGCCGAACTTGTCGACACGCGTGCGGATCGTCTCCAGCGCCTGGCGGACCGCCGAGTCACGGATCTCCCCCTCCTCCTTCGCCCGGAGCTCCAGCCGCAGGCGCCCGCCTCCCGGTGAGGACAGAGAGTACTGGGGGAACTGGCGTGTGAGGAGATCCCGGACCTCCCCGACGCGCGCCGCGTCGACTCCCTCGAGGATGATGACCTTGAGGCCCTCCGGTGAGATCTTCATCGGCGCGAGCCCCTTCTCGCCGAGGGCCGAGCGGATCCTCTCCTGCGTCAGGTCGATCTCGGCCTTCACGGCGTCATCCGTCTTGACCCGCATGACCATGTGAATGCCGCCCTTGAGGTCGAGCCCCAGATGTATCTTCTCGGCTGGAGGGTAGATCGCCGCCAGGCATAGAACCGTCACTCCCAGGATCAGCAGAAGCCGCCAGCGCAGGTCGAGATTCATCGCGGGGCTACGACTCCGTCCGGGAGGATGTCTCCTGATCCTGGAGACCGATGATGGAGGACCGCGTCACGTCCACCTTGACCTTGTCGGCGACCCGCAGCTGCACGAAACCCTTGTCGAGGCCCACGACGGTCCCCATCAGCCCGCCCGACGTGACGACCTTGTCTCCGCTCTTGAGCGCGTCCAGCATTCTCTGGACCTGCTTCTGTTTGTTGCGCGCCGGCCGGATCAGGAGGAAATAGAAGATCGCGAAGATGACGACGAGCGGGACCACCTGCTGCAACCAGAGGTTTCCCTGCGCCTGCCCGGGCGACGGCGCCATCAGAGCGAATGACCACACGGTTTCGATCCTCCCTTCAACAAAAAAGAGGGGTCCGACACCCCCCCGGCGCTCGCGCTTGGGATCCGGTCGCCGCGGCGCTCCGCGCCCGGCCCCGGTTGCGGCCCGCAAGATTGCCCGAAGCGGTCGGGCTTGTCAAGGCAGCATCCGGTCGCCTAGACTCCGCGTCGTGCCTCCGGTCACTTTCACGCGCCCGGCGGACGCGGCCACGCTCCGCGGCACCGGCCCGACCCGCAGGATCGAAGTCCCGATCCTGGCCGCGGTCCCCGGTCTCGTGCATCTCTTCACCGCGAAGGGTTCGGATCCCCGGGCGGCCATCGCCGAGGCGGCGGGACGGGACGTGCCGCTCCTCACCCTGCGCCAGGTGCACGGCGCGTCGGTGCGGGTCGCCGATCCGAACGCCCGGCCCGCAGACGGCGGCTCCGCACGCGAAGAAGGGGACGCCCTGATCGTGAGCGGTCCCTGGCTGGCCGCGGGCGTGTGGGTGGCGGATTGCCTGCCGGTCCTCATCTGCGATGAAAGGACCCGCGTGGCGGCGTCGGTGCACGCCGGCTGGCGCGGTACCGTCGCGGGAGTCGTGGGGGCCGCGATCGGCGCCATGCGCGCGCGGTTCGGTGCCGAGCCTTCCGACCTCCGCGTGGCGATGGGGCCCGCCATCGGTCCGTGCTGTTTCGAGGTCGGCGACGAGGTGGTCGAGGCTCTCGTGGCGGCCTTTCCGGACGCTTCCGCCTGCGTCGTGCCGGGACCGCGGAAGCGGATCGATCTCGTGGAGGCGAACCGCAGGCAGGCGCGCGCCGCAGGCGTGCCCGACGAGGGGATCCAGGCGTCGGGGCTGTGCACGCTGTGCCGTCCCGACCTCCTCGAGTCGTACCGGCGCGGGCGGGGAGCCGCCGGCCGGATGGCCGGCGTCATCGCCTGGAGGGATTGACATGAGGAAGAGCGCGGGACGCTCCACCCCCTCCGTAGCGGGGCGGATCCGGGACCTGTACCGGGAGCACGCCGCCGCGGCCGAAGCGTTCTTCGCGGATCAGTCCTCCGCCGTCGAGGGGGTGGCCTCGGCGTTCGTCACGGCGCTCGAATCCGGCCGCACCCTCCTGTTCTTCGGCAACGGCGGCAGCGCCGCCGACGCGCAGCACCTGGCGGCGGAATTCGTCAACCGTTTTGCCGTCGACCGGCCGGCCCTTGCCGCGCTCGCCCTGACGACCGACACCTCGGTCCTGACCAGCATCGCCAACGATTCCGATTTTTCGCGCGTCTTCGCCCGCCAGATCGAGGCCCTCGGACGGCCGGGCGATGTGGCGGTGGGCATCACGACGTCGGGGCGATCCGCCAACATCCTGGAGGCTCTGCGCGCGGCCCGGGCGAAGCGTCTCGTGACCGTCGGGTTCGTCGGCGGGAGCGACGGCGCGATGCGCGGCCTCTGCAACCACCTCATCCGCGTCCCGTCGACGACCACGGCGCGCATCCAGGAGATTCACATCGTGGTCGGCCACATCCTCTGCCAGATCGTCGACGAGACGCTGTACCCCGGAAAGTGAAATCCCGCGGCGCCGTCGCGGGTCGCCGCGGGATGATGGTCGTTCGTCGGCCCTTCGCGGGCGCCCGGGGTTCGATCAGCCCTTCAGCAGGGCGATCGTGTCCCGGATCTCCTTGGCGTCGGGGGCCTGCGGATTGAGCTTCAGGTATTCCTGGTAGTGCGCCACCGCGCCGGGGAAGTCCTGCAACCTGGTGAGGACGCGCGCCAGCTCCTTGTGGGCCGCCGCGTAGGCCGGGTCGATTTCAACGGCCTTCTTGAACGCCTGGGCCGCATCCTTGTCCTTGTTCTCGTTCCAGGCGTGCACCCCGATGTTGTAGAACGATTTCGCGGCATTGCCCGGGTCAAGGGCGATGACCTTCTGGTACATCTCCTCGGCCTTCGCCCTGTCCTTGCGCTTTTCGTAGATGTCGGCCATCTGCATGTAGGTGTCGGATCGCGCGGGGTTGATGAGGCTCGTCTTTTCGAAGGCCGCGATCGCCTTGTCGTCCTCCCCCGCCTTGGCGTACGCCATGCCGAGATTGAACCAGACCGAGTCGTTGTCCGGCGTCAGATTGCCTTCCTGCTCGAACTCGGCGGCCGCCTCGCTGTAGCGCTCGTTTCGAAGGTGGATGTTGCCCAGGAAGAAATGCGCTCCCTTCATTTCGGGCTTCATCTCGAGCCCCTTGCGGAGCGCCTGCTCGGCGCCGGCGTCGTCGCCGGTCTCGAAGAGGCTCTTCCCGAGATAGTAGTAGACGTTGGGGTTGCCGACCGGATCCTTCGCGAGGTACGCCCTGTAGCCCTCGATCGCCTCCGCGTGGTGGCCGGCATCCGCCAGATCCTTTGCCTTCTTCAGACCCTCGGCGCCCGCCTTCGCAAGGTCCGGCGCCCCAGGCTCTGCGGGACCTCCGGCGGCCTGCGTCCCGGCCGGAGCGCCGGCCGCGGCCGACGCGTCCCCACCCTCTTTTTTCTTGCGCTCCGCCTGGACCGCCGCCACGAAGTCGGCCTCCTTCGCCAGGATGATGTTCACGAGATTGCGTCCCACGTCGCCGGGAAGGGCGAATTGCAGCTCGGGATACTCCTGCTTGGAGCCCATGATGACGTCGCCGCTGCCGCGATCCTGCTTCTCGGAGTCGATGATCTCGTAGTGGACCTTGACCGTCTTGTACCCGGGGAGATCGGCCGTCACCCTCCACTTCTTGGCGACCGAGATGTCGAGGGCCGCGATGAAGAACTTTCCGTCCTTGTTCGTCGTCAGCGGGCCGACCTTCTTCTTGACGTCGACGGCGTCGAAATTGATCTTGACCTTGGCCATCGGCTTGCCCTGGTTGTCGCTCACCAGCCCATACACGCGCGTGATGGCGTCGGCATAGGCGGGCTGGATCGGCGCCACGGCGACGGCCAGCGTGATGAACGTGGCGGCCGCAAGGAGCGTTCGTTGTGTCCGCGTCATGGATTCATTCCCTCCGGACCGGCGGGCCCGACCCGCGCCTGACGCCGGGTCAATGATCCTATACCCCGTCGTCCGGGTGGATCAAGGCGAACGGCACGGCGGGATCGCGCGCGGGCTCCGCCCCGGCCGTTTCCATTGTAGCCGCCCCGGCCCGGTCGCGAGACGACGAGATGACCGGCGTACAGCGCGGTGTAAAGCGCCCCGCCGACGACGTGCACTCCCACCAGGATGCGCTTCAGCCCGGGATCGGTCACGACCTGCAACAGGTACCCGGCGGCGATCATCGGCGCGGCCAGCGTGAGAATGACCAGGCCGGTGGCGCGCCCCCGGCGCTGTCGCGCCTCGAAGATCCGGTCGAGGATGTGATCGCGCGCGATCAGCCCCAGGGCGAACACCGCGACGGGACCGATCAGCACGTGCAGCGACAGAACGTGCGGCTGCCACGGATGATGCAGGACCGAGAACGGATCGCGCCCCTCCATCATGTACTTCATGTAGAAGTAGGCGGCCCCCGTGAGCGCCATGAGCCACGTCGTCACGCTCACGACCGCGCGCTCGAAGCCGCTCACCGACGCGGCCCCGACGGGCCGGCCGGCGGTTCCTCCCGCGGAGGCGCCACGAACAGCCGGTGCAGCGCCAGGACGCGTTTGGCCGCCTGGATCACGGCGCGCGAAGAGAGCGTCGCTCCCGTCAGCGTCCTGATCCCCTGGCGCGCGCCGAGATCCTGGAGCGTTCGACCCGGGAACTGCTGCAGCCAGCGGCCCGTCGGCAGGTAATCCTCCGGCTCGTCGAACGACAGGATGTCGATGCGCTTCAGCGCCCCCTCGGGCGTGATCAGGACGAGCACCGTCTCGGGCAGCGTGCGCACCAGATGCGTGTCGAAGTAGGCGTAGCCGATCACCCGCCCGTCGATGACGCCGACTGAGTAGGGCACGACCCGGGCGTCCACCGGCGAGCCCGAGACTTCCGCGGCCCGGCGCGCCTGCGTTTCGTCGAGGTAGAGCGTCCTGCGCTCGATGGTCGCGGGCTTCGGGAAGACCAGGTCCAGCGCCTGCTGCAGGGTGAGATAGACGCGCGCCCCGGCAGGCACCGCGGCCAGGAACAGGCCCATAAACAGGATGAGACCCGTGCGGCGAGCCGTCATCAGAAGAGATATCCGAGGGCGAAGTTGACCTGATCCACGCCGGTGCCCGCGCGGTTCCCGAAATCCTGCAGGTCCACCTTGATCGCCACGTTCGGGATCGGCCGGCAGGTGATCCCGTACGTCCTCACCGCGCGATCGTTCGCCGGGTCGCGGGTGAACCGCGGCGAGACCTCCGCCTGCGTGTCGAACGCCTCGAAGCGCACGAAGGGACTCAGCGCGCTGTCGCCGTTGCTCCGCAGGGACAGGACGTCGTAGGCGGCTTCGACGTACCATCCCTTCGTCCTCGAGCCGACCGCCGTGCCGCGGGTCGGGTCGGAGGCCAGGAGCGGGTCGTTCGCGAGGCTGACCGCCTCCGCGTCGCTCAGGATCCCCGTGGCGTACACGCCGCGCAGGTGGATGCCGCCGGCGTTCCACTCGGCGTGCGCGTCCCACAGGGTCAGTCGGGCGTCCCCGAAGGCGGGGTCTCCCTGACCGGCGCGCCCCGTGAAGGCCGCCGCTCCCACAAGGGTCCCTGCCGCCGGCGCATAGTCCACGCGGGCCGTGAGAGCCAGATCCTCCGCGAGAGAATTGGCCCCTTCCTGCCGGCCCTCGCGGATTCCCTCGTCCGCCGTGAAGCCCGAGGCCCGGAGGCCGGCGATCACATAGGCCCGGTACGAGACCGGGCCGAGATCGCCGTAGACGCCGAGCCCGTTCTCCCTCCAGGTCGACGGGAGGATCAGGCTTTCGACCTCCGGACGCAACGCCCCGTGGAAAACCGGCGGCTCGTGCAGCTCCGTCAGGAAACCCATCGGCACCAGCAGGAGGCCGCCGCGCATTCCGAACCGCCGGAACGGCCGGTAGTCGATATAGGCGAACTCGACCGCGGTTTCGCCCGGCTCGGCTTCTCCGGAAACCGCGTGCTCGAATTCGACTTCCGAATTGAACAGGAGATGGTCGGTCCATTTGTACCCGAAGTAGAGGACGGCCCGCTCGAGATCGAGCCGGTCCCTCGCGCCCGTGGACACGCCGTCATCACGCCGTGCGCCGAAATTCTGGTACAACATTTCGCCGTAGCCGCCGACCGACACGCCCTGCCTGATGCCGTAAACCTTCGAGGCCGCCGGTCCGAAGCCGGGGACCGGATTGTTCGCGGCGGGAGCCGCCGCCTCGCCGATGCGCAGCCTTTCGATTTCCTGAGCCAGCGCGTCGATCCGCCTCTCCAGCTCGCGGATCGTCGCGGGGGCACCCCCACCTCCGCTCCCGCCGCCGACGGAGGCTCGCAGCGACTCGATCTCGGAGCGCAACCTTTCGACCAGCGCCTCGAGCTCGGCGAGACGCTCCTCCAGGCTCCTCGCTCCCGGCGCGTCGGGCCCGGACGGCCCCGCGGCGGCAGAAGATCCACCCTCCCGCCCCGCCGCCTCCCCCGTGGCGGCGAACCCCTGGTCCGTGACCGGTCCCCCCGCGACGAGTCCTCCGAGGACGATGAGGCACCACGCGGTGGCGCGTCGCCTGTGAATCCATCTTCGCGCCGTCCATGCGAAGGTCGCGGTGTCTCGATTCACGCGATGTCCCCATTCCCGGCCCGACCTCCCGCGCCTCTCATCGGTCACTCGTCCCGCCCCGGTCTTCGGAAGCACCGGCCCATCCATCGAATCGTCCTTCGAAGGCGCGGGTCGGCCTCCGGCGCAGGGTTCCGTCCTCGCCGCGCCACAGGTACAGGGCCGCGATCTCCCGTCGATCGGCCCAGGCCACGCCCTTCTCGGGTCCCATCACGAAGAGGGCCTTCGTGAGCGCGTCGGCGGCGGTAGCGTCGCGGGCGGCCACGGTCACCGATCCCGGGTACGCCGCCGGCCGCTCCGCGGCCGGGTCGAGAATGTGGCCGAGCCGACCCTGCGCCGTCATGACGGAGCGCTCACTATTTCCCGAAGTGGCGAGCGAAAGGTCGGCGATCCCGACGACCGCGACGGCCCGCTCCCGCTCGTCCGGATCCGCGATGCCGACCGTCCAGCCCGTCGTGCCCCGCGGTCGACCGATCGCCACGACCTGGCCGCCGAAATCAAGCAGGGCGCGCCGCACACCATGACGCCTGAGCACCCGCGCCGCCGCCTCGAGCGCGATCCCCTTGCCGATCCCTCCGAAATCGATGCCGACGCCCGGCACGTCGAAGCGCACGGAACGCGACCGCCTGTCCAGGCGCACGTGCCGCCAGCCGACGGGCGGCCCGGCGCTTCCCGGGTCCGTTCCCGCATAGGCGTCCGCTGCGCCCGGCGCGTCCGGTTGCGCCCCACCGTCCGGGAGGCGGCCGTCCTCCCCGCGGAGTCCGAGGGCGACGACCAGAGGCTCCACCGTGGGATCGAAGGTACCTCCGGTCGCTTCCGCCCAGCGCAGGGCGGCCGCGATGGCGTCGAAGAGATCGGGCGAGCAGGCCACGGGCCCGCGCGCGGCCTCGCGGTTCAATCGCGAGATCTCGCTGGTCGCCCTCCAGTTGCTCAGAATCGTCTCGAGCCGGGAGACTTCGCCGAAAGCCTCATCCAGCGCGTCTTCCGGTGCGGGGTCGTCGGTCTCGATCGACAACCTCGTGCCCATGAGAAAACGCGCCCGCGCCGTCCGGCTCGACGCCACCGCGGGATGCGGCGCCGGGGGCAGGCCGCTGAGACCCGCCGCGACGACCAGGGATGCCAGCGTCGCGGAGGCGCGCGCCCTTGCGTTCCCGAACAACCCGCCTCCCGTTCCCGCGGTTCTCAACGATCGACCCCTGGCGTGTTGTGACTGCGACTCAGTCTCAATTGGGCCTGGTAATGTACTGCGACGCTCCGCCGGCTGTCAAGGCCCGCGCTCCCCGCGTGTGGTAGGCTGCGCCCCCGGCGGAGAGGTTTCGCCGGGACGGGAGGAAAGCGATGACCGGGCGCTTCGCGAGAAAACCCGCGAGGGAATCGCGTGTCGAGATGACCGAAATCGTGCTGCCCGAAGACACGAACCAGTACGGCCATGCCTGGGGGGGACGGGTCATGACCCTCATCGACAAGGCCGCCGCCATCGCCGCGACGCGTCACTGCCGCACGAACGTGGTCACCGCATCGGTCGACTCGCTCGTCTTCCGCGCTCCGGTGAAGCTCGGGCACATCCTCAGGCTGTGCGCCTCGGTCAACGCGGCGTTCCGCAGCTCGATGGAAGTCGGCGTGAGGGTCGTGTCCGAGGACCCGCTCTCCGGGCTGCAGGCTCACTGCTGCAGCGCCTTCGTCACCATGGTCGCACTCGACGCCACCGGGCTTCCGACTCCCGTGCCGGCCCTCCTGCCTGGCACCCCCGAAGACCGGCGACGCCAGCGCGAAGCGTCGCAACGCCGCCGCGCGCGCCTGGCGACGCGCGTCCGCAGAGAACGACGCCCCGCGCGAGCCCGCTGACAGCCGTCAGGACCCGCCGGCCTGGAACCCGGCGGGCCCGATTTGCCTCCCACCTTCCCGGAACCCATAATTCCCGCGGAGCGGCAGAGCGGAGGGAGGCCATTGCCCCGCCAGATGGCGCGCCTTGAGATCGCGAGCCCCGACGGATTCGTCAAGATCGTCCCCGTCGACCGGACCCCCTTCTCGATCGGCTCGGAGACCTCCTCGCACCTGACGCTCGGAGCCCCGGGGATCTCTCCGCACCACGCCCAGATCGTGCTCCTCGGAGGCACCTGCCACATCGTGCCCGGCGCGTCCGGCGCTCCCCTGTTCGCCGACGGGGTCCGGGTGCCGCCCGGCGGCGTTGCCCTGGCCCACGGCGCGCGCATCACGCTCGGGGCCGAATGCCCGTACACGCTGCGCCTGCTGCTCGATGGGACGCAGTCCGAGGACCGCGAGGACCGTCTGGTCACGCTGATGGAGGTCGCCCGCACCATCACCTCCTCGCTTTCGGTCGAAGACATCCTCGATCGCGTCCTGGAGGGGGCGGTGCGCTTCTCGGGAGCGCAGCGCGGATACCTGTTCCTCAAGGAGGGCGATCGTCTGTCGCGATGGCATCATGGTCCTTCCGTGGAGAACGACGTTCAGGTCAGCCTTTCGGTTCTCGAGGAGGTGGCCGCGACCGGCAGGCCGGTGTATCGGGATGTGGCCTCGGGTGAGCCCGGGCAGACCACCTCCGACAGCATCGTGCGTCTGCGTCTGCAGGCGATCCTCTGTCTGCCTCTCGCCGTCCGACAGGATGTCATCGGCGTCGTCTATCTCGACAGCCGCCGCCGTCTGCCGCATCACCGCCCCGACCTCCCCCTGCTGGAGGCGCTGGCCGGTCTCGCCGCGGTCGCAATCCAGAACAGCCATCTCGTGGAAGAGCGCGTGCGCGCCGAGCGCACGTCGGTCATCGGACAGATGGCGCGTGCGGTGGTTCACGATCTGCGCAGCCCCCTGTCCTCCATCCGCGGACTCGCCGAGCTTCTGCACGAGCGTGCGCCCGAGGGGGATCGGGCGCGCCCGCACCTGGCGACGATCATGGCGGAGGCCGACCGCCTCACGGGGCTCACGGGAGACCTTCTGCAGTTCTCGCGCGAAGCGCCGCCGCTGCTGCGTTCTCCCGCGCGCCTGGCCGATCTGGTGCGCCAGACCCTCAACCCGCTGCAGACCCGGCTGAAGCCCGCAAACGTCAATATCACGCTCGGCCTGGACGAGGAGGCGCGCGCCTCGGTCGACGCGCCCCGCATACTGCGGGTGCTGCACAACCTTCTCGCCAACTCGCTCGACGCGATGCACGGCGGCGGACTCCTGGATATTCGCTGCCTGCGCGTGAACGGTTCCTGTCACCTCACGGTGCGCGACAGCGGCTGCGGGATGACCGAGGACGTGCGCCGGCGCGTGTTCGAGCCCTTCTTCACGCACGGCAAGGCGCAGGGCACCGGGCTCGGTATGGCCATCGTGCAGAGGATCGTCGAGGAGCACGGCGGCTCCATCCGTGTGGACAGCGCGCCCGGCCAGGGCACGACCGTCACGCTGGCCCTGCCCTCGGCGGAGATCCTCCCCGGCGGGCCGTCCGCTGCGCCCCGCCAGGGCGCTCCCGGCTGAGACCGCGGGACCTCCACGCCCCGACTCAGTCCGGTTCCCTGATCGTCAGGCTGAACTGCCCGTGCCGTAGCGACGGATCGGCGTCAAA
>Ga0066710_100003859_pt1 | contig 12987 bp, 9 predicted proteins | sample GraSoiAngelo_159_FD_79666 | JGI IMG/M metagenome (GOLD analysis project Ga0066710, IMG submission 79666) | Grasslands soil microbial communities from the Angelo Coastal Reserve, California, USA - 14_1009_16_40cm | ecosystem: Environmental > Terrestrial > Soil > Grasslands | place: USA...
ATCGGCATTGCGGATGTCACGCACGACGTTGGGCGTGGGGGTGCACGGCCAGCCGGGCGCCATCGATTGGTCGACGCTGTAGAGCACGAAGTGATGGCTGAGCGGCCGCATCGACGTCTGGATGCGGTTCACGTAGATGTCCGCCGCGTTCGAGAGCGGCCGGTAGACGAACAGCTCCCGCTCGAAGTTGGCCTGCACGCTGAACGAATCGACGTGGAGTTGGATTCCTGCGCCGGCCGCGGGCGCTGACAACGGTACGAAACGCGCGCCGGCTTGGGGTGTCGTGCTCTTGAGGAGCGACGCGTCGGCCACGTCGCCGCTGCGAGGCGCGCCGGCTTCGATCCATTTACGAACGAAATCCACCTGGCCCTGCGAAAGCGGCGCCGCGCCTACGGGCATCGTGTTGCCGTAATCCGACGCGCGCGCTCCGGCGGCGAGCACGATCTTCTGATAGAGCAGACTGCTGTCCGGCTTGAACGGCACGATGCGTTTGAGACCGTCTTGACGGGCCGAAATGTTGGTCGGGGCTGCGTTGACGAGATTGTCGTAGGCAGCGGCCGCGGTGAGGACGAGATTGCCGGACGCCGCCGCGCTCGCGCTCACATGACATCCGGACACGGCGCATGTTGTCGCTAGGACCGAGCTCTGAAAATGCGCGAAGCTGCCCTCCGCCGTTGTTCCCGGGTTGGTACCGGTCGACGAATCGCCGCCGCATGCGACTACGGTGATGCCTAACCCAACGGCACATAAGCGGCGCGCGCCGCCGAGTGATTTCATGTCATGCCTCGCGTAGGTCGCAAACGCGATGTCAGTGTGCAACGCAAAGGTCCAAGCGTGAGCCGGCAAAGCGTGAGCACGGATGAACGCGGACGGGAACTGCCGCGGACGAACGCGGATGGAACCCTGAGAACCTCGGCAGGATCCGTGTTTGTCCGCGGCTGTTGCAGTTTCTCCGCGTTCATCCGCGCTTCCGCTGTTGGCGGTAGGCGCGATCCAGTCCAGGTTGTGTGGAGAATGTGGTGCAGGCGCCACCGGCACAATGGGAGCGAGCCCTTGCAGCCCATGCGACGCGTCGAGATTATCTACAGCGTCGGCGCGCAGCGGCTGCCGCAACCTTCCTCCATCAACTCGTCTTCATATGCGTTTCCCTTTCGCGACTGCACTCGCCATCGCGCTCGCCGTTCCCGCGTACGCTCAGGGCCGTGGCCGGGGCGGCCAGGCGCCCGATGATCGGCCGGAGGTCACTTTCCCCGTCGATCTTCCGAAAGACGACGCGAAGCTTCTTGCGCTCAAGAAAGAAGCAATGCGACTCGTCGACAGCATGTCCACCTTCAGTCAGCAAATGGTCGACATGGTCTTCAGCTTCGGCGAGCTGGGCTTCCAGGAAGAAGAGACGTCGAAGTATCTAACGGGCATTCTGGAGAAGAACGGGTTCAAGGTCACCCGCGGCATCGCCGGCATCCCAACGGCATGGGTCGCGACGTGGGGGTCCGGTAAGCCGGTGATCTCGCTCGGCTCGGACGTCGATGATATCCCGCAGGCGAATCAGAAGCCGGGCGTCGGCTACAAGGATCCGATGATCGTCGGCGCGCCAGGCCACGGCGAGGGGCACAACAGCGGCGTACCCATGAACATCACTGCCGCCATCGCGGTGAAGAAGGTTATGGAGCGCGAGCACATCCCCGGTACAATCCACCTGTGGCCGGGGATCGCCGAGGAGCAGATGGCGGCCAAGGCCTACTTCGTTCGCGCGGGCGTGTTCAAGGATGTGGACGTCGTGCTGTTCGCCCACGTCGGTACGGACCTCGGTGTCTCATACGGTCAATCAGGCCAGAACGCCTTGATCAGCGCGCAGTTCAATTTTCAAGGCTCGAGTGCGCACGCCGCGGGCGCGCCGTGGGCCGGGCGAAGTGCTCTCGACGCCGTCGAGTTGATGGACGTCGCCTGGAACTTCCGTCGCGAGCATCTGCCGCTGACGCAGCGATCGCACTACGTCATCACCGATGGCGGCGACCAGCCAAACGTCGTCCCGCCTACGTCGAGCGTCTGGTATTTCTTCCGCGAGACGAACTCTCCCGGTGTGCAGGCGCTGTTCGCGCTCGGCGACACGATCGCTCGCGCGGCAGCGATGATGACGGGCACGAGGGTGGCCTCGGTGAACATCCTCGGCTCCGGCTGGTCGGGCCACTTCAACAAGGTGATCGCCGAGGACATGTTCGAGAACATTAAACAGGTCGGTATGCCGACCTGGAGCGACGCGGATCAGACGCTCGCCCGCGGCATTCAGCGCGAGCTCGGACAGAAGACTCCGCGCGGATTATCGGAGCGCATCGCGAGCGAGCTGGCCGCGCCGCCGCGCGAGGCCGACTTGCGCGGCGGCGGGAGCGACGACATCGGCGACATCTCGTGGAACCTGCCGACGGTGACGCTGCGCTTCCCGTCCAACATCCCCGGCCTTCCCGGGCACAACTGGGCGAACGCGATCTCGATGGCGACGCCGATCGCGCACAAGGGCGTCACGGCCGGCGCGAAGGTGCAGGCGATGACGGTGCTCGATCTCATGACGAAGCCCACCGTCGTGACGCAGGCGTGGGACTATTTCCGAAACGTGCAGACGAAAGACATCAAGTACTACCCGCTGATGCGGCCGGAGGATCGTCCCGCGATCTGGCTCAATAAGGCGATCATGGACAAATACCGGCCCGAGATGCGGAAGTACTACTACGATCCGACGAAGTACAAGACGTACTTGGAGCAGCTCGGGATCAAGTACCCGACGGTGCGTGACACGACGAAAGCGGTGCCATGACGGCTAGTCGCACGGTCGGACAAGAAATGGGGTCAGACTCGATTTGAAAAAAACTTTCAAATCGAGTCTGACCCCATTTCTTCCTATTTCTTCTGTCCGACTGTCCGACTGCCCTATTGAACTGTGATCGGCACGCTGACCGCGATGGCGCCGATCGACACAAGAATCACCGTCGAGCCGGCACCCATCGCCGTCACGTTGCCGGCGTCGTCCACCGTTGCGATGCGCGGGTCCTCGGACACGAAGCTGACCGGCGCGTTCTCGATCACGCGGTTGTGCGCATCGACCGCCGTTGCTGCGATCCTCGCCGTCGTGCCGACGATCAGCGCGGTATCGCTCGGCGTCGCGGCGAGCGACACCGCGACGCGTTCGTTCACGACGAAGACGACATCGCTCGTGAAGCCTTCCGCGCTCGCGGTGATCGCGACCGTCCCGGCGCCGATCGCCGACACGTGTCCAACCGCGTCAACCGTCGCGATGCTCGGATCGCCACTCGCCCAGAGCACGTCATAGCCGCGAATCGGCGCGCCGCTGCCATCGACCGGAGTCGCCGTGAGGTCGAAGCTATCGCCCGCGAGCACCTCCGTGGGCGGGGCATTGATGAGGATGCCGTACATCGCCGGCAGCTCGACGGTCACCGCGAGCTGCAGTTGCACATTCGGCAGCTCGGCGCCGGACGCGTCGACCGCGGTCAACGTGATGAGCGCCGTCCCGGCGACGCCGGCCTGCACGTCGTGCGTCTCGTTGAGCACGGCAACCGCTGGATTGCTCGACGCGGAATGAATGGTCGGGTTCACAATCGTGTCCCCGTTCGCCGCGATGACGAAGAACCGCAGCGGTTCAGAGGAGCCGGCCGTGAGCGAGAGCGACGTCGGCGCGGCGATGCTCGCCGGCGGATTATCGGACGTCGTGGACTGCGGTGCTGTCGCGGTGTCGGAGTTGCAGGCCGCTGCCACCGCTAGCGCGGCCAGGAATGGTGTACGCATGTGTAGCTTCCTCGAATGTGCAGGATCGGTTGACCATCGTCGCGCGGTTCGTTGGCCGCGCTCGTAGATGAGAACACCGTCGGGCGGCAAGACCCCATGTCGCGACCAGCCCGACCGACCGTCGGACAGTCGGACAGGCGGTTCGTCCGACTGCGTTCCGACGCGTGTAAGCAAACCGTGATGTGCAGGCATCCAATCGTTCGATTGACGCCTACAACTGGGGTTCCCACTACATCAGCATGAATGCTCGCGCGCGTCGGTCGGACCAAGCCATGGTGGCGGTGAACGAAGTCGGCGGAAGCATCGACGACACCGTTCAGCGGGCGCAGAGCGGCGACGTCGATGCGTTCGAGTCGCTGTACCGCGTCCATGCGCCCGCGGTCTACGCGCTGTGCCGCCGCATGATCGGTGACGAAGTCCGCGCGCGCGAGCTCATGCAGGACGTCTTCGTGCGCGCGTGGGAGCGGCTGACGACTTTTCGCGGCCAGAGCTCGCTCGGCACCTGGCTGCACCGACTGGCGGTGAACGTCGTCCTCGCGCATCTGCGCACGTCGAAGCGCGACGCGCTGCGCCTGATCGAGACCGACGACGCCCAGATCGCCGGCCGATCGGCCCACGCGCAGCTGGACGCGCGCATGGACCTGGAATCGGCGCTGCTGAAGCTGCCCGTCGGCGCGCGTACGGTGCTCGTACTCTACGACGTCCACGGCTACTCACATGACGAGATCGCGCAGATGACCGGCATCGCGGCCGGAACGGCGCGCGCGCAGTTGTGGCGCGCCCGCCGAGCGCTAACGAGGTTGCTCAGCCCATGACCGGTCGCCGACATCTCACCGAAGAGGAACGACAGATGATCGCCGACGGTACGCTGGCCCCCGATCGTACTACCGTCGTCGACGCCCATCTGCGCGCGTGCGGCGAGTGCGCCAGTGATGTAGCCCGGCTCCGGACGCTCGTATCGACATTGCGCGGCGCACCGCTGCCAGCGGCGGCGGTCGACGCGGAGTGGCCTGCGATCCGCGCGCGCATCGATCAGGCGAAGATGATCACGATCGCTGATGCGGGAGCCTCAGAAATGGCGGCACCTCGCGCGTCGGTCTTCCGTCAATACGGCTGGCTCGGCGGCATCGCGGCCGCCGCGATCCTCACTTGGGTTGCGCTGCCGCGGCTGACCACCCGCCACGATGACGCGGCGTCATCGGCGCGGCGCGACAGCGTCCGCGTATTATCTGCGGCATCCGATTCGGCCCGGCTGTACGAGGAGGAGGCGCAGCAACTGCTCAACCAGCTCGAGCTGCGGCGATCGATGTTGCGGCCCGAAGCTGCGGCGTCGCTCGACCATGATCTTCGCGTCATCGACTCCGCGATCGCGGAGGTGAAGGACGCGATCGCGCGCGATCCCTATAATCCTACGCTGCGGCAAATGCTGGCTCTGTCGTATCGACACAAGCTCGACGCGCTGAGGCGCGTCGGGAACGCGGGGTGACCATGAGGCTCTGGCACGCAAGAATTGCAGCGGCGAGTACGATCGCCGCACTTCACGTGGGTGCTGTCGCGCCGCAGGCCCCTTCGGCGGAGGCGGCGCGGCGAGACGAGGAGCCGCTGTTGCGCGCGGCCGCGGCGTCGCCCACGCTCTCGGCCAAGATCTTCAACCCCGCCGGCTCTGTTCGTCTGGTCGGATGGGACAAGGATTCGATCGTCGTGCGCGGGCGCGTCGCGCGGGGCGAACGCTTCCAGTTCGCTCTCGACGGCAACGGCGCCAGGCTTGGCGTTGTGGACGCCAAACTCGGCATTCTCGACCGCGGCGCGGATGAAACCGCGGGCGCGTGCACTTTCGTCATCTATTTCCCAAAGCATGGCAGCGTGTCGGTGAAGACGGTGACGGCGTCGATCACGGCGAGCGACGTCTCTGGTTGGTTCTATTCCGTCTCGGGGGCGATTCATCTCGCAGGCACTGCAACGAGAGCGGAGGTCGAGTCGATGCGGGGCGACGTGGCGCTCGACCTCGTCACGCCTTGGGTGCACGGACGCACCGGCGACGGCCATCTCCTTCTCCGGGGCGCGCCGCAGGACGCCGACGTTTCGACGGTCGCCGGAACGCTCGATGTTGCCGCACCGAGTCTGCTGCGCGGCCAATTCGGATCGGTGTCGGGCGACATCCATTACGCCGGCAAACCGGCGCGCGGAGCGATATTCGAGTTCTCCAATCATTCCGGCAGTGTCGATCTCGCGATGCCGTCGACCGTGTCGGGTGTGTTCGCGCTGTCGAGCATCGGCGGCGCCATCGAGAACGGGTTCACGGAGGTTCGCCCGATCGCCTCGGCGCCGCATTCCCTCCGCCTCAGCCTTGGCCGCGGCGAGGCGCAAGTGACTGTGCGCACCTTCAAGGGCGCTATTCGGCTCCGTCCGGCGTCGTAGACGATGCTCGGTACTGTCGCACGCGACCTGCGATTCGCGCGGCGCAGCTTGCGGCGAACGCCGACACTCACCATTGCCGCTGTGTTGTCGATCGGGCTGGGCATCGCGGCGACGACCGCGGTGTTCAGCATCGTCGACGCGGCCCTCTTTCGTCCACCGCCGCTCCCGGGGGCGGATCGACTGGCAATTCTCTTCATCACCCGTCAACGCGCGAACGCACCGCCGGAACGGGAGCGCTGGTCCTGGCCCCGCACGCGCCTCCTGCGCCAGCAAGCAACGGCGTTCGAGCAGATCGCCAGCTTCAGTTTGTCGGTGCTCACGTTGACGAGCGGCGAGCCCGAGCCGGTGAACGGAGAAATGATCTCGTCGTCGTACTGGCCTGCGCTGGGCGTTCAACCGGTCATCGGACGCGCGTTCGCCCTCGAGGAGGACGAGGGCGCCGGCGCCCATCCGGTGGCGATGCTCGCCTACGATCTCTGGCAGCGACGGTTCGGCGGCGACGCGTCCATACTGGGTCGAACGATCAGCCTCAACGGCGTGTCCGTCGCCGTCATCGGCGTGTTGCCGCCCGGCTTTACGGGCATGTCAGGCCGATCACAGCTCTGGCTGCCGGCAACGATGGCGCCGCGATTGAGCTACGCTGATTATCTAACGACGAATCAGAACTTCATCAGTGTCGTTGGACGCCTTCGCGACGGTGTGACTCTCGAGACCGCGCGCGCGCAACTCGAGATCGTCGGCGAGGCCATCCACCGCGCCCTTCCGAGCGCCACTTCGCTGAGCGACGTGCGTTTCGCCGCGACTGCGATGCCGCTCAGCGAGGCGCGCATCGATCCCACCACGCGACGTCCGCTCTTGCTCCTCTTGGCGGCAGCGGGCTGTCTTCTGCTCTTATCGTGCGCGAACGTCGCCGGGCTCTTGCTCGGGCGCGCAGTCGCGCGTCGCCGCGAGATCGCGATCCGCATCGCGACCGGCGCGAGCCGCGGGCGCATCGTGCGGCAGTTGCTCGTCGAGGCGGGGGTGCTCGCGGCAGGCGGTGGCGCGCTTGGCCTGCTCGTGACGCTGCCGCTGGCGAATGAGCTCGTGATTCCGCCGGCCATGTCGCGCTGGCGCAACTTTTACGGAGCGGTCGGCGAGTTCGCAACGCCGCAGGTGGACGCCCGCGCGTTGGCGTTCTGTCTGACGCTCTGCGCGCTCACGACCGTCGTCTTCGGCCTCGTCCCCGCACTGCGCGCCACGCGAGTGGATCTGACGCGCGATCTCAAGGACGGCAGCATGACTGGCGGCACATCATCGCGGAGCACAGCACGTCAGTTCATTGTGGGTCTCGAGACGGCGCTCGCCGTGGTGTTGCTCTTTGGCGGCGGCTTACTTCTGGCGGGGTGGCGGCGACTGAGTGCGGTAGACGTCGGGTTCGATCGCACGCACCTGCTTACCTTTCTCATTCGCGCGTCTGAGGTGCAGTACCCGCCGCAAAAGGCGCCGGCCCTGATCGACCGTGTGCTGGCGGAGATCGAGCGCGTGCCGGACGTCGAGGCAGCGTCGGTGGACGGCTGCGCGCCGGTGGGGAGCGGCTGCGCGAACAGCACGCTCTACATTATGGGTCGACCGCAACCGGCACCGGGCACCGCGCCGGGTGTGCTGCGCCACTACGTCGGCCCGCACCATTTCCAGACACTGAAGGTTCCGGTGATTCGTGGGCGTGTCTTCGATTCGGGCGATCGCGCGGGAGGACGGCGCGTCGCAGTCATCAGTCAAACCGCCGCGAGACGGTTCTGGCCGAGCGAGGATCCGATCGGACACCGCGTGTGGTTCGGCAGCAGCAGCTTCGATCGGCCGGATTCGAGCGCCGAGATTGTGGGCATCGTCGGCGATGTCGCCTACCAGCAGCTCGAAGACCATCCGTTCCAGCCAGACTTTTACACGCCGTACACGCAGTTCACGTATGCGTCGCGCACGGTACTCGTTCGGACGCGGAGGAATCCTAGCGCGGTGGTGGGCGACCTACGGCGTGCCGTGCGCGCAGCCGATCCGAATCTCGCTCTGTTCGAGGTACGAACGATGGAAGAGCGCACGGCGGATTATTGGGCGAGGCTCACATACCAGATGCGATTGCTGGGCGCATTTGCCGTCGTCGCACTGGCGCTGGCCGCGACCGGCATCTTCGCCGTGATCGCGCACGCGGTAAGCGATCGGCGGCGCGAGATTGGGGTGCGCGTCGCGCTTGGCGCAACGCCGGCGCAGGTCATTGCGACGGTCGGCGACCGCGGCGCACGACCGGCGCTGATCGGCCTCGCGTTCGGCCTCGTCGCCGCGATGATGTTGGGTCGCGTGGTGGCGTCGGCGGTGTACGGCGTCCGCGCGCTCGACGCGCCGGTTCTCGCCGCTGTCGTGTCGATGACGATCGTCGTCACGATCGTCGCGACGTATCTCGCCGCGCGCCGCGCGCTCGCCGTCGAGCCGGCCGAAGCGCTGAGAGCACAGTGAGGACTCGGGTCGCCTAGGACGCGCTCGACGGTGTCGCTGGTGAGCGAGGCGTGTCCGGCACCGGCGACCTGACGTCGCGCGGCGCCTCGTCGAGACGGCGTACGAGCGTGAGGATTGTGTAAACGGCGACCAGCTCGTCGGTCTGATTTTTGACCTCGACGTCCCATGCGACCACGCCCTGCGGCACCTGTCCGTCGCGCCGCTCCTTCGCCGTTTTCTGCTTGCAGGTGAGCGTCGCTTGGATGGTGTCGCCCGGATAAACCGGCTTCACGAAGCGCAGGTTTTCGAGGCCGTAGTTCGCCAGCACCGGACCGGGCGCTGGATCGACGAACAGCCCGGCGGCGGCCGAGAGCACGAAATAGCCGTGCGCGACGCGTTTCTCGAAGATCGAGTCGCGCGCCGCGACGTCGTCCATGTGCGCGTAGAAAAAGTCGCCGCTGACGCCGGCAAAGTTCACGATGTCCGACTCGGTGACGGTGCGGCGCGGCGTGATGAGCGCGCCACCGACCTCGATCTCTTCGAAGTATTTCCGGAACGGGTGCACGCGATCGTACGTGCGCTCCGCACCCGTCATGTACTCGTTCGTGACGCACATCAGGGTCGTCGGTGAGCCCTGAAGCGCCGTGCGCTGCATGTAGTGCAGCACGCCGCGCACGCCGCCCATTTCCTCACCGCCGCCGGCTCGGCCGGGACCGCCGTGTACGAGATGCGGCAGCGGCGAGCCGTGGCCGGTGGATTCCTTCGCGCTGTGGCCGTTGATCAACAGCAGGCGGCCATGATACGCCGCGGTGCCGAGCGCAACTTCGCGAGCGATGCGGTCGTCGGCGGTGAACAACGAGCCGACGAGACTTCCTCGTCCTCTCTTCGCCAGCTCGATGGCGTCGACGACGGTGCGATACGGCATCACTGTATTCACGGGCCCGAACGCCTCGACCTCGTGCGGTTCGCTCGCGCCGAATGGATCCTTGGAGTAAAAGAGGAGCGTCGGGAAAAACGCGCCGCGAGTGCGATCCGCCCCAATCACGGGAAAGTCGTCGAGATTGCCGTACGTCAGCTCCGCCACGCGTGCGATCGCGTCTACGCTCGTCCGCACCTCGCGGACCTGCGCGCGTGCGGCGAGCGGCCCCATTCGGACGCCGTCGATCGCCGGATCGCCGATCGTGACGGTGTCGAGCCGCCTCTTGAGAGCCGCCATTACATCCTGGAGCACCGCGTCGGGCACGAACGTGCGACGAATGGCCGTGCACTTTTGGCCCGCCTTCGCCGTCATCTCGTGCACAACCTCCTTGACGAACAGATCGAACTCGGGACTGCCGGGCACGGCGTCGGGCCCGAGCATCGAATAGTTGAGCGAGTCCGCCTCCATGTTGAACCGCACGTTGTTGTCCACGATCGCACGCGACGATTTGAGCATCTTGCCCGTCGACGCCGAGCCGGTGAACGCGACCGCGCATTGACAATCGAGATGCTCGAGCAGGTCACCGGCACTGCCGCAGAGAAGCTGGATCGCGCCGTTGGGAAACAGGCGCGACTCGATCATCGCGCTGAAAACGGCTTCGGTGAGATACGACGTCACGGTAGCCGGCTTGACGATCGCCGGCACGCCGGCGAGGAGCGTCGGCGCCAGCTTCTCGAGCATTCCCCAAACAGGAAAGTTGAACGCATTGATGTGAACCGCGACGCCCTCGAGAGGCACGCAGATGTGTCGGCCGACGAACGTGCCGCCCTTGGACAGCGCCTCCATCGGGCCGTCGACGTAAAACGTCTCGTTGGGAAACTCCCGCCTCCCGCGCGACGCGTAGGCGAAAAAGGTTCCGATGCCGCCCTCGATGTCGATCCACGAATCCTGCTTCGTCGCGCCCGTTGCCGCGGATACGGCATAGAACGCGTCCTTTCGCGCCATGAGGTACTTCGCCATTTCTTTCAGCGTCAGCGCGCGTTCGTGGAAGGTCAGCTTGCGCAGCGCAGGGCCGCCGGTGCGCGCGGCATACTCCACCATGCTCTTGAAGTCGATGCCCCCCGTGCTCGCTTCGGCGATTTTCTCGCCCGTCACGGCGTGAAACAAATCGGAGCCCCGGCCGGAGCCCGCGACCCATTCGCCTTGCACAAAGTTGAGCAGGCGGCGCGGAGCGGTGCCCGGCGCGCCCACTGCAGTGAAGCGTTCAGCGAGGCTCGTCATCGTTTCAATTTAGTTGTGGGCAGCCGTATCACAGCCGTTCGATGATCATCGCCATGCCCTGCCCGACGCCGATGCACATCGTACACAGCGCGTATCGACCCCGGGTCCGCTCGAGCTGGCGCGCCGCGGTGAGCACCAACCGCGCGCCGGACATGCCCAGCGGGTGGCCGATGGCGATCGCGCCACCGTTCGGGTTCACGCGCGGATCGTCGTCCCGGATGCCGAGCTCGCGGAGACACGCGAGCGACTGCGCGGCGAAGGCTTCGTTCAGCTCGATGATGTCCATGTCGTCGAGCGATAGGCCGCTCTGCGCGAGCACTTTGCGCGACGAGGGCACCGGTCCCATTCCCATGATACGCGGCTCGACGCCGGCCACCGCACTGGTGACGATTCGCACCGTCGGCTGGGCACCGAGCTCCTTCACGGCACGGTCCGACGCGATGAGCAATGCCGCCGCACCGTCGTTCAATCCGGATGAATTACCCGCGGTCACCGAGCCGCGGCCATCCGTTCGAAACACCGGCTTGAGCTTCGCGAGTACCTCGATCGTCGTATTCGGCCGCAGAAACTCGTCCTGCGCGATGCGCTTCGGGTCGCCCTGTTTCTGTTGAATGTCGATTGGCGTGATCTCGGCGGCGAACCGGTCGTTCGTGCGCGCGGCCGCCGCTTTCTGCTGCGACTGCAGCGCGAAGCAGTCCTGATCTTCGCGCGTCACGGCATATTGCTCGGCCACGTTCTCGGCCGTCTGCCCCATCGAGTCCGTGCCATACGTTGCCTTCATCTTCGGATTCACGAACCGCCAGCCGAGGCTCGTGTCGAACAGCTCGATGTCGCGCGCAAACGGCTTGCTCGCCTTCGACAGCACGTAGGGCGCGCGTGTCATGCTCTCGACGCCGCCGGCAACGTACACGTCGCCCTCGCCGAGCTTGACCGCACGAGCCGCGCTGGCGACAGCGCTCATGCCCGACGCGCACAGCCGGTTCACCGTCTCGCCGGGAACGGTCGGCGGCAGGCCGGCAAGCAGGAGTGCCATCCGCGCGACGTTGCGGTTGTCCTCGCCGGCCTGGTTCGCGCAGCCGAGGACAACGTCGCTGATGCGCGCCGGATCGAGCGCTTCGCTCCGGTGCAGCAGTTCGGCGATGACGTGCGCCGCGAGATCGTCGGCGCGCACATCGCTGAGGCCACCGCCCAGCGTTCCCACCGGGGTTCGCACGCCGTCGATGATGTATGCGTCAGTCATGGTCGATCAGAACTCGTGAGGTAATGACGGTCCGTCCGGTAGACGGTGCCGCGAAACAGTGCCACGATCGCGTCGTCCTGTCGGCGTACCGTCACGCGATAGAATGCCAGCCGTTTGCTCGCGACCTCTTCCTCGGCGATCGCGGTGAGGATGTCACCGGATGACACGGACAGCGGATATGAGATCGTGTTCTCGATGCTCATGGTGACGCGGCCGTGCGTGTTCGATGCGAAGGCCAGCGCGCTGTCGGCCAGCGCGAACGCCACGCCCCCGTGACCCACGCCGAAGCCGTTCAGCATCTCCTCGCGCACCGTCATTCGCACCGTTACCGACCGCGGCGCCACTGTGAGTACACTAATACCCAGCCACTGGCTGAAGGCGTCCTTCGCCACCATGGTGGCGACGACGCGCTCGGCGAGCGCTTGCTCGTCGACGTCGCCCGTCACGCGAAGAAGCGTTGTCCGTCACGCACCATGCGCCGCAGCAGCGGGCTGGGCCGATACCGATCCTCGCCGTACTCCGACTGCAGGCGTTCCAACCAGCCCAGCACGCGTGCGAGTCCAATCTCGTTGGCCCAGGCCAACAATCCGCGTGGATAGTTCACGCCCTTGGTCATTGCGAGGTCGACGTCTTCGGGGGACGCCACCCGCATTGCCACCGCGTCGATCGCCTCGTTGATGAGCATCGCGAGAATGCGCTCGAAGATCAACAAGCCGAGCGTCGGATCTTTGTTGGGCTGCAGGACGACCGCACCGTCGCGATAATCGTAGTAGCCGCGTCCCGATTTCCTTCCGAGAAAACCCGCCTCGACAAGCCGCTTTTGCGTGAGCGCCGGTTTGTAGCGCGGGTCGTAGAAGAACCCCTCATA
>Ga0066710_100003860_pt1 | contig 12986 bp, 10 predicted proteins | sample GraSoiAngelo_159_FD_79666 | JGI IMG/M metagenome (GOLD analysis project Ga0066710, IMG submission 79666) | Grasslands soil microbial communities from the Angelo Coastal Reserve, California, USA - 14_1009_16_40cm | ecosystem: Environmental > Terrestrial > Soil > Grasslands | place: USA...
AGCTCCGGTAGCGTACGGCTCATTGATTGCATGCCGCTGTGGCCTGGACGTACCGATCTCGTGCGTATCGTCGAAGGGCTGCGCGGTCACGTCCCGATGCGCATGGAACTCATCATCCGTTGTGGCTACGGCGCAGTCATTCCATGGGTGCGGCGCGTTGATGGTGCCTTACTGGCAACGGCTGGTCCCGATTCGCTCGAAGTCAGAACGGGCGTGGAAGTCCACGGCGAAAATTTCACGACGGTGGGCGATTTCACCGTCACCCGCGGTCAACGCGTGCCGTTCGTCATTACCCATTTTGCGTCACATGAGCCACGCCCGCTGCCGATCGATCCCGACGCCGCGATCGACGGCACCGAGCACGCGTGGCGAGCATGGTGCGGGCATTGCGCCTACGACGGACGCTGGTATGACGCGGTTATCCGCTCATTGCTTACCTTAAAGGCGCTCACTTACGCGCCGACGGGCGGGATGGTCGCTGCGCCGACCACGTCACTGCCGGAAAGCATCGGCAGCACGCGCAATTGGGATTATCGATTCTGCTGGCCGCGCGATGCGACATTCACGCTGTACGCGTTGCTGCTTGCCGGGTACCGCGACGAGGCTCAAGCGTGGCGCCAATGGTTGTTGCGCGCCGCCGCCGGAAGGCCACAGGATCTGCAGACGGTGTACGGTGTTGCCGGCGAGCGTCAGCTCACCGAATTCGAGCTACCCTGGCTCTCCGGTTACGAAGGTTCGCGGCCTGTTCGCATTGGCAATGCCGCGGCCGGGCAGACGCAACTCGATGTCTACGGCGAAGTCATCGATGCGCTGCAACTCGCACGGGTCGCCGGTCTTACTGCCGACGAAAATGCGTGGCGCGTCGAGCGTGTGCTGGTCGATTTTCTCGAGACGCACTGGGAACAGCCGGATAACGGCATCTGGGAAGTCCGCGGCGATCGGCGTCACTTCACTCACTCCAAGGTGATGGCATGGGTCGCCGTCGATCGGGCAATCAAGGCGGCCGAACAATATGGTATGGAGGCGCCCCTTCAGCGCTGGCGCAAACTGCGCACCCGGATGCACGCGCACATCTGCCGGCACGGCTATGATTCGGTGCGGCGAAGTTTCGTGCAGTATTACGGCGCGAAGGAGGTGGACGCCAGCTTGCTATTGATTCCGCTGGTTGGTTTTCTTCCGGCGAAAGATCCGCGCGTGCGCGGCACGCTTGCTGCCATCCAGCAGGACTTGCTTGTCGATGGTCTCGTCGCGCGCTATCGCACTGCTCAGGAAGTCGACGGCTTGCCACCAGGCGAAGGTCTTTTCCTGCCGTGCTCTTTCTGGCTCGCTGACAATCTGATCCTCGTGGGACGCAGCGCGGAAGCCGAGGCGCTATTCGAGCGCCTGCTTGGGCTACGCAACGACGTGGGCCTGCTTGCCGAAGAATACGATCCTAGCGCGCGGCGCCAGCTCGGCAACTTTCCCCAGGCGCTGAGCCATGTCGCGGTGGTCAACACCGCACGCAATTTGTCGCGAGGTGGCGGCCCCTCCGAGCACCGCAGTCGCGGCATGAAGGATACGCCGCCAGCTGGGGTGAAGCCAGCGCGTCATCGCAAAAGTAGTCGGCGGAAGAGCTAGGTGCTCGAGCCACGCGTCGGGCACTTCGTGCCCGACCCACGCACTGTGGTGAAGTGCGTTAGCTAGTGCCGCCTCAAAAGCAACGGGCGCCCTTGCGGCGCCCGTTATCGCATGCGTCGAGCTTGCCTAGACGCGGCGACGATACTCGCCGGTGCGCGTATCGATCTCGATCTTGTCGCCGGTGGCCACGAACAGTGGCACCTGCACCTCGAAGCCGGAGCCGAGCTTCGCCGGCTTCAGCACCTTGCCCGAGGTGTCCCCGCGCACTGCCGGCTCGGTATAGGTGACTTCGCGTACGACCGAAGTAGGCAACTCGACGGAGATTGCCTTGCCTTCGTAAAACGTCAGTTGGCACGCCAGCCCTTCTTCGAGGTAGGGAACGGCGTCGCCGATATTCTCCTTTTCGACCTCGATCAGGTTATAGTCGCTGTCCATAAAGACGTACATCGGATCCTGGTAGTAGGAGTACGTCACTTCCTTGCGCTCGAGCTGGATCACGTCGAACTTTTCGTCGGCGCGATAGACGGTCTCCGTGCCGGAGCCCGACAGCAGATTCCTAAGCTTCATCTTGACGACCGATGCGTTACGACCGGACTTGTTGAATTCGGCCTTCTGCACAACCATCGGATCTTTGCCGATCATGATCACGTTGCCGGCGCGAACTTCTTGCGCGGTTTTCATAGTGCACCTGATAAAGATGGTTCGATTCGGGAACCATAAATTATATCAGACCGGCAACGAAATCGACTAGTTCGCTCACGAGATCCGTCCGCGTGGCAAGCATGGCGGCCCATGCCTTGGCGTGCGTGCGCAGCGGCTCTCGAGAGGCGTCGAACGCGTCCCATAGGGGGCTTGCATCGCTATCGTCATTCCACGCTCGCGAGAAGCTCTCCATGGCGGTCGCGGCGTGCTGCGCCAGGCCGGCGCGGTAACGCGCAAGGAACGCATCGAGCTTAAGCCGATGGGCATCGTCGGCTTGCTTGTAAATGTCCCAAACAAATGGGCGCGCCGCCCATTGCGCACGCACGAACGAATCTTCGCCGCGCACGAAGTTGACGTCGCAGGCCCACAACAGCCGGTCGTAGTCATCCTGAGCAAGGAACGGTATGGTGGCTAGCATGAGCCGGCCCCGCGACAGCGTTTGTCCGGGAGGCGGCGGCGATCGCCCTGCCCATGTGGCAGGCTTCGCACTGGCCACGCCTTCCGGCAGCACGCAAAGGATGGGCTCGACGCCTTGCGCCCAGGCATCGAAGAGCACGGGCGACCCCGCGTTGGGATAACAGAACAGCGACAACAACCGGGTACCGGCCGCGGGTTCCGGCAATGCCAGCTTGCGCCATAGCGTTGTTTTCGCGCCTGCGTCGCTTTGGAAGGCGTCCCGGCGCGCAAGGAGATCCCGCTCGCGCAAAAGCCCGCCGCTGGTCGCAGTAAACCCCGGAAAGAAGAAGTACCGTGTCAGGGGTAGCTGCGGATGTCGCGACGCAAGCCCGTGGCAACTTTCGATCCAATCTTCAGCGGACAGATACTCGAGATTGATCCAAATCGGCTTAGGGTCGCGCCGCGCCATCGCGTTAAGATAGGATGGCGGAAGCCCGCAACCGAATGCTTCGATCACGACATCGGCGGGAGGGCTAAAAGGAAGATCGCCATGCGGGCCATTCCAGCGGTGCACGCTAACGCCGTGTGCCATTTGTTCATCGCGGGTCACGTCGATGCCCGGCGCAATGCGCGCCAGGGACGCGAGCGCGTCAACGTACAGATGGGCGCTATGACCATGCTCGTCCGCGAGCTGCCGAGCGAGCCGCCAGGCGAGCCCGGCATCGCCGTAGTTGTCGACTACGGTGCAAAAAATGTCCCAGCGGAGCGGCGAGGGCATGAGCGACTAGACGGGCAGATTTGGTGCGGGCGGGCGTGGCGTCGGGCACTTTGTGCCCGACCTACGGAGAGAGCTGGGTGAGCATTGTACGTCGTACAGCCGTCATGGCGGTTTGGCCGCTGCAGCGCGCCTGACCTCGACACAGGGAGTGTAGACCTTGCTCGACTTTGAGGCGACCGTGAGAGCCCAACCTGGGCCAGCCCGTGAATGGCTGGCGCGGCTCGGGGAAATTGCCGAGCGGGGTGACTTCGAGCGCTCGTATGTCGAACTGTTCGCGGTTCAGCGCGAAGCTAAGCGTGAACGCCCGCCCACGCCGTTTCGTGATGGCGATACATTGCTCGAAGCGCTGTGGTGTCCCGGTGGTCCGGATGGCCAGGCGGTACTGCAATGGTTCGCCGGTACCATCGACGTGGCCCGCTACGACAACACGCGTGCGCGCCTCCATCTCGAGGAAGCATTGGCATACGCCGAACGCTCCGGCGCGCAGCAGCTGGCGGCGCTGATCCGCGAGACGCTGGCGGAAGCGCTCACCTGGATCGGGGCATCCTACACGCAGCTTTCCAATTACCAGGAAGCTTTCGAGCACCTGTATGCGGCGCTCGATCTCTACACGCAGCTCGACGCACTACCGCGTGCCGGCCGCGCGCTCAACTACATGGGCATAGTGTACCAGGAGCTTGCTAATACGGAGCAGGCGTTCCGCGAATACGAGCAAGCGCTCGCACTTGCCGAGGCCGACGATGGTCCAGACATGGTCGGGCGACTGCTCGCCAATATCGGTGAAGGCTACGCATTGCTCCATCAACACGAGCGCGCGCTCGAGTATCTGGACCGCGCCGTTGCCATCCTCGCGACGATAGACGCCAACGCGCTTCACGGCTGGGTACTGATGGCGATCGGCCGCGTTCACGAGCAGCGCGGCGAGATCGATGCGGCTCGCGCCGGCTATGAGCAAGCCTTGACGTATGTGCAGCGTGGGGGCACTTATCGCGAGCCAGCCGAAGTGCTCACCGCGCTGGGATCGCTGCACGGCAAGCGCGGCAACTACGCCGCCGCCACTCGCGATCTTGATCTCGCCTTGCACTCGCATGTCGATCGCGAGATTTTCAAGACTTACTTGGCGCTAGCCGAAGTGCACGAGCGTTTCGGCAACTACAAGCTGGCGCTGCAACACTTCCAGGCGTTCCATCGCATCCGTTCGGAGGTCTACGACCAAACGGCGCGAGGTAATATCTCCAGTCTCAAGTCCGAGTTCGAGCTCGAGAAAGCGCGCCAGCAGCAGGAGATTTCGCACCTGCGCAATGTCGAGCTGGCAACCGCTTACAGTCGCCTCGCCGAACAGACGAAGCTGCTCGAAGAAATCAGTATCCGCGATGGCCTCACCGGAATCTTCAACCGGCGATTCCTCGACGAACGCCTGCCGGCGGAAATCGCGCGTGCCACACGATCGAAGCGACCGCTCGCTGCCATCCTAATCGATCTCGATCACTTCAAAGTGGTCAACGATACGCTGGCGCACGCGGTGGGCGACCAGGTGCTACGCGAACTGGTGCAGGTAGTCAACGCGCTGTTGCGCGAAGGCGATCTATTCGCGCGCCACGGCGGTGAGGAGTTCTGCATCCTGCTGCCTGACGCTACGGTGACACAGGCCGCGCAGGTAGCGCAGAAAGTGCGCCGCGCAGTCGAAGCGCACGACTGGGGCGCCATCGCTGAGGGTCTCAAGGTGACCATCAGCGCCGGCGTCGCCGAGCTCGGCGAGGGCGATGAACGAGACCACTTACTATCGACCGCAGACGTCAAGCTCTACGTCGCCAAGCGGGACGGTCGCAATCAGGTCCGCCGGTAGCCGGCTACTGACCGAAAGTAGAACGAAACCAAGCCGCACAGACTTGTCATGGGCGACAACGTCATCACACCAGCGCTCGTTATCGACGTCATTTCCGATGTAGTTTGCCCATGGTGCTACATCGGGAAGCGCAAGCTGGAAGCAGCGCTGGCAGAGCTGCGCAAGCGCGAACCGGAGGTGGAGCTCACCGTACGCTGGCATCCGTTCCAGCTCAATCCCGACCTTCCCGCTAGTGGCATTCCGCGCGCATTGTATCTGGAAGGAAAATTTGGCGGGGCCAGGCGCGCCGCCGAAATCTACGCGCGCGTTCGCGCCGCAGGTGCCGAGGTCGGCCTCAGCTTCGAATTCGATCGAATCATGCTGCAACCGAACACCCTCGATGCTCATCGGCTGATCGCATGGTCGCAGCAATCTGCCAGCGGTGGGAAGGTCGACGATCTCGTCGAGCGATTGTTCCGCGCCTACTTTATCGAGGGCCGGTTCGTCGGGAATCGGCACGAGCTTGCAGCCATTGCTGGGGATGCGGGCTATCCCGCTGCTGAAGCGGCCGCGCTGCTCGCCTCGGACGTCGGCCGCGTCGAAGTCGAAGCGGAGAACCGCGAAGCGAAAGAGGTAGGCATCAGCGGCGTGCCGTTTTTTATCTTCAACGGCAGGACAGCCGTTTCTGGCGCGCACGACCCGCCAACGCTGCTCGATGCGATGGCTGCGGCACGGACTCAGGATGCGGATTCCCAACCCTGACACGGAAGTTAGCCTCACCGGCAATGTCGAGCGCTTGTTCCGCGCGCAGCGCGAAGGCTTTGCGGCAGAATCCTACCCCTCGCTCTCGACGCGTCTCGACCGACTCGCTCGCCTGGAGTCTCTGACCACTACGCGCGAAGCGGAGATTGTCGCGGCAATCGCGGCGGATTTTGGTACTCGCTGCGCACAAGAGACGCGGCTCGCTGAGTTGTTCATGGTCGCCGCCGGAATACGCCATGCGCAACGGCGTCTTCGCCGCTGGATGAAGTCGCGGCACGTGCCCACGCCGCTGTACCTATGGCCGGGTCGCAGCCGCGTCCTGCGCCAACCGTTGGGTGTGGTCGGCGTGATCAGCCCGTGGAACTATCCCTTCCAATTGGCGATGCTTCCCGTCGTTGCTGCGATCGCGGCGGGTAACCGCGTGCTCTTGAAGCCAAGCGAGTTCACAGCGCACACTTCGGCGCTGCTCGAGCGTCTCGTGAGCGCGCAATTCGCAGCCGATGAATTTGCGGTGATCAACGGAGGACCGGACGTGGGCGACGCGTTCTCGCGGCTGTCATTCGATCATTTGTTTTTCACGGGTTCGACCGCGGTTGGTCGCAAGATCGCGCGCGCCGCCGCTGACAATCTCACCCCAGTGACACTGGAGCTTGGTGGGAAATCGCCGGCCTTGATCCACGCTGGCGCCGATATCGCCACGCTGGCGCCAAGGCTGGCTGCAGGCAAGCTGTTGAACGCCGGCCAGACCTGCATCGCTCCCGATTACGTGTTGGCACCCGTCGGCCAAGTCGATGCACTCATCGATGCCCTTCGCGCCGCCGCCGCCGCGCTCTACCCGACTCCTGGCGCCAACCCGGACTACAGCAGCATCGTCAACGAGCGACACTATCGGCGACTGCTTGCATTGGTTGATGACGCGCAACGCAAAGGCGCCCGCGTCGTGAGCTTGAGCCCCGGCAACGAGATGCTAGCGGACCGCATGCGCAAGATAGCGCCGACATTACTCGTCGGTGTCAGCAACGATATGGCAGTGATGCAGGAGGAGATCTTCGGGCCGATCTTGCCCATCGAGACCTATGCCACGATCGATGAGGCCATCACGCGAATCAATGCCCGGCCGCGGCCTCTCGCGTTCTATATGTTTGGCGGCGATCGCGCCTCGCGGGATCGCATCTTGCAACAGACCATCGCCGGTGGCGTGACCATCGACGATACGCTATGGCATTTCTGCAACGAGGAGCTGCCTTTCGGCGGCGTGGGCGCATCAGGCATTGGCGCGTACCACGGGGAGCGCGGCTTTTTGACGTTCACACACGAGAAAGCGGTGTTTACGCAACCCAGAGTCGCGTTTACTTCACTTCTCTATCCTCCGTACGGCGCGCGATTCGAAGCGGCGCTGAGGGTGCTGAAGCGGATGATTTGAACCTTTCCTCTACTTCGACACCGGCAGCTTACCCTGCACACCCTCGACGTAGTAATCCATCTTCGATAACACGTCGTCGGTGATCACCTTGCCTGCCGCGAGGCGCTCCTTGCCTTCGTTGTCTTTGACTGGCCCCGTGAACGGATGGAACTTGCCCGCGCCGATGTCGGCAGCGGTTTTGTTGACCGAGTCTTGCACGTCCTTCGGCACTACCTGATTGAACGCGGCCATCTTGATCATACCTTCCTTGATGCCGCCCCAGACGTTGCCCGGCTTCCATTTACCACTCATCGCGTCCTGCACCGCCTTGGTATAGTACGCGCCCCATTGGTGTGTCACCGCGGTCAGATGCGCATTCGGGCCATACTTGGACATGTCTGAGTGGTAGCCGATGGCGTAGATCTTCTTTGCTTCCGCCGTCTGAACTACCGCAGTCGAATCGGTGTGGTGCGTGAGCACGTCCGCACCTTGTGAGATCAGCGTTTCCGCCGCTTCGTGTTCCTTGCCGGGATCGTACCAAGAACTTGTCCACACCACTTTCAATTCAGACTTCGGATTGACGCTGCGCATGCCGCGGGTGAAGGCGTTGATGCCCATAACAACTTCGGGAATCGGAAACGCGGCCACGTAGCCGGCCACGTTGCTCTTGGTCATCTTGCCAGCCACCATTCCCGCCAAGTAACGGCCCTCGTAAAAGCGCGCGTTGTAGATACCGACGTTTTTGTCCGTCTTGTAACCGGTGGCGTGCTCGAAATAGGTGTTAGGGAACTGCTTGGCCACCTTGAGCGTGGGATTCATGTAACCGAACGAAGTCGTGAAGATAATCTTGTTGCCGCTTTGGGAAGCTCGCGTATGACCCGCTCGGCATCGGCACCTTCGGGCACGTTTTCGACATATTTGCTGGTTACTTTGCCACCGAGTGCCTTTTCCATTTCCTTGCGTCCCGAATCGTGCTGGAACGTCCATCCAGCGTCACCGATCGGGCTCACGTAGACAAGGCCCACCTTGAACGGCGCTTCCGCAGCCAATGCCGGCGCGGTCCACGCGAGCCCCGCCGCCAACGCGATGAGCAACGTCCCTCGTTTCCATAGCAGCAACATTTTTATCTCCTTTGATCGAGCGGTCTTCGAAGCAGATCGGACGGCGCAATTCTACCCGTCGCTGTCGTTTTCAGGCATCGGGATGGAAGGGCTTGCCAAGAGATCCCGGTGCGTTGAGCCGAATCACCGCGGCATCGCGCGAAATCACGCTTAGGACGAGGATCGTTGCGACATACGGCAGCATCGACAGAAACTGCGAGGGTATGGCGACACCCAGCGCCTGTGCCTGAAACTGCGCCAGCGTCACGACACCGAACAAATACGCGCCAGCGAGCACGCGCCATGGCTTCCAGGTGGCAAACACTACCAGCGCCAGTGCGATCCATCCGCGGCCCGCCGTCATGCCTTCGGCCCACATCGGCGTATAGGCCACCGCAAGATAGGCGCCGCCGAGCCCTGCACAAGCGCCCCCGAACAGCACGGCGAGATAGCGGATCCTAATCACCGAATAGCCGATCGCATGCGCCGACTGGGGTGACTCGCCGACGGCGCGGACAATGAGCCCAGCGCGCGTGTGGAAAAGGAACCACTGCACCAGCGCGAATAAGAGCAGAGACAAGTAAACAAAAGGACTATGCGCAAACAGCAACTTGCCAATAAACGGAAAGTCGGAAACCCCGGCGATGGCTATTGGCTTGATGCTGTCGACAACGACGCTCACGTAGTCGAGACCGATAAATGCGGACAAGCCAACGCCGAAAAGCGTCAGAGCGAGGCCGGTGGCGACTTGATTGGCCATCAGTGACAAGGTCAAGACGGCAAATACGATGGACAGCGCGGCCCCGGCAGCCATGCCGGCAAGCACACCGAGCCACGGATGTCCAGTGGTCACGGCGACGATGAACGACACCACGGCGCCAACCAACATCATGCCTTCCACACCGAGGTTGAGTACTCCGGAGCGCTCGGTGACGAGCTCACCCAATGCCGCGAACACCAGCGGCGTGCCTGCGGCGAGCGTCAATGCAACCAGCGTCGCGAAGTGTTCGAGCATCACGCACCTGCGCTTCTGCCGGTCCGGAGCGCCGTGACGGCCGCCGCCGCCGAAGCGCTGCGGCGTACGACGCGGACGCGAAAATTGATGAAGACGTCGGCGGCAAGCAAGAAGAAGAGCAGTGTTCCCTGGAACAGTCCCGTTACCGCTGAAGGCAACGCGAGAGCCATCTGCGCTGACTCGCCACCGAGATACAGCAACGACATCAGCAGGCTTGCCAGCAGAATGCCGAAGGGATGCAAGCGACCGACAAAGGCGACGATGATCGCAGCAAAGCCGTACCCCGGCGACATCGAAGGTAGTAGTTGACCCACCGGGCCAGCAGCCTCGCCGACACCGGCGATGCCTGCCGTCGCTCCGCCGATCAACATGCCGACCCACACCGTGCGCGTTGCTGAAATGCCAGCGTAATTGGCGGCCGCGGGTGCGAGGCCGGCCACGCGCATTTGGAATCCGGCGAGACTTCGGCTCATGAACAGCCAGCCAGCAGCAATGGCGGCGAGAGCGATCAGGAAGCCGATGTTCAATCGCGTCTCCGGCAGTAGATTCGGGAGCAACGCCGTTTCGGCGAACATTTTCGATTGCGGGAAATTGAATCCCTCGGGGTCGCGCCATGGGCCGTGCACCAGCAGCGACAAGGTGAGCGTGGCCACGTACACGAGCATCAAGCTCACCAAAATTTCATTGGCATGGAAGTGTGTCTTTAGCCACGCCGGGATCGCTGCCCAGGCCATGCCGCCGAGCGCTCCGGCAATGATCATCGCCGGCAATACCAGCGCGCCGCCGCTATCTTGAAACGCAAGCGCGATGCCACCACCGCAGATCGCGCCCAAGGTGAGCTGACCCTCGGCGCCAACATTCCACACGTTAGCTCGATAGCCTGCCGCCAGTCCCACCGCGCATAGCATCAGTGGCGAAGCCTTGAGCAGCAGCTCGCCCAAACCGTACAGCGTGTCGATGGGCTTGACGAAAAACACATAGAACGCTTGGAATGGATTCTTGCCGAGGCCGGAGAACAGCGCGAAGCCGACGATGAGCGTTGCCGCTGCCGCCAGCAGCGGCGACGCCCAGCCCATCACTCGCGAGGGCTCGGGGCGAGCTTCGAGGCGGATTAACATCCGTGATCTGACAACACAAACCGTAGCCGTGCCCGCGAAGGGGGAGCCCCGCCATCGTTGGTGCAACGGCACTGGATGGCCGTTCCTCGAAACTTCGCCCTTCGGGTTCGTTTTCCCGCCTGCGCGGGAATGACGGATCGTATCGCTACGTTGCCGCGTTTCCTGTAAGGCATGCTATGGCGCAATCATCGAACCCGCTGCCGCGTCAGTGGGCAGCGACACTTGCGCTTCGATAAAAGATCCGCTCATCAATAACCCGATTTCCTCGGCGTTGGTTTCGCGCCCCGGCTTGACGGGTGACAAGCGGCCGCGCGCAATGACGGCGATCCGGTCACAGATCTCGAACAGCTCGTCGAGCTCTTCGGACACCACCAGGACCGCGACGCCGTCGTCGCGCAAATCGATCAGCGCTTGACGGATCTGCGCCGAGGCGCCCACGTCGACTCCCCATGTCGGTTGTGCCGCGATCATTACCTTGGGACGCTGCAGTATTTCGCGCCCGACGATGTATTTCTGCAAATTACCGCCCGAGAGACTACGCGCCACGGCGGATGGCCCGGGTGCCTTGACATTGAATTTGGCGATCGTGGCCTGGGCATAGGCATGCACGGCGTCGAAGTCGATGAAGCCGCGTCGCGTCAGGCCGTGCCGGAACGCCGTGAGCAGCGCGTTGTCGGCGAGTGCCATCTCCGGCACCGCGCCGCGCCCCAGGCGGTCCTCCGGGATGAAGGCTAGACCGAGCGCACGGCGCATCGCCGCGTCGAGCCGGCCCACGCCTACGCCGTTGAGCATGATGGCATCGCTGTACCCAATGGTGCGCTCCCCGGACAGCGCTGCCATCAGCTCTTGCTGGCCGTTGCCGGATACGCCGGCGATGCCGACGATCTCGCCGCCGCGCACGGCGAAATCGATGTCGACGAGGTCGGTGCCGAATGGATCGTCGGCGCGCAGCGATAGGCTGCGTACGACGAGCGCGCCGTCACCCTGCGTCGTCGCTTGGCGGTGCTTGGGATGCGGTAGCTCGCTGCCGATCATCATCCGGGCGAGATCGGTGGAGCTCTCTTGCCGCGGGTCGCAGGTGCCGGTGACCTTGCCGCCACGCAGCACCGTGGCGCGCTGGCACAGCGCGCGGATCTCGTCGAGCTTGTGACTGATGTAGAGGATGCTGCAACCCTCGGCGGCAAGCAGGCGCAGCGTCTCGAACAACTTCTCCACCGCTTGCGGCGTCAACACCGACGTCGGCTCGTCCATGATCAAGAGTCGCGGTTGTTGCAGCAGGCAGCGGATGATCTCCACGCGCTGGCGTTCGCCGACCGACATCGTGTGCACATGGCGGCGTGGGTCCAGCGGCAGACCATAGCGTTCGGAAACGTCGCGGATGCGCGCTTCGAGATCCGCACCGATGGCATGAGGATCGAGCGCTAGCTCGATATTTTCGGCGACGGTCAGCGTCTCGAACAGCGAGAAATGCTGGAACACCATGCCAATGCCCAGCGCCCGCGCTTGCGCCGGGTTGGCGACCGACACCGGCTCGCCGTTCCAGCGTATCGTCCCGGCATCGGGCTTGACGACGCCGTAGATGACTTTCATGAGTGTGGATTTGCCAGCGCCATTTTCGCCTAGGACCGCGTGAATCTCGCCTGGCAGCACCGCCAGGTCGATGCCGTCGTTGGCGACAACGGACGGGTAAATCTTGGTGATGCCCTGGAGTTCGAGGCGCGGCGTGAGCGAAGCGGCAGTCGGAGATGCCACGCTAGTCATCACAGCGCGCTCATCGCCATTGGCTCACGAAGATGCATCACTGCGTGCAAAATCGCCTCGTTGGTCGCCGGTGCATCAAGGCTCGGCGAGACGCGATAGTCCACCACGCTGGCGACCGCATCGCGCAGCGCGTGAAACACCGACAAGGCGAGCATTAGCGGCGGCTCACCGACTGCTTTGGAGCGATGAATCGTCTCTTCGCGGTTCGGCGCGTCGAAGAAGTCGATGGCAAAGCGCTCGGGCCAATCTCGGCATGCGGGAATTTTGTACGTCGATGGCGAATGCGTGGCGAGCTCGCCGCGCTCGTCCCACCACAGCTCTTCGGTGGTGAGCCAACCGGTGCCCTGCAAGAATCCGCCCTCGATCTGGCCGCGATCGAGCGCGGGATTCAACGAGTGGCCAACGTCGTGCAGAATGTCGACCGACAATAGCTTGTTCTCTCCCGTTAGCGTGTCGATGAGCACTTCGGACATCGCGGCGCCGTAGGCGAAGTAGAAGAAAGGCCTGCCG
>Ga0066710_100003862_pt1 | contig 12985 bp, 10 predicted proteins | sample GraSoiAngelo_159_FD_79666 | JGI IMG/M metagenome (GOLD analysis project Ga0066710, IMG submission 79666) | Grasslands soil microbial communities from the Angelo Coastal Reserve, California, USA - 14_1009_16_40cm | ecosystem: Environmental > Terrestrial > Soil > Grasslands | place: USA...
GCTTCGCCGAGATCCTCGAGCGCGCGGGCAAGCGCGAGCAGGCGGTCTCGACCTACGAGGTGATCCAGCGCCGCGACGTGCAGCGCACCGACCTCACCACCAAGATCCAACAGCTGCGCAAGCAGATCGACACCGCCGCCACGCACCGCGGCGGCGAGCCCGCGAACACCGAGAGCCGCTACGAGCTGCTCGAGGAGCTCGGCCGCGGCGGCATGGGCGTGGTGTACAAGGCACGCGATAAGCGACTCGGCCGCATCGTCGCGCTCAAGCGCCTGCCCGACAACCTGCGCGAGCACCCGACCGCCGTCGTGCTGTTCGAGCGCGAGGCGCGCGCCGTCGCCGCGCTCAACCACCGCAACATCGTGACGATCTTCGACGCGGGCCAGGAGAACGGCACCTACTTCATCTCGATGGAGCTGCTCGAGGGCCGCGCGCTGAACGACATCCTCACGCGGCGCGGCAAGCTCTCCGCGCGCGACACGGCGCGGCTCGGCGCGCAGATCGCCGCGGGGCTGCACTACGCGCACGAGCGCAAGATCGTCCACCGCGACATCAAGACGGCGAACCTGTTCTTCACCAAGGACCAGCTCGTGAAGATCATGGACTTCGGGATCGCGAAATCGCTCGAGGAGGTCCGCCGCTCGACGACCGTGGTCGGCGGCACGCCCTACTACATGGCACCCGAGCAGGCACGCGGCCAGAGCGTCGACCACCGCGCCGACCTGTACGCGTTCGGCGTCACGCTGTTCCAGCTCGTCACCGGTTCGCTTCCGTTCACCGACGGCGACATCACCTATCTCCACGCGCACGAGCCGCCGCCCGACCCGCGCGAGATCGAGGCGACCGTGCCCGCCGAGCTCGGCGCGCTGATCCTGCGCATGATGGCCAAGCAGCCCGCCGAGCGGCCCGCGAATGCGGCCGAGGTCGGTGAGGCGCTGCGCGCGATGATTGGTTAGGTAAGCCCCCGCGCGCCCCGCCGGACGGCGCTCGCGATCGGGATCGCTGCGCTCTCCCGCCCTCACGCTTCCGGCTTGACCGCGCTGCTGGATCTCGATATAAAGCGAATATCCGTTCTTTTTACGAGCCCGGCGTGAACCCCGACCGCCCCAGCCGCACCGCCCAGCACAACGCGCTGTTCCGCGCGATCGAGCAGCGCCTGCCGCAGCCGCTGTTCGCCGACCCGTGGGCGCGGCGCTTCCTGCGCGGGCGCTATCGCCTCGCGGCGCTTCTCCCCGCGGCCGCGCTCGCGCGCGCGATCGACGCCCGCTGGCCGGGGCCACGCGCCGCGGTGTGCGTGCGCACGCGCTGGATCGACGATGCGATCTGCGCGGCGATCGCGCGCGGTCTCGACCAGCTCGTCGTGCTCGGCGCGGGCTTCGACGCGCGCGCCCACCGGCTGCCCGGGATCGCGCGCGTGCGCGTGTTCGAGGTCGACCACCCGGCCACCCAGGAGATGAAGCGGCGCGTGGTGGGGGCGGCGCCCGCGCACGTCAGCTACGTGCCCGTGGTGTTCGGGCGCGACGCGCTGCCCGACGCGCTCGCGCGCGCGGGCCTCTTGCCCGATACGCGCACGCTGCTGCTCTGGGAGGGCGTCACCAACTATCTCGACGAGCCGACCGTCGACGCCACGCTGCGCTTCGCTGCGCACGCGGGCCAGGCGCTCTTGTTCACCTACGTCGACCGCGCGGTGATCGACGGCGAGAAGCTCTTCGCGGGCGGCCCCGAGTCGGTGGCGCACGTGAAGAAGCTCGGCGAGCCGTTCACGTTCGGGTTCGACCCGGCCGAGCTCCCGGCGTACCTCGGCGCGCGCGGGCTCGAGCTCGAGCAGGATCTGCCGCTCTCGGAGGCGGCGCGCCGGTACTATCCGGACGACGCGTGCCCACCGGTATCGGCCTTCTACCACGTGGTGTCGGCGCGATGCCGCGCGTGAGTCGCGACTACCTGGACCGACGGCGCGAGGAGATCCTCGCCGCGGCGCTGCGCTGCTTCGCGCGCGAGGGCTTCCACCGCACGACGATGCAGGACATCGTCGCGGAGTCCGGGCTCTCGCCGGGCGCGCTCTACCGCTATTTCGCCGCGAAGGAGGACCTGATCGCGGCGATCGCCGCGCGGCACCACGCCGCGGAGCTAGCGCTGCTGCGCGACGCGGCCGAACGCGCCGACGTACGCCTCGCGCTGCGCGCGCTCGTGCGCGCGTTCCTCGAGCGGCTCTCCGATCCCGGCGAGCAGGAATGGCGGCGCGTGACGGTGCAGCTGTGGGGCGAGGCGCTGCGCAGCCCGCGCGTGATGCGCGTGGTGCGCGAGGGCCTCGATGAGCCGCTCGCCGCGCTGGCGAAGCTCCTGCGCCGCGTCCCGGGCATCGACGCGAACGCCACCGCGCGCCTGGTGGCGTCGCTGTTCCAAGGACTCGTCCTGCAGCAGGCCTGGGACCCCGCGCTCGACGTCGCCGCCTACGCGCGCGCGGCCGAGTCGCTGATCGACGCCGTGCTCGGCGCGGCGCCCGCGCGCCACTCGGCCCTCGTGCGACAGCCCCGGTCGCGCACCTCTCGGCAGAGACGCTAGGCGCGCCTGCGAACCGCGAGCGCGGCGAGCCCGAGCGCGACCAGCGCGCCCGTGGCGGGCTCCGGAACCGGCGGCGTCTGAGCAGGCGCAGTGCCGCGCGGCACTCTCAAGCTGGTACCGTGGAAGTCGTCCCACTGCTGATAGCCCATGCGGTTGATCAGGCCCGGAATGATGTCGAACACGGCGGGATCCCAGAGCGGCGTGAGGTCGACGACGAGCTGGGTCTGGTCCGTCGACTGATCGAAAAGCGTCTCGGCGACGTAGCTCTGGACGCTGTCCTCGGCGAGCACGATCTGGTCGTCGGTCTTCACTTCGGCCTTGTCGGTCTTCACGTCGAGCACGCCCCGCGTCTCGTTGGCGAGATAGCGCGCGCCTGCGAACACGGGATCGACGTTCGTATCCGCCAGCACCGCGTGCGCAATCGCGAGCGGGAACTGCAGCGGCCGCCGCGGCGCGAAATTGCGGAACGAGATCGTCTCGCTCGCCGCCGTCTCCTCCACCTTCACCGGCTTCACGGTGATCGCCGCGGGTGCGAGCAGGCCGAGGAACATGAACCCGGGCAGGAGCAACATCAGCCAGGCCGCCAGGTCGCGGCGGCGGGACGTTCGCCCGTTCGAGTCGGTGCGGCGCTTCAGCATGCTTTCCCCCACAGGACGCGCGGGCGCGGCGCCCGCGCGCAGATCCGGTCCTTGGGGACTGATCGGTGGGACCGATTGCCACCTTGACGAGAGATCGCGCGCAGTCCTACACCGGTTCCAACCGCGCGCGAGCGTTGCGCCGTCAGCGGAGCTCGCGCGGGCCGCGGCGACTGCGGGATCGCTACCGCCCTACGAAGTGCAACGCAGGGTGATCTCGGTGATCTCGGCCGGCGAGAACAAGCGCATCGGCGGACCCCAGAAGCCGGTGCCGCGCGAGACGTAGAGCTGCGCGCGTCCGTCGCGGTAGCGCCCGGCCACGTACGGCGTCGCGAGCCGCACGAACCACGCGAACGGCCAGATCTGGCCGCCGTGCGTGTGCCCGGAGAGCTGGAGGTCGATCGCCTCCTTGCGCGCGCGCGCGAACGTGGCCGGGTCGTGCGCGAGCAGCACCGCGGCGCGCTCGGGATCGCGACCCGCGAGCGCGCGCGAGAGATCCTCGCGCCCGTCGCCCGCGAAGTGCGCGTGGTGGTCGTCCACGCCGGCGAGGTCGAAGCTCGCGCCGGATGCGCCGACCTCGACGCGCTCGTTGCGCAGCACGCGCATCCCGAGCCCGCGCACCGTCTCGGCCCACGCCTCCGCACCGGAGTAGTGGTCGTGGTTGCCGGTCACGAAGAACACGCCGTGACGCGCGCGCAAGTCGGCGAACGGCGCCACCTCGGCCGCCAGCCGCGGCGCGCTGCCGTCGACGAGGTCGCCCGTCACGGCGATCAGGTCGGGCTCGAGCGCGTTCACGCGCTGCGCGAGATGCGCGGCGAACTCGCGCCCGAGCAGCGGGCCGATGTGGATGTCGGAGATCTGCACGATCCGGAACCCGTCGAGCGCGCGCGGCCAGCGCTCGATCGCGAACTCCTCGCGGCGCAGCGCAGGCGGCGCGAGCCCCGAGCGCAGGCCCACGGCGAGCGCCGCCCCGGTGATCGCGAGCGCGAGCAGTGCGCGAAACGCCGCGGCGCCCTCGCCGGGCGCGCTCGCGTCGGCCGCGCGCGCCACGCCGCCCGCGGTCCAGAGCACGGCGTCGGTCGCCACGAGCAGCAGGAACAGCCAGAAGAACACGCCCATCCAGAGCGCGGCCGGCCACGACACGAAGCGCGCGATCGCGCGCGGCAGCGCGCGCTCCGCGATCGGATGCAGCACGATCAGCGCCGCGAGCGCCGCGAGCGCGGCCACCCCGAGCGAGCGCACGGGCTCGGGCCAGCCCGGGTCGAGCACGAGCCGCAGCGCGAGGTAGCCGTGGCTCGCCGCGAGGAAGCCGATCGCGAGCGCGATGAACGCGCCGATCGCGAGGCCGCGCCGGGTCCTCTCCCTCATGAGCGGAAGATAGCTGCGCTCGCCCTCAGGCCGCGGACGATTGCTCGTCCGCGCCGCTGACCGACTCGAAGCGCGACTTGTTGGTCGCCTTCATGTACGCGTCGCTGCCGCGGATCTTGCCGGCCTTCACGAGCCCGAACAGCGTGTCGTCCATCGTCTGCATGCCCTGCGCCTTCCCGCCCTCGATCAGCGAGTTGAGCATCGTGATCTTGCCCTCGCGGATGATGTTGGGCAGCGCCGACGTGCGCAGCAGGATCTCGTGCACCGCGCTGCGCCCCTTGCCGTCGGCGGTCGGCACGAGCAGCTGCGAGACCACGGCGGCGAGCGACTCGGAGAGCGAGATCCGCACCTGGTTCTGCTCCTTGGCCGGGAACGCGTCGATGATCCGGTCGATCGTCTTGGCGGCGCTGTTGGTGTGGAGCGTGCCGAACACGAGCATTCCCATCTCGGCCGCGGTGATCGCGAGCGCGATCGTCTCGCGGTCGCGCATCTCGCCCACCAGCACCACGTCGGCGTCCTGCCGGATCGCCGCACGCAACGCGGGGCCGAAGCCCTGCGTGTGGGTGCCGACCTCGCGGTGCGAGAGCACCGAATTCTGGTTCTGGTGCACGAACTCGATCGGATCTTCGATCGTCACGATGTGCTTGCGGTGGCTCTTGTTGATGCGGTCGACGATCGCCGCGAGCGTGGTCGACTTGCCCGAGCCGGTCGGCCCGGTCACCAGCACGAGGCCCTTGTTCAGGTCGGCGAGCTTGGTGATCGCCGGCGGCAGGCCGAGCTGCTCGACGGTGAGGATCTGCTCGGGAATGATCCGGAACACCGCACCCGCGCCGTTCTGCTGCACGAGATAGTTGGCGCGGAAGCGCGCCACGCCGGGCAGCCCGTAGGCGAAGTCCAGGTCGCCGTCGCGTTCGTATTCCGACCACTGCTCGGCCGTGACGATCTCGCGCAGGAGCGCGCGCAGCGAGGCGTCGTCGAGTGCGGCGTGGCTCTCGATCGCGTCGAGGTTGCCCTTCACGCGCAGGCGCGGCGGCGTGCCCGCGGCGAGGTGGAGGTCGGAGCCCGAGCGCTCCTTCAGTGCGACCAGCAGCGCATCGATGGCGGCCATGGACTCCCCTCGCTCGCTAGGCCGCGGCGGCGGCCTTCGCGTCCTCGACGTAGCGCGCGGCGTCTTCGGCCTTGACCACGCCATTCTGCACCAGCTCGCGGATCGAGTTGTCGAGCAGCGCCATGCCCTGCGACGCGCCGGTCTGCAGGATCGAATGGATCTGGAACGTCTTGTTCTCGCGGATCAGGTTCGCGACCGCGCGCGTCACGATCATCGTCTCGAGCGCAGCCACCCGACCCCGACCGTCGGCGCGCGGCAACAGGCGTTGCGAGATCACCGCGCGCAGCGACTCGGAGAGCATCGTGCGCACCTGGTCCTGCTGATCGGCGGGGAACGATCCGACCAGCCGGTTCACGGTGCGGATCGCGTTGTCGGTGTGCAGCGTGGCGAGCACGAAGTGGCCGGTCTCCGCCGCCGACAGCGCGAGCGAGATCGTCTCGAGATCGCGCAGCTCGCCGATCACGATCACGTCCGGGTCCTCGCGCAGCGCCGCGCGCAGCGCGCGTGCGAACGACCGCGTGTGGTTGCCGGCGCTGCGCTGATTCACCAGGCAGCGCTTCGACGCGTGCACGTACTCGATCGGGTCCTCGATCGTGAGGATGTGCTCGCGGCGCTCCTCGTTGATCAGGTTCACGAGCGCGGCCATCGTCGACGACTTGCCGCATCCCGAAGGCCCCGTCACCAGCACCATGCCCTGGTGATAGGTGGTGAACTTGGCGAGCCGCGCGGGCAGCCCGAGCTGGTCGAGTGTCGGCGGCGCGGCCGAGATGAAGCGGAACACGCCGTCGAGACCGCGGTGGGCGCGATAGAGGTTCGCGCGGAACCGGCCGATCCCCGGGAAGGTGTGGCACCAATCGAGCTCGCCGCGCACCGCGAGCGTCTCGCGCTGTTCCGGGGAGAGGATCGAGAGCACCATGCGCTCGGCGTCCTCGAGCTCGAGCATCGCGTCGCCGTCGGGCGTGAGCCGGCCCGCGATCCGGATCTGCACCGTCGACCCCTCGTGCAGGTGCACGTCGCTCGCGCCGCGCGCGATCGCGCGGCGCAGGATGTCTTCGAAGCGCGCGCGATCGGCGTCGCCCGGTGTGGCGAAATCCGACACGCTGCCGACCGGCGCGGGGCCGGCGGCGGCCGCGGCCGGCGCGAGCGGCGCAGGCGCCGGCGCGGCTGCGCGCGGCTTCGCCGGCGCAGCCGGTGCCGACGTGGGCGCGGGGCGCGCCGCGGAATTCGCGGCGGCCGGCGGCGGCGCGACAGCGGGCTCGTCCGAGAACAGCGAGTCGGCCTCGGGCGCAGGCTTGGGCACCGCGGCAGGCGCCGTCTTCGCCGCCTTGTGCTTCGCGATCACCTGCTGCTGGGCGGCGATCAGCTTAGCGAGCTGCGCGCGGTCGATGAACCCGCGCGCCACCAGGATCTCGCCGAGCTTGGCGTCCTCGCCGGCGCGGCCCTGGGCGCGGATCGCCTCGGTGAGCTGGTCCATGCTGATCATCTTCAGGTGGACGGCCAGCCGCCCCAGGAGCGGCGCGGGCTTCGGGTCGGTCATGCACCTCTATCGGCGGCCTGGTCCCGGTGCCGTAGCGCGTTGGGCGGGAGAGCGGAGCGATCCCGCCATTGCGGCCGCCGAAAAAGGCGGGATCTGCTCGCTCGCCTCCCGCGCTATTTCGACTCGGCCCCTACCACCCTCGGAGGTCGATCGGCCAGCTGTCGACCACCTCGTCGCCCGCGACGAGGTGGATCCGCTCGTGATAGGCGAGCGTCGGGTCGATGTGGGCCGGCTCCACGCGAACGAAGTCGCCCGCGGTGAGGCGCTGCTCGGGTGCGAACGTCACGTGCTCGTCGGAGCAGAACCAGACCTTCGCGTCGGCGATCTGCGGGTTGCCGTGGTCCATGCCGAGCGCTTTGAGCCCGCAGTCGGCGCCCGCGTAGTCCTTCGACACCGAGATCACGCGCGCGAGCAGCGAGAGCGCGGGCCGGAACGGCAGCTCGAGCGCGGCGTAGGCGGTGTCCATCAGTGCGTACGACCCGGCCTGGATCTCGGTGGCCGCGCGGTTGATCGCGTAGGTGCCGGTGCCGCCCGAGGACACCACCTCGCCGCCGACGTCGCGGTGCGCCGCGAGCAGGAGCTCCATCGCGGCGGCGACGCCGCGCTCGCGCTCCGCGGCGTCTCGCTGGAGCATCAGGTGGCCCTCGTAGCCCATCACGCCGCGCACCGAGAGGCCGCGCGCGCGCGCGCGATCGGCGAGGCAGCCGGCCGCTTCCGGCGCGCAGCCACAGCGCGGCAGCCCTACGTTCACGTCGACGAGCACCTCGCGCACGCCACCCGCCACCGCGGCGTCGAGCGTGGCGTCCGAGTCGATCGCCACCGTGACGCGCGCATCGAGTCGGCCGAGCCGCCGCGCGTCGAGCACCTCGTTGGCGAGCAGGAGGTCGTCGCCGAGGCCCGCGGCGGCCATGCCCTCCATCTCGCGGATCGTCGCGCAGGTGAAGCCGCGGTGTCCGTTCGCCGCCTGGCGCCGCGCGAGCGCGGTGCACTTGTGGGCCTTCACGTGCGGGCGCAGGCGCGGCCCCGGCAGCGCGTCCGACATCGCGGCGAGGTTGTGCTCGAGCGCCGGCGCATCGACCAGCACGGCCGGCGTGGTGAGCTCGGCGATCCGCAACGCGCGCCTCCCTGCGCGCGACGGAGTACCACGTCTCAGCCGAGCGCGCCCTCGTACAGCTCCCGGAGCTGCTTCTCGATCTCGGGCGAGACCTCGAGGAAGCGCAGCCCCATGCCCTGCTTGTTGCGCGCGAAGTTGGGTCCGACCCCCACCGACACCACCTCGACCGGCACCGAGATGTCGCGCCGCGGAGACTCGACGTGGATGTGGAGCGTGAAGCAGCTCTTGAGCTCGAGCGGGTGGTCGGTCTGCACGAACACGCCGCCGCGCGAGACGTTCGTCAGCAGGCAGCTCGAGAGCTCTCGATCCGCCTTGAAGCTCACCTTGACGCGCGTCGGCACGCGCACCGAATCGCGGGTATCCGCGGCTTCGGGCCGATCGGGCGCGAAGTGGATCGACAGGAACCGCTTGAGCGCCTGCCAGCGGTGCAGCTCTTCCGGAGTGAGGCCCCCTCGCGCTGCTGCTTGTCTAGCCGCACGTACTCCCGGAAGCGCGCCGCGATGTCCACCCTCTAGCCATCGACGCCCGGCGCCATTCACGTGAGACGTACGGTGCCGGCGCCGAACCGCCGATCACTGGCAGGTGAACCGCTCCCTCGCGCTCGGCTCCGCCACCCTGCTCGCGCTGGTGCTGACCGCGCTGCCGGGCTGGATCGCGCTGAACCGTGGCGACGCGCCGGCCCCCGACGACCGCGACCTGCGCGTCGCGCGATCGGCCTCCGCCGGGTCGGAGAACGGATACACCCGGTTCGAGGCCGCCTCGCAAGCCGCGCGCCTTCCGAGAGACGGGCCGACCTGGGATCGGTTCCACGCGTTCCGCGCGGGCCAGAGCTGGGAGCCCGAGTGGATCTCCGAGCTCGTGGCGCAGAACGCCGCCGCGACGGCGCTCTTGCGCGCGGGACTCGCGTCGCCTGCGTTCGCGTTTGCGCTGCCGGGCGACGCGCGCGCGGGCAACACGCGCGTCGCGACGCTGTTCCGCGTCCAGCAGCTGATCGCGCTCGCGGGCGCACAGGCGAGGATCCTGCTGCGCGATGGAAACTCCCGCGATGCGATCGAGCTCGCGTCGCTCGGTCTGCGCGCCGGCAAGCGGCTCAGCGAGGCCGAGGACGTCGACCTGCTCGGGCTCGCGATGGCGAGGACATTCCAGTCGCTCTCCCTGATCGATCTCGAACACGCCGCGCGATCGACGCGCCTCGCACCGGATGCCGCGCGCCGCCTCGTCCTCGTCCTCGAGTCGACCCGCTTGCGCGCGGAAGACTGGCGGCGCGCCTGGTCGATCGAGTACGAGCGCCTGCTCGCCGACGTCGACGCGCTCGGCGCCGCGAGTTCGAGCGCGGGCATCTGGAGCATGAGTCTCGAATCGCCGCTCCTGCTCCTGCCGCACGCCTATCGCTGGCATCCGAACCAGACCGTGGCGGTGCTCGCCGAGCTGTACCGCGGTCAGCGCCGGAAGTCGGCGCTGTTCTGCGCGGACGCAGGGCTCGCGGGCGACCGCGGAGCCGATCTCGCGCAGGCGACGCGGCTCACGAGCGCGCTCGCGCCCAACGCGCTGGGACGGCTCTTGATCGGCCAGGTCCGCGCGCGCGACCTCGATCGCTTCCAGTTCGATCGCTGCCAGCTCGAGACGCACGCGTCGCTCGTCGAGGCGCTGATCGCGGCCAAGGCCTACTCCGACTCTGAGGGGGCACTGCCCGCGCGGCTCGAAGACCTCGTTCCGCGTTACCTCGATACACTGCCGCTCGACCGCTACGTCGGCGCACCACTGCGTTATGCGCGGGCTGCGCCCGCGGTGTACTCGATCGGCGCCGACCTCGCCGACGCGGGCGGCGGCGCGTCGCCGAACCCCGACGATCCGGACGAGCCGGGCCTGTCGCTCGCGTTCTAGACGTACGTCAACCAGCGCTCGTATTTCGGCTCCCGCCCCGAGACGACGTCGAAGAACGCCTTCTGCAGCGTCGCCGCGATCGGGCCGCGCGCGCCCGCGCCGATCTGGCGCCGATCGATCTCGCGGATCGGCGTGACCTCCGCGGCGGTGCCGGTCAGGAACACCTCGTCCGCGACGTAGAGTTCGTCGCGCGTGATCGCGCGCTCCTCGACGGGAATGCCCTTGTCGCGCGCGAGCTCGAGCACCGTCGCGCGCGTGATCCCGCCGAGCACGCTGTACAGCGGGGGCGTCGCGATCACACCGTCGCGCACGACGAAGATGTTCTCGCCCGACGCCTCCGAGACGAGGCCGGTCGAGTCGAGCAGGATCGCCTCGTCGAACCCGTCGAGCAGCGCCTCGCGCTTGGCGAGGATCGAGTTGACGTAGTCGCCGCAGGTCTTGCCCTTGGTCATCTTCGCGTTTACGAAGTGGCGGGAGAAGCTCGAGACGCGCGCGCGGATCCCGCGCTCGACGCCCTCCTCGCCGAGATACCTGCCCCACGCCCAAGCGATGATCGCGACGCGGATCGCGTTGCCGCCCGGGTTGAGACCCATCTCGCCGTCGCCGATAAACACGAGTGGGCGCAGGTAGCCCGCCGGAAGGTGATTGCGCCGCAGCGTCTCGAGGCACGCCCGCTCGATCTGCGCGCGCTCGAACGGGACCTTGATCAGGTTGATGTGCGCGGAGTCGTAGAGGCGCCGCAGGTGCTCGCCGAGCCGGAATACCGCGGAGCGCCCGTCCTCGGTTTGATAGCAGCGGATGCCTTCGAACACGCCGAGCCCGTAGTGCAGCGTGTGCGTCAGCACGTGGACGCGCGCGGCATCCCAGGCGATGAACTGCCCGTCCAGCCAGATCGCTTCGCCGGTGACGCTGGCCATTCAGGGTTGGCTCCTCGGGTCGTTCCCCGCCCCAGCGGAGGGGCTCAACGACGGAACAGCCGACCGATGAGACCCTTGGATTTCTCGCGCCGCATCTGGATCAGCCGGAGCTCGCGGATCGCCTCCAGGCATTTCGGCTCGATGTGAACCGCGCGCACGAACATCTTTTCCGCTTCGTCCACGCGGCCGACCGCCTTGTTCAGCCGGCCGAGGAACAGGTAGGGCTTCTCGCGGTGACTCGCCAGCTTGATCCCGCGCTTGACGTGCTCCATCGCCTCCGCCGCCATCGCGGCGTCGCCGGGGTGACAGAGGTGCAGCACGTAGCCGTAGTAGGCGTGGTGATCGCCCTCGTCGGGATACAGCTCGAGCGCCTTGCCGAAGTGGGCGAGCGCGGCCTCGTAGCTGCGGCCCGTCAGCGCAGTTTCACCCTTGCGGCGCTCCAGCTCGGCCTGGAACGCGCGCTCGCTCTTCTGCCGCTCCTGCTCCTTGCGCTCGAGCTTCCTGGAAGCGAGCGCCTGGAGCGTTCTCTCGCGCGGGTCTTTCAGCGTTTCATACGCCGCGCGCACCCGGCCGAACACCTCCTCGGCGAGCCCGCGCAGCGCCTGGCTGCCGTCCTGGAAGCGGTCCGGGTGGGCGCGCGCGGCGAGGCGCACGTAGGCGGAGTGGATCTCGGCTTCGCTCGCGCCGCGCGCAACTCCGAGCACCTCGTAGGCGTCCCGTGCGCGCAGCTGATCGGCGAGCGCCATCAGCTCGGCCTGGCGCGGATCGTCCTGCCGGCGGTCGCGTCCGGGGTGCGCCGCTACGTGCTCGCGCACGGGGTGCGTCGTCGCATGCTGGCTCACCACGCGCGAGGCGGGAGCGGCGCCCGTCAGGCGCAGCTCGAGCATGCCCGCGGCGAGCAGCCCGTAGATCGTACGGCGCAGGCGCTCCTCCTCGCCGCGGAACTCGCCGAGCCGGCGACTGCCGTCGATGCCGCGCACAAACGCGGCGTCGGCCGGCTCGAGCGACAGCTCCTGGAACCGGTAGAAGGGGCTCTCGCCGTGGGCGAGGAAACGGCCCGCGTGGCTCGAGAAGTAGCCGTCGATGCGCTCGAGCGGGAAGCGCGTGTGGACGCCGTGCAGGATCAGGCTCGCGGGGCTGCGGCCGAGCCCGAGCGCGTTCGCGCGCTCGATCCGGGCGCCGCGCTCGAACCGGAACGTGCCGGCCGGCCACGAGAAGATCTCGAAGAACTTCTCGTCGGCCTGCTCGCGCAGCGCATCGGTCACCAGTTCTTCGGAGAGCGCGTGCATCGCGACGAGGATCTCGCCCTCGCGCCTGCCGTTCTTCTCCGCCTCGCGGCGCGACGCCTGGAGGACCTCGGCCGAGACGCGTCCGGTGCGCAGCAGGTGCTCGCTCAGCGTCTCGCGCTTCAGGTTCGAGCGGACCGCCACCGGGTAGCCGTCGCGCAGCTCGATCCACTTGCGCTTCTTCTCCGATTCGAGCTGGAGCGTTCCGGTCGCGCGCAGACCGTGCAGGTGATGGAGCAGCGCGGGGAACGCGACGCGCTCGAGATTCCCCGATCCGCCGCGCTTGGCCGCCGCCCGGTCGGCGCGCGCCTGCGCGGGAGCTTCGCGCTTCGCGCCCGCGACGCAGCGCGAGACGACCTCGAGCAGCCTCTCGAGCGCGACCGGCTTGGTGAGCAGATCGATCGCCTTGAGCTCGCCCACGCGCTGCGCGCAGCTCGCGCTCGGCGCGCCCGTCAGCACCACGACCGGCAGATCGCGCATCTCGCCGTCGCTCTTGCGCAGCTCGCGGAGCACCTGGAAGCCGTCGCCCCGCGGCAGCTTCAGGTCGAGCAGCATCAGGTCGGGCAGATCCTCC